>Ga0163144_10015318_pt1 | contig 15827 bp, 17 predicted proteins | sample OliLak19BULKMAT1_FD_123175 | JGI IMG/M metagenome (GOLD analysis project Ga0163144, IMG submission 123175) | Freshwater microbial mat bacterial communities from Lake Vanda, McMurdo Dry Valleys, Antarctica - Oligotrophic Lake LV.19.BULKMAT1 | ecosystem: Environmental > Aquatic > Freshwater >...
ACGGGCGTTCTCACGGTTCACCGAGTTCGGCCCGGCCCCTTCGCCGATGTCGGCAAGCTCGCGGAGTTCGACTTGCCCACGGCCGTTCGGCAGATCGATCCGCAGTCGCCCGAGGTTCGCGTAGTCGGTCCGATAGCCTTCTTCGAGCCGGACGAGCAAGTCGAATCGGCGCTGCCCTTCCAGCACTTGCGAGACGACGTCGCCCTGCAATGCCGTTTCGAGCACTTGGGCGACATAGCCGCGGGTGAGCCCATACTTGGCCAAATCATCGCTTCGCAGTGCGATATGAAGCTCTTCGGTTTGCTGCACCGGCTCAATTACCGGAGGCGTGATGCCAGGGATATCGCCGGCGACGCTGCGAATCTGCTCCGCTGTCGCGAGGAGCGTGTCGAGGTCGTCTCCAACGACCTTAATGGCAATCTGAGCGTAGACGCCGGAAACCATGTGACTAATGAGATGGGCCAGCGGTTGCTCGACTTCGATGGAAACGCCTGGCACTTCCTCGCGGAGCGTATCGAGCAGTTCTCTGATAATCTCGTCGCGGCTGTGCTGAATTGCCGGGTTCATGCTGAGGATGTATTCGCCGGCATTCACAGGAGCGGCGTGTTCATCCATCTCCGCCCGCCCGGTGCGACGCACGAAGTGAATGATTTCGCCGTCGGGATTCTCTGGGGTGAGCTGTCGTTCGCGGAACTTCTCGTCAATCAACTTCGAGACTTGGTTCGACGCATCGAGTGAAGACCCCGGCGGGAGCGTCACGTTAACGAGAATGCTTCCTTCGTCGAACGGCGGCAGAAAATCACGGCCGAGCTGCGTCAGTTGCCAACCAGCCACAACGACCATCGCCCAAGTCGCGGCAAGAAGCAGCGTCGGTTGAGCCATGCTGAAGCGAATCAGCGGCGTAGCGAACGTCTTCAACGTCCGCAGCAGCGGTCCGTCCCCTTCGCGATGAGCGGCCCGCGAATTCGGCAGGAGATAGTAGCTCAGTACGGGCGTCACCGTGAGCGACACCAATAGCGAAGCGAGAATTGACGTGATGTAAGCAACGGCCAAGGGAGCAAAGAGACGCCCTTCGACTCCAGATAGGGCGAAGAGCGGCAGGAAGACAAGAATCACCACGATGGTCCCAAAAACTATCGCGCTGCGAATTTCCTTACTCGCTTCGTAAACGACGTGAATAGCCGGCAGCGGCCGTTCCAGCGAGTTATTCTCGCGCAGCCGCCTGAAGATGTTTTCTACGTCGACGATGGCATCGTCGACGAGCTCGCCCATCGCGACGGCAATGCCGCCGAGCGTCATCACGTTGATGGAAAGCTGCGTCCCCGTTAGCTGGCTTAACACGCGAAACACTAAAGTCGTGATCACGAGCGACAATGGAATGGCCGTCAGCGTGATGAACGTCGTTCGCAAATTCATCAGAAACAGGAACAGCACAATCACCACCAGGATCGCCCCGATGACAAGCGCTTCGGCAACGTTGAAGATTCCGCGGTCGATGAAGTTCTTGAGCCGAAATAGCTCTGAATTGATGACAATGTCGGCGGGCAATGATTGCTCCACCGCGGCCAACGCCGCCGTTATTTCAGTCGTCAACCCGCGAGTGTCGATGTGCGGCTGCTTGGCAATCGTGAACACGACGCCAGGCAGTCCGTTGACGCTGCCGTCGCCGCGCTTGAACTGCGCCCCTTCCGTCACTTCCGCCACGTCTTGCAGCAACACCGGACGTGCCGCATTGCGTTTGACGGGAACCTTTTTCAAGTCTTCGGCGACTCGGTATTCTTGGGGGCCGAGGCGTCCCAGTATTCGGATAGGTCGTTCGGACTCACCCTGGACGGCGAAGCCGCCGCTTGTGTTGATGTTGCTCTCTTGAAGGGCTCGCTCAACTTCTTGCAGCGAGACGCCGTATTCCAAAAGCGACGTCGGGTTCACTAGGATTTGGTACTGCTTTCGCTCGCCGCCTTGCGTAAAGACTTCGGCGATGCCGGGTATCTTGAGCAGCCGCGGTCGAATCACCCAATCCGCCAGCGTTCGCAACGCCATCTGCTGTTGGTGCTCGTCGGGAATTTCGATCGTTTGAACGCCGCCTGCCAAATGGAGGCTGACGCGGCGATTGCTTTGACCCTCTTCTAGCGGAAGCCACTCAACTTCCTGCACGTCGACGGCCTTCCACGTCGACGGTCGATTGCGTTCGACGACCTGCCACATTTTAAGCTCGGAGACATCGCCCGCAGTCGTGATGATCTCGGCCATCACGTCCCCTCCAGGGAGCGGAACGAGCTGCCCTCCGCTTGGCCCCATTTGGCGGTACATGCCACCAATCATGATTTGGCCCATAATGGACGCCGTGGGCGTCATTTGCGGACGGATCCCCTCAGGGATAATTCCGCTAAGCGTCGCTAAACGCTCCTGCACAATTTGTCGAGCGGCTCGAACGTCCGTCATCCAGTCGAATTCGATGTAGACGACGTTGAGCCCCGCGGTGCTTTGACTTCGCACCGCCTGGACGCCGCTGGCCCCCAATAAAGCGACTTCAATCGGTTGAGTAACGAGCGTTTCGACCTCTTCGGTCGCCAAGCCTGGACACTCCGTGAGAATGACGACGCGCGGACGGTCCAGGTCTGGGAAAACGTCAATGGGAAGCGTTGTCGCCAAATAGCTGCCATAGAACATCAGCGTCACGCACATCACGACGACTAACGTCCGATAGCGAAGCGACAATCGAATCAGAGAATTGAGCATGGCTGGTCCTTCCTAGTGAGCGGCGTGCGTTGTGCCATCGGGATGGACATGCACGCCAGGAGGAGCCCCGCTCGCTTCTTGCGCCTGCGACTTCATGATGCGGTTGAGCGATGCCGCCGATCCTTGAGCGAGGTAATCGCCCGACCGAACACTAGCTCCCGCCGCCACGACGGCGTTGAGCCGGTCTTGCTGTAGCACCTGAACAGGCTTGCGATGGAAGAAAATCCCGTCCTGCTGAAAAACGAACGCTTCGGGGCCCTCCCATACGACGGCCGCCTGCGGGACTACGAAGACGTTTTCGAACTTCTCGACGGGCACGCGAAGTCGCAACTGGCTGCCAGGGCGGAATCGCCACATCACACGGTTCTTGCCATCGCGAGAGTACGTCTGTTGCTGATTGCTAAGAGCGAGAAAGAAGCCGAATGTTCGCGTCGCCGGGTCAATTGAATTGGAAACGCGGTCAATCGGAAACTCATGTGAAAGTTCCGGCCAGTCTCCATCGGGAGACGTCGGTAGGTCGACTTCAGCATTCCAGCCGCTATTCACCGCCGCTTGAATCAACGGCAGGTCATCTTTGAATCCCCGCCCTTCAATCAGCAGTTCGCTATGGTCGGCCAGTTTGAAGAGCACGTCTCCGGCGGCCACTTGCTGGCCTAGCTCAACTTCAAGCGACTCGACTTCGAAGGTGAACGAGGGCTCGCTTGCCTTCGAGCTTTTCTCCTGTGCGGGAGCGGAGACGATGATTTCGGTTAGGAAATCGCCTTTGCCCGCCATGTCGATTTGGTCTTCGGCGATGCCCCGCGCCTGCAAGTCTTGCCGGTAAGCCTGTATTGTTGCAGTTTGGCGGTCTAGCTCGTTTTCAAGCTCAATGAGACGAGACTTCGGCAAGGCGCCAGATTGCGCCGCTGCTGAGAGACGTTCGATTTGGCTCTTCGTTATCTCTGAGTCTTTGGTCGCCTTGAACAGCTCAAGCTGCGAACTATAGACCGAGTCGCTCAGTAAGCGGAGCGTCGCCAGCGGTGCGCTTGCCGCCACCGTGTCTCCGGGAAACGAGTGGATCTTGGAGACGACGCCTGCAATAGGCGCGACGACGCCACGACTGGTGACGCCTGGCTTTTCGACGATGGTCGCTGGGAATTCAGCGGTTCGCCAATAGGCGGTGGGTTTGATCGGCGAAGAGATAAGGCTCATATTCGCCTTGGCCTGCGGACTGATTCTTACTGGAACGGACCCAACTGGGGGTTTGGCTGTCGCCGCAGTCGGCGCCGCCTCGGGCTGCGACGATCCCTGCCAAGTTCGCCACGCCCAATAGCCGGAGATGCCCAGCACGGCCAAGACAACGACACAATAAAACGCCTTCAGTGCCATTTCGCACCCACAAACGAAAGATGAACTTGAATCTGACACGCATGAATTACATGCGCGGAGTTTGAAGCGATGGACGGGAATTCACCCGACTACCGTCACTACAGAAGGACGGTCAAGCTGCTTCAAATGCGGAGAGACCGCAGAGTGAGAAAACGAGCGCACGGAGGGGCCTCGTTCTCAAAAGGGGTATTCGCCAATTCCACCGACGCCATTAAGCAATCGATGACGTCGCAAACTTCCGTCGACACTGCGGCTGGTTGAGCGGCTGGCGACTGGTCAGGGCACTTCTGCACGGCTGCTGAAGCGGATGGAGAGTCTCCCCCCGCGAGATAGACCGCATTCGCGTCATGGCTTTCGGCATTGCTTACCAATGCCGTTGTAGCAGCGAGTTCGTCCGCTGACTGTGCGGTATGGTGGGAATGACCGTGCCCCGCGTCATGCGAGTGGCCGTGCCCATGTTCGCAAAACGGCAGATGAACGTGCGAAGAGTCGTCGTGTGAATATTCGGTCGACGAGCCATGCGAATGGGGAACGACCGACCACTGGGCGGCGAGCATCCCCGTCAAAACGCATGCTGTGATTAACCGACGAATCATAAAACGTCCTAGGAAGCCGCAACCTTTCACAGTCTACGGCGTTCTGGAAGGTGGGGCAACTCCGGCTCACTTGCTTAGAACCGCTACCCGATCCTCCATCCGGAATTGTCGGCATTGTTCCCCCATGCATCTAATGGAATCTCTCGACTTTTGGGGAGATGTTTTTAGCACCCATTTGGATGGGATCGGGGGGACTTCCTCGGGATTGGGGTGCAATGAATGCAACGTCCGCCGCTGCCTACAGAAATCGGCCCCGCCGGCTCGGGCAATGTGATGCAAGTAGCGATCGTTAGCGCGTTTGTAACGGCATCTGGCTAACGCCGGCCTGCGCTCCGCCGCGGAGTTCGCTCAATAGGCGAAACGCCATTTCCAGTGCATCGGGCCCGTCGTCGTGGTCGCCGATGGGGAAGTCGCGGAGTTGATTTACCAGTTCCCGAGCGCCCCAGGTGCCGGCGTTGAAGCGGAGGCGGTGTTGCGCGAGCGCCGGGCCGAGGCGGCGGATTCGCAGCAGCTTGTTGTCGGCGTTGTGGATCAGCTGCGGCGCAGGTGGACGCCGGCGACGGTCGCCTGGCGGCGCCACTCGGCGGCGAGGACGACTTGGAAGGTGGTCGCCTCGATGCCGATCGCATGGAGGCGATGTAGCAATGCGAGGCGGACGCCGCGGGAGAGGCACTTGTCGACCGGCTCGCGGGCGAGCTCGGCGTCGACGTAGAACATGCCGCTGGCGTCGGCCTCCAGGAGCACCCAGGCGGAGTAGTCACCGATCGTGCGATGATTGCCGGCGGCCGGGTCGAGGACCAGGACCTTCAATGTTGCGGCGGGCTTATCGCGGTACCAGATCCGCTCGTCGAAGTAATCTTCGGGCCAATCGCAACGCTCAGGGTCGATTGGGGAATTTTGTTTTTCGCGCTCGACCACGGTGTAACATTTCAGTCGTCCGCGAATACAACAAGCAGGACGTGGTAGAACTGTCTCCTGCTTGTTCGCCCCTTGCTCTGTGAACGACAAGACTTGCCCGTAGCTTGTCCAAACACTTGGGCCGTTGCGGACGAACTTGGAGTCATCCGGAGAATGCCACGAGTCATCTGACTCGGCAAAGAAGGGGCTCGCTGGCCCCGCCATCCGCGATGTGCGGTAGAAAAGAGAAGTGCTCCCTCATGGACTCGAACCATGAACCTACTGATTAAGAGTCAGAGAGCGGGTGCGGAAAACGCCGTGGAATATGGCCTTTCTGAACAGAGCGCAGCGCCAGGCGCAGCAGTCAGCGCAGAAACCGCTGGGGAACAAGCTGACGCAACGGTATGCAACACAGTGAACCCGGCTGCTCCGCTGACGGAGCGTGACGCCGACCTGTGCGAAGTCGCCGACCGCTGGGCGACCTTACCTGACGCCGTGCGGCTGGCCGTCATGGCCCTGGTCCGATCGGTGAGCAGATGACTCCTCCTCGCGCGTGTACGCGAGAGCGTCATTTTAGCGACGATTCCAGGAGCCCCCTCACAGTTGTCCCCGAAATTTTGGATCGCCCCTCCCCCTTATTGTGTCGGGAACCGTGAGAGTAGTCTCTGCATCCCCGAATGCCCACTGGTGGTCGTCTGCCGGGGGGCCCACCGCCCCGCGGAAAGTTTACCTTCCCCCCCGCCTAATACACGCGAGCGTTGTAGCTAGCCAGCGCCCCTCCCGCCGTATGGTGTGACTCATTTTGAGACGACGAGGCATTGGGTGTGCGGAACCGCCCAAATTTCGACCTGCCGTCAGACGGGCGTCCCCAATAATCCTTCCAAATAACCGATTTTTTATTGTGCATAGCCGGCGCCCGCCGACTAACATGTGCGATAGTGGCGGCGCTGGGATTTGCCCGGCGTCGCCAGTCTTTGCCGCGTCCCTCCCGTATGACAACGGGAGATGCATCAGATGGACTTGTTCGGGCTTGATTGTTCGCGGTTCGAGTTGTTGGGGACGCTACTGAAGTCATCATCACATTAAGGAAGCTGCTAATGATCTACTCCATGCGCGCGTTGCATCGCGCCCTCATCTGTTCGCTGATCGCCGGTTTCGCTTTCTCTTGTGCGAATACTTCCTTTGCCGGGGTCATCACCATCGCCACTCAATTTGGCCCCAACGCGGGAACAGGCCCGGGACTAGGCACCGTCTCCGTTCCGGCCATCATCACCACATCGCCCAATAACGACAACAGTCCGACGCCCGGTGCGTTCGACAATAATATCGTGGTGCCAATTAAGCGGTTCGACTTTAGCGACTACATCGACATTGAATTTGCGGTGAATCCGAGCCGGGGCGTCACAGAGTATCAATTCTTCGAGTCGGTCGACAATAACACCGGCTCCCCCTGGTACAGTCACACCATGATCTTGGGCTACGGCGTCGGCGCGAACTTCGTGTCGTCGACCGTCGGCGACGGACTCGATTTTGATTTCCCCAACTATGACTTGGCGCCGACGTCGTCGGCACTGCCAATTGTCGGGACGCCCAACGAGGATACGCTCATCTTCTCCGGTGGTTTGCAGGGAACTGGCGCCGAGACGTACCAGTTCCGCATTGACGTCCCGGACGTCACGACGCTGCCGCCGGGCTTCGGCCGCTTTACGCTGCGTCAATTCCCACAAGCCGTGCCGGAACCGGCGACGTTGACGCTTGCGAGTCTTGTACTCGCCGGTGCGACGCTTCAGCTTTGTCGGAGAACACGCTAGCCGAGCTCCCGCACGTTGATTTACGCGAAAGGCCTGGGCTCGCTTGAGCTCAGGCCTTTTTGATTAGTTCTCGGGAAGCCGCGTTAGGGTGGCGCCGATGGATTGTTGTAGTAGTACCCCCCGTGAGGGCTCGGCTGATACGGCCCAGCGACCCACACGCCGCTGGGTTATAGCCCGAACGCAATCGAAGACACGATCACTGTTAAGGTGAAGACGATGGCTCGCTTGGGGTTCTCCAATACGAGTTGAGCGTCGGAGAGCGTTGGTGACCGGGTCCCTGTCCGGGGGTCCCACGGCCGTCGAGAACTTTTACCACCCACCCCCACCGAATGCACGCGACGGGTGTAGCTAGGCAGCGTCCATCACTGGATCAATTTCGGGGCGGTCGGTGATTGCGATTCTGGCGTTCCGGCGTCAAGCTTTCGGCATGCACGAGCCGTTGCCAGAGTATCACGGGGCCAAGATCATCATCGACGGCCGAGCGATCGAATGCAGTACGGCCGAAGTGCGCCGCTTGCTTCTGGAGGCCAAAGCAATTGGCGATGATCCATCAGTGGCGGACAAGCATTCGATCGGACGGCTGATGCTGATCAAGGATGCCTGCCAGCTTCATTCACTCGGCAAGCATCAGCGACTGCTCAAGATGGCGATCGACCGGCTGAACGCCGGAGGGGCTCGCTAGCGGTCGCAATTGTGAACACGCCTGATTCCCTTGCCGACCCGCGAGCGCGCCACGGGCGATTCTGTCCGGTCGTTTTCTGAATTACTTGCAAATCGCGTGTCGCAAGGAGAAATTGGGGCGACACTGCCACTTCGCATCATCAATGGAGCCGCTTGTGTTTCCAGCAACAACTAGCGATGAAGTCACTCTTTTGGAAAGGAAGCCGCTCAAGAATGTGCTACTTTCTGGCGTCGGCATCTTCCTGCTTCTGATGGGAATTCTTTCACTCGGCGTAGTCTGGATGGTGTTTCTGGGGATGTATTTCTTCGTAACGCCTCGCCGACTTTGGGTGAAAACAGCGCGACTCTATTGCGACAAAATCATTCCTAAAGAAGGCGTGCCGTTGGAAAGTGTTAGCGTGGGGCGGCATGAGGCTTACATTAACGGCGTGAAAGCGGCGCACGCATTGAAGATCTATTTCACGGACGACAAGCAGAAAGAACGATTCGTGGGGTTCAATCGCGCATATTATCGGCGCGATGAATATGAGCTGGTCCCTGGGAGACTGCAAGCGGCCATTGCCGACGAGAAAAATCGGGCCTAAAAGAAAATGCACTTCTGAGATTCGAGTACCCCCAAGCCCCGCCACCGCTTCACCCTCCGCGTCGCACGGTGATGACAATGCCGCTCACAGACCATTGGCAATTCTGGGCAATCCTATCTGCGGTCTTTGCTGCCCTGACTGCCATTCTTTCTAAGGCGGGATTACGAGAGGTCGACCCCGATGCGGCGCAGTTCGTTCGCACGGTTGTTGTCGTGGTGCTACTTACTTTCGCACTATTGGCGCTCGGGAAGTTGAAGTCACTCTCATTTTTGACGACGAGCAACTGGACGTTTCTGGCACTCGCCGGAGTGGCCACCGCAGCTTCGTGGGCGTGTTACTTTCGCGCGCTGAAGATCGGTGACGCCAGCCGCGTCGCGGCAGTGGATAAACTCAGCGTCGTGATGGTCGCCGTCTTTGCGGCGGTGGCGTTAAGCGAGCGACTTGGACCAGTCAGCTGGCTCGGAGTCGCGTTTGCGGGCGCTGGAGCATTCTTATTAAGTTGGGCAAGGTAGTTGCCGTGCTTAGTTCTCTCACCCTCTCATCCCTGCGGGCGGCGAAGGCGGCGTGAGGCGATCAGACGCTGTCGTCGAACGGTCCTCTGTCGCGAGGAACCTTAAGAACGATCCCGAACGCAGACAGGACGACAATGATAATGACGACAGGAATCCACGGGACCAGATCTCGCGTCGCCGCGACAATGGCGAGTGATTGAAGCATGTCCGCCACTCTACCGCCCGCGCTCCCCGGCCGCAAACTTCTATGCCACTATGAGACCGTCGCTAGGAAGATTTCCTCTCACGCAGCACAGCGACAATCCAAAGCGCGCCTGCAATCGGAGCGACGATAGCCGCCACTAGCTTATAAGGGCTTTGCATGAACCACATCACTGGTACGCAAGCAACGATGACGCCCTGCAGAGTCATGACTAGAAGGTTGTGGCGTCGTATCATGCCCCTACTATACCAGCTGGCGACGGGCAGGGAGAAAGCCGTGCTACGTCCCTAGAACGGTGAACGTAGCGCAAACAATCTCGACGATGCTCAGTGCGGAGGCAGTGCGGATCTGCCAACTTGCCGACCGGTCGAGGAACCCATACAGCAGCATGGGAACCAGCCAGAGAACTTTGCCGCCCTGCAAGAGCCACACTCCAATGAGACCGCCGACGAACAGGTGGGCGAAGTCCTTGTAGGCGTCAACCAGGCCGGGACTGAGGTCGCTGAAGTCGACGAACAGCATTAGCGGCCGGAACGCTCCGATGAGTACGGCGATGATGATCGTTGGCTTCATGGTCGTTCGGCGGCTAGCCCCCAGACTCGCGGCCGGGGTCAGGCGATGCGGCACGGCGGCTGTTTGACCACAGACCGAGGGAGCTTGTCACAACTATCGCCCCTCCAGCCACTGCACAGACTGCCAGATCTGTTTTGGTAGCTCGTCTCAGTAGATCGACTAAATCCGCGAATTCGATAGGCTGGATGTCTGACGCTCCAAACCGTAGTTCGTTGGCTATATCACTCGCCAACGCGATCGTGAATGTGTCAGAAACCGCCGTCCACAAGAGGAGGAAAACGCCGATTGCAAGATTGATGACGAGTGCGCTTTTCATGCCGCATTCTAACCGCCGCCGCGGCTTTCGATTGAAATTGATCTCGCCATGCCTCGCGCTCCGAGGTATAACGCCTCAAACTATGAGGCAATCGGCACGCTAACTAGCGAAAAGCACCATGTTCAACGGAGTTGGCGATGGCGGAACGAAAATCAAATCCGGCGTTCCTGAACGGGGTGCCAGAAATGCTCATCCTTCAGTTACTTTCGCGTCATTCGATGTACGGGTACGAACTCGTGCAAGCGATCAAAGCGGCCTCGAACGATCAACTTGAGTTCGGCGAGGGCTGTATCTATCCAATTCTTCATCGACTCGAAGCGGATGGCATGCTGCAAGCGACGAAAGAACTGGTGTCAGGAAGAACAAGAGTGATCTATCGCGCTACCAAACACGGAAAAGCACGTCTTACAAAGTCAATCAGCAACTGGCGGCGCATTGCCGACGCGGTGAATCTATCGCTCGACGGAGGCGACCATGTCGGTGCAACGTTGGCTTGAGAACGTCCGCACCGAGTGCGGGCGACAACATCTTCCGCCGATCTATGTGGAACGGCTTGTGGGCGAGTTGTCCGATCATCTAACTGAATTCATGGAGGATTCAAAAAGCATGGACGCTTCAGAACTTCAGCCGACGTTGCTCGGTTCAGCCAGCGAAATCGCCGTAGCGGCGAGCAGCGAGTACCGGCGGCGGCGATTTTCAGGACGACATCCGTGGTTGGTTTTTGTGATCGCGCCGATCTTAGCCCTGCCAGTCTTGTGGGCCGCGAGCTTATTGTCCATCGTTTTCATCGCCAGAGCCATGGGCTTCGACAGTGACAACCCGAGCGTTACGAACGAAATCGCTAGCCGGGCAAATGAAATCCTCCCGTTCGCCGTCATAGCGACTCTTGTACTTCCCGTCGTCGTGGCCACGCTTGCTTTCTGTCGACTGGCCGTCAAGTCTGCTGTCTCTAGGCGATGGATACTAGCGTGCTGCGTCTTATTAGCGATCGGCGGCGGAGCAGCGAGTTCCAGCGTCTCGTTACCGATGCCAGGGACGAAGGGTTCGGTCGCTTTTGGCTTTGGCTTCAGCGTGCCTCCAAGTCCACAGCAACTGGGGCAATTCATGCTCCCGCTGTTGATTGGATGCTGGATGCTTCATCTCGGTCGACGGCCGACGGATACGTTCGTGGGGAGTTGATGCGTTTCAGTCCAATCAGGATTGGTAGCGTCCATGGCTTCAACTGTTGAAGCCATGGACTTTTTTGCCCAACAGCCGACGCTCGCCGCGAAGAAGAACGCGGCCAGGGCGTAGCGGAGGTAGGTGAGCATGGGGACCCCTTTTGCCTCGCCGGGAAATTTTGAATCGCCCCCCGCCCCTTCGCTATGCGGGAACCGTGAGAGTAGTCTTCGCTCCTCGAAGCCCGCTTGTAGTTGCCTACCGGGGGACCCACCTCCTCGCAGGAAGTTTACCACCACCCCCGCCGACCTCACGCGGGAATGGTAACTAGCCCGCCTACCTGGCTGGAAACTTTTTGGCGTTTGCCGGCGACTACCGCATCCTGGGTTACAACAGCCCGATGCTAGAGCCGTCAAAGAATTTCTGGGAACTCCAACTGCCAATTGCAGAGAGGAGCAAGGCGAAATAGAGGGTCTTTACCTGGTATTGGGGTTGCGGCCATGTCCGCCTAACAAATCGCAGCAGTTGCCCCTTAGTCCAACCGGCGCTTTGCAGTCTCCTCTCCGCAGCGTTATACTTCGCATCATCCGCTCGCTTGAGGGCGGGCAACTGAGCTTTGGTGTCAGGCGGCATAAAGTGATGCGAGTTGCAGCCGCTTTTCTCTCGAAGGGAAAACCAATGGCTACGTCCAATAAGAGCGTACTCGTCGTGAATGTGCTGTACTGGGTTGTGGCTGCGGCGCTCCATCCACTGGCAAGCCTCTTACCAACAAGCTCTGGCGAAACACCGAAAGTTTACTCACTGTTCATTCCGCTAGCGTTTATCGGCCTCGCATACGGGTCAACGTACATGATGGCTCTTGCCTTAAGTACGGCAAAGAAGCCGTAGTGCATTCGGCACCCTGAGTGTGCATACTCAGAAAGGTGGAATGCTTATCGGTCACGAAGGCCGAACAAAGCGTTGCACCTGACTGCGGCTAATTGTGCGAGCGTAGCGATGAAGACCGCCAACAGCGCTGAGAGACGCAGGGTGGTGGGGCACGGCGCGAGGGTGAGAGATCGGAAACCGCCGCACCTCCCCGCCGATCACTGAGAACGTAGCATCGTCAGACCCTTCCACTACGTCAGGCGAGGCCAGGTGTAGCCAATGCTACATCACCCCACTGTGAGCTCGCCCCGCCTGTTGAGACTAAGCGACAGCCAGGCATCAGCAGCACCACGTGATTCGTGTCCATTCTTCTTAGAAGAGACACGAATTCGGTGATTCGGTGGTTTTGAGATGAGACAGGAGGGGGGTGCCAGGGGGACCCATTGACTTCGCGGATTCGTACCACTTCCCCGGGCGCGCTGAGCGGTAACGGTTATGTAGGTAGCCCCCGGCTGAAGATGACTTTCAGCGGGAATTGAGCCAGCCTCAGCGTCTCGACGTAGGCCCAAGTTGCCCGATACGAACATTGGAGCAAGCCATTGCCAGCAGACGCATGATCTGCAAAACAAACCGATCGGGCATCTATAGGCGTTGCAGATAGTTTTGTTCGACGACTTCACCGGTAGGAGCGTCGCCCGCGCCGGTAGCGGGATTGCAATTCCCAAAGTTCTGGTAGAATCGGTGACGTCAAAGCCCTGATTCTTTCCGGCTGTCACCGGGCAGAATCAATCGTTGCCAAATGGCAACAAGCACCGTGGAAACTATGTCGAACGATCCGTGGAAAAAAGAGCGCATCGCTGCGCGGGTGTGGGGAGTCCGCAAGGCCCCCGGGCGGCTCCACGGCTGCCTGACAACGCCAACGCAGCGATGCGCTTTCTTTATGTTCCTGCCCACTCTGGGAGGAGCAAGAAAGGCTCACTCATAGCCACGATCCAATGTCGGCGGCGCTCGCCGTCGCCCCTGACCGAAGGCGCCTCGCCCTATCGCATGAGGCACTACGTCGCCGCGGCCGCGATGGCGAAGATCTGCGTTGACCGCGCCGCCAGCGACCTCGCTCTGGCGGTTCGGCCGGACCTCAAGCGATTCTGGAACGGCAAGCGGCTCAATAGCTTCCTGAGAGCCGAGCAAGCCATCGCCAACAAGGTGGTTCACGGCGCCCGCACGACGAAGCTACAGGCTCGTGAATTGATCCGCCGCGCGGCACGAGTGCCGTCGATGATGGAGAAGAGAGGGGGTGCAGCGTGAACGCAAGGGCAATCAGGCAGGTGCCAAGTCCGTAAACACTACGGAATTGATCGACCCCGCCGCGGGCTGGCGGTGGGTGTTTTGAAAAAGCCGTGACGGCGACCCCGCCTGCTTGACGTTAAGCGAAGGCCGCCACCACAGACCGTTTGAACGCTAATAGGCGGCGGACCCTGGCAGGAGACTCGCCAGAGCCCGCCGCGACGGGTGACGGGCAACTCTACCACATTATTTTGACCCTGGAGAAATTCATGTCCGAATTAATCAAAGTACACGTCATCAAATACCCCGACCGGCCGCGTCTCATGATGCGCTACCGTTGCCCGGACAGCGGCAAGCAGATTGCCCGCTCGACCGGGACCACGAAGCAACGAGACGCCGAGCGCGCCGCGGCGAAGTGGGAAGCCGAGTTGCGGGAGGGGCGCTACAACAAGCCGTCGAAGATGACTTGGCAATACTCCCGCGAGCAATACTCCCGCGACGTGCTCGACGGCATGAAGGTGGGAACCTCACTCACCTACGATTCGACGCTCAATGTATTTGAGCGCGCGGTGCGGCCGGGGAAGCTGGCCGAGTTGACGACGGCCAAGCTAACGGCGTTCACGACGAAGCTGCGTGACGATGGGCTGACGCCGGCGACGATTGCTCGGCACTTGCGGACGCTGAAAGTCGCGGCGCGATGGGCGAACCGCCAAGGGCTGCTGCTGAAAGTTCCCCAGTTCGACATGCCGAAGCAAGCGAAGGGGATGAAGGGGCGCCCGATCGTTGCCGAGGAGTTCGACAGGATGCTCGCCGCAGCGCCCGAGATGGAGTTCTATCTGAAGGGGCTTTGGCTGAGCGGGCTACGTCTGGCCGAAAGTCTTGAGCTGCGATGGGATGATGCCCCCGGTGCGTTGGTGGTCGACTTCAGTGGTCGGCGCCCAATGCTGCGGATTCCTGCCGAGAGTGAGAAGGGTGGGGCGCACCGCACGCTGGCGATGGCGCCAGAGTTCGCCGAACTACTTCAGACCGTCCCTGTGGCTCAACGACGTGGCTTCGTGTTCCGCCCGGTCACCAAGAGCGGCGAGCCGATGGCACGCACGAGGCACGCTGTGGGGCCGCGGTTCACGGCCATCGGCGAGAAGGCGGGCGTCATCGTCGGGGAGCGTGAGAAGCTCGACAGCGACGGCAAGCCGGTGATGGTGAAGTCGTTCGCCAGCGCTCACGACCTTCGCCGAGCGTTCGGCTTCAGATGGTCACGCCGTGTGCTGCCGACCATCCTGCGGGAGTTGATGCGCCACGAAACTGTCGAGACAACGTTGCGGTATTACGTCGGTCAGAATGCCGAGTCGACGGCCGATGAGTTGTGGCGGGCAATGGGTAACAATCAGGGTAACAACTCGGAATCGCAGACCAACCCGTCCGATACTGGAAATCGCAAGTCATTGCCAGTAAGATAGTTAAGTAGCCGAGGCGGGAGTCGAACCCGCACGGGAGTTACCTCCCACTGGATTTTAAGTCACGCCATCGGTCTTGGATTTCTAGGGAAATATCGAGCTTTCCCGGCATTTTCGCATACGTGAACAGTCCTGAAAAGGTCTGAAAATGCCTCAACGGGCGTAGAGGCGTAGAGGTATTTCGGCCTTCGGAGGCCCCGCCTCTTTAGCAGCCCGAGATCGCCCGCGAGGCATGTCCCGCCCATGCCATTTTGTAACGGCGTCGGTGCGTGGATCACGGATAATCTCAAGTCCCAGGGCACGCGACGCTATTTACTTGGCGCAACTTGTCTCGCGAGCCAGATTCGTAATCATATTTTTCTTTTCAGCGGCGATGACCAATTCAATCCGCAGTTTGCGGCGGTTGGTGCCAACTTCTTAGTTCGCCGAAGCGTGGGCGGCTACACCCTTTGGATGCATGATTGCTCGGCAGTGTATCACAATCTTGCCGGTATCTGGTGCGCCACCCTAAATCGAGCGAAACCGCGAGAAATTTGGCAAAACACGAAAATTCAGCCTACGGGCGGTAAGTTTCGCCCACCGCAGAAAGTATCTAGCTGGGTCACGGATATTTTTTTAGAAGATATTGTCGAGTTTAGCAATCGCGCGAGCGTATGAGCGAGCGGCAGCGGGCAATCGTCGACAAGCCGCCTATGAATCCGAAAGCTCAGTCGCTTGTTCGGCGACAACTATTCCTTCTCTTGAGCGACAATTAGAATTCCCTTCGTAACACCCGAGGCGTGGGG
>Ga0163144_10015320_pt1 | contig 15824 bp, 8 predicted proteins | sample OliLak19BULKMAT1_FD_123175 | JGI IMG/M metagenome (GOLD analysis project Ga0163144, IMG submission 123175) | Freshwater microbial mat bacterial communities from Lake Vanda, McMurdo Dry Valleys, Antarctica - Oligotrophic Lake LV.19.BULKMAT1 | ecosystem: Environmental > Aquatic > Freshwater > Lake...
CCCCTGGATGGTTTGCCCGTTGGCCGCGCGCACCACATCCTCCTTGGCCTATTGGGCGATTCGACGCAACACGCTTCGGATTCATGGAGTCGGGGGGGGTGTTTGTCGAACGCCACGTATTAGCAGAGAGCCGTGTTGCGCGACGACAATTGCGTGAATTGCTCGATGCATTATGGAGTTCAGGATGGCGAAAATGCATGATTGTGGGCCAAGCTGATACTGACTTCATTGAGCATTTAAGTATGGCACCATGGAGTGTGGCGCAAGATAAAAGTTCACGGATCCTAGCGGCAAACGGCTTACCTGACGGACCAGAGTTGGTGTGGATCACGGATTCCATTCATTTAAAGCCCTTTCACGTAATACAGTCCCTCCCAAGTTGTGAACGGATGTATTTGATTCCTCATGGGTGTGAGGATCCTCGAAACCCTGGATCTGCCCTGAAGGATCGTAAAACTGTGCGTCAGGTTTCTGAAATATTGAATTGGATATCCATATGAGCGTTATCAGTTCATTTCCTGCAATGCCGAATCGCATAGCGATCGCGTGTGAATACATTCTTGCCTTAGGCGGAGATGGTGGTCAGAGGGACGAAATTATCAAAAATTTGTCCCCATTCAGTAAAGGTGACGCGGACGACGATAACGAGATCTCGGTTGGTGGGAAAACAATGGCGCACTCAGTCATCGACGAAATGGAGAATCTTGAACTCATACGCATTAATGAAAACGGTAATCTTAGCCTCAACAAATATTTTCTTGGCGGGAAAAAAACAAGCTATGACTGGCAGTCGTTACTACAACCGATACTGCGGGAACGGCTTACGGATTTCAGTCGGATTTCTCAGTTCAAACAGGAAGATGTTGGAGATGCACTTTCTTGGTTTCTCTCGCAAGATCCATTTAAACCGATTGCTAAGTCTCGCCAGCACGCCGATTTCCTTCGAGAGCAACTTCAAGATAACGACCCCTTATTGGTAACAATCGGAAATGACTCCCGTTTTCAAAATTTGCTTTATTGGGCTCGTTACCTTGGGTTTGCAGAATGGATAAGTATCGGTGATAACGATTTGGCAATTCCAGATCCCTCCCGAGCAATCAATGATTACTTGCCAACAATTTTCCAGTCTAAGAAAATTTTGTCGATTGACGAGTTCGTTTCTCGTCTTGCTAAGTTATGTGGAGTCTTCGAAGGTGGATCGATAAGACAAGAACTAGAGCAGCGTTTAAAGAGCGCATTTCGAGAAGAACGTCATTTTTCCAGGTCGACCAGTCTTGGCCTTGCGCGTCTTGAAAACCAAGGTTCGATTTTGCTTATAAAGGAATCAGATGCAGGTAGTTGGATTCTGGATCTTGGCAAAGAGCAGATGCCAATCACCTCAATAGACTACCATGCGAAAGTTAGGAAATGATTCAAAAGCCATGCTGGGAGAAGGATCAGGTTACCCGTGTTGTCAAACCCGACGCTGAGGAGATTGATGATCATATATTTAGGGCAATACACAGTTCCGTAGTATTGAAACTTGCCAGCACAGTGGGCAGTCCGACAGTGGAGGCCAATGCAGAGGAATTGCTCGCGCGCTTCCTGGAACCTGAGCGTGATTATGTTCAGGCTGTAGTGCTAGGTGAATCTGGGTCAGGTAAGTCACATTTGATTCAGTGGTTGCGTTTACACATTCCGGACAATGATGATGTAGTCAAACTCACTATTCCGAAAACTGGAACTAGTTTAAGGGGGATCGTTGAACGACTTATCAATGAATTGCCCCTAGCTGAACAGGAGAAATTTTCAACACAGTTGCGCAATACAGGGACACAGTCAACTTCGCAAAACGCGAAAATTGACCTTTTTTTAAGTTCGTTGGCTTGGTCTATTGAGCATGGAGGAAAGGTCACCGATGAAGTCGACGATGGTCTAAGAGAGCTTTTGCCGGCTGTTTTTCTGGACCCCAATTTACGCGCCGACTTCTTTCGAAGAAACGGCGGCACGGTAGATCAAATGGTAAAGCACATTTTTGACCCACCTGACGAACGTGGACCAGAATCAATACGTCAATTCAGCGATCGTGATTTACCACTAGATGGGAGGTTGTATCAGCGAGTTGCAGCGAAGACCAAGGACGCTATTGACTTTATCAATGCGGACGCTGGCATCCTGCCTAGAGCAATTGTGATGATGAATGCTTGCCTTGAAGGCGCCATTGCTCAAGCGATAAATTTTTCCGCAGACAATCTAATTGACTTAATGAACGCGCTTCGGCGACATCTCGAAAAACAAGGAAAAAAACTAATCCTACTCATCGAAGATTTTGCGCGCCTGCAAGGAATTGATACAGCTCTTCTTCAAGCTCTAATTACACCGCCTGGACAAGGCAGAGATCGGCTTTGCGAACTGCGTTGGGCAATGGCGGTAACGACAGGCTATTTTCGGCGATTGGATGACACGGTTCGTACTCGAGCGAATATCGTGGTTGATATGGATGAAAGTGTGCCTACTAGCGTGGAGGCCATGACATCAACTTACCTTAATGCTGTGCGCGTTGGTGAAAGGCGGTTACTTGAGGAAAGATCCTTAAAGAAAATCCCGAATGTTTGCACTAAATGTAATGTTCGGGAGTCGTGCTTTTCCGCATTCGGCGATGTTGACGGTATTGGATTATTTCCGTTCACCCGGAAAGCCATCTCCATTTTTGCCGATCGCACTGGTGCCAGTACTGACAGTAAATTTAATCCACGGCGATATCTCCGTGCCGTGATTGAACCGGTCATGTTTACCCATTATTCAGAAATCGAGCGCGGAGAGTTCCCATCGACTAATTTGCTCAATAGTCTTGGGGGGGCGAGGGTCTTAAGCCCAGCGACTCGTGCCGTCATTACAAGCAAAGATGGCGATGAGCTCGGCGAACGACGCATTGCGCTATTGGAGTTGTGGAACGGTTCGGGAAAGTTGCTAAACCTTGGAAAAGAGTTGCAGGCTGCATTTGGCATACCCAAGCTTAGAGATGCTAATAGTGAGACTGAAAACGTTAAACCGCTGAACGTCGGTGAGAAAGTAAAGGAAACACGCAGGCCGGAACCCACGGTTCCTCATATAAACGATTTACAAGCATGGGAGAGCGGTAATCAAGTTCTGCCGCAGACGGCAATTAACGAACTGCGCATCATCGTATTCTCAGCCCTCGAAAGCTATATCGACTGGGATGAACTGGGCTTTAAAAAATCGGAAATTGCATCTGCGGGTGGCGGAGGTGGGGTCGCATTCCGGAAAGTTAGCATCAATTTCCATGACCAACAAGTGCAGAGAGGATCTGCGTTGGCCATGCTTACGGTACCACTGGATCCAGAATCGACCAAAGATAGGCGAGATACGGCGTTAGCCTTGCAAGCATTAGTATTTTTCAAGAGGTATGGTAACTGGGACTTTAAGGAAGCACACATTTTTCTGCCTATTCTTTTAAATATGCTGGAGCGTTGGGCAGATCACGTCAAAGCCCAGATCAATGAGTTGTATTCCCCAACTAAGACTTGGAATCCTGCGATTGCAACCGCCGAATTAATGACCCTCTGTGTTTACCAAAGTGGGAGAAACGTAATTGATGCAAAGATCGACAGTCTGATATTGAAAGTATGGGAGTTAAAGGAGCCCTCTGCTATGGCCTGTTTAACCCCCCAATTTGGTCAGGCCAATAAAAAGATTATTCAACACTGGCCGATTCTGCAAAAACTTATTCGACTTCTTTGTTCAGGAACCAAGGGTGGGCAAGCAGGTAATTTTGTGAACCCCTTGGCGGTCACAAGTGCGGTTTGCGATTTACGTAAGCGGTCACTGAAGTTAACGCAGGATCCACCAGCAGATCTGAAAACTGCAGACTTGAGAGCGCTTGCAGGCCTTTACTCCGATATTAAGTCACGGTACCAAACAGAACTGGAAGTCGAACGGAAAGCCTGGCTTAAATGGGGGGGGCAGATTGATGATGCTGTGGGAATTAATATTACTGTACCTCAGTTCTTGAAGAGTCTAGCTGCAGTGATTGTTGAATTTGAAGGAGAAGGACTTTCGGGTGGACTTGCTTTGTCTCAACTCAAAAGTTCAACTGAAGTAATTAAGGCCATGAGGGCGGAGCGTGCTAGAGATGCCCTTAGGCGAATTGATGAGGTTAGTAATGCGGAATCCTTGCTTCGGATTGCATCAGCGTCACGATCAAGGGAAGAGGTTGATGACCTAATTTCTAAAGCCAGTAGTTTTCTAGGAAATGCAGAATCAGTGGTCAAAAACCGCGTGGTTGAGGAGACTCAAAAGGCAGGGCCCGGGTTACAGCAGAGCAGAGAGGCTATTTCGAGCGCCCTTGGTGATTTGATTGAGGCATCGGAAAGGTTCATGCCAAACGCAGCGAGAAAATCATGAACTTATGCGAGCGTTGTAACGGGCTAGAGGCACAGATCAAAAGCCTAGGTCAGGCAAAGGCATTAGCGTCCCAAGCGAGTTACTTTGAAAAACGGGCGAACGAGTTGACAGCAATTTCTAGCGAGTTCACCTCAATTTCAAAAATGTTTGCCTTGCTTAAAAATCAGAAAGTCAAAATTGAGCTGCTATTTGATCTCCGCTTTGATTATTGGCACTCACAATTTGTCAGTTTAAAGGAGAAATACGACAACGATCCAAACTCCATTTTGGATCCTGTCCCAGGACAAGATGCCCGTGTTGTTCTGTTAAATCCCCTGAAACAGTTGCCGTCTACAGTCAAAGTCGCAATTACATCCGAATGGTGTGAATGGGCTAATGGACAGATACCCGCGATCAATGACGACTTACTTGTTGTGCTGGCAAGCATATCTTCGATGAAGAGTAAGGTGGAGAGGTTGCGCTCACTCAAGCGTACTGCATTAGAAATTGCAAACCGTTTGCCCAACTCCCAAATGGATATTGATTCTTACGCTGCTTGTATGAGGGATCTCAAGCAAACTTTGGATGCGCTAGATGGTGGTGAAATACCGAAAGAAGTCATTAATTTTTTGCGTGTTGCTGGACGCTTAGAGGGCGCGGATTATGATCAATTAACCCCATGCGTGCTGAAGTGGTTTCGCGAGCACCATCTCGAAAAAACCTTACGCATAAGAGTAACTTGTTGATATGGAGCCACTGTTCCTAAGGTTGCTTGATGAACTTGAGCGTAAGGAAGTGCAGTCCCTGACTTGGGGCTATGCGGATGGTAGTTATTCGCGTGAAAACGTCGTGAAATTGGCATCCAGGGTCCTCAATGAAGCAAGAAATGATCGACCTGCCGAGGACCTTGTAGAAGACCTGATCGACAAGAAACTGATTTTTGAATTCGGTGGGAGGATCAGAACCCGATTTGCCGAGACGCTACGATTGCTCGTGCGACTCCGGCAGATGTTTCCAGGGCGTCCGTGGCAGGGGTCACCCCGGCTAGTATCGGACTTCCGTATTGACTTGCGCCGCCGACGTTATCCGCAGCGCATTCGTAATCCCCTGCAGATCGAGCAGGATCACCCGGCTATTTTTTCGACGAACCTACTACGTCACCGTCTTTGGACTGCATTAACTGGTGAATCATGCCTAAAGCTTGCAGGATTCCAGGAAAGATCTATCGCTCGCATCCTATCTTCCACCCAAGAATCCGGAACAATAATTACTGCAGGCACTGGTAGTGGAAAGACGATGGCATTTTACCTACCTGCGCTGATGGCAGTCGCAGATAGGGTTAAGGTAAATGAGTTTTGGACTAAGACGTTAGCTGTGTATCCGCGTAACGAGTTGCTTAAAGATCAATTTGCAGAAGCATATAGTCAATGTCGTAAGTTGGACCACGTTCTAAGCGAGGAAGGCCGTCGCCCTATCTTGATTGGGGCTTACTTCGGCAATACCCCAAGCGAAGCGAAAGTCGAGTCGCTTAAAGAATGGCCAAAGCAGAAGGGTGAGTTTGTTTGCCCTTGGTTGAAGTGCCCAAAGTGCGACTCGACTCTATTGTGGTTGGGAAAAGATCTCTTGGCCCAGAAAGAAATACTGCACTGCTCGAAGCCCGAGTGTGGGCACGTGCTCCCGGAAAACACCATCGTTCTAACCAGAAAGCGTCTTTTAAGCCATATTCCGGACATATTATTTACAACAACGGAGATGCTCAATCAGCGCATGTCCGATATCGGGCGGCGCAAACTATTTGGTATCGGGCAAGCAATAACAAAACGACCATATTTCATGCTGCTTGATGAGGTTCACACTTATTCAGGCACGGCCGGTGCGCAAGCGGCTTTGGTGTTGCGAAGATGGCGTCATTTGGTTGCTGCGCGAGTAAATTGGGTGGGCCTCTCTGCGACGCTTCGAGGAGCACCACGTTTTTTTTCTGAGTTGACCGGACTCGAGCCAGAATCTATTGCCGAGATCACGCCACTAGATTCGGAGATGTTTGAGGAGGGTGCAGAATATCAAATCATTCTAAGAGGCGACCCTACGCTTCAGGCGTCACTACTGTCGACCTCAATCCAGGCGGCGATGCTTCTAGGACGTGCCATGGACTCTCCAAATGTGGAAGATTCAGGAAACTACTTTGGCCGTCGCATTTTTGCTTTTACAGACGACCTCGATGTAACTAATCGACTTTTTGACAACTTACGTGATGCGGAGGCATACACAATTTTCGGAAAAGAGGATCCAAGGAAATTGCCACTTGCTGCTCTTCGTGGTGAGGAACCTAAGGATCCCAGGCGCGATCTTGATGGGCAGCGTTGGCGTTTTTGTGAGCAGATTAATCGAAAATTAGATACGCGCCTAATTGTTGGGCGAACCACGTCTCAAGATGCTGGGGTGCTACAAAATGCTGACGTAGTTATAGCTACAGCAGCACTTGAGGTAGGCTATAACGATGATGAAGTGGGTGCTGTCCTTCAACATAAAGCACCAAAAAATATGGCGTCCTTCATGCAGCGTAAAGGACGAGCAGGGCGTAAACGTGGCATGCGACCGTTCACCGTAACCATCTTGTCAGAATATGGCCGCGATCGCGTCGCATATCAAGCATATGAACACCTATTTGACCCAGTTGTACCTGCTCAACATCTGCCGGTTCACAACCAGTATGTGCTCCGGATGCAGACAGTATTCTCATTTATCGATTGGATTGCTGAGCAGTGTCCCGCAGATGTAAAAGGGGGATGGCTTTGGGACTTACTAAGTCACCCCACCGATTACCATCCCAAAACACGCACGCATATCAAAAAAGTATTGACAGGGCTGATACGTGGCGACAATGCTTATCATCAGTCACTAACCAAGTATTTAGAAAGCTCACTCAAGATTTCGAGGGATGTAGTGAACGGTTTGCTTTGGGAGCCGCCGCGCTCCCTTATGCTGGAAGTAATTCCAACGCTTACCCGTCGGTTTTTTCGAGACTGGGAGTTGGCATTTCCATCAAACCAACTGAAATTAGATCTTTTACGAGACTATCACCCCCTGCCGGATTTCATCCCTCGTGCGTTGTTTAGCGATCTGAGCTTGCCGGAAGTGCAGATCCTTCTGCCACCGGCGACTGCTAACCGAGAGGCAAAAAATGCATCATTGCCAATTTTGGCCGCTATGCTTCAGTTGGCGCCAGGGCGTGTAACGCGGCGATTTGCTGTTGAGCGTGGCGGTTTAAACCACTGGGTTAAAGTGAGTTCAGCGCAAGATTGCATGACCATGGTCGTGAGTGACTATGCAGAACAAAGTGAGTTTATCGGCATATTTAAGGGGCAGAATGCCGACGGGGAGCAGCAGGAGTTCCCGGTATATCGTCCTTGGAGGATTCGACTTACATCGGTCGGACGAAATGAAGCCTTACCTACTTCGACCGCATTCTCGACATGGGTTAGCGCTTTCGAAGCGCAGGGTGAGGCAACTATAGTTGATGTCCCTCCCCATTCAGCTTGGTTTGAGTTTGTGTCGGATGTACGATTTTATATGCATCATTTTCGTGGAAGCGTTGCTGTTCGACGATTCGTAAATGAGGTCCATGCGTCACTGAGGCAACTGGACGGCGATCGACTCATCAAGGTGAATTACCGGGATTCTAACAATGACCATGCCGCGTTAGGGTTCGAACTTGAGGTCGATGGTTTCTCTATTGACTTTAAGTTGCCTGGTATTGAAGATCTTTCTACTACACAACTTAATACGGAGTTAGAAGGTAGTTCTAGACTTGCCTATTTCCGCTACCTTTTTCTTTCAGACAAAGATGTGGCGACAAATGTGAATTCTCTACAACGAGAATGGATCTTTCAAATTTTTATTTCTGCGGCGACAACTCACGCCATAAAGAGAAACACTACCTTAGGGCAGGCTGCACATTACATAATCGATCATGACCCGGCCAGTATATTCGCTGAGGTTCTGCGTATCCTATTCCAAGTTCGTGATACTGGTATGGGGTGGGAGGAGGATGAGGGGTTGGGCGCAGCCGGCGATGAGGACGGCGAAGAAAAGGATGACAGTGAAACGCGTAAGGTCAGTCGTTTAGAAGAACGCCTCACCGAATCGATTGCAAGAAACGATGTTTTGAAGTGTCTCAAATCGATTGCGATGGAAATGGACGTGATCGATCGCGCGAAGTATGGAAAATGGTTGCACCAAGTGATTTGTGAAACGCTCGCCCAAGCCGTCCTTCAGGCCTGTGCTGCAACTTCGCCACTACATGCTTCGGTAGATGCCCTAGTCGCCGACATCGAGGTATTAGAGGATGAATCAGATACGGCGCGTATCTGGGTCACCGAGACTACGCTAGGCGGTGCTGGTGTCGTTCAAGCATTCGCAGAAGTATTTTCGACAGAACCGCGAGCCCTATTCCGCGCATTGGAGGCAGCATTAGCCTCAAATGACGTCGAAATGGCAAGCCACGGTCTCAAGCATTTTCTCGTACTTGCTTGTGCTGATGAAGAAATAAAGGCACTGGCCGGACAAGCGCGAGATGCTGTATCGCACGAGGAGCGATCCAGTCTGCGAATGAAGCTCTACGCTGCTTTGTCACTTCGAGGCCTGGATGTCGGCCACGCACTGAGCGTGTCCCTTAATACACGGCTATTGCGGCAAGGAACTCAGCCAGAGCTTTATCACCTATTACACGAATTACTAGAAATTTGGGAAGGCATAGAAAAACGTCTTTCCATTTCGCTGGGCGTCAGAGAATTTTCGTATTTAGCAATTGATCTTCCAAAAATTGCACCCCGCTTACAAGAGGTTGTGGTTGCCGCTGGAGGGAGTAGTAAGCCGACAAAAGGGGATTTAATCCAAGTTCTCGAGGCATTGTTGTGGCCCCGTGGAATCGAGGTGAGACAAAAGGCACTGCATTCATATAATCCATTTCGGCCTCGGCGAATAAGCGACCCAGCCCTGATCAGGGCAATGCTTCTTGCGAGAAACGTTCAAGCAATCGATATAAGCGAGAGAGATTGGTCGGTGCGCTTCGTAGAGACACTAGCGAAGTTGGGTAATGTTGAGTTGTTTGTGCCCCGTGTTAATGAGCAGGCCTTGCGCGGCGCCATTATGAAAGCCATTACTTATCCAATTGACGTTGGTTATATGCAGTTTTATCCGATCGTCGAGCGATTCGAGCGAAATGAGAAAGAGTCTCGAGTAACGCTTACTTTGCGGGAGTATGTGTAGTGGTATCGCTTGCCCCACTATCACGGGATCTTTTTGGTCCCGGCCAGTCGAGAGCAATCCGCGACTTGTTACAGAGTTTATTTGCAGCCGAACTGCTGCATCCCAGTCGTAGACTTTGGCTAATCTTTGGGTGGATCTCAGACATTGAGATCCTCGATAACAGGGCGCGACAGTTCGCGCCCCTCCAACCTGACTGGCCTGCCACTGGGATTCGGCTTTCGCGTGTTCTTCACGCTCTCGTCGAACGAGGTGGAAGGATTATTCTGATTGCGCGAGACGTTGAGCACAATCGTTCATTTGCCACGCAGTTGATCTCGCTTTGTTCCGTGTTTGACGGTCGCCTAGTGGTGACGCTTAAGCCAGAAGTTCACGAGAAAGGAATTCTCGGCGATGACTTTTTGCTAAATGGATCGATGAATCTTACACATAACGGCGTAAATACTAATGATGAACACTTGACACTGCGCACTGATTCAAGTTCGGTCGAGGAGTGGCGCATTTCACTCGAGCAGAAATGGGCGGAGTTGCTCAAATGATCGGTAACGATTTTATGAGGGGCGCTAGGCTTGTGTCAGGGTTTCGTAGTGCTGCAAATATTGACTCGCTGAGCGATTCAAAAATCGTGGAATTCGAGGAATTGGCGCGGTCGGTAAGTGTGAGCCAGTTCCCGGGAGCAATTTTGGCATGTCCTCGCCCGGACGATATTACTGTTTATTACGCTGTTGCCCAAAGCGCGTCCGAGTGGCGTCGACTACAACCTCTCCTACTTGCTTTCGCAGGACCGACGTTGACCAGTTTTACAGGGCGCCCGGAGCTACTAGACTCCAAGGTGGCCGTCGAGGACTATTTAGTGAAAGGTGGCTGGTATCTGGCCGTTCGATTGCTTCCGGGTGACGGGCCATCCGTCCAGGCGATGGTGCATCGCAGCCTAATGCGTTTGATACAGACATTAGACGTAGCGACTTATGTCTCCAAAACAGCGCCGTTACCTACGAGTCGCTTACTCTCTAAATTTGTTAATAGTCTTAATGGTAATGACAGGCAGGAGGCCTTAAGGATTCTGGAGGTACTTCGAACAGAAATGCGAGTTGATGCGCTGAATCTCAGTTTTCTTGAGGTCCAAATACACGCGCATTTTGGTGATTGGCGATCAGTTTTCAATATGCCATCTTTTGCTTCATTAATACACACACGTCGCCCACCGACTGTTTCATCGGCGTTGCTCGAGGCACTTTATCAAGTTCATCTGGCGCCGATTGACAATGGACAATCCCTGCCAAATGTTCGCGCGAGATACGAGGAGTCAGTGCGCGCAGATGCCAGACCATTGGTGCGATTGCCGGTCCCGGTCAGGCTTGGTGAGGGTGCTTGGCGCCTTTACGCTTTGGAAGCACTAAGTCTGCGTTCGAGAGACATGGAGTTGGAGAATTTTGTCTTTGAAAACGCAGATGCAATCGGGCAGGAATTGACGATTGCATTGACGAAGTCGGGGCGCACAGGACATGTAGAAAATTCGCAGAAGGTCCCAGTCCACCCCGACTCGATTGTGGAAGCCAAGCAGGCGCTAACTCTAGCGTTGGAGGTTGATAGTTTAAGGACGATTAAGAGCGCCCTAGAAAAAATGCAGGTACTTAGTCCAGATCAACGCAAGTACTTATTAGAATCCGAACCGTTTCGGTCGATGTGGCGTTCATTGATTTCTGACACACAAGGTACATTGCCAACTGAGGGATGGTTGGAATGGCTCAAGAGGGCGAGTGAACAGGAGTTTGCAAATGCCCTTGGAGTTGCGAGACGCGGACTTGCAGAGTGGCCAGTCGAGGTGCTTAAGGACTCACTGCATGTGGAGCATCTTGTCGAGTCATTAACTAGTTTTCCAGAAAAACCACCTGGATATGATCGTTTGATCGATGCCCTGCCACTGTTTGTCGCATGGGTAGCCGAGGAATTGGATTTCCCTCGTCCCGGAATGACGGCAGTGTACGAAGCCCTTCTATTTCATCTTGTTTCAAGCACTCGACGTGGCGTTGATGTTTTGGAGTCAGCGACAACTTTGATTCGAGCGTTATTGACAGTTGGTATTTCAAATAACGAATATAAAAATCTACTAGTTGATGTTTTAGAGCTAATTGGCCTTGGGCTTGGAACAAGATCGACCGATTATGTTCTTGAAATAGTTGAGGAGACTGTGGCGTGTCCGAGTCCTAATCCGGAGGCACGAAAAGAGTTTTGGTATCAAGTGCTAGCTAGAATAGAACCAATGGCCGCTCATCTGAGTGCCATACAAGTCGCATCCCTAATGCAACTAGGGAAAGGGTTGGGTTGGGACAGTGGCGCGTTACAGTCTGTCGCTGAGGCCGCTCGCGTTAGTGGGAAAACAGAGGACACGAACTTTGCGATCGGTTTAAAAGGTAAATCAATTGGAATTTATTCACTAACGGAGGCTGCGGCGCGCCAAGCAGAGGTGTTACTGAAAACGTTAGTGCCAAGTATAAGAGTTACATTATCAAATGAGCACGTTGGTTCTCCAAAGCTCAAAAGCATGGCTATTGGCACTGACATTCTAGTACTTGCAACAGCCTCTGCAACTCACTCAGCAACGCTTTTCCTTCAGCAGCATCGCCCGCGAAATTTGCCACTTCTTTACGCGCGTGGGCGTGGTTGCACGAGTATTCTCCGAGCCCTTGAGGAATACGGTCAGAGCATGAAGGCTGATGAGTCGAAAGCATTAGCTATTTGATAGTTAAGGCTGCTCTTGAATCGCCCCGAACTTGGGTGGGCATTATTCGTGCAACTGTGATCCTGAGAAAAATGGGGTGCTACCGTGACGAGGACATTGTTTCTGTCCCATATTCCGCAATGGCACTTGGTTTATTGAGGTGGTTTCCCTTTTTGCGGGACCGAAAATAACTGCAAAACAAAAATAGCATAATCGACAAATAACTGCATTTAATGATAGTATTTATTACTGTAGTTATTTTATGCAGCGAATACTAGCCTCATACCAAATGAGAACTTTGTCGATCATTACGTCGTGTACTAATCGAAAAAGCGTTACTCCAACGCGGACGCTACTCGCTCGATCTTTGCCTATCGGATCGACCGCTTTGCTGGCGCGTGAATGGTCGATTCGGGTTCGTCGTACCGTACCTAGTACGTGTGCCGAGGAGTTGTACCAGGGACGTGCTTTTCTCGAGGCACTGAAAGTATCAGAAACTACGAAATCCCCCCTCTATGTAGTCTCCGCGGGCTTAGGTTTGCTGCGGGCCGACAAGAAAATTCCCTCCTACAGCTTGACTGTAAGTCCTGGCACTGCAGATGCGATTCAGAATCGCTGCACAGATACAGGTTTCTCTGCTGCAGATTGGTGGACGAAGTTAACAGCCCGATTGGGGTTGCAATATCCGTTGGCACACCTCATAGGGGGTTCCAAAAGCCGCCTTTGGCTTCTAGCACTCCCCAGAAATTATTATGAGTTAGTTATTGACGATTTAGGTCAGTTGAGTGACAGGCAACTTGAGAGAGTGCGCATCGTTGGTCCACAACTGGACAAGTCGGAACACCGGGTGCTCGATGCCTGTTTGTTAAGTATAGATGATCGTCTAAACGGTCCTGACAGTCCCTTGCCTGGGACTCAGACAGACTTTGCACAGAGAGCCGCACGCTTTACATACGACACAGTAATTCGGGGAAATCTGGAGGGGGGCGTGACTGCCCATAGACGCGCGATCTCGCGGCGACTTTCAGCGATGAGACCGGCAACCAGGCACAAGCGGCAGTCATTGAGTGACGAGGCCATCATGAGGAAGATTGAGAAACTCTGGCGTGTTGCCGATGGTAAGTCGGGGAGGATGTTACGGGTGCTCCGAGATAAGGAGCAAATCGCATGCGAACAAGGTCGTTTTAACGGTTTATTCAAATCAGTTCGAAAGAGTCTCAATTTATGAAAGATAAGAAAAGCGCTAAGTCATTGAACCTCCAGGTGCGTGCACTCCGCACCGCGCAAGGTAATGGAGTTTATGTATATGCTTTTTTTATGCCTGGCGCAGACATTACGCAAATTGCAGATATTAGTCGTGTCGAACGCGACGTGAGCGATACCCTGAAGGGATTTCAACGTCGTGAAATTAAAGATCACGTGAAAGCCATTGTGCAGTTTCTAGACCAAGGGTCAGTATTGTTCCCGAACGCAATTACGTTGGCGCTTTCGCCAGAGGTGAAGTTTAGTTTGTCTCGTGGACCGGTTCCTAAGGGTTTACTGAAGGTGTCTCAGGCTGGGACACTTTCTATTCCGATTCGAGGAGAGGGAGAGCGGGTTGCGTGGATTGTTGATGGACAACAACGTTCACTCGCCCTTGCTCAAGCAAAGAACCCTAAGCTTCCTGTGCCAGTAGTCGCATTTGTTTCTGACGATATTCAGGTGCAGCGTGAACAATTTATATTGGTCAACAAAGCTAAGCCTCTTCCTACACGTCTGATTAATGAATTGCTTCCAGAAACGGGCGGCATTGTGTTGCCCCGCGATCTAGCCGTTCGTAAGATTCCCAGCGAATTATGCAATTTGTTACATAGAGATCCACATTCACCGTTCTACAAACTTATCAAGCGACTTTCTGATAAAGAAAGCGAAGACGCTGTGATCATTGATACCGCTATTGTAAATATGATTCGAAATAGCATAAGTAATCCACTAGGGGCTTTGGCGCCTTATAGATCTGCTAATGCAGGACCTTCGGATATTCAAGGTATGTACAAGTTGCTATGCGAATTCTGGGGGGCGGTTAAGGCAGCCTTTCCTGAGGCTTGGGGCAAGCCGCCAACGCGAAGTCGGTTGATGCATTCTGCTGGTATTCAGGCGATGGGGGTATTGATGGATCGCATTTACGCCCGCCACGCAGGGACGGCTAACGAGAGAAAAGCAGTTCAGGCGGATCTCGAGCGTATTGCACCAGAATGTTGTTGGACCAAAGGGGCTTGGGAAGAAATAAACCTCAATTGGAATGAAGTTCAAAATACGACTAAACATATTAAACAGTTAGCAGCCATGTTGGTTCGGCTTCACGGAACAAGGGCAGTGTAGTGAAGTTTATTTTTGCTGATTCAATCGACGTTGTTGACCCAAATTACGATTTTTTGAATGATCGAAATGGGGCCGAACGAACACCTTATTGGGATGATCGGTATCCTCATGAGATGCTTGAGATTGTGCCGTATGACGGCATTTTGGTTTCCCTAGGAATCGTTGGGGATCATAAATTTCAAGGTAAGTATTCAACAACGCAACGGATGCGATTTTTACGAGTTGGCGCGCGTAAATTTCTGCGTCTTGATACGGAAGACCTTAAAAGCAAGTTGCTATTTGGTGATTGTGGAGCGTTCTCCTTCGCTAAACTCGACGAACCACCGTATTCAGCAGAGGAAATGGTTGATTTCTATGGGGATGGACAGTTCACGCATGGCTGTTCAGTAGACCATGTAATTTTTGATTTCGATCGAGAAGGCACAAAGTTGCAAGGGGGAAGCGAGGAAGCTAGGCGCCGTTTTGACATTACTCTTCGTAATGCAGCGCAATTCATCTCATCAAGCCGAATATTGGGTGACGGCTTTACACCTATAGGAGTTGTTCAAGGATGGTCCCCCGGAAGTATGGCTGAGGCCGCGAAGAGATTAGAGCGTATGGGGTACACATACCTAGCCCTAGGGGGCATGGTCCCGCTGAATGCCGCTTCAATTCATGCGGTTTTGAAGGATGTTCGCCGTGTTATTTCTTCGAACACAAGAATCCACATTTTGGGTTTTGCTAAAGCTGAACAAATCGACCAATTTCTTGACTATGGAATTGAGAGTTTTGACTCGACTTCGCCACTTATCCGGGCCTTTAAGGACTCTCAGTCAAATTATTACGTGTTAAGTGAGGCTGGAGGCCTTGATTACTATATGGCCATTCGAATTCCGCAAGCGACTGAGAATCTTAAGCTAGTGCGAGCAGCAAAGATTGGAAAACTGAAACAAGAAGATCTATTAGCTATGGAAATGAAAGCGCTTCAGTTTGTTCGTTCATACGACAAAGGAACCGCTGCTTTAGAGCCAACACTTGATGCGGTAATCGACTACAACCGAGTCATGATCGAGTCGGTAGATGGTGCGAATGCAGTAACGGAGCGTCAGTTGTC
>Ga0163144_10015321_pt1 | contig 15824 bp, 12 predicted proteins | sample OliLak19BULKMAT1_FD_123175 | JGI IMG/M metagenome (GOLD analysis project Ga0163144, IMG submission 123175) | Freshwater microbial mat bacterial communities from Lake Vanda, McMurdo Dry Valleys, Antarctica - Oligotrophic Lake LV.19.BULKMAT1 | ecosystem: Environmental > Aquatic > Freshwater >...
CCCGGCATCCGCGATTCAAGGTGCACTTTATTCCAACGAGTTCCAGCTGGCTCAACTTGGTCGAACGCTGGTTTGGCGATCTGACAGGTAAAGCGGTCCGTCGCGGCAGCTTTTCCAGCGTGCACGATCTGATCGCTGCGATCGAGTCGTTCATCGAAGCGTGGAACCGCGACCCGAAGCCGTTTGTATGGCGGGCGAAGGCAGAGGATATCCTTGCCAAGATCGAACGCTGCCGTCGGCGTTTGGAACAAATCCAGCCCGGCTGCACGCTGCCGGGGCGCTGAAAGAAGGCAGCTTGAGCCTTGTATAGTCATTTACGCACCAGTACACTAGGATGTTTTCCCGTTCTCGCAGGCGGTGTACCTCCGCGCGCAAGCGCACGTTTCGAGGCCCTTAAAATTTGCCTCTGATCCCAATCGTGGCCTGCGTTCCCGTTTCGATGACCCGCTGAATTTTAGCGTAATCCGCTGTAGGGGTTCCTTCCAAATAGCGGAATTGTCGGTCCACGAAACCGTCTCCGAAGAAATCGCTCACCGTTCCATAAACGGAGAGACTCTTGGTGATACTGTAAGCCAAGGTCAGCGTCGGACGCCGCTTCGGCTCCTGCCACAGGTAGGTCCCCGCGGGAATACCCGTGGCGGCACTCGCCGCCACCGGCGTGCGACGCGTCTCTCCTTGGATCTGCATGAGGAAACGCACGGAATAGCGTTTGCGGGTAAAGTTCACACCATAGGCAAATGTTTCCGGGTTGAAGCCGGTGAAATCCGCAGTGGCCGAACCGGCCAGGTCCAGCTTGGTGTAATTGACGAACACATCGAAGCCCCGCGCCCAATCGGTAAGAAACGTCAACTTTTGCTTGTAATTGAACTCGAATCCCCGGATGCGGGTGCTATCCGACCCGTTGCGTCGTGTAATCACGACATAGTCCACATCCTCCACGCCATTGATGCCATAGAGATCGAGCAGCTCGGGCGTGGCAGACGTTTGGTACGCCTCGAAGAAACCCTTGATGTCCTTTTGAAAGACTCCGACGGAGCCGATGCCATCCTTGAAAAGATATGACTCCAGGGTGATGTCGTAATTGTTGGCGCTCCATGGATCCAATCCGGAGTTGTTTATCGTGATCGTCCGCGGGTTTGCAGTTACCGCATTGAACGTGGTGCCGGGCAAGATGAGACTGAGATCGGGGCGACCAATATTCCGAGCGTAACCCACGCGCAACAGGAGACTCTTACTCAGGACATAACTCGCGTTCAGACTCGGATAGAAACCGTCGTAATTCCTATCGGCGTGCGCCCCTCCCTTGAGGTACTGCAGCTTGGCGACTTGCAACGGGTCGGTGGTGAGGGGGATCGTCGCCCCGGTGGAAGTGCGAACCAGATTTCCGTTCGCGTCCTTTTGCAGGGATCCGGTGGGGTCGATGCGCGGACCGTATCCCGTGTCTTCTGTGCGCTCGTAGCGCACGCCACCGACCAACCAGAGGCGGTCGCTGAAAAGCTTGGTATCTAATCGAACGAAACCAGCCGTGATGTATTCTTTAAAATCTCGGTAGTTGTTCACTTCGGACTGCCACGTCGAGGCTTCATTTACCGTGAAGTATTCGGGATTCGTTTTGAATAAGTCGTACAGTTTCGTGAGATTTACCACCGGGATGTTTCGCCCAGCAAAGGGCATGGAATAAGAAGAATCCAGCAGGCGATAGGCACCCGCGGTATCGGGCCTCACCGCGTAACTAATCGAAGCGCCTTTTGATTTGTAAACCAAGTTGTTGAGCTGGAAACCGGCCTTGAGAGTCACCGGGATTCGAGTCTCCAGTTGGCGTGTCACCATCGTCTTCAACTGCTCGTTGATTCGCTTGTAATCGACCTTGGAGGCAACCGCCGTCGTCACCATCAGGAGCGACTGGTCAAAGATATCTACAGGCTGCCCGGTCCGGTTTGTCGCGGTGTACTGGGTGGGAAGCAGATCTCCGGAGAGTCCCCACGGATCGGCCTTGATCCCGCTGCCCACGACAATCACGTTGCCGGCATTGCGAAATGTGCCGCTGCGGAAAGCATTCGGGACGGTGCCAAAGTAGGTGTCAGCTTGGGAATAACTGTAACTGGTTTCCACTTTCCAGAGACGGCCGGTGAACGCGTGGTTGAGATTTACGCTTTTCGTATTCATGAGCAGCCGCTCGGAGAGCGGCGTTTGGGTGACCCCGCCCGTGCCTGTCGACACGCCCTGGGTGGACTCTTTGCCGCCCGTCGCCGCGCTCCCGAAAATCACTTGGAAACCGGCGTTGTCGCCGACTGCGTCACGCTTCCTTGACTGAGCAGTCACCTTGAAGACGTTGCGGTTGTTTAGCTTCCAATCGACTCCGAAATTGTAGTTCGTCGTCTGCTGGAGTTGCTTCCCATCGGTCAAGGCTGAGTTCGTTTGCACTCCGCGGATCAAGTTATAGGTCGGAGCGGTCGTGGTAAGGTTCAGGTAATTGTAGATGTAGCCGCCCCCGAGCGTGATCGATAGCGACTTGTTGATGGGTTGGACATAGGAAAGGTTCAACGATGGTCCGAGGCGGCTTCGACGCATGAATTCATTGCTCACGGCCGGTTCTGACAACGATGCGGCCGCGTTGAACGTGGTGTACACATCGTAGGTAATTGAACGCTTCTTCTGTTGAAAGCCGCTGCGGCTGACGATGTTGATGGAGCCTCCCAGCGAGGCGGCAGGAACGTCCGGAGTGGGCATTTTCGTCACCTCAATCCGTTCGGCATTGCTGAACGGGGTTCCGAACAGCGGACTGCCGCGGGTCCCGCCGGGGAAGGCGCTCGGTAGTTCGGCACCATCCATCATGATTGTTGTGGTATTGCCGGGCATTCCACGCACCGACACATCAAGGGGCGCACTTGCCGAGTACATGACGGCGAGCCCCGGCACGTATTTCAGGAACTCGCCGAGGTTGCCGCTACTCCCCTCGGGATACTCGTCCATTGCCACGACGCTCTTCAGACTTGGAGAATTACGCTGCTCGTTCATCGCGATGGCCTGAGCGCTTTGCTCAATATCAGCTACCACCGTAAACTTCTCCAGTTCTACCACCCTTTCTGCGTCTCTTCCGATGTCACGAACGGGTGACAGGTTGAAGTCAGGCAAAACCGTCGACCCCTCACCTACGCTGACCACCTGATCCTAGGCCGCGAACCCCACGTAATCCACGTGCACCCTGGCCTCGCCCCGCGGCACGCCATAAAGGGTGAAGGTGCCACTTTGGTCGGTGCTCGCCACGAGCGACGTGCCTGGAACGGTCACCCGGGCGTTTGCGACGTAACCGTTGCTCGCGGAATTGAAGACGCGTCCTGTGAGGATCCCGGTCGCGGCCGGCTGTGCGAGTCCTGAGGATATCGAAGCCAGAAGGAAAAAGAAAGAGCACACCATGGCCGGCAGCACGCGTTGGCTAATCGCTACACGATGCAATCGATCTGTCTGGGGAGGTTCAGGGGAGACACTCATAGGGGTCGGGGTTGTTGTGAAGTCCGCTCGGGAAGGCGCTACACCTCGGAGGAGATCACTTCGTTTTACTTCTGCAACGACAATTACTTCCCGGCGGGGGCCTGGTTCGGCTCGGTTTCATTTGTATATTTCCCGTCGGTGCCCGACCTTGACAACCACTACAATAAGGCGAAAGTCCTGAACTTCGTATACAATTCTGTACCTGCCATGGCGAATTCTCTAATACTCCTTGCCGGAAAGTTTCACGCACCCGGGCGGACGTGGATTATCACAAAGAGCCTTCATCTTCTGAAGGATCTTCCTCATGTCATTTGCTGGAATCGCCTTCGTATCTTTGCCGACGGACGGCCGAACGACCAATTCATATTTGGCCACGACTTTTGAGCTCCTTCAAAAAGGCTTCGTAGGTCATCGTTCCTTCCTTCTTTCTGGACTCGATGTCCACTAAATCGTCCAAGTCTTCCTCAAGGGCGTAACGAACTGCCTGATTGACGATTTCCGAGAGACTCGAGTCAGACTCGATCGCCTTCAATTTGAGCGCTTTGTGCAAATCTTCGTCGAGATATACGGTGGCTCGCTTTATGCCGGACGTTTTGACGTTTAAACGACAACACGTCAATCTCTCTCTTCCGGCGAACGCCCCGCGTCAGCCGCGGCGCGCAGCGCGGTTGGCTGCACGCGTTCGTTCGGCGGTTTTCACTTTAGTGGCGCCTTGATCTTGAACGTGAGGCCCTTCTTCCAAGCGGCGCCAATCGGGCTGACGCCAACGTAGCCTGCCGTCGCCCATACCGTACCATCGCTCTTCTTCAAGGACCAGAAGTATTCAACTCCTGGAGCCAGAGGCTGGGTCATAGTATGGGAGTCCCCGAAGAACCCTTCCTTGGAGTAGTATAATTCGCCGGGGATCCCATCAGGACCAACGAACCAGACAGCAAGGTTTGGGACATCAAATCGTCTACTGGTTGCTTCCATCGGAATGTCGGCGTCAGGGAGTCAACAACTACGGCACCGTCAGGGTTCATCCCACTCGCCCGGAAGCTGAGCGGCTCGATACCCGGATAGCTCATGGTACCGACACAGCCGGCGACCAACATTGCACATTCCAGTACACATTAGCTCTTTTGTAATTCTCGTAGTTTTTATTCTTTAATGCCGAACAGGGTTATTAACCTCAACTCAGTTGATGTTTACGCGCAGCAGTCTGAAAAAACCAGTCTACGGTGTGAAATTTCGTTGTTTCGCATCTTGTTTTGAGATCGGTGCTTGGGAAATTTGCGGTTCCCGGTTGGGCTCTGGGTTGATGATTTGACGCAGTCGCCTTTGCGGCGAAACCGTAAGAATTTTCTTCAGTTGATAGTTTGCACGGTTGCAGATCACTCGAGCGAGAGTAATTCGTAATTTATTGGCGATATCGGCTCGCTGATTTGCAAAGAGTTACGTCGCAATGCCCCTGATTAGGGGCCTTGAGTTGCGGTTTTTGCGTGGGCGGACGGATGCGCGTAAACCGTAAGTGAGAGGCCTCCCGCTCGGTCCGGTATTCTTCCCGGAACTCGGCATCACGGGCTCCGAAACTTCGATGAGTTTCGGAGCGGGATTGGTCCAGATCAGCCTCCATTTGGCATAGCGATGCGAGGTCTGGGGGTGGAGGCACCTTGTTGGCTGGATCGTTGCCTTGGTCGAGAATTGCCAACTCGAAGCCGCAACCCCCAGACCTCGCCTCGCGGTTTCGCGTTCTGGCGTCAACGACTGTCCGGGGCGCCTCCAGGCGATAGGAGGCGGGACCGGCCGGTCCCGTCGCGGCCTCCGCGAGGCCACCTACAATTGGGCAAGCTACAAATGGGAAAGGTAAAGTTTGGCAATCTGCCGCCATCGGGGGAGAAGAGAGGCAAACCTCGAAAGAGCGACGTCGCTTAATTTCCTGATTGCGCTAGCCTTGAGTCGTCAAACGAGCGCAAAAATCCGGACCGGCTCGATCTTGCCTTTGACAGTGACGACGCCGATGCGCGGGCGCGGGCTCACCCGTCGCTCCGAGGCACCCCCGCCGCTCCAGCGGGTTTGACAGTCTGCATGAGGCCCGCCGGACTGGATCTTCCATGGACTCCGTCCGCACACTGGCCGACCTCGAATCGCTCGCGCCCACGGGCACCACGCTCGCAGTGCTGGGCCATCCCATCAAGCACTCGATCAGCCCGGCAATGCACCATGCCGCCCTCGCAGAGATGGCCCGGACTCATCCTCGTTTCGCTGACTGGTCCTACGGACGTTTCGACGTGCCGCCGGTAGACTTGCCCGAAGCGCTCCGCCGACTGCATGCCCTCGGGTTCCGAGGGCTCAATCTGACCGTCCCACACAAAGTGCTCGCCTTCGACGCCATGACCGCGGTCGACCCGGCGGTGCAACCCATCGGAGCCGTCAACACCTTGCGATGGACGCCCGCCGGCTGGCATGGCTACAATACCGACGGCCATGGCCTGTCCTCCGGGATCCGAGAAACCTTGGGACTTGAACTGCGCGGAGCCACGGTGGTCCTCCTCGGCGCCGGCGGAGCCGCGCGCGGGGCGGCGGTCGAATGCCTCCAGCGAGGGTGCGCCTCCCTCTGGATCGCCAACCGCACTCCCGAGAATCTCGCGACGCTGCTGACGCTGCTCCGTCCCCTCGCCGACGGGATTCCGTTGCGCGGATTTGCGCCTGCCCTGGTACCGGCTGATCTGCCGCCTGGGGCGCTCGTGATCAATGCCACCAGCGCCGGGCTCAAGGCCGGCGACCCACCACCGGTCGATCTCGCAGCGCTCCCCAATCCGATCGGGGTTTACGACATGGTCTACAATCCTCCAATGACGTCATTGCTGAACCAAGCCGCCGAGCGGGGAATCGCCTGGGGCAACGGGCTGTCGATGCTGATTCATCAGGGAGCCCGGGCCTTGGAAATCTGGACGGAGACCTCTGTCCCCATCGAAGCCATGCGAGCAGCCGCGCTCCTCGCCCTGAAGCGCTGAGGCGGCGGGATCGACTTACCTCATCGCGGCTGATTGCTTCGTCCGCCACCGCTTTCCCCCGAACTCCCCGAATGGCCTCCGACTACGCCGAATTTTTCTCCGCCTTCCCTTGGTTCCTTCCGACGGTCGCCGCGCTGTTCGGCGCCATCGTTGGCAGTTTCCTCAACGTGGTCATCTATCGAGTGCCGGCGGGCAAATCAATCGTCACTCCCGGTTCCCACTGCGCCTGTGGCACTGCCATCGCCTGGCACGACAACATACCCGTGGTCAGCTGGTTCTTTCTCCGAGGTCGGGCACGCTGCTGCGGCAAGCCCTACTCCTTCCGCTATGCGTTCGTGGAGTTGCTGGTCGCCGGTCTCTTTCTCGCGTGCTGGCTCGCCTTCCCTCCGGCCAAGGCGATCGCCGGCTGGATCTTTCTCAGCAGCCTCGTCTGCGCCACCTTCATCGACCTCGACCATATGATCATCCCGGACGTGTTCACGATCGGGGCCGGAATCGCGGGCGTATTGCTTTCGATCATTATTCCTTCCCTGCACGGGTTTGAAGGCGATCTCTGGATCGCCGACCTCGTGCGTGCAGCGGTCACTTCAATCAAAGGCCTGCTCATTGGATCCGGTTTGGTTCTCTGGATCGCCCTGATCGCGGAGGCGCTGCTGAAGAAGGAGGCCATGGGCTTCGGCGATGTGAAGTTTGTCGGAGCGATCGGTGCGTTTTGCGGATGGCAGGGCGCGGTCTGCAGCGTCTTCGGCGGCGCCTTGGTTGGCACGCTCTGGATTGCGATCGCGATCATCTGGAAAAAACTCGGTGGAGCTCACCGTCGAAGGCTCGCTCCGGCGGAGACCCCCGAGGGTGAACCCACGGAATTGGGCCTCGGGGTGCACGTGCCTTTCGGGCCCATGCTCGCGATGGGCGCGGCCGTCTACTTCCTCGTCGCCCATCGCTGGGTCGACCCCTACTTCGCCCAGCTTGCGACCCTCTTTTGAACCGTCTGCCGCGCGTCCGTTGTTCCTCCCTGGACAAGGCTCCGCCGGCGTGGACGAAAGACGGACCGCAGACGGAGCGCTTCAAGTCCCGGGCGCTCCACGCCGGTCGGAGTAAAACGCACCAGCCCGCAGCGAACCGCGAGACTGACGAGCTGTCCCTTGTGCTGCAGTCCGAGTTTGAAGTGAAGGCGCTTCCGGAACGCGTGCACCGCCTGCGTGCTCAGGGACAATTCCAGGGCGGCCATCTGGTCGTCGCAACCATCACCAAGAATCGCGAAGACGTAGAGCTCCGCCGGGCTCAAGGTGCGCTGAACGTATCCATGGGGTCCCTCACCCCGGAGGATCTCGACGAAGGTCGAACTCCAGAAGGTCCCGCCGCACCCGATGCGCCGGATCGCCTCATAGAGGCGGGCCACGCCATCGACCTGGGAATCCAGCGCTCCATGCGCTCCCAGGGTCCGAATGGTCTGGATCACCTGCGGCTCGCGGCGTTCCGTGATCAGAAGCATGCGTTCGCACCATGAACGCCGGCGCGCTTCGGCGAGCAGGTCGAGCACGTCCCCATCCGGCAGGCTGACCGCCGCAATCACCAAGTCCGCCGGCCGGGAGGTGAGGCTGTCCCGCAGGGAGCACCCGCTGGCCAGGGTCTCCACCTCCGCATGGGGCAGACCTCGGGTGAGAACCCTGACAACCGCGTCCGTGGTCAGTTGATCTCCCACGGCCACCACAATCCGTCGAAGGTGGCTCAACGTTGCCGGGTCGCAGGCCTGCGACCGCAGGGGGAGCGGAGCGAGGATGACCTCGCGCGCTCCCGCCGCAGACCCGTCGTCGTGGTCCCTCCCCGTGGCGGATGGGTTGAGGGTGATGGACGCTTGCGTGGTGAGATCGCTCATACGGGTATTCCGGTGAAGACCCGATAATCGCCACATCATTGCACTAATCTGACAAGCGTGATCTTCGCATATTCAAAAATTCCCGAATGTGTTGGGAGTAACGGAAACCAGACAGGGATGAGAGGATCCTCGAGAGAACGAGCCCCTCGTCATGCACCCGGACCTCGGATCAATGCCAGGGCGCTCAACGTCGAGACGTGGACCGGAGTGGTGGTTGTCGATTGCCCGCGAACAGATCACGCGCCGAATTCACTCGGTTCGGCTTCGACGGGTCGGAGCGGGGAGGAGGCCAGCGCATCACCGTCCGGGCAATGCGGGCACATAAAACGACGCGCAGATGTAAGAAGGCTCGAGCCTTTCCGAGGAAGACCGACCGGAGGGCGGGGCCATGAGGCCCCGTCGCGGCCTCAACGAGGCCGCCTACAACCGGCCGGGGGAGGGCGAGATAGGTTGGGGTTGCGCGGGGCCAATCTCTGCGGCCTCAACGAGGCCACCTACATCTGGACCGCAACGGGACCATCCGAAATCAATTGTGACGTTGTGTCAGAAGAGCTCTCTCACGAAGCTCTTGATCTCGATCCAGTTTGAGAAAACCAGCTGACAGCCGAACCAACCGACCACGGCCACGAGCATCAGGCACACCCACCCAAGGAGCTTTCGAAAAAAGTCTGTAAGATTGATATTCTTCATTGGAAAATGGAGCGCGGGCAGCCCTGCCGCCCGCGCTTTGGTAAACGGAGGCTTCGTTATTCGCTAATCGCGTAAACCAGTGCCTCAAAGAACGCCACCGTCCCCGTGAAAGGACCGAAGTGGAGGTTTTCTGTGAGCGATTTCGCGTACGCACCGATAAACTGTCCAACGTCGATGTGGACGCTCTCACCACCCGCTTGGATCATCGCGAGGTCTGCCACGGCAAGGTTGTTCATGAGATTTTGGCTTTCTCAGACGTTGTTCCAACCGTCAGCAACCGCCTCTTTGAAAGAACCCCAGTTGTCGTAGATGTCCTTGGCGGCGTACGCCACGGCTCCCATCGCCAACGTCCAGAACATGCCGGCAGCACTAATCGGCTCAATTCCTCCGTTTACCCCAACCGTCTCACTCGCAGTCATCGTTTTCATTTTTTTCGTCTTTCGTTTCGATTGTCCGCGCGATCCCCTCATTGCCAATGTGGCCATGAGGTTGCGCGGCAAAGTCCCAAGACGACCAGCCTCGCGATAGCCCTATTTAGGGCTGAACTTGGGATTGCCTTGGAATTCTGCCCGGAACACCCGGGGCGCAATCTGGCAAAAATCGGCAAAGGCATTTTCAGGTCGTCCATGCGTCCACCGGCATGAAGCCGATCCGGTCACGGCAAAAGTCCGGGATTGTCCCTTTATCCGACCAAGAAAGGCCCGATCGGGGCTGGTGACGTCCCTGGAGCCCCCAGCGGCACGCGGTCCGTCGCCGCAGGCACGCATGGGGAACAGCGTAAGGAGAGGACCGCGTTGCCTCGATTCGGTTTCTTTGGCATCTGTTTGAGGGCGACGCGCCGTCCTGCACCTTACACCTCCCACGGCTGAACCGGAATTGGTCCGGATCAGCCTCCATTTGGCGTAGCGATGCGAGGTCTGGGGGTGGAGGCGCCTTGTTGGCTGGATTGTTGCCTTGGTCGAGAATTGCCAACTCGAAGCCGCAACCCCCAGACCTCGCATCGCGGTTTTCGCGTTCTGGCGTCAACGACTGTCCGGAAGCCCCTCTGGACGGAGGCGGGACCGGGCAGTCCCGTCGCGGCCTCGGCGAGGCCACCTACATAGGAGGCGGGACCGGGCGGTCCCGTCGCGGCCTCGACGAGGCCACCTACATCGGGCTTACGCCACCTCACCGCCACGCGCTTGGTGCCAGGCTGACGAAACACCTTGTTGTCGAGCGACCGCCACTGCGGTGGCTCGCACCCCAAACAACTCCCACGGCTGACCCGGAATTGGTCCGGATCAGCCTCCATTTGGCGTGGCGAATTTCCACGCCCGTTCCTTAGGTTGACGCCCATCCGCGGGCGCGGGTTCTTTTGTCGATTCGACTTTCCCGGCCGACTGCCAAAGCTGGAGCGTTCATGCCCAGCGACCCCTTTCAGATTCCGGTTGCCTTCGACCTTGCCGCCACCGTGGCCTTTGCCCTCACCGGCGCCATGGCCGCCCGTCGTCGTGGATACGACATCGTCGGACTCTTCTTCCTTGCCCTCGCCTCCGGTCTCGGCGGCGGCCTGATCCGGGACGGACTCTTTATCCAACAGGGCCCGCCGGCCCTGATGACCGACGGACGCTACCTCTGGGCGGTGTTGGGAGGTGGAGCTGCCGGTGCATTCCTTGGGGAACGCCTGACGCGGCTGAACCGTGCAATCGCCATCGTCGACGCCCTCGGACTGGGGGCTTACGCCGTGTTTGGCGTGCAGAAGTCCCTCGCCGCCGGGCTCGCCATCCCCGCAGCCGTGCTCGTCGGAGTGATCAACGCCGCCGGCGGCGGAGTGCTTCGCGACATTCTCACCCGCGAGGAACCCTTGGTTTTCAAACCGGGGCAGTTCTACGTGCTCATCGCACTCGCCGGGGCCATCGCCTTTGTCTTCCTGACCCATCAGACCCGCCTGCCAGCGACCGCCGCGGCTTTGATCGCGATCGGTCTGACTTTTGTCCTGCGACTGCTGACGATCTTTTTCAACTGGAAGACGAGCGCCATCACCCGACCGCCCAGTCCATCCCCGACCGATGGCGCATAGGCGACCGGGCGCGACGCCATCAGGCGGCTTCGTTGCTGCGGCCCGTGAAGTCTGCGGCCGCGGGCCATCGCAACTCCTCGCATGAACCACGGCACTCAAAACGCGGAAAATTCCGTTTGCAATCCGGTGTTTCGCTCATCGCTCCGTGAGCGGGCTGCCGGTGCCTCCCGGCGGAATCTCTTGTATCGCGTTCAACGCCGGTCGCGCGAACAAAGCGGTTGAGTGCCGGAGGCCGGTCGCTTCACTGGACCGGATGGCAACCGCCCCAGCGCAGTTTTCCTACCGGTGGATCCCAGCCGTACTCCTCATCGGTGCCGTGCTGGCGCGGGCCGCGACCGTCGAGGCGGGGTCCACTTCGACAACCGCCGCCGCGTGGCGCGAACTGGCGGCCGGCAATTCTCGCGAGGCTCGGGCGTCTTTCCTGAAGGTGCGGGCGAGCCAGCCGACAGCGATCCGGGAGACCCAAATTGGGGAAGCGGTTGCGTTGCTCAACTTGCAGCCGGTCACTGCAACCAACCGCGAAGCAGCGCGGCGGCTTTGTGCGGAGGTGGCGACCGCGAACCCGGAGGATGCCTGGACTCTGAAAGCACGCTACTTTCTCGGGCGAATCTCGGAGCTGCACACGACGCCAACCGATTTGGCGGGCGCTGCGACACACTATGAGTGGCTCTTCACCCACCATCCGGCTTCGGAGTGGGGCCAGTTGGCATTGGTCAAATTCGCAATTGTCCAGTTGCAGGAACCGGTCGCGCCGGATGAAACGCACCGTCGTTATCACCGCCTGGTCACGCTGGAGCCGAAGTTGGCGGAGGCCTCGGCGCGACGCGACTTTCACCTCGTGCTGGGCGCGACGTGCCTTCAGCACGACCTCGGCCTCGAGGAGGCGCTGCGGCATTTGCTGGCCGCGGAGGCGGCCGGGGTGCGGCAGCCCATTCGCGCAGCCACCGTGTTGATCCAGATCGCCGAACTCTCGCGCAAACTCGGCCGGTTGGTGCAGGCCCGGACCTACTATGAGCGATTTCTCGCGGTGGCGGGAGATGGGGACACCCGGTCGTTCCTCGTGCGTGAGCGATTGGCGGCGTGGCCGGTGGAGGTGAAGCCGTGAGGCGCGGCCGGCTGGCAGGCTTCGCGGTGGTGCTGGGCTGGGCGGTTTTCCTCGTGGCGGGGCTCGATTCGCGCGCGGCGGAGAGGCCGGCGACGCCAGCGCGCGGCCCGACCGTCATTCGTTTCGCGCACGCCCAACTCGAACCGGGTCTGCGCGAAGCGTTCGACGCGCTCGCCCGAGACTACATGGCAGTCCGGCCAGGCATTCGCGTTGAGCAAATCGCGGTGCCGCGACGGGTCTGGGCCTCCTGGCTGCGCACGCAATTGGTCGGCGGCACGGCGCCGGACCTGATCCAACTCGTCGACAACGATCCGAACATCATTCTGCAAAACTTCCGCCCGCTCGACGAGTGGATGGCACAGCCAAATCCGCACAACGCCGGGACGCCGCTCGCCGGCGTGCGCTGGCAGGACACCTTTGTGCGTCCGCTCGCGGCTCCGCCGGCGTACTGGCCCGTGTATCTCGGCTTTTATGCAGCCCCCACGACGATCTTCACGATGCGGCTCTACTACAACCGCACCCTGCTGCGCACGATCACGGGGCGTGAAACGTTGCCGGCTTCGTTCGACGAATTCCTCGCGGTCTGCGAGCACGTGCGAACCTGGTCGAAGGGACGGGCGCAACCGGTCTACGCGATCGCGAACGCGCGACCGACTCCGTCGACGGACGTCCTGTTTCAAAATCTGATGGCCGCGACCTCGCAACGTTTTGTCGTCGACCGTGATCCGACGTACTCGCTCGGGGCAGGAACGACCGATTCAGCCCGATACATGATCCATGACGCCTTGTTCACCGGAACGCTGACGCTGCGCGATCCGGCGATTCAGGCCAGCCTGCGGTTGGTGCGGGACGTCGGGCGACACTTTCAACCCGGCTTCCTCGCCGCGGACCGCGATGAAGCGATGTTCTATTTTCTCCAGCAGCGCGCGGTCATGATGGTCACCGGCAGCTGGGACTATCCGACCCTCAGCAGTCAGGCAAATTTCGACACCGGCGTGCAGGCAATTCCGCTACCGGGGCCGAAGCATCCGATCTACGGGCGCTTCGTGCTGGGCGAGACGTCCGAAGCCGACATGTCCTTCCGCGGGGCATTCGCCCTGACCAAACGCTCGCCGCAGCCGGAAGCGGCGATTGATTTCCTGCGCTATCTCACGAGCGTAGAGGCCAACGCAAAATTTTCGCGGGTCAGCGGCTGGGTGCCCGCCGTGCGTGGGGTGGAGCCGTCGGACAAAGTAGCGGCGTTTTATCCGAGGCTGAACGGTTATCCGCGCGGCTCCGGATGGACCGTGGGGGTCGAGACCCAGCGACTCTGGCAGACCTATGCGTACCTGCTCTTCGCGACCGACGACGGGGTAGAGCGTCTGACGGCGACGCTCGAGCCGCTCCTCAACCAGGCGCTCATCGGCGACGAATTGAAGGAAACGCGGGAGTCACTCTCCAACCTCGCAAACTACGACACGCGCGCCATCGCGGACTGGGCGCTGCGCCAGTCTGGCGCCGAGCCACTTTTCAGTCCCGAGCGGCGCAGCGAATTGCACGAAGCCCAGACCGCGCTCGAGCAGGCGTATTTCCGATCGCGCTACCTGCTTGAAACCCATGCGAAACCGTAAGTGGCGTCACTTGACGCAGCGGATCCATCGCGCTCCACATGCCGGAATGGTGACGGCAGCGCCGCGGGGCAGAGACCGACCGGAGACGGGATCCTCCCACGCGCGATAACGATAGGCCAGCGGCACAAGTCGGGCGCGGGTGGCGATATTGCGGTCGTTCATCAGGAAATAGTGGTCGGCCGTCGGCGCCGAGAGACGATAGGCGATCGCGCCGCTGCAGGAGTAAGGAGAGTGACTTTTCTCCAGGACATGCCGGAGGATCTGCGATTGGAGCCACGTGTTCCCCGGCTGCCAGCAACCGAGGGACGCCTCGTAGCCGATGACGACGGCGGTGCCGCGGCCGAGACGATGCTCCGTAACGGCTGCGCCACCGCGGGAGAATTTTTCGACGACGCGGGCCGTCGTGGGTTGCAGGTCGAGGACGAAGCCCTCGAGGACCTTGCGGCCGATGGACCGGGTGACATGGTTCGCACGTGAGTACTGGAAGTCGCCGATCCGCGTGCCGAAGAGTTTCTCGAAGGGCGAGCCGTCGTCCGTAGGCAGGAGGCGGCCGTCGTACCCGTACCACGCGGCCGGGGTGTCGAGCACGACACGGCCGCCGCGTTCGACATAGTCGCGGAGCAACACGAGGAGGGCCGAATCGATCGCGAGGGCCGCCGGCAGGTAGATGACGCGGTAACGGTCGGCCAGACCCGCTCGAAGGTTACGGGCGGTGACGTGTTCCCACGGCACGTTGGCGTCGATCAGAGCCCGTGCGGCGCCAATGCGGGCGCGCTGTGGCCAATGCTTGTAGACGTCGCGCCCGACGACGGCGAGGGCGGCGTAAAACGCGTCCGCCTCAAAATCCTGAAACACGCCGACCAGCGGTTCCTTTGCGGCCGACCACAATTCGTCGCGCAAGCGTGAACACGCGGCGCCGATCCGTCCGGCTGCCACAGTGCGCGCGCAAGGCTTCTGATTGCGGTCGAGGAGCGCGTACTCGCCGGCCTCCCAACCGAAGCTCCGCGCGTTCCAACACCACTGGCCGAAGCCCTTGAAGCCGCCGGCCACCCAACTGAGCATCAGTTGCTGGATCGTGTTTTCGTCGATCGTGAAGCCGGCAACCTGATCGCGCACCTCGGGTACGAACGGTGCCTTGCCTCCGCTCAATTGTTGCGGACCACCGGTGGACTCCCAGCTCGCCGCCCAGCCGCCCTTAAACCAGTCGGACGCAAGCGATGACTGCATGTAGATGGGGCGGACAAATTCGAAACCGACCTCCTCGAAGTGCCAGCCCGGGTGAATCGAAGGGTAGAACGAACCGCCGTCGGCCATCAGTCCGGCGAGTCCCTCCATGTCGGTGGAACGGGCTGCAAACGGGAGAAACAACCCCATCTCACCGCCCGTGCGGAACGGCGCATCGGGATCGTAAGCCCGCTGGGCATCGCGCGCGTGGATGATTTTCTCGAGGTGGGCGTCGGCGCGAAACCGGAACACATCCACCATGCGGCGGTACTCCTGCTTCTCGGCATTGACGAACGCGGCGACGTCCTTGCGGACCTGCGGCCACGTCCGCCAGGGGCGGATTCCGACCATCGCGTGGTCGAAATTCCACGCGGTCTTCAAGGCTGCCACCGTGCCGTATTTTTTCCGCAGCCAGGCGGTAAACAAACCCGCCGCTTCGGGCGCGATGCCAAATGCGTCGCGCTTGAGCGTGCCGGGAAGTCCGTCGGTTTCGTGGGCCGCCTCGACCTTCGGCGGCGGATCGCGGCGGTCGATGCGGGCACGATGGACCCGCTCCTGACGCGCGAGCCACGCGGGATGCGTGCGAAGTTTCTCGGGTGCGAGGTCGGCGGGCAGGCCGAGCGAGCGCAGGCGGGAGGGGGTCGGTTCCTCCCAGCCGGCCTCGCCGTACCACCACGGAATCACGCCCTCGTCCAGCGCCGCATGGAGCACGGCCCGGCGATCAGTCTCCGGGCAGAGTTCGCACTGCTTCAGGCAGTTGAACCCAAACGTC
>Ga0163144_10015322_pt1 | contig 15823 bp, 16 predicted proteins | sample OliLak19BULKMAT1_FD_123175 | JGI IMG/M metagenome (GOLD analysis project Ga0163144, IMG submission 123175) | Freshwater microbial mat bacterial communities from Lake Vanda, McMurdo Dry Valleys, Antarctica - Oligotrophic Lake LV.19.BULKMAT1 | ecosystem: Environmental > Aquatic > Freshwater >...
GAGGCGTAGTTCAACTGATTGGGCCGGGCGCGGGCGAAGGCGATGAACTCCCGCGCCGTCTTCGCCGGCACCGTCGGGTGCACCGTCAGCACGAAGGGATACTCTGCAAGGAGCGACACCGGCAGGAGATCGGTCGCGGTGTCATACGGCAGTTTCGAGTAGAGCGTCGGATTGATCGCGTGTGAGGCGATCGTGACCAGCACCGTATAGCCGTCCGGCTTCGCCTTCGCCACGAGGTCGGTGCCGAGGATGCCGTTCGCACCACCGCGGTTGTCCACCACCAGTGGCTGGCCCATGGCCTCGGTCATTTTCTGGGCGATGGTCCGTGCCACCACGTCTGTGCCGCCGCCGGGCGGGTACGGCACCACCACACGCACCGGGCGGTTGGGATAGGTCTGGGCCCATGCCGCGGACGCGGCGGCGAGCACCAGCGTACCCAGCAGGAACTTCAAGAAGTTATGGATCATTGCTTATCGTGCCTTTTGATGAAATCGAGCGTCGCCTGCGCGCATCGGTCGGGGTCCGTCGCCGCCACATGAAAGGAATCGCCCGGCAGCACCACCAGTTCGGAAGCGCCCACCTGCTGCTGCCAGGCGCGCATCTGCACCACCGAGCCGAGCGCACTGCCCTCGGTGGTGATGACGAGCATCGGGCACTGGATTTTTTTGACGTCAGCGGTGATGTCCGAGAAATTGATCGTGCCGACAAAGCCGAGCTCCGTGGAGACCGGCGTCTTCGCCATATAGTTGATCCACCACTCCGCGCCCGCCTTCGGGAAAGCGCTGCCCAGCCGCCCCGCCATGCTGCGGCGCGCCCAATGTTCGATGCCTTGATCCTTCACCTCCGCCACGCGGGCGGCGATGGTGTCGAGGTCCAGGCGCACCGGCGGCGGCGAACCGGCGATGGTCAGCGTTTTCACGCGCTGCGGCCGGCGCGCGGCGAAGGCGCGGCTGATGACGCCGCCGATCTTCGCGCTGACGACGTGGAAGCGCGCAACACCGAGGTGGTCCATCAGGCGGCAGTAGTCGTCGATCACCGTGTCCAGCGTCCACGGAAAATCCGCCGGCATTGGCGTGGACTGCCCGAACCCGCGCATGTCCGGCCGCACCACGCGGAAGTGGCGCGCGAGATGCGGCACCCAGCCGTACCAGGCGAGGCTGCTTTCGCAGTTGCCGTGGAGCATCAGCACGGTTTCCGGCTGCGTCCAGGGATCGGTGAAATCGTCGACGGTGTAGTACGTCTCCAGGCCGGGCCCGTTGCGGAAGGTCGGCATCAACCTAACCCAGGGCTTTGCGCAGCTCGCCGGTCACCCGCGAGCCTTCCGCCACCATGAACGCGACTTCGCTGTTGGTGGTGATGAAGTGCATGCCCTTGCGGATGAACGCCACCTGGCGTTCGAGGTTGCGGTCACCGCCGACCCCGGGCGTCTTGCCGTGCTTCTTCGCCGCCGCGATCACCTTCTCCAGCGCGGCGACGTGCTCGGGGCTGCCGAAGGTGCCCGGCTTGCCCATCGCCGTCAGCAGGTCGTTCGAGCCGACGTGGATCACGTCCACGCCCTCCACCGCGGCGATGGCGTCCACGTTTTCCAGCCCCTCCTGCGTCTCGATCATGCAGACGACCAGCGTGTTCTCCTGCAGCGCCGGCACCACCTCGGCGGTATTCGTCGGCCGGTAGTCGAGGATGGGATAGCCCGCGCCCACCGAGCGCTTGCCGATCGGCGGGTACTTCGCGCGGTTGACCGCGCGCTTGGCCTCCTCCGGCGTGTTGACGTCCGGGAACACGATGCCCATGACGCCGTTGTCGAGCAGCGTGGAGGTGTCCGGATCGTCCACGCTGCGCACGCGCACCAGCGGGGCGACGCCGATGCTGAGCGCAACCTGTGCGATGTGGCCCACGGACTCGATGTTGAACAGCGAGTGCTGCAGGTCGATGAATATGAAATCGTGGCCCGTCGTCTTGGCGATGCGGGCGATGTCACCGGACTTTACGACGCGCACGTTCATGCCGAGTGCGACCTTGCCGGCTTTCAGCAGTTCCTTGACGGGATTGGGGACGGACAGTGCCATGCGCTTCTCCTAAAAACCGAACAGGTTTTGGGGGTTGTCAGTGAGGATCTGTTGGCGGACCGCGGCGTCCGGCGCCCAGTCGGCCAGCAGGTTGAAGAGTTCGACCGAGCCCACCTTGTCCGCGAAGGACAGGTGCGGGTAGTCGCTGCCCCAGATGATGCGGTCCGGCGCCGCTTCGATCAGGGCGCGCGCGAGCGGCGCGACATCCTTGAAGCCGGGAGCGGTGGACATGCGGTAGGTGCCGGTGAACTTGGGCCAGCAGCGGGCGCCGTTCGGGCCACCCTCGCGCAGGTCGCGGATCAAGGCCAGGTATTCCTGAAAGCCCGTCTGCGCGACACCGTCTTTCGCCAGGAACATACCCATGTGCGCGACGGTGAAGTCGACCTTCAAGTTGCGCATCGTCGGCATCAGTTCGCGCGTCAGCCAGCCCGGCGTCAGGAAGTCGAGCTGCCAGCCGAGCTCCGCGCAACGCGCATTCAGCCGCTCGATCCGCGGCAGCATTTTTGCGGCAAGGCCCGGCGTCGGCGGATGGATGGGCGAGACGTTGACGCGCACGCCGCGCACGCCGAGCGCATTGAGGCGCGCGAGTTCCGCGTCCGGCGCGTTCTCGTCCACGTCCACGATGCCGCGGCACCGGGCGGTGCCGACCTCGCGCATCGCTTCCAGCATGCAGGCGTTGTCGCGCCCGTAGGCGGACGGCTGCACGAACACGTAGCGTTCGATGCCGAGGTGTTTCGCCAGCGCCAGGAAATCCTCCAGCGGCGCATGCGGCGGCGCATAGCGCAGATCCGTGCCGTAGGTGTATTTCTCCGCCGGGCCGAACACGTGGAAATGGCTGTCGCAGGCCAGCGGAGCCGGCTTGAACGCCGGCGTTCCTTCATGGTGCAGTGACACGGGAGCGTCCTGTTGCAGTGAGTGGTGTCGAGGAGTGCTGCCAGCCTGCTGCGCTGCCCCCTCCCCAGCCCTCCCCCGCACTGCGTGCAAGGGAGGGCGTGTTTGGAAGCGCCTTCCTCCGCAGGTGGAGAGAAGGGGCTCCACCCTTCTCTGGGGGGAAGGCTGGGATGGGCTATCCTCGTTTACGAAGTCACTTCTCTCCTTCCCCTGTTTACGGGGGAAGGCTGGGATGGGGGCAGAGCCAGAGCGGCGAAAGCTGATTCTAATCCAGCCGGATGTTCGCCTCGCGCGCGAGCTTGGCCTTCTTGTCGAACTCCGCCTTTACGTAAGCGGTGAACTCGTCGGGCGACGCGCTCGCCTTCAATTCGATGCCGCGCTCCGCGTAGCGGTCGCGCAGCGCCGGGATGCGCACGATGCGCGCCACTTCTTCCTGAATGCGGACGCGGACTTCGCGCGGCGTGCCTGCCGGCGCCATCAGGCCGTTGAAGGTCACGTCCTCGTAACCCGGCACACCGGACTCGGCGATCGTCGGCAGCTCGGGGAACAACGACGAGCGGGTGGCGCTCGACACCGCGAGCGCGCGCACCTTGCCGCCCTTGATGTACTGCTCGGAGGTGCTGATCTGGTCGAACATCATGCTGATCTGGCCGCCCACGAGGTCGATCAACGCCGGCGCGTTGCCCTTGTAGGGGATGTGCAGCAGCTTCACGCCCGTCTGGTTGGCTAGCAGTTCGGTGGCCATGTGCCCGGTGCCGCCCGCGCCGGACGTGCCGTAGGTGATCTGGCCCGGCCGCGCCTTCGCCAGCGCGATCAGCTCCTTGATCGAACGCACCGGCAGCGACGGATTGACGATCACCACCTGCGGCACGAGGCAGGTCAGCGTCACGCCGGTGAAATCCTTCAAGGGATCGTAGCCCGGGTTGGAAATGATGGAGGGCACCATCGCGAAGGTGTTGGCCATCGCCAGCAGCGTGTAGCCGTCCGCCGGTGACTTGGCGACCAGTTGCGTGCCGACGAGGCTGCTGGCACCCGGCCGGTTGTCCACGATCACCTGCTGGCCGAAGGTTTCGGCCATGTGCTGCCCCACCAGCCGCGCGACGATGTCCACGTTGCCGCCCGCCGCGAGCGGCACGATGATGCGGATAGGCTTGGCGGGATAGGCTTGGGCGTGCGCGCCTGCGGCGCAGGCCAGCGCGGCGAGCGCTGCCACTGTGGGTACGATGGTCTGCATGGACTCCTCCTGAAATAATCAGCCGCGGCGGGTTCCGCCCGACGCGCTAGTGCGTGATTTGGAGTTAAAGTAACACGAATAACAAGCCGCTCTTTGTCCGCCCGTCCCGCCGGTTTGGGGGGTGGCATCCCCCGTCTTCAACCCGCCGCAGAAAGCCTCATGACCACCCCCGCGATCCCCCTCCTCTCCGCCCACGGCGCGCAGATCCCCGCCTTGGGCTTCGGCACCTCGCAGCTCGGCGGCTGCGCCGAGACCGTCGCTGCCGCGCTCAAGCTCGGCTACCGCCACATCGACACGGCGTGGAAATACGGCAGTGAGAAGGGCGTGGGTGAAGGCATCCGCCTGTCCGGCGTGCCGCGCAAAGACATCTTCCTCGTCACCAAGGTGTCGCATGAATACCTGCGCACGGCGGACTTCGCGAAGTCCGTGGACGAGAGTCTCAAGAACCTGCAGGTGGATTACGTGGACCTGCTGCACGTGCACTGGCCGAGCCCCGAGAAAGTGCCGCTCGCCGAAACCATGGGCGCACTGGCCAAGGCGAAACGCGACGGCCTCGCGCGGCACCTCGGCGTGGCGAACTTCAACATCGCCCTGCTGGAAGCAGCGCGGCAGCTCTGCCCCGAGCCGCTGGTGACGCTGCAGGCGGAATACCACCCGTACCTCGACCAGACGAAGATCCTCGACTATTGCCGGCAGCACGGCCTGGTGCTGACCGCCTACTGCCCACTCGCGCGCGGCAAGCTGATCAGCGACCCGGTGGTGGCCGCCATCGCCACAGCGCGCGGCAAGTCCGTCGCGCAGATCGGGCTGCGCTGGCTGCTGCAGCAGAAGATCGTCGCGCCCATTCCGCGCTCCGCGAACCCGCAGCACATCGCGGAAAGCCTGGATGTGTTCAACTTCACACTGACGGACGACGAAATGCAGAAGATCGCCGCCCTCAAGCGGCCGGACGGCCGCATCGCCAACCCCGCGGGCCGTGCGCCGGCCTGGGACTAAGAGAGAGAACCATGAACGACACCACGACCCCGCCGCTGCCCCTCTCCACCCTCCGCGTGCTGGACCTGACGCTCGCCCGCGCGGGCCCGACCTGCGTGCGTCACTTGGCAGACTGGGGCGCCGAGGTGATCCGCATCGAGCAGACCGGCACCGGCAGTGAGGACATCATCGGCCGGCGCCAGAGCCCGGACTTCCAGAACCTGCACCGCAACAAGCGCGCGATGCAACTGAACCTCAAGTCCGAGGAAGGCCACGCCATCTTCATGCAGCTCGCGGCCCGCGCCGACGTGATCGTCGAGAACATGCGCGCGCCGGTGAAGCACCGCCTGAAGATCGCGTACGAGGACGTGAAGAAGGTCAACCCGCGCATCGTCTACGGCAGCATCAGCGGCTTTGGCCAGGACGGCCCGGCCAGCCACCGCGCCGGCGTGGACCAGATCGCGCAGGGCATGGGCGGCCTGATGTCCGTCACCGGCCTGCCGGGGCAGGGCCCGGTGCGCGCGGGCATCGCGGTCAACGACCTCGTCGCCGGCACTTCATTGGCGTTCGGCATCATGGCCGCGCTGTTCGAACGCGAGCACACCGGCGTCGGCCGCTGGGTACACACCAGCCTGCTCGAGACGCAGGTGTTCCTGATGGACTTCCAGGCCGCGCGCTACCTGATGAAGGGCGACGTCGCGGGACAGGCCGGCAACGAGCACCCGACCATGATCCCCAGCAACGCCTTCCCCACCGCCGACGGCGCCGTCAACATTTCCGCCACGGCGCCGCATCACTGGATCAAGTTCTGCGAGGCGATCGGCAAGCCCGAGTGGGCCACCAAGCCGGAATGGAGCTCGCAGGAAGCGCGCCGCAAGGACCGCCCCGCGGTCTATGCCGCGATCGGCGACGTCACGCGCCAGAAGCCCACCTCGCACTGGGTGGACCTGTTCGAATCGATCGGCATCCCCGCCGGCCCCATCAACAAGATCGACCAGGTCTTCGCCGAGCCGCAGGTGCAGCACCTCAACATCGCCACGCCGATGAAGTCCACAGTCTTCGGCGACACCAAGGTCGTCGCCTCCCCGCTCAACATGAGCGGCGCCAACCGCAACATCCGCCGGCACACGCCGGAGAGCGGGGAGCATACTGCGGAGGTGATGAAGGAACTGGGGTATGGGGAGGCGGAGGTGGCAAAGTTCAAGGCGGGCGGAGTGATTTGAGACCGGCGGGTCCGCGCACCGCAGTACCAAGAAAATGACGCTGGCCCCGTTGAGCGATCAGGAGAAAATGATGAAACGGAAACTGTTTGCAGTTGGCGCGGCCGTCATGGCAGCCGCTTCTTGCCTGCCCGCGCAGGCGCAGGACTGGCCGCAGCGGCCGATACGGATCATCGTGCCGTTTCCGCCGGGGCAGGCGGCCGACATCATCACGCGGCTGGTGGCGGAGCGGCTCGGACCGGCGCTCGGCCAGCAGGTGATCGTCGACAACCGCCCGGGCGCCGGCGCGGCGCTCGGCACCGAGATCGGGGCCAGGGCGGCCCCCGACGGCTACACCTTCCTTGCGGGCGGCAGCGCCGCGCTGGCGATCAACCCGCACCTGTATCCCAAGCTGGGTTACGACACGCCGCGCGACTTCGCGCCCGTGACACAACTCGTGTCCATCGCGATGGTGTTCGTGGTCAACCCGTCACTGCCGGCGCAGAACCTGAAGGACCTGATCGCCCTCGCCAAGGCCCGGCCCAAGGAGCTCAACTACGGCTCCTCCGGCAGCGGCAGCACTTCGCACCTCGTCACCGCGGCGCTGGCCTCGCGCGCGGGGATCACGCTGACGCACGTCCCCTACAAGGGCGCGGTGCAGGCCCTCACCGACCTGCTGGCGGGGCAGATCGCGCTGGTCGCGGACACCCCGCCCACCGTGCTACCGCACGCGCAGGCCAACAAGCTCCGCGCCATCGCCACTTCGCTGCCGCAGCGCATCCCGCAAATGCCGAATGTGGCCACGGTCAGCGAGCAGGGCCTACCGGGCTTTGATCTCAGCACGTGGACCAGTTTCGTCGCGCCCGCGGGCACACCACCGGCCATCCTCGACCGGATGAGCGTCGAGGCGGCCCGCATCATCGCCCAGCCCGAGGTCAACAAACGGCTGATCGAGATCGGGTTCATCCCGGTGGGCAGTTCCCGCCGCGACTTCAGCGTCTTCCTGGCCGCGGAATACGCCAACTGGCAGAAGATCGTGCAGGCGACCGGGGCGAAGGTGGAGTAGGTTCACCTTCGCGCGCAGGGAAGCAACTCCGACCCCGGGGGCGCGACTCTCTTCGTGACCCGCCGCACCCCCATCCCAACCTTCCCCCTCGGAGGGGGAAGGGGTTGATCCCCTCCCCATTTCAGGGGGAGGGCAGGGTGGGGGTCGCACGTATCATTGCGCGCGATCGTCACTCCGTTACGTCATTCTCATAGCGCGCAGCCCCTCAATACCCGCGCGTAGTGCGCCAGCCCCTTCGTCGCCTTCCCCGGCACCTTCGCCAGATCGTCCCACCGCCGCAGCAGCACGGCGTCCCCGGCATGGGGGTTGCGCATGAAGTTGTCCGCGTCCTCCGGGCTGAAGGCGCCGCCCTGCACTTCCAGGCTTTGTTTCGACGCGGGCGACAAGCTCGCCCAGTAACCACTATCCGTCGCGCACAGGTAGCGTTTGGCGTCCACGTGCAGGCGCACGGGCTCCAGCACGGCGTCGGCAAAGAGTTCCGTCAGCGCCGGGATGGCAACGTACTGGTGGATGTCGTCCACCTCGTGGCCGAAGTCGTCGTTGCGGTCCGACAGCATGTGCCCCACGTCGTGCAGCAGGCAGGCGGCGATCAGCTCGGGCGAGGCGCCCGCGGCCTCGGCGAGTTCCGCGCATTGCAGCGCGTGCTCGCGCTGGCTGACGGCCTCGCGGCCGTACCAGGCGGTGCCGCGGGTGTCGTAGAGTTTCAGGAGTTCTTCAACGGACAGGGCCATGGTCTTTCCTTTCCATGGGCTCCCGCCTGCGCGGGAGTGACGAACCTTAAATGAACATCTTGCGCACGCGCGCCGACACGAGGTCGATCATCGTTACCGCGACGATGATGATGATCATCACCGCGCAGGTTTCCGCGTAGTAGAAGCCGCGGATGATCTCCCACAGGATGACGCCGATGCCGCCGGCGCCGACCATGCCGACCACCGTCGCCGAACGCACATTGGACTCGAAGCGATACAGCGAGTACGAAATCCACAGCGGCATCACCTGCGGCAGCACGCCGTAGGCGATTTCCTCGAGGCCTTTGGCGCCCGTCGCGCGGATGCCTTCCACCGGCTGCGGGTCGATGGCTTCCACCGCTTCCGAGAACAGCTTCGCCAGGATGCCGGTGGTGTGGACCCACAGCGCGAGCACGCCGGCGAACGGCCCGAGGCCGACGGCGACCACAAACAGCATGGCGAACACGACTTCGTTGATCGCGCGAGCGGCGTCCATCAGCCGCCGTACGGGCTGGTAGATCCACCAAGGGGCAATGTTCGCCGACGACGCCAGCCCGAACGGGATGGCCGTGACCACCGCCAAAGCGGTGCCCCACACCGCGATCTGCAGGGTGATGACCATTTCCTCCAGGTAGATGCGCCACTCCTTGAAATTCGGCGGGAAGAAGTCCGCCGCGTACTTGCCCATGTTGGCGGAGTCGTGCCAGAGGGCGAGCGGACGCATGTCCGCCCCCTGCCACGACCCGGCCAATATGGCGAGCAGCACGCCCCAGCCCATCAGCGACCACAGGCTGCGTTTCGAGAGGCCCGGCGCCGCTAACGTCCGGGCAACGCCCGGGGCTGGGGCCGCAGCAGGTAAAACGTGACCGGAAGCCATCGGCATATGCCCCGAACGCCTACTTCTGCGCGAGCTGTTGGTTCAGCTCGGCCAGCTTCTTGTTGATCTCGGCCAGCTTGGCCTTCTTCTCGGCTTCCGGCATGGCGGCGTCGGCTTCGACCCTGGTCTTGTCGCGGAACAGCTCGAGCTGGCGAATCGGCACGAGCTGGCGGTTGGTGGAAGCCTGGAAGCCGGACAGCTTGGAGAGCTTCATCAGCACTTCCTTCTCCTGCGCGCCGCCCTGCCCGTAGGTGTAGAAGAAGTCGCGCAGCTTGGCCTTGGCGGGTTCGGGCAGATCCTTGCGCATGACCAGCGGGTCGAGCGGGATCAGCGGCGAGGTCCAGATGACGCGGATGTCGGCGAACTTGTCCGGGAAGCGTGCCTGGATCTTCTCCAGGTTCTCGCTGTTGTTCGTCGCCACGTCCACCTGCTTGTTGGCCACGGCCAGCGCGTTGGTCTCGTGATTGGCGCTGCGCACGATCTTGAACACGGCCTTGGGATCGGTGTTGTTAATGGCGAACACGTAGTAGCTGGGCACCAGGAAGCCGGAGGTGGAGTTCGGGTCCCCATTGCCGAAGCTGTAGTTTTTGCCGTTCTTCAGCACGTCGTCGAGCGACTTGAGCGGGCTGTCCTTGTGCACGATCAGGTGCGAGTAGTAGCCCTTGCTGCCGTCGGCGTTGACCATCTGCGCGAAGACCTCGCCGTTGGCGCGGTCCACCGCTTCCATCGCGGACTTGTTGCCGAACCACGCGACGTGCACCTTGTTGAAGCGCATCGCCTCGATGATGCCGGCGTAGTCGGAAGCGAAGAAGGCGTTGACCTTGTAGCCGGTCTTTTTGGCCATCGCGTCGATGATGGGCTGCCAGTCCTGCTTGAGGTTCTGCGAGGCCTCGGTGGAAATGATGCCGAAATTGACTTCCTTCAGGTCCTGCGCGGGTGCCGCGGCGGCCACGGCGCACAGCGCCAGCGCCGCAAACAGTTTCTTGAACATGGTGGGTACTCCTTGGGGTTGAGACAACGGTAGGGTCAGATGGCTTCGGCCACGGCCAGCGACGGCTGTGGCCGCGCGGCGGGGGCGTCCCGCAGCGTGGAAATGTGGTCGGGCAGCGCGAGGATCTCGTCCGCGTCAGCGCCGTAGAGGCCGCGCAAGAGCGCGGGCGTCAGCGCGGCAGACGGGCCGTCGTACACCACTTTCCCGTGATGCAGGGCCACCGTGCGCGGGCAGTACTTGAGCGCGACGTTGACCTGGTGCAGCGACACCAGCACGGTGCAGCCGTCCTCGCGGTTGATGCGCGCGAGGATCTCCATGACGTTGCGGGAGGACTCGGGGTCGAGCGAGGCGATGGGCTCGTCCGCCAGCACGATGCGGGCGCCCTGCACCAGCGTGCGGGCGATGGCGGCGCGCTGCTGCTGCCCGCCCGAGAGCGTGGAGGCGCGCTGCGCCGCGCGCTCGCCGATGCCCACGCGTTCGAGCGCTTCCATGCCGCGTGCCAGTTCCTCGCGGCGGAACCAGCCCGGCAGGGTGCGCCACAGCGGCGTGCGGTGGAGGCTGCCGGCCATTACGTTCTGGATCACCCGCGAGCGCCCCACCAGGTTGAACTGCTGGAACACGAAGCCGATGCCGGCGCGCACGGCGCGGATATCGCCGACGATGCGCCCGCCGCGCTGCACGGTCTGGCCGTGCACGGTGATCTCGCCCGTGGTGCCGCGGTCGCCGGCCACGAGGCCCGCCACGTGCCGCAGCAGCGTGGACTTGCCGGAACCGGACGCGCCGATCAGGGCGACCATTTCGCCGGGCAGCACGTCGAGGCTGACGCCGTCGAGCGCGCGGTGTCCGCCGAAAGTCTTGGTGAGACCGGTGATGCGGATCGCAGGGGTCATGCGGGCTTCAGCAAGCTGGACGGTGGTCAATGTAGTGCTCCCATATGACGGTTCGATGGCGGTTCTGTGACGGTCTGCGCCGTTCGGCGTTACACAACGCGGCGGCCCTCGCGCCAGACGGCGCGCACCACCGGTTGCCGGCGGCCGTCGACGCCCTCGACCAGGCGCACCTGCACGAGATCGGCGCGCCGGCCGGGCGCGATCTCGCCGCGATCGTCGAGGCCGACCGCCAGCGCCGGATTGCGCGTGACCGTCGCCACCGCTTTAGGCAGGCCGAAACCCACTTCCTCGACGAGACGGAAGGCGGCCAAGAGCAGGCTGGCGGGGACGTAATCGGAGGACAGGCTGTCCAGCAAGCCCAGCCGCGCAAGTTCCGTCGCCGCGACGTTGCCGGAATGCGAGCCGCCGCGCACCACGTTGGGCGCGCCCATCACGGTGGACATGCCGGCGGCCTTGGCGGCGCGGGCCGCCTCGACCCGCGTCGGAAACTCGGCGATGGCGATGCCCGCCGCCCGCGCTTCCTCGACGTGCTCGGGGAGCGTGTCGTCGTGGCTCGCCAGCGCGATGCCCTGCGCGTTGGCGTAATCCACGATGGTCCGGCGGTGCGGCACCACGTAGCGTTCCTGCAGCTCGCGCGCGGCCTGCACCTGCCGGTCGAACTTCTCGGCCGACCAGCCCTTCTTGCCGCAGTAGTAGACGCGGGCGTGCTCGATGTTCTCCCACTGCCGCTGGCCGGGCGTGTGGTCCATCAGCGAGATGAGGCCGACGCGCGGATCGCCCTTGAAGGGTTCGAACAGCTCCAGGGTATTGGGCGCCGGTAGCTCGCAACGGATGTGCAGGCGATGCTCGGCCCGCAGCACGCCCTCGGCGGTGGCGCGTTCGAGCGCGGCCAGCACAGGGCCCATGGACTGCGCCCGCATCGCGTCCGGATCGGCGTCGCCCACGCCGAGGGCGTCGTAAACGGTGGTGATGCCGGCCGCCGCGATTTCCGCATCGTGGCCGAACAGCGCCGGCAGTTCCGGCCAGCGCACCTTGGGCCGCGGCATCAGGTGTCGCTCGAAGTTATCCGTGTGCAGTTCCACCAGCCCGGGCAGCAGGAAGTCGCCGTCGAGGTCGGCCGCGCCCGGCACGGCCGTGCCGCCCTTGTCCACGGCGACGATCTGTCCGCCGGCCACTGCCAGCGTGCCCTGCACCACCTCGTTGCCCAGCACCAGCCGGGCGCTCTTGAAGACGAGATCGCCGTTCATTGGAAATCCGCCATGTCGACCACGCGGGTGGCGACGGCGTCGCGCACCGCCGCGTCGTGAAAGATGCCGACGATGGCAGCACCCCGTTCGCGGGCCTCGCGGATGAGCCCGACCACCGTCCGCCGGTTGTCGGCGTCGAGCGACGCCGTCGGCTCGTCGAGCAACAGGACGGGCTTGGGCTTGATGAAGCTGCGCGCGATGTTCACGCGCTGCTGCTCGCCGCCGGAGAAGGTGGCGGGCGGCACGTACCACAGCCGCGGCGGGATGCGCAGCCGCAGCAGCAGTTGCCGCGCTTCCGAATAGGCGGCCCGTACGCGGTCGGCGTCGCCGCCGGCTTCTTCCAGCAGGGGTTCCGCCACCACGTCGAGGGCGGACACGCGCGGGATCACGCGCAGGAACTGGCTGACGTAGCCGAGCGTCGTGTCGCGCAGCCGGAGCAGCGCCTGCGGCTCGGCGTTCACGATCTCCACCTCCGCGCGGCGTGTGTCGATAACGATGGAGCCGCTCGTCGCGCGGTAAGTGGCATAGATGCACTTGAGGAGCGTGCTCTTGCCGGCGCCCGACGGCCCGTCGAGCACGACGCATTCGCCGGGCAGTACGTCGAGATACACGTTGGCGAGCACCGGCAGCTCGGCGGCGCCCTGGTTATGCAGCACGAAGGTCTTGGACAGGCCGGCGACCCGGATGGCGGCAGCGGCGGTCATGGCTGGAGCACCGAGGACACGAGGAGCTGCGTATAGGGATGCTGCGGATCGTCCAGCACCTGGTCGGTCAGACCGGTCTCGACCATGCGCCCACCCTTCATCACCAGCATGCGGTGCGCGAGCAGCCGCGCGACGGCGAGATCGTGGGTGACGATGATGGCGGCCAGCGAGAGCTGTCGCGTCAGCGAGCGCAGCAGGTCCAGCAGCTTGGCCTGCACGGACACGTCAAGGCCGGAGGTCGGCTCGTCCATGAAGACCAGGCGCGGCTGGGTGACGAGGTTGCGCGCGATCTGCAGGCGCTGGCGCATGCCGCCGGAGAAGGTCTGCGGCGTGTCGTCCATGCGCTGCGCGTCCATCTCCACGCGCGCGAGCCAGTCCGCGGACACCTGGCGCAGTTTGCCGTAGTGCCGCTCGCCCAACGCCATCAGCCGTTCGCCCACGTTGGCGCCGGCGGAGACGTTCATGCGCAGGCCTTCAGCGGCGTTCTGGTGCACGTAGCCCCAGTCGGTGCGCGCGAGCAGACGGCGCTGCGCCTCGGACAATGCGTAGATGTCCACGACGCCTTCGTGCCGGGTGAGGAACTCCACGCGGCCCGCGTCCGGTTTCAGTCGCGCGGACACGCAGTTGAGCAGCGTGGTCTTGCCGGACCCCGATTCGCCGACGACGGCCAGCACTTCGCCGGCGTAGAGGTCGAAGCTCACGTCCTCCACGGCCGCGCGCTCGCTGTAGCTTTTGTGCACGCCCTGCACGCGCAGGACGGGCGCGGGGGCGATGTCAGCAGGGGCCGCGATCATGGCCGCACCCGGAAGCTGACGCCATGCCGCTCGAAGCCGAGCGACTCGTAGAACTGGTGCGCCCGCTCGCGATGGTCGTTGGCGGACAGCGCGAGCTTGTAGCAGCCGGCCTCGCGGCAGCGCTCGCGCGCATGCGCCATCATGGCGCGGCCGACGCCCAGGCCCTGGTGCGCCGGCGACACGGCGACATCCTCGACGATGCCGGAGGGCGCGCCAAGGTGCGCAAGGTTATCCATGATCAGCAGCGCGTAGGTGCCCACGACAACGTCGCCGAGACAGGCGACGTACAGCGTGTAGTCCGGGTAGTGCGCGAAGCGCATGAAGATTTCCCGCGCGTCCGGCAGCGGGAGCTTGGCCCCGTCGTCGAGCGCGGGCTGGGCGTAGAGGGCCAGCACGGCGGGCAGGTCAGCCACCACGGCGGCACGGATGCTGGCGGTGGCGATCACGGGCGCGTTCATGCGGGAGTCTTGGACTCGCGCCGCGAACGGCAATAGTCCGTGTCGGAGCAGACGTGCAGGCGGCCGCCGCGGTCGTCGGTGATGACTTCGTCGAGGAAACTGTCGGCGGCGCCGCACAGCGCGCAGGCCTGCGCCCACTTCTGCACCTCGAAGGGGTGGTCGTCGAAGGCCAGGCTCTCGACGCGGGTGTAGGGCGGCACCGCGTAGATGCGTTTCTCGCGGCCGGCACCGAACAACTGCAAAGCGGGGTTGCGGTGCAGCTTGGGGTTGTCGAACTTTGGGATCGGCGACGGCGCCATCAGGTAGCGTCCGTCCACCATCACCGGGTAATCGTAGGTCGTCGCGATGTGGCCGTAACGGGCGATGTCCTCATACAGCTTGACGTGCATCAGGCCGTATTCGGCGAGGCCGTGCAGCTTGCGCGTTTCGGCCGCGCGCGGCTCCAGCTTCTGCAGCGGCTCCGGCACCGGCACCTGGTAGACGATGATCTGGCCGGCGGTGAGCGGCGTCTCGGGGATGCGGTGCCGCGTCTGGATCAGCGTGGCCTCGGTGGTGCGCTCGGTGGTCGCTACGCCGGTGGTGCGCTGGAAGAAGCGGCGGATGTTGACGGCGTTGACGGTGTCGTCCGCACCCTGGTCGATCACTTTCAGCACATCCTGCGGGCCGATCACCGCGGCGGTGACCTGGATGCCGCCCGTGCCCCAGCCGTACGGGAGCGGCATCTCGCGCGAGCCGAAGGCCACCTGGTAGCCGGGGATGGCGACGGCCTTCAGGATCGCGCGGCGGATCATGCGCTTGGTCCGCTCGTCGAGGTAGGCGAAGTTGTAACCGGGGTCGCGCAACACCGGGGTAACGGCCTTGGCGGCCTGCGGCAGATCGCGCGCGTTCATGCGGCCTCCTCCGCGGCCTGGGCGCCGCGCATCTTGCGCACGAGCTCCAGTTCCGCCTGGAAGTCCACGTAGTGCGGCAACTTGAGGTGTTGCACGAAGCCGGAGGCCTCGAGGTTGTCGCTGTGCGAGAGCACGAACTCCGGCATCTGCGCGGGGGCTTCGACGGGCTCGCCGAGTTCCGCGGCGCGCAACGTGCGGTCGACCAGCGCCATCGCCATCGCCTTGCGCTCGCAATAGCCGAAGGTGAGCCCGTAGCCCGAAGTGAAGCGCGGCGCCTCGGTCTTGCTGCCGGCGAACTGGTTGACCATCTGGCACTCCGTCACCGCGAGGTCGGCGATGGAGATGGCGAAGCCCAGCTCTTCGGGCTCGATCTCGACGTCGACCAGGCCGTAGCGGATCTCGCCGGCGAAGGGATGCGAATGCGAGTAACCGCGCTGCGTGGAGTAACCCATGGCCAGCAGAAAGCCCTCGTCGCCGCGGGCGAGGTTCTGCAAACGCGTCGCGCGATCAACGGGGAAATCGAGCGGCTGCCGTGTGAGGTCGGCCGGTTCGGGATCGCCGGGGTCGGCGTGCGCCGTTTCGATCAGGCCTTCATGGTTCAGCAGGTCGACGACCCGCGGCACCGGTTCTCGCGGGGTGGCCGTCAGCGGGAGTTCCGCCGTCACGGGGGGCGCGCCCTGCGCTTCCAGCGAAAAATCGAGCAGCCGCTGCGTGTAATCGTAAGTGGGCCCGAGCACCTGCCCGCCCGGCAGGTCCTTGAAGGTGGCGGACACGCGGCGCCACAACTGCATGTGCGCCGTGTCGATCGCC
>Ga0163144_10015324_pt1 | contig 15822 bp, 15 predicted proteins | sample OliLak19BULKMAT1_FD_123175 | JGI IMG/M metagenome (GOLD analysis project Ga0163144, IMG submission 123175) | Freshwater microbial mat bacterial communities from Lake Vanda, McMurdo Dry Valleys, Antarctica - Oligotrophic Lake LV.19.BULKMAT1 | ecosystem: Environmental > Aquatic > Freshwater >...
CTCTGCATTGCCAGTCATACGCAATTTTGCATAAAACTGGTCGTCAACAAGTGGGCCGATAGTAACGACATGATCGTCACCACCGATGTTGAGGGTTATTTTGTCTGAGGTGGTGTTTGTAAACACCACCCTCACTTGCCTTTCGATGATGATTTCTCGACATCCAGTCGAGAAAACAAGCGAAAGCATCAGTACACAAAGAGCGCGCATATCAGCTCCGTCAGATGAGAAGAGTACTTTGTTCTGTACATAGTATACCATAATTATTAAAAAAAGCAAATACTATTAATTTCAATCAGTATGAGTGAAAAATGGGTAAAACTAAAGCACATCTTTTATGTTGAAATGATATACTAGATGCAAACTAATTATGGAATTTGGCTCCACTCATTTAGAAAAGAAGCTCCGTACTCCTGACGAGGAAAAAACTTTTTTGCAGCAAGAAATTGTAAAGCATGAAGAAGCCCTGGCTCGTGAGGGGCTCCCGGCTCATCGCGACTCCCTTGTCGAAGCCGGACTTTCTCGGTATCGCACGCAAGAGCCTCACCATGTACTCCATGCTTCCTATCAATTATCGTCTCCAGAGATTCATACATTGGTAGAAAATCTAAAACCTGAGGAGCACGACAAAAAAATAGGTGAGCTGCTGTCGCTCCTTTCGCAAAAGGGAATTAAAAACACCCTGGAAATTATCGAAAAACTTGGCGATTCTCATATTGAGGATGATTTTCATCGCTTCCTTGTTCAATATCTCAAGAAAGGATTTCCGGTGAAGGGGCTTGCTCCTAAAACCTCTCTTTCAAAAGCGCTCCAAATGACTCTCTACGAAGTGACACTTCCAGAGACTGGATCTGCCGATGCGAAGGAGAGAGCTCTTAAAGAACTTCTTTCAGGGATGGAGCAGTTTTATGCGGGGATGCTTTCCATTTCACCAAACGACGATCCAAGCCGTAACCATATGGTTCTTGAAATTGCCAACAGTAATGGTAGTGACGAGTTTGTGTTCTATGTTTCGGTGCCGGAGGAAAAAACAGATCTATTTGAAAAACAGATTCTCTCTATTTTCAACACTGCCAAAGTGGTCGAGCGTCCCGATGATCACAATATTTTTAATACGGACGGCGCTTCTGCAGGTTCTATTGTAGAAGCTGTAGGAAATCCTATTTTTCCGATCAAAACGTATGAAAGCTTTGATCATGATCCTTTAAATGTTATCTTGAACAGCTTTTCTAAAATTTCTCGTGATGGTGAAGGGGCATGTATGCAAGTTCTCGTTGCGCCAGCTGGTGAGTATTATCAAAAAAGGTATACCCACGCTCTTGAACAGATAGAAAAAGGAGTTTCTATTCGTCAGGCGATCGATTTTCCTACAGGAATTGGAGGAGAATTTTTAAAGACATTCGGAGAGATTTTTAAGTCTTCAAAGAAAAAAGATCCAAACAAAATTGAAGAAAAAGTCCATCCTGATCCAAAAGTGCTCGAGCGTATTCATACCAAAATGGCAAAACCCATTGTTCATGTGACAATCCGTCTTGCTGCGTCCGCTGCTAGTACCAGTCGTGCCGAAAGTATTTTGTCTGACATTGAATCCGGCTTTAATCAGTTTGATGATACGCAAGGAAACTCACTTCGATGCAAACGGATAAAGGGCTCTAAACTCGGACTGTTTTTTAGACAGTTTGCGTTCCGTTCGTTTGAAAGAAGTGAATGCATTCCTTTGAATCTTTCAGAGCTTACGTCGCTTGTGCATTTTCATGTCTCGGCTCTTCACGGAGTCTCACAGCTAAAAAGTATTAAAGCGGGAGATGCACCAGCCCCACTCGATCTTCCCTCTGAAGGCACACTGCTTGGCATAAATTCATACCGAAACATTAATACCAATGTGTACCTCACCGATGAAGACAGGCTTCGCCACATTTATACCATCGGTCAAACTGGTACAGGAAAGACGACTCAGCTAAAAAATATGATCATTCAAGATATTGAAAAGGGGAATGGGGTCTGCATGATTGACCCGCATGGCAGTGATATCTTAGATGTTCTGGCTCACATTCCTAAAGAGCGCCTTCAAGATGTCATTTATTTCGATCCTTCGTATGCAGCCCGTCCAATGGGCCTCAACATGCTTGAATACGACAGAAGTAGGCCAGAGCAAAAAACATTTGTTGTTAACGAGCTCTTCAGCATTTTCCAAAAGCTCTATGGTGGCGTCCCTGAATCTATGGGGCCGATGTTTGAGCAATATTTCCGAAATGCGACAATGCTGGTGATTGAGGACCCTGATACAGGATGCACGCTTCTTGATGTATCGCGAGTAATGTCGAACAAGGAATTTAGACAACTGAAGTTGTCTCGATGTAAAAATCCAATCGTTGTTCAATTCTGGACTGAGATCGCTGAAAAAGCTGGTGGAGAAGGAGCGCTTGCAAATATCGTGCCATACATCACTTCAAAGTTTGATGTGTTTTTGGCAAATGACATCATGCGCCCGATTATCGCTCAAGAGCATTCGGCTTTTGATTTCAGGGATATCATGGATAACAAGAAAATCCTTCTTGTGAACTTAGCAAAGGGAAGGCTCGGTGACATCAACGCCAACCTCATCGGTCTTATCTTGGTAGGCAAGATTTTGATGGCTGCACTTTCACGAGTAGATTCTATTGGCAGCGCTATCGCTCCCTTTTACCTATATATTGATGAGTTCCAAAATATTACTACCCCTTCTATTGCAACCATCCTTTCAGAAGCGAGAAAATATAAATTGTCACTCTTTATCGCCCATCAATTTATCGCTCAGCTGTCAGATGATATAAAAAGTGCCGTTTTCGGGAATGTTGGTAATATGATTGTCTATCGTGTAGGAGCCGATGATGCAGAATATTTAGCAAAACAGTTTGAGCCGGTTTTCACAGCTTCCCAAATTATGAATATCGATAACTTTAACTTTTATGTAAAAATGCTTGTCCGCGGTAAGCCGTCGAAGCCATTCAATGTGGAAGCAAGTCGTCCACCCGCACCAACAGGAATTGATATCAGCACTATTCAAGAATTGTCATACCTTAAATACGGTAGAAATAGAGACGAAGTGCAAGAAGAAGTGATGAAAAAGTATCAGAAAGGAGGGGGACAAAATGAATAAGAGGAATAGTAAAGAGAAAAGTGTAGACAAAAAAGAAAGAGCTGAGGAAGTTAGTCCGTCAGCTCTTTTTCTTTACATTACTCCTCGTTCATCCTGATCAAGCTCATGCTTGTGCATCCAATCCCTCTCATGGGCTTTGTCGGCCCGATCGATGGTTTCCTTCGAAAGTCCACCTTGTGAAGCTGTTTTCTGTGCCATACCAAGCTCAGAATAAATTGCAGCCATCAGGGGGTATCTTTTGTCAGTATCGGTGACTCCTTCTGAATCGAGGACTTCAAACATGCTTCTGTTAACCTGGTGCATGTTTGCCATGTTCACTGTCTTGCCTCGTACCTTTTCAGCTAATGCTTTTGGGTCTAGGGGCATGGTATCCTCGCTTAGACTGAGTTCAAATTGAGGTTCTTCCTTCATAAAATCATTTTTAAGTTATATGGTCAAGGGATAATGAACATTCTTACTGAAACATTTCTTCAATAACCGCCTTTACATCGGATCCGTCTGCTTTTCCTTTCAAATCTTTCATCACTGCTCCCATAAATTGTCCCATCTTGCTTTTATCAATCTCTCCCATTTCAAGTTTCTTAGCTTGCGCCACTACTCTAATCTCATCGAGACTCATCATTGTCGGCAAGTATGCCTCAAGCACTTGAAGCTCTGCAATTTCTCCTTCTGCGAGATCAGGGCGTCCTCCTTTGGTAAACTGATCAATTGAGTCTTTTCTTTGCTTTACACTTCGTCGGATTACCTCGACAACTTCCTCATCGCTTAATATTTCCTGAGGCTTTCGCTTTTTTGCGACGAGTTCATTCATGCAGGCTGCAACAACGCTCCGAAGAGTCGTGACTCTAACGGGATCCTTGGCGAGCATAGCTTGCTTTACTTGTTCTTTTATTTGTTCGTGTAACATGGCTTAATTATATCCGTTTTTCACAAAACTAACAGCTTTCAAATATCTGTTATAATAGTTTCACTAATCTTAAGCATGTCTACAAATCTCATTCTTATTATATTCGGATTGGTTATTCTCGCGGTAAACGCTGTTATCTTGTGGCGGATGAAAAACCCTTCTAAAACAGCTGAGCAAGATTCGGGTGGACTTCTTCTGATTCAAAACCAGTTCAACACGCTTTCAGGAAACCTTAATAAACTTACCGAAAGTCTCAATCATAAAATGGTCGAGTCTTCAGACAAGCTCAATGAATCAATCAAATATCAAGCTGGCGAATCCAATAAAATTATTCGTGACATTACCGAGCGGCTTACGCGCCTTGATGAAACCAACAAGCAGGTGGTTTCGTTTGCAGACCAATTGCAGTCTTTGCAAGATATCCTAAAGAATCCAAAACAACGCGGGGTCTTGGGTGAATATTATTTAGAAACACTTCTGAAAAATGTTCTGCCGCCAGGAAGCTTTGAAATGCAGTACAAGATAGGGAAGAGTGATGACGGAGCGGATCTGATTGTGGATGCGATGGTGCGAGTAAAGGACTACATTATTCCTGTAGACTCAAAGTTTTCACTTGAAAATTATAATAGGATTATTGAAGAGAAAGACCCGCTCGAAAAGGCTCGTCTTGAAAAGGTATTTGTGGGAGACCTTAAAATGCGCATTACTGAAACTTCGAAGTATATTCGCCCACAGGATGGCACAACCGATTTTGCCTTTATGTTTATTCCTCATGAAGCGATTTATTATGACTTGCTGGTTAATAAGATCGGAGAAGTGAAAGGCGAGGATACTGAGAATTTAATTCAGCGCGCTGCTAATAAGTACAAGGTTATTATCGTTTCCCCGACTTCGTTCCTTGCCTACCTCCAGACAGTGATGCAGGGGCTGAAGGCTCTTAAGATCGAAGAGGAAGCGAAGAACATCATCAAGCGAGTGGATGAGCTAGGTAAGCATGTACAGAGCTTTGAGCTCTATCACGCAAAGCTTGGAAATTCTCTTTCAACGACGGTCAGCCATTTTAATGCATCCCGAAAGGAGCTTGGAAAAATTGATAAGGATGTCATGCGGATTACTGGGGCTGCCCTTGAGATTGAACCTGTCCAGCTCGATAAGCCGATCATTGATAGTGACGAGTAGCTAGTCGGGAGTAATTCACTCCCATGCGATATGATTACATGAACGTTTTGATGATTCCTTATTTTCAGTTATTATAAAAACATCCCCAACCAAAGGAGGAGTATGGGTGCAAAAACCTAGCTGGGATTCACCTTGAAGATCAAGGTGGAAATCTGAACTTCGTGCATCCGTGCGTTTCTGGTATTTCTTCAACAATTTGAAACAAAGGCCGGGTGATTATTCCACGGATCGACTGTCTTGGTATCTAGAGACAGAAACCACAGCCTGCAAGTACCTTGCAACCTTCTTTGAGGGGAAAAGGAGTCTCACGAGACTCCTTTTCTTTTAACTAAGATTAGTATTGAGTAATAAGTAGTTAGTAATGAGAAAATGACCCCCTTTTGCCTACGGCAAAAGGGGAATTGATATTCCCATTCCTTATTCCTTATTCTTTAATTCCTCTTTACTTTTTACTGTTTCTCTATACAATAGTACCCACTATGCCAAAAACGGCCACAAAAAAGGAATATATTGCCAAAAAGCCTACTGTTAAGAAAGCGATAAAAGGATCAGCAGATGCTGGCTTTGCCGTTATTGCAACTGGTGGAAAACAATACACCGTTCGTGTTGGAGAGAGGGTCAAGATTGAGAAAATCATCGGAGAGTATGCGCTTGGAGACTCTATCGTCTTCGATAAAGTTCTTCTTCTTGATAATGGCACCACTACCACTGTTGGCACACCTGACGTTGCAGGAGCTAAGGTCACCAGTACTCTTTCAAAGATCGCTCGACACCAAAAAGTTATCGTCATTAAATACAAACAAAAGAGCAGATATTTCAAGAAGAATGGACACCGCCAGCCATATTTTGAAGTCACCATAAACTCAATCGCATAATTAAAAACCGCTCACTCTGAGCGGTTTTTAATTAATCAGGAAAGTTTGCACAGCTCCACCCGATCTAGAATTTCCAAGGGGGACCCTTGGAAGTAGACCTGTGCATGTTGACATTTTTTAGAAGCACTATGTACTATTGGAGTATTATCGCATCAAGAGAGCAGAGGTGTTAAGGGTCATGGCCCGAAACTCTGCCGGCAACCAGTCGAAAGACAAAGGTGCCAATTCCACCCGAAAGGGAAGATGTCTTACTCTCGTGATGCGCCCACACTTTTTGTTGGGCGCATTTCTGTGTAACCGCTTCCACTTCGGGAAGCGGTATGTTGTTCTTTACCATAGGAGATACCGTGTCGTACCGACTGCTTACCGGAGAAGAAATCGACTTAGAGGATTTGAATCCCTACGAATTTGTCGAGTGGAGTCGATGTGTGCAATACCTCGGGGACGGAAGATTTGACACGCTGATGCTCAAGGATTTCAGTCAAGCTTTTACTGAATCAACTGGGGAAGATTTCAAAATACACAGAGCTCAAATGTGGAATCTTTGGAGACGTTCGTCATCACTTATTAATGAGATACACCCCTCCAACAATGGTCGCCTTCTTCCAATTCTTATTGAAGATTTGGAGGCACGCGCATATGCATTGCTAAAGGGTAAAATACCAAACCCATATGCTTGGAGTGATCCAAAATTCTTTCTGAGACAAGAGCATATTGCTTCTGGCCCTCAAACCCGATATGGTGAACTTTTGAAAGAATTTAATGAGTTGCAGGCATTGCTCCTAAGGGATCCCAGCACATATACTATTGGCGAGATTCCGATTGCGCAAAAGTTAGGATATGTATTGCGCAAAAGTTCAATTGTGACTAACAGGAAAAGGAGAAACCGTTCTGTAACATTTCGGGAACAATCACTAGCTCTTACTCTCTCTGCTATGGGACGTTCGGATTTTTCTGGTATTGATAAAGGAACGAGTGGAACATTAGTGTTTAAACGATTTTGCGCTACGTTGGGTCCCGACCCCGACGGTTTTGATGTTCCTTCCCAGGGTTCGATGTTTCATTTAGCTCACATTGAAGGGAACTTTCCCATCTACTACGAAATTAAGCCACCCACAGATCTTAACTACGAATCGAGGGTTAGTTGGTACATGGAACAATTTCCAGTATTTTTTCTTTTGTTTGGTCTCTTTTTTGAGAAGGCGGGAATCTTTTTCGCAGTTACAGCAAAAGTACATCTGAGCAAAGAAGATCAAAGACATTTCAAGGTTTTGATTCTTGAAAATCCTGTCAAAGAACGGAGGGTAGTGGAAACTGAAAAGTCTTTATGTGAACTAGGGGCGTATAAAAAAGTCGAGGCTATCGAAGCTGGAATTGTGTCAGATATTACGATGGGTAGGATTCGACGTTCAAAGATTTTCGAATTAGCTCGTCTACTCTTTATCAATCCTTGTTACGCACTCAGGTTTGAGTCTTTTATGAACAAGTGGTTCGAAGCAGCCTACGACCAGAAGATAGATGAAAATAAACCATGGCACCGTATTCCATACACTCCACACGACGATGTCTGGGTAGTACAGAATAAATCCTGAATAAATTCAGCAATATATTTACAGCCGCATCAGAAATGATGCGGCTGTTTTTTAATTCAATATGTTTGATATAGTATTAAGAGAGAGAATCTTTTAACCTCCCCAAAAAAAGAGTTTTTTATGCCATCTGGCGGAACCGGTATTCGACCCCTTGCCACCTTTTGGAGGGTTTCGAGGTAAATATGCCTGTGCTGCATCAAGGAAGATCTGCACGGGTAGTAGTGCACTGGCCCCTCAATATCGAAGTGGGTACAGTACCCATTATGTTTGATGGAGAAACGGAAAAGTTTTTTGTACACCATACGGAGCTTTCAAAGGTTGAGGAAGCAATACAAAGTAATACGTAACCACAGACCGAGCGCTGATTAGTGCTCGGTCTGTTTTTATAAAATGTATAATCACATACTTTCAATCTACGCCATGGCGTAGATTGAAAAAGAAATATTTATAAGATGGATATGATACTGTGTGGTATTTTTTTTTATCACTCAAAAGAAATGTATATAAATAGGAAATAGATTTAAATAACTCTTCTCCCACTTAAAGCGTGTTTTAGAGTTTCGCTGTCAGAGTATTCGAGCTCTACACCTGTTGAGAGGCCGCGACCGAGGGTTGAGATTTTGATATTTTTTCGCTCTGCAGTTGACCGAACATGCTCACGAATAATCTCCTCGGTGTTTTCACCATCAGGGTTGGCATTCATGGCGATGATAAGCTCATCGACAGCGTCGGCTTCAAGCCTTTTTTTTAATTCATAAAGCCGAGCTTTTTTCTCAGGTTCTTTTTCAAGAATAGGAATGAGTCCTCCAAGGATAAAATAGTATCCGTTGTAGACGGCGGTTTTTTCAATATGCTCAAAATCGACATCTCGAGCAATTACTAAGAGCTTACTTTTGTCTTTGTTTGGATCGACGCAAGTAGGGCAGACAAAAGAAGTGCTTGAATTACGAGGGTAATACCGAAAGCAGCGAGAGCAAAGTACAATATCTTTTTTGAGCCCTTCGATTAGAGCAATAAGCTCGTTTAAATAATTATTGTCACGAGTAAGTAAAAAATACACAAACCGTTTTGATTGGCGGGGTCCAATACCAGGAAAATCTGAAAAAAATCGTGCAAGCTTTTGGATGGAATTCATGAAGAAAATTTTTAGTTTTTAGTTTCTAGTTTTCAGCGGAATTCAAACTTTTAGTAAATGTAAGTATTTGTTACTTTCTTCCATTCTTCTTATTCACTATTCATTATTCTTCATTTTGTACTCAAAATGAATCGAGTGCCTTGTCGATGCCTCTGTGTGCACTCTTGTCCATGTTTTGAAACGTAACTTTCTTTTCATTAAAGAAGAGGTCTGCTTTACCAGTCTGTCCGTTGCGGTGTTTCTCAATGAGGATTTCGGCAATATTAGTACGCTCTGATTCATCTTTATATTTGTCTTCTCGATGGATAAACATAACCACATCAGCATCTTGCTCAATAGATCCTGAGTCTCGAAGGTCGGAGAGGCGAGGGCGTCCTCCGCGGCTTTCCACGGCTCGGGAGAGCTGAGAGAGGGCAAGCACGGGTACATCGAGCTCACGAGCAAGATTTTTAAGAGAGCGAGAAATTTCGGTCACTTGCTGTACGAGGTTGTCGTTATGTTTAGAGGTTTGAGGAACCATGAGCTGGAGGTAGTCAACCACAATCAGACCCAATCCCTTTTCACTCTTCAGGCGCCGAGCAACTGAGCGCATTTTCAAAATATTATTTCCAGGCTGATCGTCGATATAGATAGGTGCTTTTGAAAGTTTGTCGAGAGATTGTTGAATGGCGGTAAAATCATCTTGATTGGTAAGATTTCCGGTACGTAGTTTCCATGCATCCACATTTGATTGGGAAGCAAGCATACGATCGACAAGCTGCTGCGCGCTCATTTCAAGAGAAAAAATTCCCACAGGAATATTATGCTGGACAGCTGCTTGGCGAGCGATATCCATGGCGAGTGCGGTTTTCCCCATTGATGGCCTTGCGGCGAGAATGATGAGGTCTGCTTTTTGGAGACCTGCGAGTTTATTGTCTATCTCAGTAAAACCGGTCGGGACACCGCGAAGTTCTCCTTTGTTGTTATGTAAACTGTCTAGTCTTTCCCACGCACTCGCTAATTCATCCTTCATGTGCACGAATTTGTGCGTTCCTGCGTAGTTAGTGACTTCATACACCCGCTTTTCTGCTTTGTCGAGCGTTTCCTCAATATCAGTTCCCTCATCAAAACCAAGGTGAGCTATATACTCAGACGCATCAATAAGTCGGCGCATCATGTGCTTTTTTTGCACAATGTCAGCGTAGTGTTTGATGTTTGCTGAAGAGGGAACTGTGTTTACCAGCTCTGTTAAATAACTTGCACCGCCAATTTGGTCGAGCACTTTTTTTTCTTTGAGACGTGAGGATAGAGAAAGAAGATCGATGGGGTTTCTTTTTCCAAAAAGTTCGATCATCGTATCAAAAATGATGCAATGACGGGAAGCATAAAAACATTCTGAAACAATGAAATCCATAATTTCATAAATTGCTTCAGGTCTAAGCATGATAGAACCAAGGAGGGCCATTTCAGCTTCGAGACTCTGGGGAGGGATACGAACCCTCTCTTTTATAAAAGTTTCTGCCATGGGCAAATATTACCATGATGAGCTCTCGAGTGGAAAAATCAAAAAGAGTACAAAGCTGTGTTTAAGGTGGGGATAAAGACTGCTATGAGTTTTAAGTGGCTAGTTTTAAGTATAAAACACAAAAAACAGCCCTGGCAACGAAGTTGCCAGGGCTCTGAGCTCTACACGAAGTAGAGCAGGGAAAGAACGTACACGAGGAAGTCGATGAGCGACATCTAACCATGGAAAAAGAATAGAACGAGCTCATAAACCAGCGTCGATTTAAAAGCTGTAACAACTACTACTCTATTGATTTTCAGTCAATATTAGGATGATTGTGAGATCTGAGGACCTTCTGGTTTGTCTTCCACAATAAATCCCTGTTTTTTTACTTCTTCCCGAAGCGTGTCAGACAATGCAAAATCTTTATTTTTTCGTGCATCCTCTCTTTGTGCAATAAGTTCTTGAATTTGAATAGGTAGATTAGAAACTTCTATATAAGTATCAGGAATGACGGCGTACTCAAGGTTAAGGCCTAACACTTGATCAAAATCCATAATGGTTGCCCGTTTAGTTTCAGGAGTCACACTAACATCTTTGACGAGCTCCCAAATAAGCGCTAATGCTTGGGGAGTATCAAGATCATCCTCAATAAAGGAAATGAATCGATCTTTGTAGTGAGCGTGTACGATTCCTGTTTTTGGATATGAGCGTACAGTACGGAGAAGTTTTAGGTACGCGTGCTGCGCCGCCTCAAGCGCTTCGAAAGAGAAATTAACAGGAGTATTGTACCGTGCTTGGAGAAGCCAGTAGCGGTAAGAAAGTGGAAGAATATTTTTTTCAATCAAAGTCGCTAAAGTTATGAAGTTTCCTTCTGACTTTGCCATTTTGCCGTTTTGGACATTTACGAAAGCGTTGTGGATCCAGTAATTTACATAGGGTTCATCAAAAGCATTTTCTGACTGGGCAATCTCGTTATTGTGGTGAATTGGCGCTAAATCAATGCCTCCAGTGTGTATATCAAAGTGCTTGCCTAAATATTCGTGTGACATGGCGGAGCACTCGATATGCCATCCCGGAAATCCAACGCCCCACGGGCTTTCAAATCCAACCGAAGTGTTTAATTTCCAGAGAGCAAAATCTTTTGAATTCCTTTTTTCAGAAATAGAAACTACACGAGCTTCGCTACTTTCCTGCGAAATTTGCCCTCCCAATTTTCCATATCGCGTATCTTTTGAAGTATCAAAATAGACTCCGTCTGAGGTTGTATAGGCGAACCCCTTATTAATCAAAGTTTCAATGAGTTCAATGTCTTGTGGAAGGTGCTCACTAGCCCGAGGAAGTGTATGTGGAGCATCGATGTTGAGCCTCTCAAGATCAACGGTGAAGGCGTCTGTGTAAAAATCTGTCAGCTCTTTCATTGCCGCAATAGATATTTCTTTCCCTTCACGTTTAAGTCCGCGGATTATTTTGTCCTCACCTTCATCGTTGTCACCCCCGATGCCAACATCGGTGATGTTCATGACTTGGTTCACCTCGTATCCAAAGTAGGTGAGTGCTCTACGGATTGTATTGGCCATGACATAAGAACGTAAATTTCCGATATGAGCATAATCGTAGACGGTAGGCCCACAGTTATACATGCCTACCTTTCCAGGAGTAATAGAAATAAATTCTTCTATTTTTCCGGTCAGAGTATTATGTAATTTCAGCATAATTGTATTTCTATATGTGGTTACTTAAAACTTAAAACTAACGACTTAAAACTGTTCTTAAAACCACTTTTTGTACTTAAAAAATACAAAAAACAGACACGTTGCACCAATCATAAGACTCAAAATAATCCAAAAATCATAAGCATGTCCAAGTATGGGAGTAAATTTTGTACCCATGCTAAACATTGCTGCCATGAGAGATAAGGGAAAGGTCACAAATGCCATAATGGTAAGTGTCTTCATAATCTCATTTTCCTTCGTTGAAAGAATAGAATTATTCGTTTCTCGTAGTTCAGTAACAAATTCCATATTGTTTTTAATCCCTCGATGAATTTTGGTGTACTCATCTAGAATGCGGCGTACATGATTTGAAAAATGATCATCAAAGAGTTTTTTGCCAAAAAAATCAAGCGACACAAGCACTTCTTGATGAAAATCAGTGGCTTTTTTAAAATTAAGCAGACTTCTACTGACTTCTGATAAAGCAAACACCATCTCTTTTTCATGGTGAGAAAAGATACCTTCTTCAATTTTTATCAATTTATTTTCAATATATTCCAGTTCATGGAAGAGGCTTTGGTAAATTTCTTCCATGATTCCAAAGAACACAATTCCTGTAGACCCTTCAGGGTGTTTCCGGTCAAGAATACTGTTTACTTCAATAATTTTAGCGAACTTGTCCATTGCCTCAATCGTTTCATACCGCGCAGTGATAAGGAAATTTTCACCGATAATAAAATCCACCTCTTGTTTTGTATCTTCTCCACGACGATGCTTAAAAATAGGGAAATGAAGGATCAGATACAAATAGTGTTTGTGTGTGTCAACGCGGGATTTGTAAGAAGGGGAGATCAGTTCATGTACGGTACTTGCCGCAATATCAAATTCTTTTTGGACCGCCTCTATGTCATCACTCGAAGGATTGATAATGTCCACCCATACAGTTTCTTTATACGTATATCGATTGATCATGTTGGTGAAAAGTATTATACCACGGATTAAAACTAGCCCGGAAGAAATAATTTGATATACTGAATCTTTGTAATACTACTAATTAAAATCGTAATGAAAATGTATCATAAGCAGGTTTCAATCGTTCTTCTTGTAGTTCTTATTGTTGGAACGGCATTCTATAGCGGCCTTTCTCTAGGAGAAAAAAAAGCAAACGCATCAACAGTTGCTATTGAAGCAGCGCTCCTCAATAAAGACTTGGGGAAACCAGAGGGTGTTGATTTTGGTGCATTTTGGAAAGCATGGGAAGTCCTCAACAATAAATATGTCCCTACTACTTCAACAACAAGCGTTAGTTATCAAACAAAGGTCTACGGCGCTATAGAAGGACTCGCTGCATCACTCAATGATCCCTACACGGTCTTTTTTCCACCAGTTGAAAACGAAATATTTCAATCTGATGTTCGAGGTAATTTTGAAGGCGTGGGGATGGAAATAGGTCTTAAGGACGGTGTTATTACTGTCATTGCTCCACTTAAAGATTCACCTGCAGCAAAGGCAGGAATGAAAGCAGGAGACAAAATTTTGAAAATTGGTGATAAATCCACGCTAAATTTTTCTACTGAAGAATCGGTATCAATTATTCGAGGTAAGAAGGGGACAACTGTCGTGTTTAATATTTTTCGAGAAGGGGTGAAAGAGCCGTTTGACATCTCTGTTGTTAGAGATGTTATTAATATTCCTACCATTAATACATCTTTGCGTTCTGACGGTGTATTTGTTATTGAACTCTATTCTTTCTCAGAACGATCTCCAGAATTGTTCCGCAAAGCGCTTCGCGAATTTATTGACGCCAAAACAGACAAACTCCTTCTCGATTTACGAGGAAACCCAGGAGGGTACCTTGAAGCGGCGATTGACATGGCAAGTTGGTTTCTTCCATCAGGTAAGGTGGTGGTCAGTGAAGACTTTGGAGCTAAGCAAGAGCCACAAGTATATCGAAGTCGTGGATACGATATTTTTAATAGTAAATTGAAATTCGTCATTTTGATTGACGGAGGGTCTGCGTCAGCTTCAGAAATTTTGGCAGGTGCTCTCCGGGAGCAGGGAATTGCAAAGCTTGTCGGTGAAAAGAGTTTTGGAAAAGGGTCTGTTCAAGAATTGGTGCCAATTACTGCCGACACTTCACTTAAAGTAACCATTGCACGATGGCTTACTCCCAACGGCACCTCAATTTCAAAAAACGGTATCAAGCCAGATATTGAAATAAAAAATACTGAAGAGTCATTAAAAAAGGGCATCGATCTTCAAAAAGATAAGGCAATTGAAACTCTCTTAAACTGGACAAAATAACAAGTGTCACACAAGTAAGTTTTAGAGTTTTGAACCCTTTACTAACTACTGATTACAACTCCGCCTAAATATAGACAAGTAGAAAAAAGCTGATAGGATAGGAGGTCAGTTATAATTCAAGGAACTAAATTACCCACAACCTATTACACCATGAAAGTAATCCTACTTAAAGATGTTGCCAAATTGGGAAAGAAATACGAAGTTAAAGAGGTGTCTGATGGGCATGCCGTAAATTTCTTAATTCCTCGTGGTGCTGTTCTAATCGCAACAAGCTCTAATCTTAAGAAAGTTGAAAGTCAGAAAGGTCAAGAAACTGGAGAGCGACAAGTAAAATCTGATCTACTGCTTAAAAATTTGGAAGATGTGAAAGGTATTGTTGTTGAAATGAGTGAAAAAGCAAATGACAAAGGACACCTATTTGCAGGAATTCATAAAGAAGAAATCATCCCTGTCATTAAAGCTCAGACTCGCCTCGATATTCTTCCTGAGTTTATAGTCCTCGATAAACCTATTAAAGAAGTTGGAGAGCATGTTATTGAAGTTAAGGTTGAGGATATAAGTGTGACATTTAAACTTATTGTCACTGCTAAAGTGTAGTGCTTCTCTCTGTAAAAAGTAAATAAGTAAAAACCGGAGGACGTGATGTCCTCCGGTTCTGCATTGTGTTAGTGAGCCATTGAAAATGATGCCTCAGATGCTTCTGCGGTGTCATCATTATTAGATCTGTAATCACGCTCCAGAGCCTCCAGTGCTAAATCGTACAGGTACCGTGCGTGAGTGCTGTTCACCGGAGTATCTCCTCGCTTAATGTTAATCCCAAACCTTTCGATCTCTTCAAGGTTTTTGTCAGGTGACTTCGATAACTTAGAGCGCAGGTGACGAATGGCTTTGAGGTAGTTGGGCGCTGGACCTACTGCCATGTAGCTGCCAATGTGGCTAAACAAACATGTTGATGATGTTCTACCATCGAACTCACCTTTCGTTAACTTCTGACTAAGACCAATCAAGCATGCATCGCTTACTTGGCCACTCAAAAATATCTGCCTGAAAGCGATGCCTGTTCCTGAAAGGGAACTATTGTAGATACTTTCACGGAAATGCATCAAAAACTCCTTGTATGGGAAAAGAACAACGTAAGATACTTTTTACACCAGTCTTTAAATTTAGTCAATAAAAAATATAAACCGCCAAGTCTCTGTGACTTGGCGGTTTCGGGTTACAAAGTGCTAATTGTGTTCTTCTAAGAATACACCTATGCACCATTCGTACACCTTCTGGACTCTCAGGTTGTTTTTGGGAGTGTCGCCATGTTGGATACAAAATGTATATGCATCAACTGGCTGAAGACCTTGATAAGGAAAAAGAAGAAAAAGTCTCCGTTGCTCTATTCCTGAGATACCGTTTGCGGTAGCGATGATTCCAATCATATCTTCATGAATGGAATCACCTCGAACCATGCCAGTCTTAAGCGCAAGTATTAAGTGCGCGATTGC
>Ga0163144_10015325_pt1 | contig 15822 bp, 12 predicted proteins | sample OliLak19BULKMAT1_FD_123175 | JGI IMG/M metagenome (GOLD analysis project Ga0163144, IMG submission 123175) | Freshwater microbial mat bacterial communities from Lake Vanda, McMurdo Dry Valleys, Antarctica - Oligotrophic Lake LV.19.BULKMAT1 | ecosystem: Environmental > Aquatic > Freshwater >...
AACCCGGTCGGGGAGATCGTGGCGCGCGCCCACGAGGTCGGCGCGCTGAGCTTCATCGATGCCGTCGCCTACGCGCCGCACGGACCGATCGATGTCCGGGCGATCGATACCGACTTCCTGGTGTGCAGCGCCTACAAATGGTTCGGGCCGCATCTCGGCGCGCTGTACGGCAAGGCCGAGGTGTTCGACCGCCTGCCGGCGTTCAAGGTGCGCCCGGCACACGATCGCTTCGAGACCGGGACAGCGAACTTCGAGGGGATCGCCGGGACGCTGGCCGCCACCGACTACCTGCGCGACCTTGGTCGCTCGTACGGGGACGTGGCGGGCGCCGCCGGGGCCGCCGGGGCGAGCGAGCGGCGGCGCGGGCTGGTGGCCGGCATGACGGCCATCGTGGACTACGAGCGGGCGCTGGTCGTGCGGCTCATCGCCGGGCTGGAGGCCCTGCCGGGCGTGTCGATCCACGGCATCGCGGATCCGGCGCGGGGCGCAGAGCGGGTGCCGACGGTATCCGTGTCGCTGGAACGGGTCGGGCCGCGGGTGGCCGCTGAGACACTGGGTCGCCAGGGGATCTACGCCTGGGACGGCGACTTCTACGCGACCGGGCTCATCGAGCGCCTCGGCAAGGCCGAGACTGGCGGCGTCCTGCGCCTGGGCCTCGTCCACTACAACACGGCGGACGAAGTCGACCGCACCCTCGCGGCGCTCGGGGCCATCGCCGGCGGCTGATCGGCCGGATGGTCCGGTTGCGCGGATCGGGGATGCCGCCCATCATCCTCAACGGCCGGCAACCGTCCGGTCGATTCCGACTCGCAAACCGGGGGTATCTCGCTCATGCGCCTCACCCGTCGCGCCGGCCCGGCCGTCGCCCTGATCATCGCTGCGCTCGTGCTGACTGCCTGCGGTGGCGGCACGGCCACCGCCACGCCCGACCCGGCCGCGACAGCGACGCCGGCGCCGACCACCGCTCCCGGCGAAGCCACGCCGACCGCCACGCCGGAAGGCGCGATCCCGACCTTCGACCTGTCCGGGCTGGTCAACAACCTGGAGGGCGTCGATTCATATCGCATCGCGATCACCAGCAACGGGACGGCCGTGTACACCGCGACCGTCGTCACGAAGCCCGTCCTGTCCCGTGACGTGACCACGGACGACGGGACCCGGATCGTGGTCATCGGTGACGAGGCGTGGATCGGCCAGGGCGACGTCCTGCAGCCGGCCCCGCCCGAGATGGCCACGCCGATGCTGGCCGCGTTCGACCCGATCCTGCTCATGGGCGCCTTCGCGACACCCGGGGCGATGACCGGCGCGACCGAGATCGGGACCGAGCAGAAGAACGGCGTACAGGCACGCCACTTCCGGGTCGACGCGGGCTCGATGGTCGGCGCGATCGCATCGATGCCGCCCGGCTCGGCCATCGAGATGTGGGTCGCCGATGCGGGCTACCTCGTCTCCCTGAGCGTCAGCGGGACCGGTGAGGGTGCGTTCGCGATGGACGTCACGAACGTCAACGATGCCTCGAACGTGGTGGAGCGCCCGCGCTGAGCCTCAGCCCGTAACCATGTCGTGACGGTCACGGGTCCACGCTGGGCCCGTGACTCGACCGATCCGCCTGCAACGACCCCTTCTCGCATCCCTACTGTGTGCTGCCCTCGTGGCTACCTGCGGCACGAGCGCCTCCACGCCGCTGGCACCTGGTCCGACCACCCCTGACGTGCCCGGTCAGCCGCGACCGATCGTCATCGATGCTGATATGGACCACAGCGATCTGGCCGCCATCGCCGCGCTCCTGCGCGACCCGGCCGTTGACGTCCGCTCGATCACCATCTCCGGGACCGGGCTCGTCCATTGCTCCGGGGGGCGCCGCGTGACCCGCTACCTGCTCGAGCAGATGGGCGTCCCGGACATCCCGTTCGCCTGCGGTCGCGAGGACGGCGGACCCGACGCGCGGCCCTTCCCCGACGACTGGCGCGCCGTTGCCGACGACGCGTACGGCCTGGACATCCCGCCGCAGCCGCAGTCCGGCCTGCCGCAGGACGCGACGTCCGTGCTCCTGGAAGCCGTGGCCATGAGCCCCAGCGCGCCGACCATCGTGGCCCTGGGACCGTGGACGAATCTCGAGGACGCGTTCGCCGCGGACCCGACGGTGGCGGACCGGATCGCCGGCCTCCACGCGATGCTGGGCGTCGTGGATGCCCCAGGCAACGTCATGGTCGACGGCTGGACCGCCGACGATCCTCTGGAGTGGAACGCCTTTGCGGACCCGTCGTCCGTGACCGCGATCTTCGCCACTGATGTACCCATCGACCTCGTGCCCCTCGACGCGACAGGCGATGTGCCGGTCCCGCCCGACCTCGCCGATCGCCTCGCCCAGGACCACGCGGGCGCCGGCGCGGACCTGATGTACGAGCTCCTGGTCCGTAACCCGTCTCGCCTCCGCGTGGACGAGGGTCAGCAACTGTGGGACGAGCTGGCGGCCGTCACCCTGACCACCCCGGACCTGGTCACGTGGCAGCCGGCCACGCTCACCGTCGGCCGGGGCGGGCGCCTGACGCGCGACGACGCGGGTCACGCCACGCGCGTCGCGGTCGCCGCCGATGCGCCCGCGGTGGAGCAGGCGCTGCTGGCCGCCCTTCGGCGCGGAACGGCTCGGGTGACCCCATTCCAGCTGGCCGGCGAGATCGACGCGACGTTCGATGGCACGACCTGTCGCGCGAGGGCGAGCGGTGCCACCACCGAACGCGTCGCCGGCCTGTACCGCCTTCGCTACACGGGGCCGGCCGGCGCCCCGTCCGGCGTGACCATGGTCGGCGTTGCGGCCCCGCAGACGTGGGCGGAGTTGGTGGACTGGCTCGCCGACGTCGACCTCGCCAAGCAACAGGAGCCGCCGGCCTGGGTCCTCCTGGGTCCGTCCGTCGGGGATGAGACTGGATCGGCCACGACCGTGTCCGTGGCTGGGGCGATCCCGGCCGCCTCGGTGGGGCCGGTCTGCCTGTCGGGCACGTGGCCTGATCTGACCTTCGTGCCCGGCACGCCCTTCGAGGTCGCGAACCGACCCTAGGTGGCGGCCAGCATCCAGATCCCGGGATCCGGATCAGCCGGATCGCCACCGACCTCGGCGAAGGCGGCCACCGCGCGGCGCAGATGCACCAGCGCCTCCTCCTCGCGTCCGGCTGCATGCAGGATGTCGGCCAGGTGGTTCTCGACCGCCGCCTCCAGGTGTCGATCGCCGATCCGGCGACACTCGACCATGGCGGCTTCGCCCTGGACCAGCGCCGTGTCCAGGTCGCCCGCCGCTGCGGCCGTGAGCGCCAGTCCGGTCGTGGCGGCGATCCGGGCCGTCGGGTCCCCGTCGCTCGCCGTCGCCGTCATGGCGAGCTGGAAGGCGGCCCGGGCGTCATCGATGGCGCCGCGATCCAGCGCGATGAAACCGGCGATCCGGTGGGCGGCGCCCCGGGCGGCCTCGTCGTCCACGGCCGACGCCGCGGCGATGGCCTCGTCGGCCGCGATCCGGGCAGCGATCGGGTCACCGGCTCGCCGTAGGACCGTGGCGCGGTCGGCCAGCAGGCGGACCCGCAAGGTCGGTGCCGGGCGCGCCTCCAGTGCGGCGTCGAGGTGGCGGCCAGCCGCCAGCAGGTCGCCCCGGCGGAGGTGGGCCCTGGCCAGCGCCGCCTCCACGAGCGCGAGCCCTGCAGGCTCGACCAGGGCCGCGGCCGCCTCGTAGGCCGCGTTCGCGCCCGGGTAGTCAGCGAGGCGCGTGCGGAGATCGCCGACATCCATGTGCACGGCCGCCACTGCGGGGAATCCGAGCGCAAGTGCGGCCTCGTAGTGGGCGATCGCCTCCCGGTTGGCGAAGACGAGACGAGCGGCGTCGCCGGCCTCCCGAAAGGCCTCGGCCGCTTCGAGCTCCCGCCCCGCATCGCGTTCGTGGCGGGCGATGCGGGCCAGGCGACCCGGATCGTCACGACCCTCACCGGCGACGTCCAGGCGAAGCGCCTCGGCGATCCGCCGATGCAGGAGTCGGCGGCGCGCCAGGCTGGTCGCCGCTTCGGCGACATCGCGCAGTCCCGCGTGGGCGAAGTCGTAGCGCACCCCGGTGGCGGTCGGCGCCGCCTGTTCGCGGACGATGGCGCGGCGGGTCAGCTCTTCGAGGGCATCGATCGTCTCCTCCTCCGTCCGGCCGCTGGCGAACCGCACGATCGGCAGATCGAACGACCGGCCGATCGCAGCAGCAGTGGCCAGAACCTGCTGCGCGACCCCGCCGACGGTGGCCAGGCGCGCGCGCAGGACCGATCGAACGCCGCTCGGCATCTCCGCTGCGGTCCATGAGCCACTGGCCAGCGCCTCGACGACGTAGAGCGGCAGGCCTTCGGATGCGCGCCACAGCGCCTCGGCCGATACCCCGGGGTCGGCGCCTGGTGCGATGCTCCCGGTATACGCCGCGCCGACCAGCGCGTTGACGTCCTCCTGGTCCAGTCGGGCGACGGCGATCACGGTGGCGCTGGGATGCTCGACGACATGGTCAGTCAGCGCCGACGTGACCCCGTCAAGGTCCTCCTCCCGCCAGGACAGCAGCAGCGTCAATCGACGCCCGGCCAGCCGCCGCACCAGCGACGACAGGACCGCGATCGTGGCGCTGTCCGCCCACGCCAGGTCGTCCAGGACGAGCAGGCCGGGCTCGGGGCCGTCGACGGCGGCCGTCAGCCCATCGACCAGTGCGGCCAGCAGCCGAGCTTGTGCCGCGCCGGCATCCGTCGCCTCCGTCCCGCTACTCGCGCTGGAGACTGCCGGTACGAGCCGTGCCACCTCGGCGGTGGTCGCGGGTGCCAGGGTTCGCAGGCGCCCGGCGGCGGCGGGGTCGGCCAGCGCCGCGACGATCCAACCGACGATCGGTCCGTACGCGACGGAACGCTCAGCGGCGTAGCCACGCGTCGTCAGGACGGTCGCTCCCGCAGCCCTGGCCAGCTCCGCGGCCGCCTCAAGCAGGCGCGTCTTGCCGATGCCGGCCTCGCCGACCAAGGCGACGATCCGACCGTCGGGCACGGATCCGCGCCGAGCGGTCTCCAGCGTCGCGAGCGTCGCATCTCGACCCACGAGCGGCAAGGCATGGACGATCGCAGACGGAACGGTCGCGCTGGACAACGACGTCGAGCGTGGCGGTGGCGGCGTCGCCGGGCGCGAATCGCGGATCGCCTCGTAGCGCGCGGTCGTCTCGGGGAGCGGGTCCACCCCGAGCTCGCGCTCCAGGACCGCCACGCAGGCGCGGTATTGGCGCAGCGCCGCCGCTCGATCCCCCGTGGCTGCCAACAGGTCCATGCGCCGGACGTGCGCGCCCTCGTCGAGCGGGTCGAGGTCGATCCGCCGACCGACGACATCGGCGGCGGCGGCGAGGTCACCCGCGCCGGCGTACGCATCGGTCAGTCGATCGAGGACGCCGGCCACCGCGCGTTCGACCGCCACCGACCGAGCCGCTCGCCAATCGTCGAAGTCCGGACTGTCCCGTAGCGAGAACCCGGCAAGGAACGGCCCGCGCGCGAGGTCCGCGGCGGCGACCAGGTCGGTCGCTCGCTTAGAGGCGCCCTGCCGCTGGAGTTCGGCGAGGTCGATCCGCGCCGTGCCAAGGACCAGCTCCACCCGTGAACGGTCGATCTGGATGACGCCATCTGGAAGCGCCGCGCGCAGCGTGGATAGCGTGCGACGCAGCGCTCCGCGGGCCGCTTCGTCGCCGGAGTCCGGCCAGAGCAGCGCGGCCAGTTCCTCCCGCGCGTAGGCTCGGCCGTCCGTGGCCAGCACGACGACGATCGCGATGGCCTTGCGCGTATCGACGACCAGAGGGACGCCGTCGACCAGCACCTCCGGAGGTCCAAGGAGGCGGATCTCGACATGTGGCGGTCGCGGGGCAGCCATCGCGCGTAACGGTACCGGCTGGATACCGCATCCCGTAACGTTCCGGTGACGCCCGTACCCGAGGATCGCGAGCATGACTCTTCGTCTGGAAAGCCGCGCCTGGCCCGACCGTCGCCGCGTCGGCCTGATCGGGGCTGTCGTCATCACGATCGCGGGGATGGTGGTGATGGTCGTCAAAGGCGTGGTCAACGACGTGCCCCTCGTCGAGCAGCTAACCAGCGTCGGGTCGGTGGCTGCCTTCGCGTTCGTCGGCGTCGTGGTCCTCTGGCAACGGCCTGGGCATGGGATCGGGCGGCTGGCCCTGACCATCGCGCTGATGTTCGCGGTCAGCACCCTGCTGGGGACCTGGCTGGAGATCGCTAACCCCCGATGGGGATTCGCTCGCGTGATCCGCGCCGTCGCCGAGATCGTGTCCACGACGCTGTTCAATCTCGCGACGGTCGGAGGTGGCCTGATCCTCGTGGTCTGGTTCCCGGACGGACGGCGGACCAGCCGCCTAGGGCTCATCGTGGAAGTGCTGGTCGTCCTCGTCGTGATCGCCACGGTGGTAACGACCGCGGGGGAGGACGTGGCGAAGCGCATCGGCCTGCCGGACGCCGCGTTCGCCATCATCGAGGCGATGCGGGCGGGCTTCGCGCTCATCATCCTCGCCACGGCCCTCGCCACACTGGATCTCGTGATTCGCTACCGCCAGGCGGACCCGGTGCGGCGCACCCAGATCCGCTGGGTGCTGGCGGCCTCCGTGGGCACCATCCTTTCGGTCGTGCTGGTGACCATCGCCGGCGAAGCCATCCCGGGCCTGTGGAACCTCCTGGGCCTGTCGTCGACCCTGCCGGCCTACGCCATCGCGATCGCCATCTCGCGCTACCACCTGTACGACATCGATCGGATCGTCAGCCGAACCATCGCGTATGGGGCCCTGAGCCTCGTCCTGTTCGTCGTCTACTTCGCGACCAACATCCTGCTGCAGAACGCCATCAGCCCCCTGGTCGACGGCAACGTCATCGCCACCGCGATGTCCACGCTCCTCGTCGCGAGCCTCTTCCAGCCTGCGCGGCGGCGCGTCCAGCGGGCCGTCGACCGGCGCTTCCACCGGGCCCGTCGCGATGCCGACCGGACGGTGGACGCCTTCGCCGGCCGGCTTCGCGAGAGCATCGACCTGCCTCGCCTCGTCGGTGACCTGCGCGAAACCGCGGGTGGCGCAGTGGAACCTACGTCGTCGACGGTGTGGCTGCGGGGAGCGAGGACTTGAGGCGCGGCGAACGCATCCGGGCGGTCGCGCCCCTGGCCTTGACCCTGCTCCTGTTCACGGCGCTGGTCGGCCTGGTCGTGACGGTGTCGGACGACCCTGCCTTCATGCTCGGCCTGGAAACGTCAGCGTTCGTCCTGGCCGTCGCCGCGTGGGCCGTCCTGCAGGCGTTGGTCGGCACCGTCATCGCCTGGCGACGGCCGCACCATCGGATCGGGCGGATCATGCAGGCCAGCGGACCGCTCCTGCTCTGCGTCTTCCTGGGCTACATCATCGGCGCCTGGCGCTACGTCACCGCCGGGGCGGACGACCTCATCGGCGGGCTGGCGGCGTGGTGGGGGTCGAGCACCATCCTGGTCAGCGTGTTCGTCGCCCTCCCCTTGCTCGGCCTGGTCTTCCCGGACGGCCGACTGCCCTCCCCGCGGTTCGCCGGGACGCTGCGCGCGATCATCATCGGGCTGGTCGGTCCTAGCCTGCTGTATGCCGTCCACAGCGGACCGGTGGATGCGGACCTGCCGAACAACCCCGTGGGGATCGTGCCCTTCTCCGGGGAGATGCGCGAGGTCCTGAACCTCATCTCGACCGTCGCCCTCATCGGCGGCCTGGCGCTCGCGGTCAGCGCCGTCATCACTCGCTGGCGGCGCGGTGATCCTCTCGAGCGCGCCCAGCTGAAGTGGCTGCTGGGGGCGTTCGCGGTCAGCCCGGTCCTGTTCGCCGTGTCGTGGCCGGGCCGAACGATGGACCAGCCGACCTCATCGACGCGGTCAGCGCCATCAGCGCGAGCCTGGTGCCGATCGCCATCGGCGTGGCGGTCCTGCGCTACCGGCTGTACGAGATCGATCGGCTGGTCAGCCGGACCATCACCTACGGCCTGGTGATGGGCAGTGCCATCGGCTCGACCGGGAACGACACGCTGACGACCGCGGTCTCGACGCTCATCGCTGCCGCTCTGTTCAACCCCGTCCGCGGCCAGGTCCAGCGCCTCGTCGATCGACGATCCAACCGCGCTCGGTACGACGCCGAGCGGACGGCGACCGGATTCGCCGGTCGTGTCCGCCACCAACTCGAGCTGCCGATGCTGAACGAGGAGCTCCGCCGCGCGACGGTCGGGGCGGTCGAGCCGCATGCCGCGGCGGTCTGGTTGCGGCCGCGAGGAACGCGATGATCGCCGTCCCGCGCTGGGCGTCGGCCGCCATCTGGGGGCTCACGGCGGCGATCCCGACCGCCATCGTGGGGCTGGTCCTCGTCAACTCCAAGCCGGAGGAGGACGCGTGGGCGATCCCGCTCTACTCCGCGCTGGTCGCGAGCTGGGGCATGACCGGTGCGCTCCTGGTCACGCGCCGTCCCGACAACCGTGTCGGCTGGGTCATCTGGGCCGTCGGGATCGGGATCGGCCTCGCTCTCGTGGGGCAGCTGTGGGCGTACCTGAGCCTCCTGTCGTACGCGGGCGAGCTGCCAGGGACTGCGTTCGGCGCCATCCTGGGCCTCCTGTTCCAACCCGCCCTGTTCCTGGTCATGCTCGTGCCGATGCTGTTTCCGGATGGGCGATTGACGGCGCGGCGCTGGGCGCTCGTGGCGGTGCTGCTCCTGGCGTCCGCGGCGGCGATCCTCGTCGGCTCGCTCATGCGGCCGGGGCCGATCGAGGGCATGTCGGGGTTCGACAACCCGATTGGCGTCCCGGCCCTCGCCGGCTTCGCGCAGGTCCTCATCGATGTCGGTGGCACCGGGACGCTGGTGTGCATCCCGGCGGGCATCCTGGCGGCCATCGTGCGCTATCGGCGTGGCACGCGGCAGGCGCGCACCCAGCTGAAATGGTTCGGTGCGGTCCTCGTCCTCGCCTTCTCCATGTTCCTACTGGCTGTGCTGCTGCCACAGCCGTACGGCCAGGCGGCCTGGATCGTCACCAGCTCTCTGGTCGTCGTGTTTGGCCTGGGCCTGGTCGCGCTGCAAGCGCTGCTCGTTGGCGTGACCGAGGGCGAGACGGTCGCAGTGGCCGCCTCCACGCTGGCCACCTTCGCCCTGTTCCAGCCGCTGCGGCGACGTGTCCAGTCGGCCGTCGACCACCGCTTCGATCAGGCGCGCTACGACGCGGCGCTGACAGCGGCGGCGTTCGCCGAGCAGGTCCGCGACGAGGTTCACCTCGAGCGCCTCATCGACGTCTTCGTCACGAGCGCCGATCGGGCCGTCCGACCGGAGGGCGCCGTCGTCTGGCTGCCGGAGCGAGGACTTCGATGAGCACGGCTCGAACGCTTGGTACGGTCGCCGTCGGGGCGGTGGTCCTGACCGGCTTCGTCCTGGCGATGGTCGATCCGTACACGTTGGTCTTCTATCTCGCCTACGTGGGGGTAGCGCTCGTGCTCCTGGTCCGCCAGCCGGCGAACCTCGTCGCCTGGCTGCTCCTCGGCATCGGTCTGGCCTTCCTGACGACCACGACTCCGGGCCTGGACATCGGCCGTCTCCAGGACGGCAGCGCCGACACCCTGACCTGGATGCGAGCCTGGCTCTCCTCATGGGGGGGCGTGTTGTCATACATCGGGGTCTTTCTGCTGGCCGCCGTGTTTCCCAGCGGTCGGCTGCCGGCGGGCGGATGGGGCCGGATCGTGCTGGCAGTCGTGATCCTGTCGTGTGCAGGGTTGCTCCTGCGAGCCGTAGCGCCGACGATCACCGTCAACCCGGAGGGGGTGCGTGAATACGACCTCCCGAATCCGTTCGCGGTGGCTCCCGATGCGGCCTTCTGGGAACTCCTCCCGTCCGACCTGTTGACCCTGACCGTGCTCCCGGTCGTCATGGCGGTCGCCGGGGCGGGCGTCTCGCTGATCGTCCGCTACCGGCGGGCAAGGGGCGTGCTGCGTTTGCAACTCCGCTGGGTCGTGGCGGCGATGACCCTCCTGGTCTGCGGTTTCCTGTTCGGGCTGGGTGCGTCGGCCGTCATCGGCGCGTCGGGCTCCGGCGACTGGGCCTGGATCCCGGTCATCCTTGCCTTCCCCATGGTGCCCGCCGCCATCGGTGTCGCGGTCACCCGCTATCGCCTGTTCGAGATCGACCGGATCATCAGCCGGACGATCAGCTACGCCCTGGTCACCGTCGCCTTGTTCGCGCTGTTTGCGATCGTCAACCTCTTCGCGCAGGCCGCACTTGCGCCGTTCGTCCGCGGCAACACGGCCGCCGTGGCGATCTCGACGCTCGTCGTAGCGGCGACGTTCAACCCGCTCCGGACGCGACTCCAGCGCCTCGTGGACCGGCGCTTCAATCGGGCGCGGTACGACCAGGAGCGGACGCTCGACGCCTTCGCCGGTAGCCTGCGCCAGGACCTCGATGTCGACCGCCTGTTGGCCCATGTGCAGGACACGGTCCAGGCGGCGGTCGAGCCACGATCCCTGACCGTCTGGCATCGCGACGAGGGCCGGGCATGAACCACCAGGCCATCATCAGGCTCGGCCTGACCGTGCTGTTCAGCCTTGGCGTGGTCCTGTGCAACACCCATGGCGACATCCCGTCGACCGTGTTCTTCGCCTCGTACGGAGGTGTTGGCGCCTATCTTGCGGCCCGCCGTCCGAGCAATCCCATCGGCTGGCTCCTGCTGGCGACCGGCTGGGGCCTGGCCCTTGGCAGCGTCCGGGTGCTGGCCTCGCCTGAGGCGCTCGCCGCCGGCACCGTCGACGACCTCGCCATGCTGGGTGCCTGGGCCAACGGCAGCGGCTGGGGCCTGAGCTTCATCGGATTCATGGGCCTCGCCCTGACCTTCCCGGACGGGAAGATGCCAACGGGCCGCTGGAGGCGACCGACACAGGCGGCATACGCGGCGATGCCGGTGCTCTGGCTGCTGATCGCGTTCAATCCGATCCTCAACGTGACGTCGGTCGGCAGCGCCTTCGGCATCGACATGCCCAACCCGCTGGCGCTCGCGCCGGACCTTGCGGTCTGGCGGGTCGCGCCGGGTCCCAGCACGCTCTATCCGATCATGTTCGTGCCCTTCCTGATCAGCATCGCGAGCCTGGTCGGGCGAGCTCGCACGGCGGCCGGCATCGCGCGGTTGCAGTACCGCTGGTTCGTCGCCGGGATCGCGATGGTGGCCATCACCACGGCGATCTGGGCGATCGCTCTCGTGTTCTTTGCCGACGCGATCGATCCGGCTTGGCTGCTGGTCGTGGTGACGTACCCGAGCGTCCCACTGGCGGTGGCCGTGGCCGTCCTGCGCTACCGCCTATTCGCCATCGACCGGATCATCTCGCGCTCTGTGTCGTGGGCCCTGGTGACGGGCGTCCTGGTGGCCGTCTTTGGCGCCCTGGTGGTGGGCCTCCAGACGCTCCTGTCCGACGTGACCCAGGGCGAAACCCTCGCGGTGGCGATCTCCACGCTGGCCGCCTTCGCCGTCTTCCAGCCGGTCCGGCGACGGATCCAGGTGGTAGTGGACCGGCGCTTCGACCGCGCCCGCTACGACCAGCAGCGAACCATCGATTCATTCGCCGGTCGGATCCGCGATGAGGTCGACCTGACGACCCTGCGCCATGACCTGGTGGCCACGACCGGTGATGCCGTTCGCCCGGTCGTGGCCGGGGTGTGGCTCCGCCCCAGCCCGGACGCATCGCGATGATCCGGCGATCGCTGCTCTTCCGCGGTCCGTAACGATTACCGGACGACAGGCACCGACCATGAGGGACGAGATGACCGCCCTGACCCGCCCGCTCCGCCGCCTCCTCGGTCGTGGCGACCCGGCCCCATCGGCCGTGACCGCCGTGCCGAGCCAGCCGACCGCCATCGATGCGCCGGCGCAGTCCGAGGCGATCGCCGTCGACATCCCTGAGAGCGACCCGCTCCTCGCCTACCTGCAGTCCGCACCGGGTCCCGTCGACATCGCGAAGCTGGAGCTGGACTCGCCGGCGGTCCGCGCGATGCGCGAGGCCGGCGTGGCGCTCGTGGTCCCGCTAGTCTCCCAGGGCGAGCTCATCGGCACGCTCAACCTCGGGCCGCGCCTCAGCGAGCAGGACTACTCGACCGACGACCGGCGGCTCCTCACGACCCTCGCCGCCCAGGCCGCGCCGGCGATCCGCGTCGCCCAGCTCGTCCGCGAGCAGGCGAACGAGGCCGCCGAGAAGGAACGTCTCGCCCAGGAGTTGCGCGTCGCCACGCTCATCCAGCAGCAGTTCCTGCCGCGCCAGCTCCCGCAGCTGCCGCAATGGCAGGTTGCTGCCTACTACGGCCCGGCTCGAGCGGTCGGTGGGGACTTCTACGACTTCGTCGAGATGCCCGACGGGCGGATCGGTATCGCCGTCGGCGACGTGACTGACAAGGGCGTGCCCGCGGCGCTGGTCATGGCCCGGACTCACAGCATCCTCCGGGCCGAGGCGTCACGCAGCAACTCGCCCGGGGAGATCCTGTCGCGGGCCAACGCGCTCCTCGTGCCGGAGATGCCGGCCAAGATGTTCGTGACCTGCCTGTTCGCGGTCTTGGACCCCGCGACGGGCCACATCGTCCTGGCCAACGCTGGCCACAACCTGCCGTTCGTGCGGACCGGCGACGCCGTCACGGAGCTGCGCGCGACGGGCATGCCCCTGGGCCTGATGGAGGGCATCCGCTACGAGGAGACGGAGGGCGACATCGCGCCCGATAGCAACGTGCTCCTGTACAGCGACGGGCTCATCGAGGCGCACGACGGCGCGCGAGAGATGTTCGGATTCGATCGGCTGCGCTCGGCGCTCGCCATCGACGATGCCGGCAGCGAGCTATTGGACCGTCTGCTCGAGACCCTCAATGCGTTCACCGGGCCGGACCACGAGCAGGAGGACGACATCACCCTCGTCACCCTGCGGCGATCGGCCGGCGTCGCTGACGGCGACGCCACCGCTGGCTCCACGGCGCTGACCGCGTTCAGCCTGCCGGGCGCGACCGGCAACGAGCGCGAGGCGATGGATCGCGTGGCGGCCGCGGTCGCTGATCTTGGCCTTCCTGGCGATCGCCTGGAGCGCCTCAAGACCGCGGTCAGCGAGGCCGCGATGAACGCCATCGAGTACGGCAGCCAGGGCCACGCGGACGTGCCCTTCGATGTGGACGTAGCGGTGACCCCGACCGATGTCGTGGTCCGTGTCACGGATCGCGCCCTGTCCGGCGCTGTGCCGACCGATGCCGAGACACCTGACATCGTGCGCAAGCTGGCCGGCGAGCAAAAGCCGCGCGGCTGGGGCCTGTTCCTGATCGAGCACATGGTCGATGCGATGGACGTATCGACCGACGACGAAGCGGGCACGCAGACCGTGACCCTGCGCCTGTCCCGCGAGGAGACCAGCCATGGATGACCGACGATTCGGTGCCCAGGTCGTGGAAGTCCCCGACGAGGTCCGCGTCCGGATGCGCGGCGATCTCGACAGTCGCGCCGATGAGACACTCAGTGCCGCGTACGGCGATGTCGTGTCGCTCGGATCGCAGCGGCTGACCCTGGACTTCCACGACGTCGGCTATATCAACAGCACCGGCATCGCCCTCGTGGTCCGCCTGCTCGCCGACGCGCGACGAGATGGGCGGGGCGTGCGTGCGGTGGGCCTCACGCCGCACTACCGCGAGATCTTCCGGATCACCCGGCTGTCGGACTTCATGGACATCGTGGAAGGAGACGCCGCATGAGCGCGACGACCATCGGCCTGGACCGCGTCGGATCGGCCGCCATCCTGCGCATCGCGGGGGATGTCACGTCGGGAAGCGAGGGCGACCTGATGGCCGGCTTCAACTCGGCCATCGATGCGGGCGCGGCCGCGGTCATCCTCGACTTCGCCGGTATGGAGTACATGAATTCGGGGGGGATCGGCCTGCTGGTCACCCTGCTTGTGCGGGCCCAGCGCGGTGGGGCTCGGCTTCTTGCGACGGGCCTGTCGGAGCACTACCGCCAGATCCTGTCGCTGACCCGCATCGACGAGGCGATCGAGATCTTCGACGACGAAGCCGCGGCCGTCGCGGCAGCAGGGGACTGACGCCATGACCATCCCATCGCGCGACGCTGACCACTGGGCGAAGCCCGTCGACCGCCTGTCGGCGGCCGGCGTGGCCGGTGCCAAGGTCGATTCCGTAAGTGGCAAGCGCGTCTCCGGACCGCTCCAAGGCTTCGGGCAGCTGTGGCAAAAGACGTTCCGCGTCGAACTCGACGGGGCGCTTTCGCCGCAGGAGGTGATCGCCGCCTGGAAGGACCGCTTCCCGACATTCTGGCCAAAGGGGTCCCGATTCTATGCGCCGCTGGCCGGCATCGCGCCGGGCGAGGTCGCCCTCCTGGACATCGCGCCCGTCCCCGGCTCGCCGGTCAAGCTCAGCACCGGCGTCATGGTCGTCTACGCCGACGACGAGTCGTTCACCTTCATGACCCCCGAAGGCCATACCCTGTCGGCATGGATCACGTTCTCGGCCTATCGCGATGGCGACAGTACCGTTGTCCAGGCGCAGGCGCTGGAGCGCACGTCCGATCCATTCGACGAGCTGGCCTACATGCTCGGTGGGAACCGGATGAACGATCGGTTCTGGCGCGAGACGCTGGCCAACGTGGCCCGGGCGATGGGCGCCGGAGAGGCGACGGTGGATGTCCAGGTCGTGTGCATCGACAAGCGCCGCCAGTGGCGCCAGGCCGGCAACGTCCGGAACAGCGCGACCCTGCGCACCGCGCGCCACACGTTGACCGCCCCGGTCCGCTGGCTGACCCGACGCTGAGCGCCAGGTCCTCCGCGAGCGCCCAGTGACCCCGCCGACCCTTGACGCCGTCGTCGTCGGGTCCGGACCCAACGGGCTGGCTGCGGCCATCACCCTGCTCCGAGCCGGGCGCTCGGTCCGGATCTACGAGGCGGCCGCGACGATCGGTGGTGGGACGCGGACCGAGGAGTTGACCTTGCCCGGGTACCGCCACGACGTGTGCTCCACGATCCTGCCCCTGACGGCCGCATCGCCGTTCATGCGCACCATCGACTGGGCCGCCCACGGCGTCGAGCTCGTCCATCCCGACGCCCCCGTGGCCCACGCCCTGGCCCCCGACCGGTCCGTGCTGCTGGAACGTTCCGTGGCGGCCACGGCGGCCGCCTTCGGAGCGCACGACGCCCGGGCCTGGCGCCAGTTGTTCGGCCCGTTGGCTCGGGACGCCAACGAGCTCTCGGGGGAGCTGCTGCGGCCCGTCATCCATATCCCTCGCCATCCGCTGGCGTTGGCCCGTTTCGGGCTGCCAGCCCTGCGCTCGGCCCGAGGCCTGGCCCGCGCACGGTTCCGCGATGAGCCGGCCCGCGCGCTGTTCGCGGGTCTCGCCGCGCACTCGATCCTGGCACTGGACCGGCCGCTCAGCGCGAGCTTCGGCCTGGTTCTCGGGATGTACGCCCACGCCGTCGGCTGGCCGATGGTGCGCGGCGGCTCCTCGGTCGTGGCCGACGCCCTTGCGGCTGAGGTGCGCGGCCTGGGCGGCGAGATCGTCAGCGGCCAGCCCGTCACGTCCCTCGCCGATATCCCCGAGGCCCGAGCCGTGATCCTGGACACGACCCCACGGTCCGCGCTGGCCATCGCCGGCGACCGACTGCCAGCCGCGACCCGCCGCGCCTACGAGCGGTTCCGCTTTGGCGCGGGCGTGTTCAAGCTCGATTGGGCCCTGGACGGCCCAGTGCCGTGGCGCGACCCGGCCACGGCCCGGGCCGCGACCGTCCACCTGGGCGGCT
>Ga0163144_10015326_pt1 | contig 15821 bp, 12 predicted proteins | sample OliLak19BULKMAT1_FD_123175 | JGI IMG/M metagenome (GOLD analysis project Ga0163144, IMG submission 123175) | Freshwater microbial mat bacterial communities from Lake Vanda, McMurdo Dry Valleys, Antarctica - Oligotrophic Lake LV.19.BULKMAT1 | ecosystem: Environmental > Aquatic > Freshwater >...
GATGATCGGGAAGAAGATCGGGATGGTCAGCAGCATCATCGCGGTCGCTTCGAGGATGCAGCCCAGCACGATGTAGATCGCCAGGATCACCAGGATCAGCATGGTCGGCGTGAGGTTCATGCCGCTGACCCATTGTTCCAGCGCAGTGGCGGCGCCGGCGATGGTGATGAAGTTGGCGAAGACGAGCGCGCCGATCAGCACCACAAACAGGCTGGCGGTGGCGCGCACGGTTTCCACCAGGGTGGCGACGAAGGCCGGGAAGTACAGCCGCCTGCGCGACAGCGTGATCAGGAAGGCGCCGAAGGCGCCGACACCGGCCGCCTCGGTGGGTGTGAAAATGCCGACATAGATGCCGCCTAGCACGACCACGAACAGCAACACCATGACCCAAACGTCGCGCAGGGCGCGCAGACGGGCGGGCCAGCCCGTACTATCGCCAGCCGGACCGATGTGCGGCCAGATCTGCACCACCACGGCGATGACGGCAAGATAAAGCGCCACGGTAAGGATGCCGGGCAGAAAGCCCGCCGCCATCAGCTTGCCGAGGTCCACCTCGGTGATGATGGCATACAGCACCATGGGCGTTGAGGGCGGGATCAGGATATCGAGGGTGGCGCCGGCGGCCACGGTGCCGGCGGCGAAGCTTGGCGCGTAGCCGCGCTTGCGCATCGCCGGCACCGAGACCCGGGTCATGGTCGCGGCGCAAGCGATGGCCGAACCGGAGACCGCGCTGAAACCGCCGCAGGCCATGATCGTGGCCATGGCCAGGCCGCCCTTGCGGTGGCCGAGAAAGGCGTAGGACGCATCGTACAGTTCGTCGGCCATGCGCGAATGGGCGAACAACGCGCCCATCAGGATGAACAGCGGCAGCACCGAGAGATTGTAGTTCAGGATCGTGTTGATCGCGGTCAGGCCCACCATGTTCAGCGCCGGCTGCCAGCCCGTGGTCCAGGCAAAGGCGACCGTGCCGACGATGCCCATGCCAAAACCCAGCGGCACGCCAACGATCAGCAGCGCGAACAACGCAATGAAGGCGATGACGACGATGTCCATCGGCGCCTAGCGGCGGTGGCGGCGCACGGCGACGAAAACGACCAGCAGCGCGCTGATTCCCGCCGCAGCGGCGCCCAGCCCGGCGATGGCCGAAAGCGGGAAATCGAGCGAGGGCAGGCGGGCGCCGGAGTGGTCGAAGCGTTCGGCCTGCACCCAGAAGCGCCAGGCCAGCGCCGCCAGGGCGACGAAGCACAGCGCATCGACGAACGGCAGTTGAACGAAGCGAATGCGGCCGGTGAACAGATGGTCCAGCAGCCCGGCGCGCAGATGCTCGTCGCGGGCAGCGGTCAGCGGCAGGCCCAGCAAGACCAGCACGGCCATCAGCACCATCACCCACTGAAAGGCGCTGGGCACCGGCGCGTTGAACAAGTACCGCCCTGCCACGTCGATGGTGGTGAATGTCATCAGTGCGAACAGGATCGCCGCAGCCGCCCATTCCACCGGCCGCAGCGCGCGGTCGATGAGGCTAGGCCGCGCCGGCGGCGGAAGGTCCGCCGCCGGTTCGGTGCTCTCGGCCACCCCGCGCTACAGGCCCGACTTGCCCAGCGCGGCCGCGTCGCGGCGCCACTGCGCCTGGGCGGCGGCGCCGTCATAGCCAAGCTTCTTCGCCGAGGCCAGCCACTCGTCGGTGACGAAGGCGGTTTTCTCGGCCATTTCCTTCATGAACGCCGGGCTTGCCTCGGCCACTTCGGTCTTGCCTGCGGCCTTGCGGGCGGCGAGATCGGCCTTGTCGAGTTCCGAGAACACCGCGCCCGCCATCCGCACCAGCTTTTCGCCCGATACGGATTCGATGGCGGTCTTGTCTGCGGCCGGCAGGCCGGCGAACTTCGCCTGGTTCATCACCATGTAGAAGCCGGTGAAATATGGGCTGCCGCCCAGCAGCAATTGATGCTTGTACAGTCCCTCGGTGCGGGTCGCGTTGGGGCCGGTATTGGCCGCCGCCACGCCATCGGCGATGCCCTTCGAGACGATGTCGAAGAACTGCTCGGTGCCGACCACCAGGCCGACCGCGCCAAGCTGCCGCAGCATGCGGTCCATCGGTTCGACCGAAGTGCCGAACTTGAGGCCCCGGAGGTCGGCGATCGTGCTGATTTTCTTCTCGCGCGTATAGAGGTGGTTCGCGCCGGAGACCCAGTGCGCCAGCAGCTTGGTGCCGGCCTTCTCATGCTCCTTGGCGGCGGCGAAGTGCTGCTCGTAAGCGCGCCAGTATGCGACCGAAACCGCCAGTGGGTCGGAAGCCTCGAACATCGGCACCTCGGTCATGCGCGCCAGGGTAAACTGGCCGCCTAGTACGCCGTAGGTGCCGAAGTTCGCATCGACCACGCCTTGTCCGGTCAGGTCCATCGACTGGCCGAAGCCGCCCAGCGAGGCGCCGGTCATTTGCACCTTGACGCGGCCCTGCGTGGCTTCCTCGACCTGCTTGGCCCACGGCGTCACGATGCGCGCCATGGCCCAGTGGTTGGCCGGCAACACTTGGTTGAAGCGGATGACAGTCTGCGCCGAAGCGGTGACGGCGATGCACGACAGCGCCGCCGCGATGGCGACGCCAAGCGGGAAGTTTTTCATTTCATTGCCCCCTGTTAGGTCCGGTTGTTGTGGTTGTCAGAACGGAATATTCACGCGTAAATGTCCCGCATCGGTATCGCAGTTCAGCAGATCGACGCGCTTTTGCAGGATCAGGAAGCCGTCGCCGGCGCGGCGCAGCACGTGGCGGCAGAGGCCGGCGAAGGTGCGCTGCTCATCCAGCCGGTATTCGACGCAGATCAGGTTTGATGTCACCGTCACCGTGCCGGCCCTGATGTCCTCCTCATCCACCATGACATTGCCGACCTGGTGGCAGGTGCGCGAGGCCGGCTGCATCGTCGTGGTGCCGGGATGGCGCAGCCGGTTGATGCGCGCCTGCATCAGGTGTCGGTCGTCGTAGAACAGGGACACGTAGTTGATCGGGTCGGGCTGGCGCCACATGGCCGGCACCCAATATTCGCCGTCGCGTGCGAACATCGCCGCCCAATCCTCGTAGCGGCCCTCGTCTAGCGCACGCGCCTCGCGGTACAGGAATCGCTCCACGATGCGCTCATCCAGCGCCGGCAGCGGGGCGGCCACGGCGGCCAGCGACGCGGCGCTCACAGCGCGCCGCTCATGTAGTCGGCCCAGGCGCGGTGCTGGTTGCGCATCGGCGATTCGCTGGTGCCAGGCGCGCGAAAGCCGGCGCCCTCGGCCACGTCTTGGTCGATCGCCCGGCTCATGTCCAGCCACGGATTGCGGCCGCGGCCCAGGCTCTGCTGCATCTGCTCGAACACCTCGTGGTCGTCGGTGGTGGCTAGCGAGGCCGGCGAATTGGCCGCCGTCAGCAGGCGCACCGCGATCTGGAAGCCTTCGTCCGGCGCGCCGATGAATTTCAGCACCTCGCAATGCTGCTCGGTACGGTCGTGCGCCGTGGGATGCAGGATGCGGATCTGCTGCAGCCGGGGGTTCACGAACAGGTTCGGGTAGACAATGGTGTTGTGCCGCGAAAAGCCTAGGATTTCCTCGGTCTTGGCCTTGCCATGGCGCGCCACCAGGGCGGCCTTGTAGGCGGCCTGGCTGCCCGAGCGGAAGGCGTCGTCGCTGCCGAAACGCTCTTCCTCGGGCACTGGCTGGTCCGACTTCTTGAAGAACGAGCCCATGTAGCAATGGCCGCGCGGCAGCGTGTGCACGCCCATTTGGTCCCAGTCGCGGAAGGGATGCCAGTTCTGGCCATTGATCTCGACGGCGATGCGCACGCCGGTGTCCATGCCCGGGGTCATCTCCACCGGCGCCGCCGCATCGACCGCGTTCTTGTGCAGGATCGAGGGGTGCAGCAGGTCGATCGAATTCTCGATCTGGAATTTCCAGTTGGCGCGGAACACCTGCACGATCTTGCCGCCGGCGACCTCGATCTCGCCGCTGGGCGAACGGTCGACGAAATTGTCGAACACGGCGCGCACGTCGTGGCCAAGAAACTCCTCCAGCCCCACGCCGTCGGCGGCCTTGCTGGCGAACATGAACCCCCGGTACGAGGTGAGACGCGGCAGCTTCTCCAGCCCCATCTGGTCCAGCTTGCCCTGCAGCCGGTCGCCATAGCCGGCCTGCGCATGGGGAATCCCGTCCAGGCGGCCATCGGTGCGGAAGCTCCAGGCGTGGTAGGGGCATACGAACGTCCTGGTGTTGCCCGAGCGGTGGGCGCACACCTCGGCGCCGCGATGGGTGCAGCGGTTATAGAAGGCGTGCATGGCGCCATCGGTGTGGCGGGCGACGATGATCTTGTCGCGGCCGTGCCGGGTGGTGATGTAGTCGCCGGGATTCTTCACCTGGCTCTCGTGCCCGACATAAAGCCAGGCGCGGCCGAAAATCCGCTCCAGCTCCAGCTCGTACACCGCCGGGTCGGTGTAGATGCCGCGGTGGACGCGGCCCGGCTGGATCATCTGCGCAATGTCGGCATGGGCGTTCATGGCGGCTTCCTGTCAATTGTCTGGGTTTAGCGAACACCCGGGCAGCCTTGCGCACAATCTCATTTTTCTTTCGCTTCATAAGCTTTAGGTTATGACCATGAACCTGCGGCAGCTCGAACATTTCCTGGCGGTGGTGGAGGAGGGCACGCTGGGGCGCGCCTCGCGCAAGCTCAACCTGTCGCAACCCGCGATCAGCAAAAGCGTGCAGAAGCTGGAGGAGCAACTTGGCGCGCCGCTTCTGGAACGCGGCCGGCGCGGCATGACTGCCACGGCGTTCGGCCGCACCCTGGTGCGTCATGCCCGGGTGATCCGCGCCCAGGTCGATCAGGCGCGCCAGGAAATCGACGCCCTGCGTGGCCTGACGCAGGGCAATGTCACTTTCGCCTGCGGGCCCAGCGTGGCCATCGCCGTGGCGCCGCTGGCGCTGCAGCGCTTCAGCGCCAGGTACCCCGCGATCACCGTCAATGTGGTGACGGGACTGGCCGACATCATCTTCGGCGCCTTGGCCGAGGGCATCGCGGAGTTTGTCGTGGCGCCCAACCAGCCATCGCTGCCGGCGGTGCAGCCCGAACTGCTCTATGTCGACCAGAACACCGTGGTCGGCCGCGTCGGACACCCGATTTTGCGCCGGCGCCGGGTGACGTTGGCGGACCTGGCGCAACAACGCTGGGTCCTGCCGCAGCGCAACGACCTGATGCGGCAATATTTCGACACCCAGTTCCTCGCCGCCGGCCTGACCCCGCCGGCGCCGGTGTGGGAAAGCAATTCGGTGCCGTTGATCAAGCAGGCGGCCGCCGGCAGCGATGCGCTGACCTTCCTGCCGCTGCCGGCGATTCGCGACGCAACAAATACTTTGGCCGCGCTGCGCAACAGCCCGTGCACCTGGGAACGCAGCATGCTGGTGTTCCGCCGCAGTCCCGGCCAGGCATCGCCGGCCGCCGAGGCGCTGATCGCCGAACTGCGCGGCGTTGCCGCCGAGCTCTAGGCCAGCAGCGTTCGCAGCCGCGCCAGCCACGGCCCTTGCGGGTCGAGGCAGGCGAGATGCGCCGCGAAATGGTCGGCCCCGGCGAACAGGTCCATGCCGATCAGGGTGCCGGCGCGCGACAGGTCGGCCACCAGCCGCCGGTTGTCGGCGATCAGGTCCGCCGGCTCGTGCTCGCCATAGGCGACGTGGAACGGCACGGTCGCGCCTGGCAGGTGGGTGAACGCCGTGGCCGCCGCCGCCTCGGCCGGGCTGGCGAAAAACTGTTCGTGGAAACGGCGCATGATGCTGTCCGGGCCAAGTTCGTCCAGCACGCCGTTGAACACCCCGCTGACCGGCAGGCAGGCGCGGATCGCGTCCGCCGGAATGTTCCGCGCCGCCAGGTCGGTCTGGCGCAGCGCCAGCATGCCGGCCAAATGCGCACCGGCGGAATGGCCGCCGACCAGGATGCGGTCGGGGTCGCCACCCCGGGCCGCGATATTGCCATGCACCCAGGCCAGGGCGGCAAAGCAGTCGGCGATGACGTCGGCGACGCGCACCGCCGGCGTCAGGCGGTAATTCGGCGACACCAGGATGGCGCCAGCGGCCGTGACACTGGGCGCATGGGCGCCGATCCATTCCTTGTGGCCGTTACGGAACGCGCCGCCATGTATGAACAGCAGCACCGGCGCGCCCTGTGGCTGTTCCGGCAGCCAGATGTCCAGTTGCTGGAACGGGTCGGGCCCATAGGCCAAGTCCCATTCGACCCGCACGCTGCGGGCGGCCAGACCGGCCAGCCTTATGCACTCCGCGCCATAGTCGCCGGCGCCCGGCATCAGCATGGTGCCGAGGTCGGGCATGTTGTGCAGGGCCATGGCGGTCTCTCCTCGCGTGGTGGAATGCGCCGGTTCTAGGCTTGGCCGGGGCCGCGCACAAGCCGGGCGGCTTCCTTGTTGGCGGTCGGCGGCGTAATCTGCCGGGGCGGGTTGGGGAGTGGGGTAACCTTGCTGGAAACGGTGATCGCGGGCGTCGGCGTCTTGGCCGCGTTGGCCTGTCTCGGCCTCTGGCTGCGCGCGCACCGGCATGCCCGCGCCGCCGCTGCGCTGGCGGCCGAGCGCGCCGCCGCCTTGGCCGACATGCAGCGCCGCCACGACCAAGCGATGGCCGAAGCCGGCGCCGTCCGCACCGAATTGCAGCAGACCGCCGCGCTGCTGGCCCAGCGCCGCGCCGAGGCCGAGGGCTGGCGCGCCCTGCTGGATGCCGTGCCGCTGCCGCTGTGGCGGCGGGGGCCTGATCTGGCGCTCGACTGGTGCAACGCCACCTATGCCGCGACGGTCGAGGCGCCGGCGCAGAAGGCGGTCGATGCCGGACTGGAACTGGCGTCCAGCGTGGCGCCCGAGCAGCCGCGCAAGCTGGCGCAGAAGGCCCTGGCCGAGGGTATCGCCGCCAGCGAAAGCCGCCGTTTCGTGGTCGCCGGCGACCGCCGCGTCCATCGCGTCACCGAAACGCCGCTGCTCGGCGGCGGTCTTGCCGGTGTCAGCCAGGACATCACCGAGGCCGAGGCGGCGCGGGCCGAACTCGGCCGCCATATCGACGCCCATACCGAGGTGCTGCAAAGCCTGGCCACGGCGATTTCTATCTGGGGGCCGGACAAGCGGTTGATCCTGTTCAACCGCGCTTTCGTTAACCTCTGGCAGGCGGACGAGGCGTGGCTGGCCTCCGGGCCGCACTTCTCCGAACTGATGGAGCGTTTCCGCGAGGAGCGCAAGCTGCCCGAGGTGGTGGACTGGGCGGCGCACCGGCGCGGCCGCCTCGACCTGTTCAACTCGGTGCTCGAGGCGCGCGACGAACTGGTGCACCTGCCGGACGGGCGCACCTTCCGCATGACGGTGCAGCCGCATCCTTTCGGCGGCCTTCTGTTCGCGCACCATGACGTCACCGACCAGTTGGTGCTGGAGCGGGCGCGCAACACCCTGATCGCGGTGCAGCGCGCCACGCTGGACAATCTGTACGAGGGTGTCGCGGTGTTCGGCGGCGACGGCCGCCTGAAACTGTTCAACCGCGCGCTCACCAACCTTTGGCAGGTCAGGGACGAGCATCTCGTTTCGCAGCCGCATGTCGGCGCCATTCTTGTCGGCGACTACAATTCCGAGGCGGGTGAGGCGAGCTGGGCCTGGCTGCGCGAGAAGATTCTGGAGCTGATTGCCGAGCGCGCCGCCAGTTCCGGGCGCTTCTTCCGGCCGCATGGCGGCGAACTCGACTATGCCAGCGTGCCGCTGCCCGACGGCGCGGTGCTGTTCAGTTTCCTCGACGTGTCGGATTCCGTGCGCATCGAGCGGGCCTTGCGCGAGCGCAACGAGGCGCTGCAGGCCGCCGACCAGTTGAAGTCCGAGTTCATCGCCAACGTGTCCTACGAGCTGCGCACGCCGCTCAACACCATCATCGGTTTCGCCGAAATCCTCGCCAACCAGTATTTCGGCCCGCTCAACGAACGCCAGCTCGAATACAGCCAGGGCGTCATCGACTCCTCGCACCAGTTGCTGCTGCTGATCAACGACATCCTCGACCTCGCCTCGATCGAGGCTGGGCAGATGACCCTGGCGACCGAGAGTTTCGACCTGCATGCCATGCTGGTTGGCCTGTTGGGCCTGGTGCGAGAACGGGCGCGGCGCCAGTCGCTGACCATCGAGTTCGATTGCCCCGCCGACATTGGCTGGCTCGACGCCGACGAGCGGCGGGTCAAGCAGGTGCTGTTCAACCTGATGAGCAACGCGCTGAAGTTCACGCCCTCGGGCGGGGTCATCACCTTGGGCGCCCAACGGCGCCCCGACGAAGTGACGCTGTGGGTGCAGGATACCGGCGTCGGCATTGCGGAGCAGGACCGCTGGCTGGTGTTCGACAAGTTCCAGAAGGGCAATGTCGGAACCGCGCAGCATGGCGGCGCCGGGCTTGGCCTCGCCCTTGTGCGTTCGTTCGTCGAACTGCACGGCGGCTGGGTCGAGCTCGACACCGCGCCCGAGCGCGGCACCACCGTCACCTGCCATTTGCCGCTGAAGCGCCAGGCGGCAAGCCGTCCGCGCCTCGTCACCGGCTGAACCTCAGCCCGCCGGCACGCCGCGCGTCGTCGAATATTCGAAGTGCAGCGGCCGGTCGGGATTCAGTCGCCGCTCGATCGCATGCGCGGCGCTGGCCGCCTCGGCGAAACCGGTCAGGATCAGCTTCAGCTTGCCGGCATAGCTGCAGATGTCGCCGATGGCGTAGATCCCGGCCACGCTGGTGGCGCAGGTCGCGGGATCGACGATGACATGATGGTGTTCGAGGTCGAGGCCGAATTGCGCGATCGGCCCCAGCGACGTGGACAGGCCAAAGAATGGCAGCAGCACATCGGCCGGCAGCCGCCGTTCGCCGCCATCAAGGTCCTGTACCACGACAGTGTCGATCTGCCCGTTCGCGCCATCGATGCCGTGCAACTGGTAAGGGATCACCAGTTCGACCACGCCCCCGCCGGCCAGTTCGTTCAGCCGTCGCTCGCTCTCCGGCGCGGCGCGGAACTTCGGCCGGCGATGCACGACCATGACCTTAGCCGCCACCTCGGCCAGCGACAGCGCCCAGTCCACCGCCGAATCGCCGCCGCCGGCGATCACCACGTGCTTGCCCCGGAAATCCTCGCGCCGCCGCACCAGGTAGAAGACGGATTTGCCCTCATAGGCCGCGATGCCCTGCAGCGGCGGCCGGTTCGGGCCGAACGCGCCGCCGCCCGCCGCGACGATCACGGCGCGCACCGTGACCATTGTGTCGCCGGCCACAACGCGCCAGCCGACGCCGGCCGGTTGCAGCGCGGTGACCTGGCGGCCCAGCAGATAGCGCGGCTTGAACGGCGCCGCCTGTTCAGCCAGTCGCGCCACCAGGTCCTGCGCGTCGATGCGGGGATAGCCGGGGATGTCATAAATCGGCTTTTCCGGGTACAGCGCGCCGCACTGCCCGCCGGGAAAGTCCAGCGCATCGATGACAACAGCGGAAAGCCCCAGCATGCCGGCCTGAAAGGCGGCGAACAGGCCCACCGGGCCGGCGCCAATTATTGCAATCTCGGTGTCGAAAACAGGGTCGCTCATGGCGCCCGACCTTAGGCCAATCATGGGTGGCGGGGCCACTGACCTTTGGCTACAAAGCTGCATGCCGGAACGCTCCCTGCCCGATCCCGTGGCGACCCGCCGCCTCGGCGCCGCCTTGGCCGATCTGGCCCGGCCGGGCGACGTGATCGCGCTGCATGGCGATCTTGGGCTGGGCAAGACCGAACTGGCGCGCGGCTTTGTCCAGCGGCTCGCCGGCCCCGACACTGAGGTGCCGAGCCCGACCTTCAACCTGGTGCTGACCTACGACACGGCGCGTGCCATGGTCTGGCATTTCGACCTTTATCGCGTGGAGCGACATGTCGAACTTGCCGAGCTCGGTTTGGAAGATGCGTTCGACGACGGCATCAGCCTCGTCGAATGGCCGGAACGGCTGGGCGGCGACCTGCCGGCCGATGCGTTGAACGTGCGCCTTGCCGCCGCCGGCACGGGCCGCCGCGCCACGCTCGACGGCGGCGGCGACTGGCCCGCGCGATTGCAGGCGCTCGCATGACCCGCGCCATTGCCATGCAGGAATTTCTCGACCGTGCCGGCTGGGGCGATGCCGCGCGCCGGCCGCTGGCCGGCGACGCCTCGTTCCGTCGCTACGAGCGTTTGGAGCGTGGCGTACAAACCGCCGTGCTGATGGATGCACCGCCGCCGCAGGAGGATGTACGGCCCTTCGTGCAAGTCGCGCGTCTGCTCGAACGGCACGGCGTATCCGTGCCCAACGTGCTTGCCGAGGATATGGCGGAGGGCTTCCTGCTGCTCGACGATCTCGGCGATCTCGTTGGCGGCCGTGTGCTGGCCGAAAGGCATCTCGCGCCCGACGCGCTCTATGCGCTAGCCACCGACGCGCTGATCGATCTGCACCGATCCTTCGATGTGGCGGCCTGCAATTTGCCGGCTTTCAGCGATGCGCGCGCCATCGACGAAACCTGCCGCCTGCTGGAATGGTACTGGCCGGCGCGCTTTGGCGTGGCCTGTCCCGATACGGTCGCCGCCGACTATCGCGCCGCCTGGGCCAAGGTGCTGCCGGCCTGGCGCGGCGTGCCCGACGGCTTCGTGCATTTCGACTTCTTCGTCGATAACCTGGTTTGGCTGCCGAATCGCGCGGGCTCCGCTGCCTGCGGTGTGCTCGACTTTCAGGATGCCGTGCTGGGTCCCGTGCCGTTCGATCTCATGTCGCTGTTGCAGGACGTGCGGCGCGACGTGCCGGCGGCGCTGGAAGCTGACATGATCGACCGCTACCGCGCGGCCTTCCCGGCGCACGACCCTGCCGCCTTCGGCGCTTCCTACGCCGTGGGCGGGGCGCAGCGTAACGCCCGCATCGCCGGCGTGTTCGTGCGTTTATGGCAGCGCGACGGCAAGCCGTACTACCTCAAGTTCATGCCGCGCGTCTGGACCTTGCTGGAGCGCAACCTCGCGCATCCCGCGCTGGCGCCGCTCCGCGCGTGGTTCGATCGCCACATACCAGTCCACCTGCGTCAACAACCACTGTCGGGCCAGCCATGATTCCAGTACCCCGCGTCGCCATGGTGCAGGCCGCCGGCCTTGGCACGCGGATGCGGCCGCTGACGCTGCAAACGCCCAAGCCACTGCTCAAGGTTGGCGGCAAGGCGTTGATCGATCATGTGCTGGACAGGCTGAGCGAGGGCGGGGTGCGCCGCGCCGTGGTCAACCTGCACCACTTCCCCGACCAGGTGCGGCAGCACCTGGTCGGCCGAACCAAGCCGGAAGTGGTTTTCTCCGATGAAAGCGCCGAACTGCTGAATACCGGCGGCAGCCTGGCCCGCGCCCGTCCGCTTCTGACTGCGGCGCCGTTCTATATTGCCAACAGCGACATGATCTGGCGCGACTGGCAGGGCAATGCGCTGCACCGTCTGGCGGAGCGATGGGAGGACAAGGAGATGGACGCGCTGCTGTTGCTACAATCCTGCACCAGCGCCATCGGCTATGCCGGGCTCGGCGATTTCACCGCCGACGCCGCCGGGCGGCTGACCTGGCGCGATGAGCGCAGCGTGGCGCCGTTCGTCTACACCGGCCTGCAATTGCTGCATCCGCGCCTGCTCGACAATTGCCCCGCCGGCCCGTTCCCGATGCGCCTGTTGTGGGACAGGGCGTTGGAGGCGGGCCGTTTCTTCGGCATCCGCCACGACGGCGACTGGATGGAGGTCGGCACGCCCGACCAGCTTGCCACGGCCGAAGCGGCGCAGAATGGCTGAACGGCCACCAGCCGTTTTCACCATCCCCGCCGGCGTGGCCTTCGCCGACGCGCTGGCCCAGGGTATTCTGGACCGCCACGGCGCCGACCCGCTGGAGCTTGCCGCCGTCACCGTGCTGTTGCCGACAAGGCGCGCTTGCCGCTCATTGCGCGAAGCATTTTTGCGGGTGGGCGCGGGGCGGCCGCTGCTGCTGCCCACCATCCGCCCGCTGGGCGACGTGGCCGAGGATGAACTGGCCTTGGCGCCCGACGCCGCTGGCGCCGATCTGCCGCCGGCTTTGCCCGACCTGCAACGGCTGCTGACCTTGGCGCGTCTGGTGTCGATGCGGCCCGATGTCGGCAATGCTTCGGCGCTGGCGGTGCAGCTTGCCGGCGAGCTTGCAGCCCTCGTCGATTCCGTCGAGACCGAGGGGCTCAGCCTCGACAATCTTGACAAGCTGGTGCCCGAACGGTTCGAGGCGCACTGGCAGGCAACGCTGAAATTCCTCGATATCGTGCGCCTCACCTGGCCCGCCATCCTGGCCGAGAAAGGCGCGATGAACCCGGCGGCGCGCCGCATCGCCCTGATTGACGCCGCCGCCGAACGCTGGCGCGCCGCACCGCCCGATCATCCCGTCTATGCCGCCGGCTCGACTGGCTCGATCCCTGCAACCGGCCGGCTGCTCGGCTTGGTCGCGCGGCTGACTCGCGGCGCGCTTGTCTTGCCCGGCTTCGACACTGGGCTCGATGCGGCGGCGCTCGAGGCCATCGTCGGGGATTGCGCCCATCCGCAGCACGGCATGGTCTTGCTGCTGCGCGAAATTCGGGTCGATCCGCGCGAGGTCGTGGAATGGGTGCCGCCGGCCAATCCGGCACGCCTTGCCCTGTTCCGCACCGCGCTGGCGCCCGCCGCGCTCACCGCCGACTGGCCGGCTTTGCCGCCGGTGCCCGATGCGGCATTGGCCGGCCTGCGCGTGCTGGAGGCGCCAACCGCGCGCGAGGAGGCCCTGGCTATCGCGCTGCTGCTGCGCGGCGCGCTTGAAGTGCCGGGCCGCACCGCCGCCCTGGTCACGCCCGACCGCGCCCTGGCGCGCCGTGTCGCCGCCGAACTGGCGCGCTGGAACCTTGTCATCGACGATTCCGCCGGCCAGCCGCTCGCCACCACGCCGCCCGCCACCTTGCTGCGCCTCGTCGCCGACATGGCGGTGAATGACGCATCGCCGGTGCCGCTGCTGGCCATGCTGAAACATCCGTTGGCCCGTGGCGACGACGAGCGTGGGCTGTTCCTGCGTCAGGCCCGCCGCCTCGACCGCCAGGCGCTGCGCGGCCTTCGCCCCGCGCCCGGTTTCGCCGGCGTGAGGGCGGCGGCGAGCGAGAAGCCGGACTTGCCGGAATGGCTCGTCCCCATCGCGGAGGCGATGCAGCCCCTGATGATCCTCATGCAGGAGCGAACGGCGCCGCTGGCCGAACTTGTCGCGGCTGCGGTGCGGGCCACGGAGTGGCTGGCCGGCGGTTCCGAGAACCTCTACGCCGGTGAGGCAGGCGAGGCGCTGGCTACCTTGGTTGCGGACCTGCTCGATGCCGCCGGGGCGCTGGGCGCGGTGTCGCCGCGCCAGTTTCCCGCTCTGCTCGACCAACTTATGACCGGCGTCAATGTGCGCCCGCGCTTTGGCGCGCATCCGCGCCTGTCGATCCTGGGCCTGCTGGAGGCGCGGCTGTTGCAGGCCGATCTCGTCATTCTCGGCGGCCTCAACGAAGGCGCCTGGCCGCCCGAGCCGGCGGAAGACCCGTGGCTCAGCCGGCCGATGCGTACCCAGTTCGGCCTGCCGCCGGCGGAACGGCGCATCGGCCTGACCGCGCATGACTTCGTGCAGGCCGCCATGGGGCGTGATGTGGTGCTGACGCGCGCCCGCAAGGTCGATGGCACGCCGACCGTGCCGGCCCGCTGGCTGCTGCGCCTCGATGCACTGCTGGCCAATGACAAACGGTGGCAGGCGGCGACCCTGGCGCCGGAACTTGCCTGGGGCGCCCAGCTCGACTGGCCGTCAATCATCAAGCCGGTCGAGGCGCCGGCGCCGCGCCCGCCAATTGCCGCCCGCCCGCGCAAGCTGTCGGTGACGCGGATCGAAGCGTGGATCCGCGACCCCTATGCAATCTATGCGCAATACGTTTTGAAGCTTCGCGCGCTCGACGATCTCGACGCGCCAGCCGACGCGCTGATGCGCGGCACCGCGATTCACAAGGCGCTGGAAGACTTCGTCAAGGAGCAGCGCCCGCCCGACGCCGCGCGGCTGGAGGCCATGCTGGTGGCGAACTTCGGCGAATTGCTGGAACGGCCCATGGTGCGCGCCTTCTGGCGCCCGCGCCTGGCGCGCATCGCCGCCTGGTTCACCGGGTACGAGGCCGCGCGACGCGCCGCCGGAACCGTGACGGTGGCGACCGAGCTTGAAGGGACCTATGTCATTGCAGGTCCGCCCGGCGGCGACTTCACGTTGACCGGCAAGGGCGACCGGATTGACCTTCTGGCCGATGGCAGCCTGGCCATTCTCGACTACAAGACCGGTCGCGCGCCGACCATGAAGCAGGTGTTGCAGGGCCTCAACCCGCAACTCACGCTCGAGGCCGCCATCGCGGCCGCTGGCGGCTTTCCCGGTGTCGCCGCAGCACCGGTCAGCGAACTCACCTATGTCCGCGTTACCGGCAACGAGCCGCCGGGCGAGGACCTGACCTTGGAATTCAAGCGCGACAAGCAAATCGTCTCGACTGCCCAAGTGGCGCAAGAGGCGCTCGACGCCCTGCGCGCCTGGGTCGTCAAGTTCGACGACCCGCAAATCCCCTATCGCTCGCGCCCCCGCCCGCAATTCCTCGACTATGCCGGCGACTACGATCATCTCGCCCGCGTTGCCGAATGGGCTGCCAACGGGGGCGGCGAATGAGCGGCGCCCCCCTACAGCGGACCACCGACCAGGTCGCGGCGGCGAACCCCGATCTGTCCGTCTGGGTGTCCGCCAATGCCGGCGCCGGCAAGACCGCCGTACTGACCGACCGGGTGGCGCGTCTGCTGCTGCGCGGCATCCGCCCGTCCGCGATCCTTTGCATCACCTTCACCAAGGCGGCGGCGGCCGAAATGGCCAATCGCCTGGCCGCCACCTTGGGCGGCTGGGCGATGCAGTCCGATGCCGAGCTGCGCATCACGATCAGAAGCCTGCTGGCCAGCGATCCCGGCGCCGCCGAACTGGCCGATGCGCGCCGCCTGTTCGCCGGCGTTCTGGACGCGCCGGGCCGGCTGCGCTTCGTCACCATCCATGCCTTTTGCGAATCCCTGCTGAAGCGCTTCCCGCTCGAGGCCGGCGTGCCGCCCGCCTTCGACGTGGCCGACGAGGCGCGGAGCCGCGATTTCCTGGAAGCCGCGCGCGAGGCATTGCTGCGCGATGCCATGCACGATGCGCGGCTCGATGCCGCCATCGGCGTTCTCGTCACCGAAACCAGCGAGACCGGCTTCGACGAATTGCTGAAGGCGGCGCTCGGCCAGCGGCGGCGTTGGGCCGGACTTACCAAAGGCGGCGTCGGCCCCGCCGCCATCGCGGCGTTATACGTTGCGCTGGGCGTCGATCCCGGCGAAACCGATGCCACTGTACGGGCCGACTTCGCCGCCAGCATCGACCGCCAGGCGATGCAGCGCGCCGCCAAGGCATTGGAGGGCGGCGGCATCACCGACGCCAAACGCGGCGCCGTGTTGCGCGCCTGGCTGGCCGATCCGACCCAGGACCTGGAAGCCTTGTTCCTCGACAGCAAGGGCCAACCGCGCGCTTCGTTCGCCAGCAAGGCGGTGCAAAAGGCCCACCCGGACATCGAGGCGGTTTTGGGCGAAGCACAGCAGCTTTACATCGCCATGGCCGCGCGCCTCGCCGCTCTGGCGGTGGCGCGCCGCTCCGCCGCCCTGCTGGTGGTTGGCGAGGCGCTGCATGGCCGCTATGGCGAACAGAAGCGCGGCCATGCCGTGCTCGACTTCGACGACCTCATCC
>Ga0163144_10015328_pt1 | contig 15820 bp, 10 predicted proteins | sample OliLak19BULKMAT1_FD_123175 | JGI IMG/M metagenome (GOLD analysis project Ga0163144, IMG submission 123175) | Freshwater microbial mat bacterial communities from Lake Vanda, McMurdo Dry Valleys, Antarctica - Oligotrophic Lake LV.19.BULKMAT1 | ecosystem: Environmental > Aquatic > Freshwater >...
ACGCGGACATCGACATTCCCGATCTGGTCGCCCATGCTTTCATGCGTCTGTGGATGGACTTGAGTGCCGACAACACCTTACTGGCGGGCGTGGACAAAGGCGGTGCGTTGAAGTTGCTCTTGAACCGCACCAATCCCCAGATTTTCCGCAAGGTGTATCGCCACGAAGTTTATCTTGACGACCTTGCCACACGCAGCGGCGACCCGGATGAGTTCGTCATCGATGGGTTCGATCATGGTCACAACAGCGGTTATGCCGAGTATGCTGAGGCAATTGATCTTCGGCTCGACATTGAGCGTGCCATCGGTGAGACTGCCGAGAAGTACATTAACAGCTTGCCTCACTTGGCAGCGCTTTATTACATCACAACCGAGGTTGGTCCCGATGACGCCGCCGCGATTGCGGGCAAAGGCGGTACGAAGAAATGCTGGTGGCTAACGAGTGTGGTCAAGCCGATGCGTGAAGAACTGTGTGAGAAGCTGGAATTGTTCGCACCGACAAAAGAGACTTGGCAAGACCGCTATCGTGCCGGGATTGAAGCGCCACTGCTGCGCCTCGTTGACCGCTACGAGGCGGAAGGCAATCTGCACATGGTCACGACAATCCAGAGTATGGCAGCGTTTGAGAGCTGCAAGAAGTTGATGCAGCGTTTACAACTGCCCAAGAGCCATGTCCAGTATCTCCGATTAGTCGGGCACCGTGAACTCAACAAAATTTATCGCCGTTGACTATTTGTATTGATTCGTATAAATCGATCTCGATGCGATTTACTGACTTTGGGTCACTTCTGGTGGGAGATCCGTCGGCGGCACGGCTGTTGGCGGCACATCCGTCGGTGGCACGGCTGTCGGTGGCACGGCTGTCGGCGGCACGGCTGTCGGTGGCACGGCTGTCGGTGGCACGGCCGTTGGTGGCACGACTGTCGGCGGCACGGCTGTCGGTGGCACGGCTGTTGGTGGCACGGCTGTTGGTGGCACGGCTGTCGGCGGCACGGCTGTTGGTGGCACATCCGTCGGTGGCACGGCTGTCGGTGGCACACCCGTCGGTGGCACATCCGTCGGCGGCAGAGTTGTTGATGTCGGAGGACGACGAGTTGGCGTTAAAGTCGGTGTAGGTGTCGGCGTCGGGATAAATCGGTTAACTCGACATATATTTGCATCCTGATTTCCCTCAGCACTTCGTTGTAGATTCGTTAGGTACGAGCTAGCTTCAGTTTCAGTTATGGCTGACATAGCATTCGCCGCAACGGTGGTAGTATTTATGGAAAGAGTCGATCCCTCGGGGATATTGGTGGTTGCTCCACCTATCTCCGTAGAATACCCGCAACTCCCCTCATAGCAACTGGCGGAAACCTGACCTTGTGCCGGATCGCTAGTGTAATAAACGGCGATACATGAACCTGTTACGCTAAACTGAATATTTGGCACTTGGCGCAAGGTAATTAGAGCTCCACGCCCAAAACCTCCTGTTTGCAAGAATAGATTTCCACCCTCAAACAAGGTAAGTCGCAAACGATCATCACTTGCACTTGTGAAGAACAGGCTGGTTGAAGGCGAAAGATGCAGTCGTGCAATGCTATCCACCCGTTGAGGATTTGGAAGGTTCAAAACCATGAAATTAGCACCGCTGTCTATTCTTTGATCTACGGTGAAGTTGCGTTGACTCCCAGAAAATAGATCGTAAGCGTAGCCAATTTCCAGCGGAGCAAGTGTAGGCACTGGCACAAGTGTTAGGGTAGGAGTAGGAGTGATAGTTGGCGTGTCGGTATAAGCATCTGCAGTTTGCGTACCAACAAAAGCAACATTAGTTTCTTGCTGTTCAGCAATCAAATCTGAGTTTCGCCCAAGCTGCTGCAAAAGTAAAACGAAAAAGACCATTGCGAAAGCTCCAATTACCAGAAGCAAAAGCAACGGTGTCAAGGCGCGTAACTGTCGTTTCCAAGTTTTTTCTGGCAACTGTGATACTAAAACAGTCACATTGTCATAGGCATCACTGCCGCTTGCCAATCCAATCAACGCTTGAGCAGCTTTATTGCCATAGTTTGAACGCAACACACGACTAATTTTTTCCCTTGTGACGGGCGCACGTCCATACTGAGGATCAACTTTTGTTAGTCCATCTGAACAGACAAGTACTGCATCCCCTGGTTCCAAATCAAACCCGTTTTCACCGTATTCACGAGCAAGGTCTAAGTCTTCGTTCGTATTATGATAAATCCCTATGTCAACAAAGAAACCTTGATCAATGCCAAGGCAGTTCACCAACGCACCATCAGACGGATCGCTGTGATCCCGGGTAAATAGTGCTAGTTTTCCTTCTCGGTAAACGTAAACTTGGCTATCGCCTGCATTGGCAACAAATAGTTGATGTGCAGGCTCTCCTGCTTTGCGTTGACTAAGAATCGCTGCAACAGTGAGCGTTGTATACATTTTCCCGCCGGGTTTCAATTGACCTTGCTGTAGCTTTCTGGCACGCTCGTCCAGTACGGCTCGTTGCGCTGTTTCACCCGCACGAGTCAACAATTGAGGTATATTTTTATGAGAAGAAAACCAATTCTGTTTCACAAATGCAATTGTTGTTTCTACGCCTACACGTGCCGCACGCTGGCCCAGCTCTGCACCTCCAGCGCCGTCGGCAACAATCATTACTGAAAGAGTAATCCCATTTTCCCTGAAAGACTGATGAATATAGAAATCTTCATAGGTATCTTTTGCACCATTATAAAAGCCTTCACCTAAAAAGAAGCGTGGGGGAGATGAAGTCGTCGTGGAAGTAGCGGTCATACCGGTTTTCCTTAGCTTGTCTAGCCCTACATGCGAGGTGGTGGCGAAATCTGTTCTTCAAGATATTGTATTAAAGTGCCAATTTCCGCCCGATCACGAGCATTGAGTTGGAGCATAAGATGAAGATATCGATCTAAACGTTGCGGATTTGGAAACGATACTTTGCTCTCGGTGATGCGTTTTGTGCTCTTTTGGAGCATTGTGTCCCGGATTGTTAATGCATTCATGCCAGATTCAAATAAAGGCTCAGCGGTAACGAGTTCAAAGAAAATCGCACCTAGCGACCAGATATCAACTTTCACTGGAATTACCGTAGGTTTGCTATCACTAATGAGCTGACTATGCATAGCTATCAACAGCTCAATCGGTGCATATTGGTCGGTCCCTCCTGGGTCACTGGTCATTTGATGAGGATTGCTTGATGCACATCCTAAATCAATGACTGTCAGCCGAGGAGGCATGTTCGCAGAAATGGGATCTATTAATATGTTCTCCGGTTTGAGGTCCATATGCGCACAGCCATTTTGGTGCATATATTCGATGATAATCAACAGTTGATAAAATAATTCCATACGCCATTCAAATGACTGGCGTAAAACTTGTGCAAAGCATTCGCTCAATGGGATACCGTCTACCCATTTCATTGCAAAGTACCATGGCTTAATTTCAGCGGCACAATAAGCGGCGCGGGCGCTGTATTCCATATTCTCATCGTCAATTAGAAGTGGATAGATTTGCACAATTCCTGGGTGACTAAGATGCGGCAATATCTGGGCTTCATTTCGCACAAGCGAATTTGCTGTTTCACCGAAAGTGTCGCGCCCGTTTTCTTTCCAAGTTAGTGCAATTTTGATGACGGCTGGGCGATTATTCTCGACATGCAGCACTTTCCATATTTGTGAGAGCCTGCTCGTATAAAGCAACTGCTTTAGAATAAATTGATTGAGCCGGTGTCCAGCACTGAACATATACCTCTCCTGATGTTTGAAGTATCTGCATTAGTTTTAAGAACATCTTTGGAGATTTTTAATTACAGTTTTGTCAGCTTTTTCGCACGTTGCGTACGTGCAAACTTTGCTTCATTCGTAGACTCCGCGTCGGACTGGACAGTGTCGTCCTGTTCAATATTTCCGTCTACGTCTCCATTTGAGGTACGAAACTCACTTGTCACAAAAATAGGTGCTTGTGACTCGGTTTTATCGTTCACATCCGTAGGTACGCGACCGGATACAGTAGGGGCTTCGTTGACACTAGTTGGAATTCGTCCTCGTCCAGTTGGTACATTGCTCAAACTGTTACTGGTTTTAAAACGTAGACGTGCTCCATTAGCGGTCATGAGTCCAAGTGTAATTTCGTCGTTATCTCGCAAAAGGATTGGAGTTTCTTGCTCCAATTTTGCGATTGTATCGGTAGCTACATGCTTTATATATGTCCCATAACGACTGTGATCAGTAATTGTAAATCGCTGATTTGGCAGATCGTACTCAACCGTACAATGTTTACTGCTTATGCTGCATGGCTCTGCGCGTTCATTTGCTGATCGTTCCAAAGGGTATAATTGAACATTTGTTTGCAGCGGATCGCGTCCAAAAGTAATCTGTTGACCATACATCGGTAGAGTGCTACCTGCATGTAGGGCCCCTTCTAGCACTTGAAATTCAGCGTATGGCTCTGATCTTGACTTGATCATAGAGTCTCTGACAAAACTAGCAATTCGAACAGCTTGTGTGCCAGCAGCGACTGCGCCTTTTGCAATTTTCTGCCTTTGACTAACTAAAAGCAGCAATAAAATGCCCACACCTAACCAAGGACCAATTACTGTCAAGCGATCCCGTAGGCAATCCATACTACTGATATCTTTTTCGCAGGCGGTCTGTACGACTACAGTTACTTGCTCTGTAATTTCAGGCGCCACAACACCAGCGGGGATATCCACCAAAACATTAATTGTCTGAGATGCACTGCTAGTGACCAATCCGAACGCATCAGTAACTGAAACTTGTATAGTTCGAGGATATGATCCAGGCGCATCAAAGTTACTGATATCCCAAATATAGTTTAGGTTTGTCGTCCGAGAAAGTTCACCAGTAGGAACACCATCTATGATTAGCTGTGCGGAAATGACATCGCGTGCAATACCATCTGGAAAACTCACTAACGCTTGTATAGGGGTACTTGAAACTCCGAAAGCCCATCTGTCGTTAGTGGGATCGTTGTCTCCATCAGGTACTACCTGCGCAGCACGTGTAATCGTTGTGCTAGGCGCTGGAGAAACAATGGTTACTAATGGGGGATCGACAGCCACGTTGTAGGTTTCATTTGCTATTGTTTGATTAATTTGTAGGCTGATTGTGTACCGATCAGTGTTTCCATCAACAGTGGGAACTCGATATTGAGCACGATAAGTGAGGCGTTGACGAGACATTTGACTGTAAAAATCTTGAAGAAGTACGATCGGGTCTTGACCATCAGATAATCTAAAAGAACCAGTTTGGATTGAAGCAATCTCGTTGACACGTTGCACATTTATATTGTCGTCAGTGCCAAGATTAAAGCTGTATATGGGCGTTCCTAATCGAGCAGCACGCTGTTGCAATTGAATTAAGGTGGCTCCAAAATCACCTTGCACTGGAGCCTCGATAAGCTGTCCAACATAAACTATAGCGCTGGCATTGTCACGCGATACATTCAAAGTGTCTATCTGCTCAATTGCCGCTTGTAATGATTGAAGTGGCATTCGATTGCTAGTAGCTCGTTGCCGCTGGTACGTCGGAATCCACTCCCTAAAACGCAAAGTGCTGTTATTTGGACCAAACAGTAGTTGACCCGGCTGAGTATCGCTATGTTCTAAGACTACTACGCTATCGACACCATCTCGCAGGACATTTGCAGCCTCGCTCAAGAGATGTGCAACTTCATCATTCAATTCTGTCGAAGCGAAACCAGTATCAATAATGAAAACAAGTATCTGCGGAGTGTCATGGGCAGTAGAAAGTTGCAGATCCGTTACAGGAACACCATTTTCTTGAAGGGAAATCGAATTGGCGGATAACCCCTCAACTACACTCCCGTCTTCGTTCAGAGATCTAAAGGAAAGAGATATAGTCGGAAAGGTATCAGTATTGACTTGGAGAATTTGAGTCTGTCCGTTTCCAGACTGAGCCTGTGCGTGACCCGAGAGCAGAACCACCGTTATCGCAATACCCAGTATCATTCTGAAAAGTTGCTTCATGGGTATTTGTCTCCTTCAGATATGTTCACTAATCGAGGGCGTAGTGAACTATGAATTGAATGGCTGGATTTCCTTGTTTGTTGCCGAAGGCAATTACATCAGCTTCTTGTAGAGGGACTAGTTCAACTTGGCTAATCTGTCTCCCATTAACAAAAACTGGAGCCTTCGCACCTTCATATAATTGGACGAACCACAATCCATCCTTAAAGATAAGCCATGCTTGCCCTCGTGACACCTTGTGGATTTCGCTACCAATCTCTCTAAGTAGTGGCTCGAGATCTAAAGTCAGCTTTTCAGTAAACTCTTCATCGTTGCGACCCACAAGTGCAGGAGTTTGGGCTGAGGGAACTCGGATACGAGGTCTCTTTTCATTAAAGAGCGACAATTCTAAAGTAGTTGCAGCTTTTGGAATGACAAAAAATACGGCGGAGCCAGATTCCAAACCAATTTCACGAAGTGTTTGGTTACCAAGTGAGATTTGAGCGGCAAAAACCAATGTGTCTTCGCTGGATAGGTCAGCAAAATCAGAATAACGGGCTGCTAGCTGCCTCCGAAGGTCATCAACTGTCAAGTCTGGAGACAAATCCAAATGAAATTTTCCATAGGGGGCAACCTGAATTGAAATACTGATAAGTTCCATGATGATTTCCATGCATATTTGCACTGATGTATCAAAATTCATCACACATTATATGGGATAGTCAGGTAAAATGGTGAATAAGGTTTAGTTTTAAGTCAAACATCCACACACCATGTCTAAACCATCTACTCAAATATTAGAAAAAGCTCGAAGAGCTTTGCTGGAGGGTAACCGTAGCGAGGTAGAACGGTTACTGGGTAACTATGACGAATCATCTCATGCTGAGACGCGGTGGTTGCTTGCAGCTGCTGTCGACGACCAAACTGCACGAAAACATCATCTGGAAGCAGTTGTTAATTTGAGGACTACACCTTATGCAGAGCGCGCTGAAGGCATACTCAAGCGTGAGCAAACCCTAGAACAAGAAATAACTCGGTCGCCAGCTTGGCAGCGTTTGTTTGTTCAAAATCGAAAAATAATCCTGAGTGCAGTTGCAATAAGTGTATTTTTAATCGGTATATGGATTGTTACTGCCACGAATAATTCTGGTGTTGAACAGCGTATAGCTGCTCAATCTACAATACAGGCGGTGAGTCAATTTGCAACTGAGACGGCAACTCGTCAACCACCTACTTCTACCGTAACTGCAACATTCATCCTTAATCCACTGAGTACGCCGGTTAGTTATCCCCCCTTTGGTAGCCTTCGAATCCTGACACTTGAGTATCCAGCATTTCGGACAATTGTTGATGAACGCAATGGATTAGTACAAAATCCGCCCGTCAACTCGACCTTCGCAGCAATAGTTTATGAATTCACATGTGGCAATGGTGATGCAGCTTATTGTACACAGCCACCTGAGGCAACTGTTTCACTACTCTTGGGAAATGGGCAACGCGTCCAAGAAACCACCTTGCGAGTTGATGATCCTTCAATCCCTGCTCCGGGAGTTTTACCTACGGGAAGCATCATAAGGGGTTGGTTAGTATTTCCTGTTCCAAATGGACAGGTTCCAACTGCATTGATTCTTGCTGTTAACACAGATTCCACCACACAGACGTTAGAGGAGATTACGGTGGCATTTCCTAATCGTTGAAAAGCGAAAAGTGTGAAACTTTCGAAACCTTTTGTACCAATAAAAGCAATTTGCGCTATAGTGTTAAGAACAACAATTCACCTATTGAATAGGTGCAGGAGATTAAGCAATGCCCACCACGAGTTTGGATAGTTTAGTTAAAGTCACCCCAGAGGAAATTGAAGCCCAAGCCTCTAGCTTGCGGACGAAAGCCTCATCGATTCGTCAGTATTTGAATACAGTTGATGGGCGTGTAAATGAACTGTCTCCCGCAGTATTTGAAGGCGACAGCGCACGTACATTCCGCATGAACTACGCTCAACGTCGAGATGCAATGCTCTTGTTGCCGACAAGATTAGAGGCATATGCCACTCGCTTAGAAGCTGCTGCTGCTGCGGTACGCGCAGCGGATGCAGCAAATTCAGCTAATCGCCCCGTCTGATCGTAATCGTTCAAGATTTATACACAAGGGAGTATTGATATGGGTCAAATTATCCTCACACCATCGCAGCTAAACCAAAGCGCCTCATCTCTGGAAACCGACGCGCAGTCGCTCAAAACAGAGTTAGATGCTGTAAATCAGATTGTACAATTTCTCAAGACCACTCACATTGCTCCCCGTCTAGATCGCATCTACACCGATTGGGATCAAGCCTATAACACTGAATTTATCAATTGGGATCAATTAGTTCGCGGCTTCGCTGGGTATTTGCGTACGACCGCAACTAACATGATCAATGCTCAGATTGAATAGGCGAAGTGATTTATTGATCCCTAACTTTTTTGTTCAGCTTGTTAACGTACAAGAGAGTTAGGACAGAGTGGTATTTTAAGGACATCTAGTCGTCATGGATTGACCACGCACTTTATTGGGAGCGGGCGCTATGCCTTCTGAAGGCACTTTTTTCAATCGTCCGCCGCGTCTGCAAGCGGCTCCAATTGAGGCGGAACTCGATCTACCCGCTCCTCCCACTCCATCAAAACCCTCCACTGCAAGTGTGATATCAGCACTCCTTCCAATGGGTGGCTTGGTTGTGATTGCCTTTGTCTATCTCGTGGTCGGTAGTGGCAGTGGCGGGGCAATTGCACTTCCGATGATCATGATGCTTGCATTAAGTGCAATTACTGGGATTGTTGGCTTCAGTCTCCAACGAAATCAACAGCGCATGACCACCCTCGAACAACGGCTAGATTATGAACGTCAAATTGAACGTCGGTTAGCTCGTACCCAAGCTGGGGTTGATCTACAACGCGAATTGTTGCTTCGAGAGTATCCAACAGCAGTAGCCCTAATCAATCTTATACGTAAGCGCAGCGACCGTTTATGGACTCGTCGTCCAGATGATTCCGATTTTGGTGCGGTGAGATTAGGTTTGGGTGCGGTGCGCTCCAAAGTGCGGTTGCGTTTCCCCGACCCCGACGGTAGTGCTACAGGTTTGCGGCGAACTGTCGACGAGGGATTCAATTATCAACGGGTGCAAAATGCACCTATTGTGATCACCTTGGGAACGTCTGGAACGCTCGGCATTATAGGTGAGAGATCGGTTTGTGTCCCCTTAATTTATGGGGTAATTACACAGTTGGCGGCATTTCAAGCGCCAGATGTGCTTCAGATCTATTTGATTAGCAGTAAAGCAGAATATCCTACGTGGCAATGGATGCGTTGGTTGCCTCACACGAGTGTAGATGGGGATGGAGGTTTTCCAACTAATCTTGCATTCGAAGAGCAATCAAGGCGTTACTTATTACTTCAGCTCAATTCATTGCTTGATGTTCCAACTGCCAAAGAAGATGTTCCAATCTTAAGGGTTCTAATCGTCGAGAATTTAGCATTAGTACGTGATGATCCATCATTTGCCAGTTTATTAGTAAAAAGTAACTTTACTGTCCTGTGTATGGCAGATACGTTAATGCAGGTACCCGGTGACTGTCGAGCAGTAGTAGAAGTAAAAAGCGATGAATTTGTTCTTCGTTTGACTGATGAAACAGGACAGTCTTGGTCCGGGCGGACAGAAATTTTGGCGAGATCGCAGGTAGAGATTTCGGCACGCTCCTTAGCAACTCTCAGTCTACCAGGTCGCGCAGTGAATAACCGAATTCCTACCACGGTAAGTTTATTGGACTTGTTTGATCAAGCTTCTAATGTAGAGCAACTCGCTATCGCGAATAGATGGGATCAGGCGTCAATAAAGGTAAAACAAATTCGGCTTCCTTTCCCCGTTCCAATTGGACGACGATCTTTCAGTGAAACATTATGGTTGCACCTGTCCGACGAAGAAAATGCTCAAGGTCCTCATATGGAATTGGGAGGCACGACGGGCTATGGCAAAAGCGTTTTGCTCGAAACCTATGTTACAGCAATGGCAATTGAACACCCTCCTCAATTTTTGAGTTTTCTTCTATTTGACTTCAAAGGTGGCAATACTTTTGAGCCATTTCGTCGGCTACCTCATACCGTCGGAATGATTACTAATTTAGATCCAACTAGTGGCGGAAGTGCAGAAATTGAGGCACAACGGGCACTTGTAGCACTTAGTGCAGAGCGCCGTCGCCGTGAGACCATACTTCGTGGATATAAAGATATACATGACTACTATCGTCAAACTCTTATTGAGCAAGAGATACCGTTAGAAAATTGGCAGGCATTGCCATTTCTAATCGTGATTGTGGATGAGTTCGCTGAACTTTTACGGCAAATGCCTGCTTTCTTGAAAGAATTGGTTTCCACAGTCCGACTGGGGCGTTCATCAGGAATGCACCTAATTCTTGCAACACAAAACCCTGCTGCAGATGTGTCCACTGACATCCGTAGCAACCTCAAGTCTCATATTCTTTTACGAGTTAACGCAGAAACAGATAGCCAGACTGTTATAAAAACAATAGCAGCGGCTCGTATTAATACTAAGGGGCGCGCATTTATTCAAAGTGGCAGTGAAGCAGCTGTGGAGTTTCAAACCGCGAGCTGCCGCAATTTGTACCAGCCCCAAGACGATATACTAGAGACACTTGAAGTATTGCTTCGTGATACGGAGCGTTTGATTCAACCAAACTACGTTCGCCATCCAACTTCAATACGTTCTACATCAGTCTTGCACGCCGTTATAGATGCTATCGAAGTTATCAACCAAACGCGGACAGTGCCAGCAGTGTCCAAAATACTGCCTCCGTCTCTACCTGCAAACCTTATACTTGATGAGATTCTAGCTGACGAATCAAATGCATGGGACGCAGTGCTTAGCAAGTGGCGCGTTCCAAATATAGGGCCCCAAATAACACGTATTTCGGTAGGACTGATCGACGATATTGAGTCGCAAGTCACACGTCATTTGGAGTTTCACCTCGATGAAAGTGCAGACCATTGGCTAATCGCTAGCCCACGTAGTTTTGGCAAGACGAGCGCATTGCTGTCATTAGCACGAAGTTTAGCTACATCCAAACGCCCTGACGAAGTAATGATTTATGGTTTGAACTTCTCTGGACGCGGTTTAGATCCTTTGGAAAGCTTGCCTCATATCGGTGCAGTGATTAATAAGGGGGAAACCGAGCGGATTGATCGCCTTTTTATCTGGTTAGAAGAAGAGATGGAACGTCGTTCCCATCAGCTTAGCGTCACCCGACAAGCAAGTATTTGGCAATATAACACCTTGTCAGGCGGACTAACACCGGAACAGCGCCTGGCAATTCCATATTTGCCACCAATCCTCATATTGTTGGATGGTGGTGCAGAGTTTACAAATAGCTATTTGATGCAAAGTAGTGATTTTATGGGCGTAATGAGTCAAGTAGCACGTATTTTGCGAGAGGGGAGGGGGCTAGGGATCCTCTTCGCTATCACAGTTTCTAACAATAGCGATTTGCCTGATGTCATTATGAAGCTAATCCCGAATCACCGCATTGTAATGGGCATTTCGACAGCAATGGAATATGTTGGATATTTTGGGACAACACCTGAACGTGCAGCCAATTTCCGCCCCGGCGCAGGATTGTTAAACAATACGCCGCCCTTAGGCATTCAATTTGCAGTGCCAATCGCTGCTAACGATCTAAATCTCTTGACTAAACTTTTTATTCAAATGAAGGAGGTAGCTTTACAGCAGAATATCATTCCGATTGCAGCTACAATTGAGGAGCTACCAGGTGATGTTAGGCTGGATGGTGACCCGCCGCCTTCAAATCGAGTGCCTACACGGGGGCTGTATCACTGTGTCCCACAAGTCACGTTGTTGGGGAAAGGATATTCTTCACCGAAAACAATAGTGGGATTAAGCAGCAGAGATCAAGCTCCGTTAACGATCGATCTGCCCGCTGGATCACATTTCGTAATCGCCAGTGCACCACAAGGCGGTAAAACTACTCTGATTAAAACCTTCGCATATGGCATAGCGGCATTGAACAGCCCATCAGCGCTAAAAATGGCGATCATTGACCCAAACGGCGAATTTTCTCCAATGCGACGGATGCCTCATGTGCAATGGTTAACAGACACACAAGAAATTAAGGAGTATTTGCAGCAAATCATCGCCGAGGCATCCAAGCGTGCAGCACAGATCACCGCTATGTTCAAAGCCAATTCGGAGATGCCGATTGAGGCATTGAGTATGCTGTTTCCGCCTCATTTAATCGTGATCGACAATTACGACCGTTTGGGCATGTTCATCCCAAATCTACCCACCGCTATGCTTACCCAAGTGGCACAAAGTGCAAACCGTACCCGTGTCCATTTCGTGTTAAGTGTCCCTGCATCCGGCTACAGTGCAGATCAATTGGTGAGCTACCTCATCGCAAAACGCTCTGGGTTAGCAGTTGGGTCCATTGAAGCTATCAATCTTCTGGGTCGTGTGACAAGCGCCCTGATACGCCAGAAGTTCCCTACGGGGCGTGGTTATCTGATACAGCAAGAGTCCATGATACTGGCTCAATTTGCGCGTATTGGCAATGAAAGCGAGTTCGCACGGTTATTGGCAGAAAAGTGGCAGGAAGAAGTGCCTCTCACCGCGCTATTAGATTCGAATGTGCCTGCAAATACAACAGATTCTGAAAACGAGCGCAACAGACAAATGGGTACACCACCCTTGATGACAGAACTGCTGACAACTCCGGCAACAGACTTTCATTCAATCTTGGATGAGCCGTTTGATGCAGACGCGGAAATGGAAGCTATGATGGAATATTTGAAGCAGTACAACAGTAATGAACGTATTCCCGATATCCAAGATGTCTTGGCAGAATCGGAACAACAAAGTCAGAAGGATACAGAGGGAGATGACACCGAACAACAAAATCAGAGGGATGTGGAAGGAGATGACACCGAATGACATTAGATGGGCGGATCAGTATCACCCCACAAGCGTTGTACGCTATGGCAGACGAAATCGAGGCGCACGCATCACGCATCGAAATAAGTTTACACAGTGCGTCGCGTACATTAGATAATTTAGTGGGAAACAGCGTATTTCAAGGAGATAGTGCAGGTGTCCTGCTATGGCGCTATCAGAATGTTCGCGGGCAAATGTCTCTGCTGCCGGGGCGAATCAGGGCATATGCTGTGCGTATTCGCACGGCAGGAGAAGCTATTGAAAAGGTGGATCAAACACAAGGGAGTAGTAGCACAGCGCTCATGTGTGTCGCACCAACCTTTTTGGGTAACGGCGGAGCATGGATTATCCGTCGTAAAGATGGGAAAACATCCTACTTTTTTCGCGACCGTAACGGTCTAGAATATTCTCTCCCAGAAGGTTTTACCCCTGAGCAAGGACTCCAAATACTCGACAATTTTGGCAATCAAGTAGTCGGTGGTCTCGATGAATTCCATGATCTAAAACTCGAAGAGGTCAGTCAATCAGTCCGTGCCAAAGCGTATTTGCGACATCCTGCCGGTTGGAAAGGCATCTCCAGCAAGATGGGGACAGCAGGAGACTTGATTGATGCTGGGCTGATTACGTATGCAGGTTATCGGTGGATAGCGGGAGAAAATGGGGATTATTACGAATCGTCCAATATTGGGAGTCTCCGCAATGGAACCCAAATTGTCTATGACAAGTATATAGAACGCGATGCCGATGAAGATTTCGTGGGTGGTCTTGGTGGCGTTGGTGGTGGTGTTGCTGCGGGTGCTGGAACGGCAGCCCTAATAGCCTACGTTTTTGGAGCGCCAGTCACTGTACCCGCTACCATTGTAGTAGGTGCCGTTGTCTTTGGAGCTACCCTTATTGGAACAGAATTGGGAGACCAAGGTGCGACCAATTTATGGCGAGGAACGATAGACTACGAACCGGCACCGCCAGAAACACCGAAAACAGACTTGCGTTTTACCGCTCATGGTGTCGAAGGGCGTGCCGCATACCAATCCATGGCTGATGGTGGACGTATCGACTTAGATCGGTTACTCGATGCCGATGGTGAAGTGGTTTTGCAGCGCGATCTGGATGGGCGATTAGTCGCCAGTGGTGGTGTAAATGGTGTGCCTTCGGCGACTGTTTTCCTAGACTAGAAGTGTCAAAGAGGGTAAAGCATTGAGTGAATTAAGTGGAAGCGTTCGTGTCGAACCAGAGACGCTAGAAAGTATGGCAAGTAGCATCGAAACTCATGCAACACGAGTAGAACAGCGCATTCAGAAAACAACCTCAGCTTTGGAAAGTTTGATTCAAGGTGGGGGATTTGAAGGGATCGGTGCGCGGGTGCTTTTATGGCATTATCAACAACAATATCCAACATTGTTGTTGTGGGCGAAACGATTACGTGCATATGCACTACGTCTACGTAATGCAAGTGAAGCAATAAAGTTGGCAGATGTGGCAAATGTAACACCTGATCATCCCCATACTGATTCATTTGCACGTTTGCATGGCATCGCCCGTGATCATGGTTACCAGAAATTTTTAGATTTTGAGTTAAAACTTAAGGGATCAAAATCTGAGCGTGACATAATTGCTATAAGTTTAATGTCTAATAAGATGCGCTTAGCAGAACTGCAAGCACAGTTAGCGGATTATGATGAAGTCAGCGGGAGTAATCTCGGAAATTATGCAGAAGACATGCGCGAGTATTTTGATGTCCGTTTGAGTGGACATAGAGAGCAACTTGAAAGAGAAATTGTGGATTTGCAGACATCGATCGCATCATATCAAACTAATTTGGCTCAAGTTGACGAAAATGTTCGTCAGATTACCCTCGATATTGATACTGCTTCAGCAGGAATTCAAAACCGCGTCCAAGATGTAGGAGGACATGAGGTATTGTTTTATCAGCAGATGTCAGCCCGACCCATTGCAGAGGCAGGTTGGTGTTTAAAATTTGTCACGGATTGGCGACCCGACATAAACACAGGATTTGGTTCAGCAGCCAACCTTATTACGACCAATGATGGTAGTGTAGCTCCATTTCGATATAGAATTGACGCTACCACATCACTACCAGAGCGTATGGTACCGGGTGATCTTGTGGTATGGAATCGAGGTCAACAGGCTGCCGACACACAACACGGACATGTTGCAATCATAATGGAAGTTCATGATGATTTTGTGATTGTGAAAGAATCATCTTGGGACAATACGGTAGATACTTGGCGGGAGGTTCCTCGTTCTAAGTTACAAGATCTCACATTTGTTGGACAACCACCACAGTAGATTAGCCACATTGTTCATAGTACGAGGCTCAAAGTGTGTATGACTCGGGACAAGGCAAATTGCTATCAGTTAAGGTTTTCGCGGACTGAGGTAATGATCTCCATCAAAGTGGATAAGGTGCGCCGGAATCTCGCTCAACCACACTTCCGTTTCCCAAGCGATCTCGGTGATGAAACCGCGAAACGTCGCAAAATCTGCGAAGGCGCTCACGTAGATGCGCCCCGCTTCGCAGCGCAGGAGCATCCGCTCTAATTCGACACGGCGCTTGTGCGAGACCGGACCATGCGAGGTCACTGCTTCGATTAAGTACAGCGCGTTCACCGTTTCATCGTACAGCACGATGTCGGGCAGCTTATCGTGCTGGGTGAATGGAATGTTCAGCCGAGCTAACTCCTCTTCGTCGATGATCAGCCGCTTATTCTCGGAGTCGCCCAGATACAGCAGCCTCGCGCCCGGCGCGAAACGCGGCGCAAATTCCGCGATCACCGCCGCTTGCAGCTTGTTGTGTTCGCCCGGCGAAAGCTG
>Ga0163144_10015329_pt1 | contig 15820 bp, 8 predicted proteins | sample OliLak19BULKMAT1_FD_123175 | JGI IMG/M metagenome (GOLD analysis project Ga0163144, IMG submission 123175) | Freshwater microbial mat bacterial communities from Lake Vanda, McMurdo Dry Valleys, Antarctica - Oligotrophic Lake LV.19.BULKMAT1 | ecosystem: Environmental > Aquatic > Freshwater > Lake...
CAAGCGTCGTCGGGCCAAGCGTCGAACCGCCGCCGCTGCCGCCGCCATTCGCGGAGTTGGTCGCGGACGCGCCCCATGCGGCGGGAGGAGGCGAGGTAATCCCACCCGCTTTGCCGGATGAGGGGCATCGAGCACTGTTCTTCATTTGCTTGCTCTTAGTGATGGGCGGCGGCATCGCGGCGGCGATTCTGGTGTTTAATCGGTAAATCACGGTTGCCCATTGGGTTTTGATTGGATTACCGGGGCGAGAGCGGGTACGATGCGTTTTTCGACTCCGTCAATTTTGCTCCTTTCACAGGCAGGGAGAAACTTCACATGTTCCAAGCATTGCAACGTCGAGAATTTCTCGCGACAGCGAGCGCTCTAGGCGTCGGCGCAGTCGCAGAGGCCGGTCCGGCAGCTGGCGCGGCGGCCGACAAGATCATCGTCGCCGTCATGGGCTGCGGCGGTCGGGGCACGGGACTAGCATCGGCGTTTCAAGGGCAACCGGGCGTCGAAGTCGCCTACGTTTGCGACGCCGATATGGCACGCGCCGAACGTGCGGCGGCGTCCGTGCAAAAGGCGCGCGGTCGCAATCCTCGGGCGGTGCAAGATTACCATCGCATTCTGGAAGACAAAAACGTCGACGCGGTCGTCGTCGCCACCTGCAATCATTGGCATGCCCCGGCCACCATCGAAGCGGTCGCCGCCGGCAAGCATGTGTATGTCGAAAAGCCCTGTAGCCATAATCCCCGCGAAGGCGAGTTGATGGTGCAGGCCGCGCGCAAGCACAAAAAACTCGTGCAGATGGGCAACCAGCGCCGCAGCTATCCAGGCGTCATCCAGGCCATGGACGAGTTGCGTAAAGGCGTGATTGGGCGCACCTACTTGGCCCAATCCTGGTATCAAGCCAACCGCGGCACGATCGGACGCGGCAAACCGACCGATCCGCCGAAGACGCTGGATTACGCCATGTGGCAAGGACCGGCCCCGCGGCGGCCCTTCAAAGACAACTATCTCCACTACACCTGGCACTGGTTTTGGCACTGGGGCAACGGCGAGTTGGGCAACAACGGCATCCACATGCTCGACCTGTGCCGCTGGGGGTTGGGCGTCGACTTCCCGAGCAAGATCACGTCAACGGGCAATCGCTATTGTTTCGAGGACGATCAGGAAACGCCGGACACGCACGTCGTGGGCTTCGAGTTCCCGGGCCGCAAAATGATCACCTGGGAAGGTCTAAGTTGCAGCCGGCAGCCGAATCGGCCGTACCACGTTCTCTTCCACGGCGAGACGGGGACGCTGGCGTTGTCGGACTCGAGCTACACGATCTACGATCAGAGCGGCAAGCAGACGCGTCAAGAGAAGGTGCAAGCGGGCGACGGGTTCCACTTTTCAAACTTCCTCAATTCGATCCGGGGCAAGGTTCGCCTCAATAGCGAGATCGAAGAAGGACACAAGAGCACGCTTCTGTGCCATTTGGGCAACATCGCGCACCGGCGGACGCGAACGCTGCAAACCGACCCCAAAAACGGGCAGATCCAGGGCGATAAGGACGCGATGTCGCTGTGGAGCCGGGAGTATGAGAAGGGATTCGAGCCTCGGGTTTGAAAAAAAAGTGTAACCTTTTTCCCTTTTTGGTTCTTTGGATAGTAACGGCCGCCCGACTGCGCTCTCTCCCGTTGTAAGGGGGAGAGTCGATTGGGCGTCGGACTCGGAAGCGCAAACCGAGATTATTTCCAAAGAACTGAAAAGGGACAACCATGAAACGATTGGTTCAAGGACACGAAGCCGGCGCAGGGGGGGGGAGGGCGATTCGGTAGGGCGAAAAAGAAGCCAGAAGACAGAAGTCAGAAGACAGGAGTCAGCAAAGCGGGGATTAAAGAACGTGAGCGGTTGGAGTCATTCCAACCGCTCACGCTTTTTCATTCTGTCTTCTGACTCCGGACTACTGTCTTCTCGATTCCGCCTACTTGGGAATCTGAGCGACCACGGATAGATCCAGATAGGCGTCGGAACTGCCGCTGGAATTGTGGACTTGGACGGCGATAACGTTTCGGCCCGGCCGAAGCAGGGATGCGGGCACGCTCACCTCGCGGTTCCAGTAGGCGAACTCGTGATCCGTTTGCTCATCGTCGGCCAACTTGCCGTTGACGAAGACGGTGGCGCTGTTGTCGCTGGCGACGAGAAGTTGGAAGGTTGTCCCCTTTTTGGTGAGAACGTCCGGAGCGATCTCGAAAGCGGTGCGGCAGAACAGCGCTTCGCCCTTTTCGGGAACCTCGACGCCGCCGCGAGTCTTGATGTCGTCCTCGCCGTTGCCGAGCGGAGTTTTCGCCTGGCGCCATTTGGAATCGTCGAAGTCGACATTGCGCCAGGCATCGCCTTTCACGTTCTGTGCCGGTAGATAGCGCCAGCCCGCCGATCCTTCGGCCAGGAACTTTACGGACTTGAGATCGACCTGGGCCGCTCCGCCGACCGCGTCCTTGGAGATGACCACTTGCAGCTTGATCTCTTCCTTGAGCGTGACCTTGTCGATCTTCGCCGTGGCACGCACGACCACGTTGGAGAACACGCCCGGCTTGGCGCCCTTGGCCGTCTTGACGATCAGCTTCCCTTCATTGGCGCCGGCCGGGATGGTGACGTCCGCGGCCTTGAATCCCGCCGCCCCGGAGGGACTCACGAGTTCCAGCTTGAATTCGCCCTTGTAGCCGTGCAGGCGTTCAATGGCGATGACCAGCGCGGTATCGCTGTCCGGCTCGATGGAGAATCGTTCCGGCGCTTTGAGATTGGCGACCGAGTTGAAGATGGTAAGTCGGATGGGGGAGGTCACGGCGGTGAACGTGAGGTTCTTTTTCTTCTTCTTGGCATCGGTAACAGAGAGTTTGCCGGTGCCGCGGAAGACGAGATTATAGGTTCCGGGCGTGGTGTTCGTAGGGATGGTGACCTTGACCTCGCCTTCCTTGTCGGGTCCGAGCGTGAGCTTGGCGAAGTTAATGACGTTGCCGTTGGGTTGCGCGGGGCCGGCGACGGCAATGATCGCGGCGTTGTCCTTGTAGTCGGCCATCTGCTTGGCGACTTTGATCTTGAAGGAGGTCGGCCCGCCGACGGGGACGGACGCTTCCTTTATCGCGACATCCAGGCGGAAGGGCCCCTTGTCGCGCACGGCCAAGCAAATGGACCGACAAAGCCGGCTGACGGCGGGGATGTTCGCGTTTTGGGTCGGGTACACCAGACAGCCAGCGCGGCCTTCCCGCACCACTTCCTTGCCGTTGATGCTTGCCTTGCCCGTGATCTTTATCTCACCTGCCCAGTCGGCGGCGCCGGCGGAGGCGGTGAGCACGAGGAGGGTCTTGTGCAGCTTTGGCCCAATTAACTGAGGCTCGCAGGTGACGCCGACGGGCAATCCCTCAACGGACAGCGTGACTTCCCCGTCGAATTCATCCTGGCGGAAACAGACGACATTCAAGTCGTGGCTGCTGCCTTGCCGTAGGGTGAGTCCGGCGCTGGATTCATGATTGCCGACCAAGATGAGACGAAAATCGGGGCGGGGCTTGCGGACGTCCAACCGATAGACAAGGCGCGGGCCGCTGCGGAACTCGGCGGTTCGGCTGCGGACCATCAGTTCATAGACGCCGTCTTCGGGAATGACGACTTTTGTCTGCGCATCGTCGGTATACGTGAAGAAGCGATCCACGCGCACGGGCAGATCGGGATGATCGTCGTAGACGCCGACGATCCTATCCTTGTCGACGAAGCGCAACTGGAAGAACATGTCGACCGGCGCGCGCAAGCGATCGCCGAATGTTTCGATGACGATGATTTCGCCCTTCTTGGCGTCGAAGGCGTAGTAGTCTCGATCACCGCGTTTCTCGACATGACCGCAAAGAGTGCAAGGTAGCGTAATGCGCTGGGCCGTTTCCGGCGTGTTGTTCTTCTCGTTATCCAGCACCAAGGGATCGTCGGCGATCGTGACGAAGGCGGCGTTGGATTGTCCTGCGGCGCCCTTCACGCGATGCGAGAAGCCGTCCACACTGGCCAGGCGGGGCAAAAGTCGACCCGGGAAAACGAGCGTTGGCTGCGCGGCGGGCGGAGGGGTCAACTTGACCTGCACTTTTTCCAGACCCTTGGCTGTGGGATCTGGTTCACCGCCGGGAAGGTTCTTGCCGAACAGGCTCACCGTGGCGTCTTTTCCCGCTTGCACGGCGGCGGGATAAACCGCGTCGATCCAGGGGCCGTCGGTGAACGTGAGACGATAAAAGCTCTCGGGGCCGCCGTTCTGATAGGCGAATTCGCACAAGCGCAGGGTGTAAACGCCGTCGGCGGGCAAAGTGACGCCGAGCACGGCGTCGCGATCGCGATAGTTTTTATTGCTGCCGATCTCGCGGCCGGCGCTCGTGTACAACTGGAGATAGGCCATGAGCCTGCTGTCGATGCTGGACGCGGCGCAGTGGATGACTACCTTTTGCCCTTTTTTGCCGGCGAAGGAATAGTAGTCGACATCCGTCTTGTTGACGACCGTTCCATTGACGATGGTGTTGATTTCCACCGTTTGCGCGTCGGCGACAAGGTCGTTCTTTTCCTTTTCGGCGATCTCGGGCAAGTCGCCCACGACGAAGGCGCGCGGATTGCTGATGCCCCATTCGCCGATGACACGGACGTCGTGGATGCCCAAGGGGGCATCGGGCGGAATGGTGACCTCGAAGCGAATCCGCTCCGGAACGACGATCTTCTTCTTTGTCTTGGGATCGATTTTGGGTTCCGGCTCGGGAATCCGGCGGGCGGTAAGCGAGGGGTGGCTGAAATACAAAGACTTGGCATCGTCCAAATCGTCGCCCTTGACCTCAATCTCAATCTTGGATCCCAGCTTGCCGCCGGGCGGAGTCAACACTTCGAGGCGAGGCGACGGATAATTTTGTGCGAAAATCGTGGGGGTCGACAGTACGACAAGGAAGCCCAGAACGGAAACGGCCGCGAGGGCCGGGATTAGGCGTCGAGTGGCGCGATGGCCGCGCAGACGGTTCGCAATCATGGAAATCCTCCAGAAGGCAACCAAGGTTCACACCGATAGCCCGCCATGCCTTCCCGGATGGGTAGACGTTCCTTGCGGTCCACCTCGGCAACAAGAGTGTATTTTGTTCCGTCGATGCCCTTTCGTGATAGCGGAAGGAAATCTCCGCGTTCCATGGTAACGCAGCGCGGCGGCCAAGGGGCATCGAATTTCAAAAAAGGCTGGATTGCGAATGTGGAGATGCGAAAAGGGGAACGGGAAAGGAAGCGAGCCCGTTCCTTAGACTTGAGTCAATGCGCGCAGCCAAACCTCGATGTGCGTGCCCATACCTGGCTCGCTCGCGACCTCAAGCCGACCGCCGAGGTCCTGCACGATTTGATGGACGACGGCTAATCCAAGTCCGGTGCCGTGTTCCTTGGTGGAAAAGAAGGGTTCGAAAATACGGGAGCGGATCGCTTCCTCCATGCCGGAGCCGTTGTCTTGGACGGACAAACGTATCCATTCGCAGCCTGAATTTCGGCTTCCCGGCTCAGGAATTCGCGACATGTTGGTCTCTCGCGCCACCGAAACACGGATCCAACCCTCGCCGGCAATCGCGTCCCGGGCGTTGATGCACAGGTTCATGACGACCTGTTTGAGTTGCATCTCGTCGGCGAGGATAAAATTTTCCTCCACGCCGATTTGCTGCTCCACTTGAATGCGGGCGGGGATGGCGCTTTGTAAAATCTTCAGAGTGTGAGCAATGACGGCATTGACATCGACCGGATGCGGCGACTTTGGCATTTGTTTGCTGAAGGTGAGCAACTGGCCCGCGAGATGGCCGGCCTGCTCGCCGACGTCTTGAAGCCGAATCAGATCCGGCTGAACGGGATGATCCTCGGGCAATGCCAACTGCGCCATGCCCGCGAGCCCCATCATGACCGTGAGCAAGTTGTTGAAGTCATGCAGTGTGCCGCTGGCGATCCGCGCCACCAGCTCCAGGCGATGAATGCGGCGCACATCTTCCTGAGCTTGGCGCAAGGCAGTAATATCGGCGAAGGTAGTGACGACGCGGGCGCCGCGGGTGTTCGGCAGGAGAACGCTGCCGGCGGGGAGCGGCATGGCACTGATATAGATCCAGCGAACATTCCCCGGATTATCGGCGCTTCCCTCGTGGGGAATCCCCATGAGGACGTTGCGAACCGGCTCCCCGTTGGCGAGCACGAGCCGATCGGGATGTTCCGCGCGTGGGAAGGGCGAACCGTCTTCACGCAGGCAACCGACATCCGGACCGAGCCCCGATTGTTCCATCAACTGTTCCGCCGATTTACCCAGGATGGCACACGCGGCCGGATTGCACTCGATCACTTTTCCCGTGTTATTTTGCACGAGAACTCCCTCGGCCATGGTCTCGATGATGGCGCGGAGCCGCGCTTCGGATTCCTTGCGGGCGACTTCCGCCTGTTGGAGGCTGGAAAGATCTTCCAGGACCCAGACGGCCGCATCCGGAACCGAACCACCGCCGAGATTAACGGGAGCGGCCCAGGTGACGAGAGGAATGCGCCTGCCGTCGGGGCGATGGACGACGATGTCATTGGCCATCCCGGCGATGCCCTGACGCAACGCCTTTGTCACGGGCAGTTCCTCGACGGGGTATTCCGAACCGTCGGGCCGGTGCAGGCGATAGACTTTGGAGAGATGGGCAATGCCCGCGGCGTGATCCTCGCGTTGGCCAAGCAAATGTCGGGCCCGCGCGTTGACGAGCAGAGGTTGTCCGAAAGGCCCCTGGACAAAAAAGACGCCGGTCGGAAGATGCGTGATCAGCGCTTGAAACATGTTCGTCGTGCGCCGCAGCGTCTGAGACAACTCGCGATGTTCGCTGATGTCTTCGACGACGCCTTCCCAGCCTTGCAGCATCCCGTCCGGCGTGTAATGCGGGGCGAGGGTATCGCGAACCCAGCGAAACGAACCCGCCGGCGCCGGAGTTTCGGCGTCATTGGCGACCGGCATCGAGGTCGTCGTTCGCAATCGATATTCGCAGGCGACGGGTTGCCTTTGGATGCAAAGTTGTCCCAACCCCGCCACCAGCAATTCGCGATCCTCCGGCAACACCCGATCGAGCCAGACGGCGTACGGACCCAACAAATCATCGGGTTCCACGCCGAACACTTTTCTGGCGGCGGTGCTGACAAGCGTTACCTCCGCCTCCTTGAGCAGGAGTTGGCTGGGAGAATCCGCCTTGGCGCTGCGCTCGGCCACGCGAGTCGCAAGCGTGGAACCGCTGCCGCGCGGCAAACGAACGCTGTACAAGACCACGGGAATATGCCCGACGACCTGCCGATAGCGCGCTTCGTTGGCGCGGATCCAACCCGCCGAGGCGCCGACCAGAAGCGCCGTGCTACACTGGGCCAATATGTTGGCCTGCAAGGGGCTGAAGTCCGCGGGATTCAGACCGTTCCATGCCGCCAAACTCAAGCCCGAGACTCCTGCCGACATGGAAACCAACGTGCCGCCGCGCAGCCCTTCGCGCAAACTGGACCAAACGACCAACAGCAAGGAAAGCCCCCAGAGCGCCCAACTGGGAACGCCTTGATTGGCATGGAGGGCCACCACGACGAGCGTGAGCACCATCGACCCCAAGCATAGCCCCGCCGTCTCGATCGCTTCCCCCATGGTCCAGTCGTCGGGATGGACGCCGCCGGGCAGTTGCGAACGAGGATCCGGCGCGATCATGCGGCGCCGCGCCAAGAGCGGCGTGACTACGACAAGAAGAAACGGCGTGAGCGTGAGAATGCCAAGGATTCGGCTAATCCACATCGCGATGGCGAGCGTTAGCAAATTCTGGTCGGAGACGCCGCCCAGATACCAGAGCGTCGCCTGCACCAAGGCGAAGAGCGCCGAGAATGCCCCAGGCACTAGGAGGAGGAAAACCGTGGCGGAATTGGGATCTTCCAGACGCCGTGTGCCCTGCGCCACGGATTCATAGACCCACCAGGATAGACCGATTTGGCCGGCGAGCAACAATCCATCCAAGCAAACGAGCGCGAGCGGATGCGGGTCGGGCAGGGACAGCCGGGCAATGACCGCGTCGATCGCCAGGAGAACGACGATCCGCACCCCCAACCAGGCCGTCAGCGCGATGCCGATGCCCAGGCCGGGCAACCAAAGCCCGTCTTCACGACCGGCCTGCAACTGGCAGAAATGAAAAAGGGCGATGCCCAACGCGACAAGTATGGCTGCGCGCCGGGGCAAGGGAGCCGTGTTTCGGGTTGTCGCATCTAAAGCCACTCGTCACCAATTCCAGCCTGCGTCGCGCGTGGGGGAGCCTGGTAAATCTTACCCGCTTTTCCAGCGTGGATTGGCCCCGGAGGGGATTCTTCCCTTCCTACGCGTTCGTTGTCGTCGGGGTTTCCGGCGTGGAGCGGAAATTGGCCATAAAGAGCAACGTCAATCCACCCGATACAATCGCCGCAATCGAAAAAATGGCCGAGAAATCGTCGGAAAAATGATCCCGCAACACTCCCACCAGCACATGTCCGATCAGTAACCCCAGTCCGTTCACGATCTGCAGCATGCCTTGGGCGCTGGCTTTGACGTCGCGCGGCGCTTGGCGATTGACGACCATCTGGGCGGCGACGATAAAGCAACAGATGAAAATGCCGTTAAGTCCCAGCGATGCGATCACCAGCCACAGCGGCTGACCCAGACTCATCACCACCATCACCGCCGCCCACGAAAGCATTCCCGCGATCAACGTCCCCTTCTCCTTCAGTCGAAACAGGATTAAGGGCAGCCCCCAAAGCGTCGCCACCTCCAGACTTTGCGCCAAAGTCAAGGTCAACGGCAACATGGGTCGACTGACGCCCAGTTGATCCAAGACCAACGGCGTGAGTTGCGAATTGAACGGAATCGTGACATAAATCCCAAACATGCAGATGGACAACACCGCGATCGAGCGATTGCGCAGCATCGAGAACGCGAGCAAGGGCGCCTCGAACAGTCGCCGTAGCGGACCGCCCAAAAGCGGCGTCCCTTGATCCGCGCGGCGTGGGCTGGGCGGCGTATCCGGCAATGTCAGCGCGTAGCCCGCGAGAAGAAATGCGAAAACCGCCCCGATCCGCAAACAGTCCGCCGTTTGCGGAGGGGCGAGGGCGAAGGAGTCGACCCTTTCAATCAGCCAGTCCGGCACATGAAACCAGGCGGCGACGATCCAGCTGCCCACCATCCAGCCGATAGTCCCCCACATGCGCACCGGTCCGAATTCGCGTTGCGGATCGGCCAGATGGCGAAAGGTAAGCGTGGTGCCGAGGCTTACGACCGGGTACATGAAGAACCAGTAAACCATGCTCACGACGAAAACGGAGACGGGATCGACTCTATCGGAGAGGACCAGCAAGCAGATGCCGCAGACGAGAGAGCAAAAACTGATGCACCGTTGCGCGGGCACATGGCGATCGGCGATTTGCCCCCAAGGAAGCGGAGCGAGCAAGGCGCCCAGCGCCGCCGTCGCGCAGCACCACGCCGTTTCTTGCGGCGAGAAATTGCGTTCCTTGAGCAAAAGCGTGAAGAGCGGCACCCACGCGCCCATCACCGCATATTGCAGGAACATCAGCGTGGACAGCCGCAAGCGCAACGTGAACCTTCTTCCTTGGAAACCGGAGCGATTCCCGCCGGGGGAGGTTCCTCCTCTCCCTGTGTATTTTGATATAATTGAAGTGAAAACCAACAAGACCGACCGCCGGCCCCGCGACCCGTTCGCGAAGAAAACCACTATGCCACGCGATCCCTACGAAATCCTGGGTGTCTCCAAGAGCGCGTCTGACGAGGAGATCAAAAAGTCCTACCGCAAGCTGGCGCGGGATTTCCATCCCGACCGCAATCCGGGCGACAAAGGCGCCGAGGCCCAGTTCAAGGAAGTGCAGGACGCGTACGACCTCCTAACCGACAAGGAAAAGAAGACGCGTTACGATCAGTTCGGCTTCGCCGGTCCCAACATGGGCGGCGGCCCCGGCGGCGGGTTCCATTTCGGCGACGGCGCCAATATCGATCCCGCGCAGTTCGAGGACATCCTGAGTAGTTTCATGGGCGGCGCGGGCAGCGGCGGCGGATTCGGCTTCGGCGGCGGAACCAAACGAGCACGCGGCGGACGCTCGCGCCGACGGGAACCCGCGCCCGCCTACGAGCATGATCTGCCTGTGCCCTTTCTCACCACCGCTCTGGGCGGCAAGGTCGGCCTCGACGTCAACGGCAAGCAGATCGACATCCGCATTCCCGCGGGCGTCGAGGAAGGCAAAGTCCTCCGCGTGCCCGGCCAAGCGCCCGGCGGCGGCGATTTGCATTTGAAAATCCGCGTCGAAAATCACTCCTTCTTTCGTCGCGACGGCAACGACGTTTCGCTCGAAGTGCCCATTTCCGTCACGGAAGCCATCCTGGGAACAAAGGTCGACGTGCCCCTCCTCGACGCCACGCAGGTGTCACTGAAGATTCCCCCCGGCACGTCATCCGGACCGCGCCGCCTTCGCCTGCGCGGCAAGGGAATCAACGGCGGCGACCAGTACATCGACATCAAGATCGTCGCCGCGGCGCCGGCCTCCGATAAGGCCCGCGAACTTCTTGAGGAATTCGCCCGCGAGCAGCCGATAAGCCCCCGCGCCGATGTTCCCTGGGCGAAGTGACGAAACCGAGATTCCTCGCGCTGTCCCCGTTTCGCGCTCGCCCCATCCCTTGCGTCCTCTCTATCCCGCACCCTCAAACCCCATGCCCACCCCAAACACCTTTTCCAAACACGAACGCCTCACCTCTCGAACCCACTTCGACCGCATCTTCGCGCTGCGCTGCTCGGTACACGACCGCCGCATCGTCATCTTCGGCTTTCGCAACGACCTCGAGTTCACGCGCGTGGGCTTCGGCGTCTCCAAAAAGTTCGGCTCGGCCGTGACGCGGAATCGCTTTCGCCGCATCTACCGCGAAGCGTTTCGTCTGGTAAAAAGAGAGTTGCCGAGCGGTCTGGATCTCATGATCCTGCCGCGATCCCCGCTGGAACCGAAGCTGCTGGAGATCCAAGAATCGCTGAAAACGCTCACACCCCTGTTGGCGAAGAAACTTGCGGCACTGACCATGCCGCCTCCGAATCCGCGGACCCCAAACCGGCGGAGCCCAGATCCGCGGAGTCCGCAGCGCTAGCAAGGGCGACGCGAACCGATTCCGCACCCGCCAAGATTCTCCGCGCCCTTTGGTTCCCCTTCCGCCTTGCCCTTTCCATCGCCGTACTGATGCCCGTCTGGTTTTACCAACTCATCATCGGGCCGTTGCTGCCCAAGGTCTGCCGCTTCTATCCCAGCTGCAGCGATTATTTCTGCCAGGCCGTCAAAAAACACGGCCCCTTTCGTGGCACAGTGAAGGGCGTCTACCGCGTTTGCCGCTGCAACCCGTGGAATCCCGGGGGCTACGACCCGCCGTGACGATCAAGACTGTGGTTAGTTTGCCCCTGTTTTTCCCAGCGCCAATTCTATCTTCTTAAGCGTGGCAATGTTTGGAGTCGCCTGCACAAGTTCAATTCTTCGAAGAGTCTCCAGTCGGACACCGGCAGCTGAAGCGAGATCCTCTTGGCTGAGTCCCGCGCGGCGACGCATGCGGATGATCTTCCTTGCCAACAATGCTCTGGAATATTCAACTGCGGGATACCGACCGTCGGCATTCGGAAGTGGTAAAGCCGGTTCCCGTTTATTTGTTGCCATTTGATTGATTATCGGATCTTGTTGCGGCAAATGTCAATCCAAAACGCTCACGCGCCCCGTCCCGCCATCCACGCGCAATCGTTGCCCCGTTTTCAAACGCCGATGCACGTCCGATATTCCCGCGACGGCCGGCAAACCAAATTCCCGCGCCACGATTGCGCCATGGGACAAGACGCCGCCCGTCTCCATCACCAGTCCGCGCGCCTTGACAAACAATGGCACCCAGGCCGGATCCGTAGACGGGCACACCAGAATGTAATCGTCGCTGGGCGGCATCGCGTCGACCGCCTCGTGCAGCACCCAGGCTTCCCCTTCCGCCACGCCTGCGGAGAGCGGTACGCCTTGCATGATTGCCGCACCATGGATTTCTTCCAAGACGCCGATCGCTTCCAAGTTATCGCTAAAAAGCACCTGCGGCGCCGGCAGGCTGAGCGCGACTTCCCGCCGCCTCCGTCGCTGCCGCATCAACTCTCCCAGGGGCGAGCCAGAAGCGTCAGCGCCCGGAGCACTCGCGTTGGCGCCGGGTTTCCTCGCAATCACTTCCGGCAATTCTCCCGGCGTCAAAAAGAAAATCCCCCCGTTCAATTCCAAACGCCGATCCATCTCGGCGAGATAGCGCCGAAGCAGTGCGTACCCGCGCATCAATTGATGTTTCGCGGTCTCACGCAACCGCAAATACTCGTGCAGCGTGCGAACGTCCTCCCACAAGATCTCCCGCTGAAACGGCATCAAGCTCGCTTCCATCGCCAACCGGTCCCACACCGTATCAGACGGATCTTCTTTTGCTATGTGCGAGGTGTGCGCGTTCGTTGCCTCCCCTGTGCCGGCAACGAGCGCCGCGCTTTCCTCGCGCCAGCGTGGCTTCGCCAGTTCCATTTCCATGCTGCCCCGATGCCCGAAATCATCGAGGAACCGTTCCTTTGACAATTTCCCGGCCGCCAAATCGCGTAATGCCCCCGGCAGATCGGAGGCCGCCTCCGGATGCACGCCCATCACCAATTCACGGACGAATGCCTGCGCTCGTTGTGATCCTTTGGCCGCGTTTTCCTTCATCCGCTCCGGTTCGTGGGCAAACGGTGTCAACCGTTGCGCCAGTGTTTGCTCCAGATTGGCCATCGCAATGCCCGCGAACGCAGTCGGCTTCAGGCTCTCGCGCGCGAAGTCATAAAGCGCCTTCCGCATCCAGTTCCGAAATCGCTCGAGCAATCCCGACAGATCCACCCGCGACAAATCCTCTTTTTCCGCCGTCTTCACCTCAGCCAAATATTTGGGCACAATCTCTTCGACAAATTGCCGAGCATAGGATTTCTCCAGCCTCTTCAGTCGGCGACTCGCCCATGCCATCTTCACGAATGTGAAGGGCAAGCTGAGCCAAAAATTTAGTCCCGCGCGGCGCAGCGCCAGACTCGCCTGCGGATAAAGCGCCTGCGACGGATTCGCCTTCAGCGCCGCGAAGGAATGTTCAAACGGCATGCTCCGGTACTGCATGCGCGGCTCACGACTCAAATTGCAATAGGGCCGGCCGCACACCAGATCGAAGATGCCGATCTCATCCAGCGCGGGATCAGGGTCGAAACCGATGTCACGATACATCTGTCCGAAGCCGCCCTTGCCGGACATGAACTCGCGCACGACCGCCCAGGTCATGGGTGTCGGTTCCGGCAAAATCTCCGAGAGGTTGAAGCGTGCCCACACTGTCCCGCGCGGATCGGCCAGCGCCTTGAGAGCGGCGATCTCTTCCCGGCGAACATTCTCGCGTTCGGCGGGATCGATGCGCGGTCCCTTGTGTCGGATGGGCCGGGATTGCAAAAGGAAAAACTGGCCGTCAACCCAGCCCCATTCGATGTCGCAGGGCGTCTGAAAATAACCTTCGACTTTGAGGCCAAGCTCGGCCAATTGCCGGATCCGTCCGTCGTCGAGAGAGAGTGCGTCACCGTTGTGTTGATGCTTCTCCGCTTGTCGGGGCGCCGCCTGGCGCACGAGCACTTCCAGCGAGTTTTTGTCAAGCACGAAGCGGTCCGGCGTCACCTTGCCCAACACGATGGCCTCGCCCAACCCATACGACGATTCGATGATGATCTCGTCAATCCCCGCCTGCACCGGGTTGGTCGTGAACATCACGCCGGAGATTTGCGAGGGGCACATCGCTTGCACGTTGACGGCCGTGCCCATGAGGCCGTCCATCTTGTGATGTTTGCGATAGGTGAGGGCGCGTTCGCTGTTCCAGGAGCGGAAGACGGCCAGCACCGCGCCGGTGAGCATGTCCCAGGGATCGGTCGGAAAGTCGATGCCGTAATCGCTCTGAAGCAATTCCCGCAGAGATTGGCACAGTTGCTCCATCTGGCCCGCGTCGAGATTCTCGATACGGACGGCGCCTGCGGTATCGAGGTGTCGATTCACCAGCGTTTGGATGTCGCGGTCATCCACTTTTTTGTGAGATGCAAGGACGGTCTTGGCGTACATCAGCTGAAAATCGAAGTAGTCGCGCCAGGCGCCGCGCGGGTCGCCGGGATGCTCTGCCAGGGCGCGCACGCACTCCGGATTCAGGCCGACGTTTAAGATCGTGTCCATCATCCCGGGCATCGACTGCGCGGCGCCGGAACGAACGGCGACAAGCAAGGGTTGCGCGCCCTTGCCCAATTCTCGGCCGGTCGCGTTTTCGAGACGGGTGAGCGCGGCGCGGATTTGGTCGAGCAATCCGTCGGGCCAGGTTTCCTGGTGTTTGTAGAAGAGTTGGCAGGCTTGCGTCGAGATGGTAAATCCCGGCGGCACGTTCAGCCCGGCACGCGTCATCTCCGCGAGCGAAGCCCCTTTGCCGCCGATCAAGTGCTTCACATCGCTGCTTCCCTCGGCTTGTCCATTGCCGAAGGAATAGATCCATTGCGAGGGTTGTTCCATTGCGAGATTTGATCCGTGGATCGGTGGGAGTTTGGCGAGCGGGCGACAAGCGTCCGTGGCACTAGCCTACCGTTCCGCGACGCGGTCTTCAATGCAATATAACGTCGCCTTGCCGCGGACGAGGTCGCCGCCGGCCGCCCCGGCGACAAACCATTGCCGACCGGCACGCGTCAAATGTACGCGCGGAGACGCCGTGAAATGGCATTCGCCCTGGATTTGATACGCCCATTGCGACTTACCGGTCGCGGGATCGAGCGCCGCCCAATGGCCAAACGTGCTGACCGCGAGGAGGCTCTCCGTTTCTCCGCCAAGCCGCGCGAGCGCCGGCGTTCCTATCATCGCGCTGCCCATATCCCGCGTCCAAACCTCGTCGCCGCTGGATTTCTTCAGACAAACACAATGCCCGGAGCGGCTGCCGGCATACACATGCAGTTCGTCGAGCGCCACTTCGTTGAGCACGCTGTTGTCTAGGGCGCGTTTCCAGATGACCGCGCCCGACTCCGCGTCCAGACACCAGACGGCGCCGCCGTCCTTCGCCGTCGCATCGTAGCCGCTGGCGTTCTTGACGATGTCGCCGTTGCCCAGCGTGACATACACACGGTTGCCTTCGACGACCGGCGCTCCCCAACACGGCAACGGCACCGGCATTTTCCAGACGAGCGCGCCGGAACGCGCGTCGAAGCAAAGCACCGCCGTCTCGCCTTTGTCCGTTTCCTGGTTGCGGTCGACGCCCGTGCCGGTGTAGACCCGACCTTGGACCACGGCGGGACTGCCGCAGAAACGCAGCAGACGACCCTTGTAATCCTTGTCCGGAAAGGACCAAAGAACCTTGGGACTCTGGAACGCGGCGTCTCCTTCACCCACCGTCTTGGTGTCGTTCGCGTCGACACAGACGAACCCCTCGTTGCCTGCTCCGAAGTACACTCGTCCCAGCGCGACCGTCGGCGAGGATTCCGTTTGTCCCTTCGTCTGATGTTTCCAGATCAACTTGCCCGTGGCGGCGTCGACGCAATAGATACGGCAATCCGGATCGTCGTGAAATCCTTCGCCGATGAAAAGCCGACCGTCCGCGTAGGTCGGCGAGGAATAGACTTGGACCATGCCGCCGTTATCATCGAACTTCCACAGTTCCTTCCCGGTGCGCCGATCCACGCAATATAGCACGCCGAACTTGAACCCCGGATTCGCGCCGGCGACGAAGACGCGGTCTCCCACCACG
>Ga0163144_10015332_pt1 | contig 15819 bp, 11 predicted proteins | sample OliLak19BULKMAT1_FD_123175 | JGI IMG/M metagenome (GOLD analysis project Ga0163144, IMG submission 123175) | Freshwater microbial mat bacterial communities from Lake Vanda, McMurdo Dry Valleys, Antarctica - Oligotrophic Lake LV.19.BULKMAT1 | ecosystem: Environmental > Aquatic > Freshwater >...
CGGCCGGGGCAAACTTGTAGGGCGAGCCCAACATCTTGGGGACGCCCTTGATGAAGGCGAACCGCTCCTTTTTGATCAGCGAGTCCGGGCAGTCCTGGCCGTTGAGTTCGGCGAGTCTGGGTTTGTTGTCGAAGAGATCCAGCTGCGACGGAGAGCCGGCCATGTGCAGATAGATGACCCGCTTGGCCTTCGCCGGAAAGTGCGGCGGCCTGGGAGCCATCGGGTCGGTCGGCATCGAACCCCCGAACGCGTCGGGCTCCAGCATCGAAGCCAACGCGGCGGCTCCGATGCCGCCGGCCAGTTTGCCGAAGAAGTGCCGTCGCGTGACGGCCTGTAGATTCTCGAGATGGAGGTGCTGGAAGGAGTTCATGGAAATCATCCCTTGGTAATCAGTTCGTCGAGGTTCAGCAGCACATTAGCCACCACCGTCCACGCAGCGGCTTCCGTCGGCGCGAGACCTTCAGGAAGTTTCCCGAGCTGGCTGGTCGCGAAAGTTTCGGCGGACTTCAAGTCAGCCGCGAACTCGGCGCGCTTCGCTTCGAGAAGCGCCCCGATTCGAGACGCTTCTTCCCGAGTCGGCTTGCGGGCGACGGCGAGGCGGAAGGCGTGTTCGATGCGTTCACGGTCGCTGGCCTTGGGTTTTTCCGCCAGGACTCGGCGCCCCAATGCCTGAGCCGCCTCGATGTAGACGGGATCGTTTAGGAGCGTGAGCGCCTGCAACGGCGTGTTGCTGCGAACCCGCCGGAGCACGCAGAACTCGCGGCTGGGCGCGTCGAAGGTGATCATGGACGGATACGGGCTCGTCCGCCGCCAGAAGGTGTAGAGGCCGCGCCGATACCTGTCCTCCGTCTTGGGCGTCTTCCACTGGTCGCCGCTGTAGACCATCTGCCAGATCCCTTCCGGCTGGGGCGGCATCACGCTGGGGCCGCCCATCTTCGTGCTCAGCAAACCCGCCACGGTGAGGGCCTGGTCGCGGATGGCTTCGGCTTCCAGACGGATGCGCGGGCCACGGGCGAAGAGGCGGTTGAACTGGTCCTTCTCAAACAACGCAGGCGTCACCTTCGAGGTCTGGCGGTAGGTGGCGGATGAAACGATGAGCGCATGGATGTGCTTCAGGCTCCACGACTGCGCCAGCCGTCCGTCCGGGCCCTGAATCGTCGGGTGCATGAACTCCATCGCCAGCCATTCGAGGAGCTCGGGATGCGTGGGCTTCTCGCTCATCGTGCCGAAGTCCTCCGTGGTCTCGACGATGCCGCGTCCGAAGTAGGACTCCCAGATGCGGTTCACCGTCACACGGGCCGTGAGCGGGTTGTTCGTGCTGACAATCCACTCCGCAAAACCCAGCCGATTGGTGGCCTGGCCTTCGGGGAATCCGTGGAGCGAGGACGGCGTTCCAGGGGTGACTTCCTCGCCTTTGTTGAGGAAGGAACCGCGGATGTGGCGGTTCGTCTTCCGGGGCGTCCTGAGCTCCGCCATGACGCTGGTGATGGGAATGGCGCTGTAGAAATCGTCGGCCGCCTTCTTCGCTTTCGCGGCATCGGCCACAAACGTCTTCGTTACCGGCGAACGGTCGCGGTAGAACTCGCTCAAACGCGTGGACTGCTTCGCGTCGCGGGCTTCGGGCGCCATCGTCAGGAGTTTCTGGATCTCCTCCGGCAACGCGACGTTCGTCACCGTGGCCGAACTGGTCGCGGATAATCGGAATCGCCCGAGCGAGTGTTTGGTGAATTCCTTGTTCTGGTGTTCGAGCCGGAAAGTGATCTCGGTAGCACCGTCGACCGCCAACGGTGATTCGAGCCCAAAGACGGCAAGGTGGCGCTTTCCAAGTTCCGATCCCACAGCCCAACCGGTCTGATCCTTCCCGTCGATGGCGTTGCCCACGGGATAGGACGGCTGCGAGAAATCGGCACCCGCATGGACGAGATTCACCGGTTTCCCACCCACGGTGATCTTGAACTCGGTGAGGATGAAGTTGCCCTGCGCCCTGCCCGGACCCTTGCCCGGGAGCGAATTGTCCGGCAACGCCTCGAGACGGAAACCCGTAATCGTCTTCACGCCCGCCTTGCCACGGATGGTGTAGCTCTCGGTCTCGCGGACATCGCCTTTCGCCAGGATCTCACCGGAGCCCAGATTGGTCAGAGTCGTTCCGTTGTCCGCTGTCGCACCGATGACCTCGATGGGCTCCCACTTCGCCAAAATCGCCGCGGTCCGTTGTTCCCAATTTGCCCGATCACGGGTGAACGCTTCGGACTTCACCGCGTCGGTCAGAGCTTTTTCGGCTATGGACTGTTTTGACCGCAGATCGGCCATCGCCTGTTCCTGTCCTGCGGCGAAGACTTTCATCGTCGGCTTCTCGTCGTCGCTGTCGGCGTCCTCGGTGGAGTTGAGGAAGGCCATCGTCCGGTAGTAGTCCGTCATGGTGAACGGGTCATACTTGTGGTTGTGGCACTGGGCGCAGCTAATGGTCGTGCCCATCCACACGGCGTAGGTCGTGTTCACCCGATCGACAACGGCCTCATAGCGGAACTCCTCGTTGTCCGTGCCGCCCTCGGTATTGGTCATCGTGTTGCGATGGAACCCGGTCGCGACCTTCTGGTCCTGCGTGGCGTCCGGCAGGAGATCTCCCGCCAATTGTTCGACGGAGAAGCGGTCGAAGGGCAGATCGCGGTTCAGCGCGTTGATGACCCAGTCGCGGTAGGGCCACATGGAACGGCGGTTGTCCTTCTCGTAGCCCTGGGTGTCGGCATAGCGCGCGAGGTCGAGCCAGGGCCTCGCCCAGCGTTCGCCATGGCGCGGCGACGCGAGCAGCCGGTCCACCGCGCGTTCGTAGGCATCCTTGGAACGGTCCTTCTCGAACGCGGCCACTTCCTCCGGCGACGGCGGAAGCCCGACCAGATCCAGGGAAACCCGGCGGAGGAGCTGTGCGCGGTCGGCCTCGGGACTCGGCTTGAGTTTCTCACGGCGAAGGCGGTCGACTACGAAGGCGTCGACCGGATTCTTCGTCCATCGACGGTCGGAGGAAGACAGCTTGGGCTCGGGAGGACGCTGCGGTTTGACGTAGGCCCAGTGCGGCTTCTGCACCATCGCGGCGTCGGCAGGCCAGACGGCCCCTTGGTCGATCCAACCCCGCAACAGGCCGATCTGCTCGGACGTCAGCCGCTCGCCTTTCGGCGGCATGGCCGCGTCGGGATCGAGCCCGGCGACGACGTGGACCAGGTAGCTCTCCGCACTCTTGCCGAGGATCACGCCGACTTTCCCCGAATCGCCTCCGGTCAGCAGATCGTCGAGCCGATCGAGCCGCATGCCTCCCTTGTGTTTCTTCGCGTCGTGGCATTCCAAGCAGCGGCTCTCGAAGATCGGCTGGATGTGCTTCTTGAAATCCACCGGCTCCTTCGAGGCAGCCGGCAACGTGGCCGACGTGGCGGCAGAGGCCGGCGAACTGAATAGCAACAGGGCCGGAACGAGGACGCTTAGGGTGAGCAGACAGGCACGCATGGCTGGGATGTTTCTGACGTAGGAAGCTGGCACAGATTCAACCGGATCGACAAAGGGATTTCGGGGAACCGCCCTGCGGAGTGGCGGCTCCGCAGCCAGACTGCGCTACGGCGAAAACCCGGCAGAATTTCCCGTGGCCGACATGCGTCCATCTGCCAGTCTTCTCGCAACCCCATGACGTTTCGCACCGCAACCCGCTGGCTGATGCTCCTGACCACCATCGGAGCCTTGATCGGCTGGCCCTCGGCCCAGGCGGCGAATCCCGCCGCGACGCCGGAAAAGGTCAGCTTCAACTTCGACATCCGCCCGATCCTCTCCGACCGCTGTTTCTTCTGCCACGGGCCAGACGACGGCAAACGCAAAGCCAAGCTCCGTCTCGACACCGAGGACGGCGCCACCGGCCCGCGCAAGGGCGGTCCCGCCATTGTCCGAGGCAAGCCCGACGAGTCCGAGCTGATCAAACGCATCCTCTCCACCGATCCCGAGGAGATGATGCCCCCGCCCGAATCGCACCTCAGCGTGACCGACGCCGAGAAGGCTTTGCTCAAACGTTGGATCGAACAAGGCGCGCCCTGGGGCAACCACTGGGCCTTCGAATCCATTCGCAAGGTTTCGCCGCCAAAGGTCTTCGCCAAAGCGTGGCCGAAGAACGACATCGACCGTTTCGTCCTCGCCCGTCTCGACCGCGAAGGCCTCAAGCCGCAGCCCGAAGCCACGAAGGAACGGCTCATTCGCCGGCTGTCCTTCGACCTGACGGGCCTTCCCCCTTCTGTTGAAGAGATCGATGCCTTCCTCGCCGACACGTCGCCGAAAGCCTACGAGAAGGTCGTCGATCGTTTGCTCGCTTCGCCGACTTACGGCGAACGCATGGCGAACGATTGGATGGATCTCGCCCGCTACGCCGACACCTACGGCTACCAGTCGGACGTCGAGGTCGACTTCTCGCCTTGGCGCGATTGGGTCATCGGGGCCTTCAACCGCAACCTCCGCTACGACCAGTTCATCACCTGGCAGCTCGCCGGCGATCTGCTGCCCGCCGCCACCGATGAACAACGCCTTGCGACCGCCTTCAACCGCCTGCATCGCCAGACCAACGAAGGCGGCAGCATCGAGGAGGAATTCCGCCAGGAATATGTCGCCGACCGCGTCCACACGATGGGCACCGCCATGCTCGGGCTCACGCTGGAATGCGCGCGTTGCCACGACCACAAATACGATCCCATCGGCCAGCGCGACTACTACGCGCTCGGCGCCTTCTTCAACTCCATCGACGAAAGCGGCCTCTACTCGCACTTCACCCGCGCCACGCCCGCACCCACGCTCCTGCTCTACAAGGGCGACGAAAAACAGCGCCACGCCCGGCTCAAGGCCGACATCGCCAAGGCGGAAAACGAACTCCCGAAGCTCATGCAACGGACGACGAAGGCCCAAGGCAGGGCGGGCATCTTGCCTGCCCCGGTTTTCAGGAATTCGGAAACCATCGGTTTTATCCAGAGCACCGATGGGCAGGCTGGAAGCCCGCCCTACCTTTCTCCCGTCGCCGCGTTCAACTTCGACGCCATTGTCGGCGGCAAGTTCACCAACTCCGTCGGCACCAACGCCGCCAGCCTTTCCGACAATCCGCAGCTCACACCAGGACGCGTTGGTCAGGCCGTGCGCTTCAGCGGCGACAACGAAGTCGTCTGTCGCAACGTCGGCGATTTCAGCCGCACCCAGCCCTTCAGCCTCGCGCTCTGGCTCAAACCCGCCAGCGCCGCCGCCCGCCAGGTCGTGCTGCATCATTCCCGGGCCTGGAGCGATTCCGGAAGCCGTGGCTACGAACTCGTTTTGGAGAACGGCAAACCCTACTTCGGCCTAATCCACTTCTGGCCCGGCAACGCCATCGCCATCCGCGCCAAGCAGCCTTTGCCCACGAACGACTGGTCGCACCTCACGCTCACCTACGATGGATCCAGCCACGCCGCCGGTCTTCGGCTCTACCTCAACGGCCGGTCGCTCGAAACAAAAGTCATCCGCGACAATCTCTTCAAGGACATCCAGCACCGCCGCGAATGGGGCGACAGCGAGGTCGGCAACATCCACCTGACGCTCGGCGGCCGTTTCCGCGACAACGGATTCAAGGATGGAGCCATCGACGAACTCCAAGTCTTCAGCACCGCGCTCACCGAAGTCGAAGCCGCCAGCCTCGTCAAACTTCCCGCTTCCGCACTGGCTCCGGCATCAGGCATCAGGCATCAGGCATCGCGTTTCGACACCAACATCCTCGCCGCCACGCTCCGGCTGAAAGTTCTCCGAGATCAGGAGAACACATTCGTCACTGGTTTGCGGGAAATCATGACGATGGAGGAGCTGCCCAAGCCGCGCGAAACGCATCTGCTCAAGCGCGGTGCCTACGATTCTCCGGGCGAGATTGTCATCGCCAACACGCCGCAACGCATCTTCGGGTTCGCCAGCAATCTTCCTCGCAACCGTCTCGGCCTCGCCAAGTGGATGACCGATTCGAAGAACCCGCTCACCGCGCGCGTCGCCGTGAACCGCGTCTGGAAACTGCACTTCGGGCGTGGGCTCGTGAACACGATGAACGACTTCGGATCGCAGGGTGAATTGCCAACGCATCCCGACCTGCTCGACTGGCTGGCTCGGCGCTTCATCGACACCGGCTGGGACCGCAAGGCGCTCCACAAACTTGTCGTCATGTCGGCCACCTATCGTCAGGCCACCGAGGCGCCGCGCGACCAGATCGCCGCCGATCCCGACAACCGCCTGCTGGGCCGAGGCCCGAAACATCGTCTCGCCGCCGAGCAGATCCGCGACGCCGCGTTGGCTGTCAGCGGCACGCTCAACCGCCAGATCGGCGGCCCGAGCGTAAAGCCGTATCAGCCCGCCGGCGTTTGGGAAGAAGCCGGCACCGGCAAGGTCTACACGCAGGACAAGGGCGACAAACTCTACCGCCGCAGCCTCTACACGTTCTGGCGCCGCACCGCACCGCCGCCTTCGATGTTGAGCTTTGACGCCGTCACCCGCGAAGTCTGCACCGCCAAGCGCGAAATCACCGCCACGCCGCTCCAGGCGCTCGTGCTGTTGAACGATCCGCAGTTCCTCGAAGCAGCCCGCCTATTGGCCGAGAAACTCCTCCGCGCCGCGCCGACCAACCTAGATGCCAGGATCAACGAAGGCTTCCGCGCCGTCACCGGCCGCGCCCCGAACGAACGTGAACTGGCCGTGCTGCGTCGGCTCTACGACGAACAGCGCACTCACTTCACCACCGACACAACGGCCGCCGCAAAACTCCTGAAGACCGGTGAACGTCCCGCCGACGCCTCCCTCTCCCAAGCCGACCTCGCCGCCACGGCCGTGCTGGTCAGCACCCTGATGAACCACGACGAATTCGTGATGAAGCGATGACGGGACTTTTCAGCCCCTGCCGTTGAGGCATCCTATGACCATGAAAGTGACGTTGACCAAGGATCTGGAAAAGTTCGTCGAAGGCCGCGTGCAGAGCGGTGATTACGCCGATGCCGGCGAGGTCATCCGGGATGCTCTTCGGCATCTGCGCGAGACCGAGGAGACGGAGATTGTCGCCAGTCCAGAACTTGAAGCAAAGCTGCTGGAGGCGGTCGATGGCCCCCACAAGAAGTATTCGCGCAAGGTCCTTGAAGTCGCCGCCGCGCGGGTGAAGGCCCGAGTCATCGCATGAAGGTCCGGCCCTTAGACTATTCGCCGTTCTTCACCCAGGACTTCGAGGAGGCTTACGCTTGGTATGGCGATGCGGCAGCCGGAGGAGTTGGTGATCGTTTCCTCGACGCTGTGGATGTGACTGTGAGGCTGCTTGCGACGGAACCGGGCGTCGGACGAAAAATCACATTCCGTTCTGTGAAACTGAAGAACCTGCAGTGCTTTCGTGTCGCCCCTCCCTTCGACAGCTACCTGATTTTCTACCGTTGTGTTGAGGACGAGATCTTCGTGGAGCGGGTTCTTCACGGGGCTCGTGATTTGCCAAAGGTCTTAAAGAAACGATGAACTCCCCCTGCACCGGCCACGTTCCCGCCACCGATCTTTCGCGGCGGCAGTTCCTCAACCGCTTCGGGCTTGGTCTCGGCGGCATGGCTCTCGCCACGTTGCTCAACCCCGCTTCCGCCACCGCCGCTTCGGCCGCCAATATGGCAGACCTCGGCGCGCTCGGCGGCAAGCTGCATTTGCCGGCCAAGGCCAAACGCGTCATCTACCTCTTCATGGCGGGCGGCCCATCGCAGTTGGAAACGTTCGACTACAAGCCGCTCCTCAACCAACGCCACGGCGAGCAACTGCCCGACTCCGTCCGCCAAGGCCAGCGCCTCACCGGCATGTCCGGCAACCAGGCGTCGCTGCCGCTGGCCGGATCGGCCTTCAAGTTCGCCCAGCACGGAAAGGCCGGTGCGTGGATCAGCGAATTGCTGCCGCACACGGCCAAGGTCGCCGACGATCTCTGCATCGTCCGCTCGATGTTCACCGAAGCGATCAACCACGATCCCGCGATCACCTTCCTCCAGACCGGCTCCCAGTTGAGCGGACGTCCCAGCATCGGTTCCTGGATCCACTACGGGCTCGGCAGCGACAATGAGAACCTTCCCGCCTTCGTCGTCCTCGTGACGCGCGGCAAGGTGGATCAACCGCTCTACGCGCGACTTTGGGGCAGCGGTTTCCTGCCGTCGAAACACCAGGGTGTGCAGTTCCGAGCGGGCAAGGAACCGGTGCTCTACCTGAACAATCCGGACGGTGTTTCACCGGATAGCCGACGACTCATGCTGGACCGCTTGAAGGAACTTCACGAGATCGCGGCGGAACGGTCCGGCGACGGCGAGATCGACACGCGCATCGCCCAATACGAGATGGCCTATCGGATGCAGACGAGCGTGCCGGACGTGATGGATCTCTCGCAGGAACCCGAAAGCACCTACGCGCTCTACGGCCCCGACGCGAAGAAGCCCGGAACCTTCGCCGCAAACTGCCTGCTCGCCCGGCGATTGGCGGAACGCAACGTGAAGTTCATCCAGCTTTATCATCAGGGCTGGGACCAGCACGGCGGATTGCCCGGCGGCATCAAGCGCCAGTGCGCCGAGACCGACCAGCCCGCCGCCGCGCTCATCGCCGACCTGAAACAACGCGGCATGCTCGACGATACTCTGGTGGTCTGGGGCGGCGAGTTTGGGCGGACGAACTATTCGCAGGGCAAGCTCACGGCCACCGACTATGGCCGCGATCATCATCCCCGTTGCTTCAGCATCTGGATGGCGGGCGGCGGCGTGAAGCCGGGCCTGGTCCATGGCGAGACGGACGACTTCGGCTACAACGTGGCGACGGACGGTGTCCACGTGCATGATTTCCACGCCACGATGCAGCACCTGATGGGCATCGACCATGAACGCCTCACCTACCGGTTCCAGGGCCGCCGGTTCCGCCTGACCGACGTCCACGGCAAAGTTGTCAAAGCCGTCCTCGCTTAAGACTACGGCGAAGCGTGGAAGATCCTGATCGGGGCCACGTCGACCGCGGATCAACTATTCCTTGAAATCCACTCTCGCCGCAACGGCCCACAGGCGACACGTTTCAAGCCATGCACCCCCGTTCGTTCCGCCCGAGAGGTTCCACTAAGCTTGCCTGTGCCATCGCCACGCTCGCCCTCGCGGCTGTAGTCGTTGGGCAGAACTCTCCGCCGACTCCGAAGGCCTTCATCGACGGCACGGAACCGGGATGGCGGACGCTCGGCGCGGCCGACTTCACCAACGTCAACTGCGCCTCGAATACCTGGACCTGGAAGGAAGGCGGCGTGTATTGCACGGGCGAACCGATCGGCGTCACCCGTTCGACGCAGCTCGTGACCAACCTGGAGGTCGTCGTGGAATGGCGGCACCTGAAGTCGGGTGGCAACTCCGGCGTGTTTCTCTGGGCGACGGAGCGGTCGATCCATGATCTCGAAGCCGGCAAGGGACGTTTGCCGGAGGGCATCGAAGTGCAGGTCCTCGACCACGGCTACACCGAGCAATACGAGAAGCAGAGCGGCAAAAAGGCGGATTGGTTCACCTCGCACGGCGACGTGTTCCCCACGGGCAAGGCAGACATGAAACCCTTCGCTCCCGCCGCTCCCGGCGGCAAACGAAGTTTCCCTCGGAAGAACCTGAGCAAGGGCGTCGGCGAGTGGAACCACTATTACATCCGCGCGATCAACGGCGAGGTGCGCCTCTGGGTGAACGGCGAGGAAGTCTCCGGCGGCACGGAGTGCAAGCCGGCGTTCGGTTATCTCTGCCTCGAGTCGGAAGGATCGCCGGTGGAGTTCCGCAATCTGCGCATCCGCGAACTGCCGTGAGCGGAAGCCCCGCCTACGGAAGCCGACGCACCGCGGCGACATCCTCGGCGATCTGCGCGCGGAGCGCATCGAAGCTCGGGAACTTCATCTCGGCTCGCAGCCGTCCAAGGAGTTCAATTTCAAGTTCCTGACCCACCAGTTCCCCGGTGAAGTCGATCAAGTGGGCTTCGACGCGGAGCTGGGGCACCGGCTGGCTGACAGTCGGTCGCACGCCGATGTTGAGCGCAACCTTCCAGCTCGTTCCATTCACAAGGACCCGTCCGGCATAGACACCATGGGGCGGAAGGACAAGGCCGTTGGTCTCTAGGTTGGCCGTGGGGAATCCGATCTGGCGCCCGAGCTGGTCTCCGGTCACCACGTTGCCGACGAGCGCCCAGCGGCGGCCAAGAAGCTGTTCGGCGGCCGCAAAGTCGGCGCCTCGGATGAGCTCGCGGATGCGCGTGCTGCTGACGCGTTGGCCATGGAGTTCGACGCCCCCGACCGGGTCCACTGTGAAGCCGAGTTGCAGACCGAGGCGCTTCAGAAGTTCGACGTTGCCGCTGCGCTTGTGGCCGAAAGTGAACTCCTCGCCGATCGTCAGACTGCGGAGCGAGCCGAGATCTGCAAAGAGTCCGCGGATGAAGTCTTCGCCGGAGATCTTGCTCAATTCCGCGTCAAACGGAAGGACCAGCGCGGCATCCATCCCCAGACTCTCCATCAGACGCAGGCGTTGGCCGAGCGGCGAGATGATCGGTGGAAGGCGGTCCGGGGCAACAACGGCGTTGGGGTGTCGGTCGAACGTTATGACGAGCGATTCGCCGCCGGAGCCGGAAGCCTTTTCACGGATCCGCTTCAGGATTTCGCGGTGTCCCAGGTGAAGGCCGTCGAAGACGCCAATGGCCGCGCAGATGGGCTGCGAAAGCTGGTGGAGTTCTTTGGCGGCGTGGGCGAGGCGCATCCGGGTTCAGACCACTTGTTCGTTCTGGGCGAGGGTCAAAAAGGGAATGACACGCTTCTCGAGTTCACTCAAGGGCAGCTGGAGCAACTGGGCCAACGGCGTCGCATCCTTGATGTCGTATTTCCCGGAGGCGGTGCGACGAAGCGATTTGAGATGTGCGCCGCAACCGGCCTTCTGCCCGAGATCGTGCGCGAGGCTGCGGACGTAGGTTCCCTTGGTGCATGCGATGCGGCACTGCGCCTCGGGTTCTCTGTAGGAAAGGATGCTGAAGCGGTAGATGTGGACCAACCGGGCCTTGCGTTCCACTTCGACGCCCTTGCGCGCCATCTTGTAAAGCGGCACACCGCCGATCTTCACGGCCGAAACCATGGGAGGCGTCTGCATCAGGTCGCCCTGGAACTCGGCCGCGTAGGCGGTGATTTCTTCGAGCGTCATCGGTAGCACGGGCATCGACGCCACGACCTGGCCATCGGCGTCGTAGCTGTCGGTCGTTTCGCCGAAGCGGATAATCCCTTCGTAGGTCTTGTCGCCGCCCATGATGCGGTCGGAAAGCTTCGTGGCCTTGCCGATGACGATGATCAGGAGGCCGGTCGCGCCGGGATCGAGCGTTCCGCAGTGGCCGACCTTGTTGAACTGGAAGCCCCGCCGGATCTTGTAGACGACGTCGTGGGACGTCATGCCGGCGGGCTTGTCGACGAGCAGGGCTCCGTCAAATGGGTCGAATCCTTCCATGAAAATCTTCCAGTTCGCGCCGTGGGTTGACGGATAATTCAGCTCTTCTTGAGTCCGGCCTTGAGCGCGCGCCGTAGGACGGCGACGACACGACGTTGCACGGCCAGTTGCGTTCCTTCGACGCGGGCGCCGGCAGCGGATTTGTGGCCCCCGCCACCGAACTGCTGGGCGACGGCGTTGACGTCGATGCGGTCGTCCTTCGAGCGGAAGCTGATGCGCGTCAGCTCGGGCTCCATCTCCTCGAAGATGCACGCGGCGATGACGGGCTCCATCTCGCGGAGCTTGTCGATGAGCCCCTCCGCTTCCTCGCGTTCGGCACCGGCGCGGGAGAAGTCACGCTTGCGCAGCCAGCAGTAGGCGATGCGGTCGTTGGCGGTGAGCTTGAACTTGGAATAGAGATGGCGCAGCAGCCGCACGCGCGAGAGCGGATGCGAATGGTAGACTTCCTGGCAAACGGCGCCGAGGTCGGCGCCGGCTTCGACCAGGTCGGCCGCGGTCTCGAAGGTCTCGGGCTTGGTGCTGCCGTATTGGAAGGAACCGGTGTCGGTGGAGACGGCGGCGAAGAGGCAGTTCGCGATCTGCGGCGTCAGCTTCCAGCCGGCCCAACGGATGAGCTTGGTGACGAGTTCACCGGAAGACGCTTCTTTTGCGGAGATCCAGTTGATGTCGCCGTAACCCGTGTTGCTGGTGTGGTGGTCGACGTTGATCAGGACCTTCCGGTCGACCAAGTCCTCGGCGGCCGTGCCGATCCGTTCCCAACTGGCGGAATCGACGGCGATGACGCAGTCGAACTGCTGTCCCGACTTCGGCCGGTGAACGACGCGTTCCGGATCGAGGAACTTCAGTTTCGCGGGGACAGGGTCCTGGTTCCAGCAGACGACGTCCTTTCCTTCGGCCTGAAGGGCGAGGGTCAAAGCGAGGGTCGAGCCGATGCAGTCGCCGTCGGGCCGGATGTGTCCGACGACGCAGAAGGTCTGGTGCTGGCGGATCGTTTCAAGGATCTGCGCGACTACTTTCGGTTGTTCCTTCATTTATCCGCGGGCGGCTTCGTCTCCTCCAGTTCGTTGAGGATCTCAAGAACCCGGTTGCCCTTCTCGACGGACTCGTCGATGAGGAACTTCAGCACCGGCGTGAACCGCAGGACGACGCTCCGGCCGAGGTCGGCCTGGATGTCCTTGCGGCGCTCTTCAAGCTGAAGCGCTGCCTTCTTCTTCTGGGCAGTGGTGCCGATGCAGCCGACGAACACCAGCGCCTGTTGGAGATCGCGCGCGACCTTTACGCGATTGATGTTCAACAGGCCGACTTCGGCGACGGAGAATTCGCGGCGGATGATCTCGCTGAGTTCCCGGAGGAGCAGCTCTTCGATTCGTTCGGTGCGGACTGACATGGCGGGGGCAATGTAGGGACGATTCCCGGAAGGGCAACGCCGCCGGAGAACCGGCGGCGTGCGTTCCCGGAGCAGTCCCGGATCAGAGTTTCTGGGCGATCTTCTCGACCGTGCAGGTCTCGATGACGTCGCCTTCCTGGAAGTCGTCGAAGCCTTCGATGCGGATGCCGCACTCCATGCCGGCGCGCACTTCGTTGACCTCGTCCTGGAAACGGCGAAGCGTCTGGGTGACGCCCTCGTAGATGAGTCCCTTCTTGCGCATGACGCGGACCTTGCCGCGGACGATGCGGCCGGACGTGACGGCGCAACCGGCGACCGCGCCACCCTTCGAAAGGGCGAAGACCTTCCTGACCTCGGCGGATCCAACCACGACTTCGCGGAGCAGAGGATCGAGCAGGCCGGCCATCGACTCCTTCACCTGGTCGATGAGCTCGTAGATGATCGAGTAGAGTTTGACCTGGACGCCTTCCCGCTTGGCGACCTCGGAGACGCCGTTGTCGATGCGGGTATGGAACCCGAGCACGACCGCCTTGGAGGCGGAGGCGAGGATGACGTCCGATTCGGTCACGGTGCCGACGGCGTCGTGGATGATCTCCAGCTTGACCTTGTTGGTCTCGATCTTGCGCAGCGCTTCGACGATGGCTTCGGCAGAACCCTGGGTGTCGGCCTTGACGATGAGCTTGAGGACCTTGTTGTCCTCCGCGGCGATGGTCTGAAAGAGGTTTTCGAGCGTGACCCGCGAACTGCGGCCTTGCTGGGATTCTTCCCTCGCCTTGAACTCGCGCTCTTCGGCGAGATCACGGGCCGCGCGTTCGTCGTCGACGACGCTGAAGCCGATGCCGGCGTCAGGAACGCCGTTCAATCCGAGCACCTTCACCGCGTGGGAGGGACCCGCTTCCTTCATGCGCTGTCCGTCCTCGTTGATGAGGGCGCGGACGCGGCCGTAGAAATGGTCGCAGAGGACGATGTCGCCGACGCGGAGGGTTCCTTTGCGGACAAGGACGGTCGCGGTAGGTCCGCCGGGTTCCAAACCGGACTCGATGACGTTGCCCTTGGCGTTGCGGTCGGGATTCGCCTTGAGCTCGAGCAGGTCGGCCTGAAGCACGATCATCTCAAGAAGCTTGTCGATGCCGGTCTTCGTCAGCGCGGAGACATCGCAGAAAATCGTTTCGCCACCCCAGTCGTCGGGCACGAGTCCCTTTTCCTGGAGCTGCTGGCGGACCTTCAAAGGATTGGCGGCCGGGTGGTCGCACTTGTTGACGGCGACGAGGATTGGGACCTTGGCCGCCTGCGCATGGCTCAGCGCTTCGAGCGTCTGCGGCATGACGCCGTCATTGGCCGCCACGACGAGAATGACGATGTCGGTGACGTTCGCACCGCGGGCCCGCATGGAGCTGAACGCCGCATGACCCGGAGTATCCAAGAAGGTGATCGGCGACAAGTCCGCCGGACGTTCCGGATGCGGAATCATGATCGTGTAGGCACCGATGTGCTGTGTGATGCCACCGGCTTCGCCGGCGGCAACATTGGCCTTGCGGATCACGTCGAGCAGCGAGGTTTTGCCATGGTCGACATGGCCCATGATCGTGACCACGGGCGGGCGGGTCTTGAGATCCTCGGGCTTCTCCGGGGCATCCTCCTCGATGACGACGACCGGGGCATGGACGACTCCACCGCCCTTCTCGCGTTTCTCGACGTCGAACTTGACGCCGTGTTTGGCGCAAACCTTGATGGCGGCGGTTTCGTCCACCGTCTGAGTGACGGTGGCGAAGACACCGATACCCATCAGATCGGCGATCAACTGGAACGGCTTCAATCCCAGCTTTTCCGCCAAATCACGAACGGTAATCGGCGGCTTGAAAATGACGACGCGGGCGCTGCTCGGGAGGCTGGAGCGTGGATCCGCCGGTTTGGCGGGAACCGCGGGCCGCTGCTGCTGTTGCTGGTAACCTCCACGGCCAGCGGGTCCGCCCTGGATGCCACGCGTATGAAAGCTTGTTCCGGGGGCACGATGCTGAGGAGCACCCGGGCGCTGCGGGAACGCGGGCCGCTGGGGGAAGCCGGGGCGTTGCTGGCCCGGAGCCGGTGCAGGGGCCGGAGGCGCAGGCCGCTGGGGGCCACGGTCGTTTCCACGCTCGGGGGGCCGCTGGGGCTGAGGACGGGTCGGAAGCTGGATGAATCCTACCTTTTGTCCCAAGGTGCTCTTGGGCGGTTCAGGAGGAGCGACCGGAGCTGGCGGAATTTCCGGAACCGGCGCCGCGGCGACAGGCGCGGGAATCGCGGGAGTTTCCGGAACGACGACCGGAGGCGTCACTGCGACAACCGGAGCCTCCACAACCGCGGCCGGCTCCACAACCACACTTTCCGGGGCGTGGGCCACCATAGGCTCGGGCTCCACCACAGGCTCTGGGGCTGATACGGGCGGCGCCGGAGCTTCTGCCACCACCTTCAACTCGGGCATGGGCGCCGGGGCCACCGGGGCCTCGATGACCGCAGGGGCGCCACCCATCTGTTCGAAGAGGTATTCAGCCGTGATCTTGTCGAGCGAGCTCGACGGAACCTTTGCGGCGGTGATGCCCAATTCCTTGGCTTTGACCAGAACGGTCTTGCTCTCGACTCCGAGCTGTTTTGCGATTTCGTAGATCCGAACGGGCATAGCAGTATTTCGTGCGCTTCAACCGACCCCACCCGGGGCGGCTGCGCGCTTCAGACGACCCCTCCATTACGCCGGGCCAGCTCTTCCTTCACGGAGGCGAGAATCTCGGCGGCCTGGTCCTTGATGTCCTCGAAGCCTTCCAGGTCCGAAGGCTCCGCTTGTCCGAGCATCTCGAGATTGAGGAACCCGTGATGAACCAGCTTGTCGGCGGATTCACGGGAAATTCCGGGAATCGCGGGAGTTTCCGGAACGACGACCGGAGGCGTCAC
>Ga0163144_10015333_pt1 | contig 15819 bp, 8 predicted proteins | sample OliLak19BULKMAT1_FD_123175 | JGI IMG/M metagenome (GOLD analysis project Ga0163144, IMG submission 123175) | Freshwater microbial mat bacterial communities from Lake Vanda, McMurdo Dry Valleys, Antarctica - Oligotrophic Lake LV.19.BULKMAT1 | ecosystem: Environmental > Aquatic > Freshwater > Lake...
CTGGCCGGCCTGATCCGCGAGGAGGACCGAAAGGCGATCAACGGCATCCCGGTGCTCGTCGAGGCGCCCCTGGTCGGCCGCCTGTTCGGCCTGCACAGCGATCAGCGCGTGAAGACCGAGGTCGTGCTGCTGATCACGCCGCGCGTGGTCCGCAACGTCGGCGTGCCCGACATCTCGATCACGCGGGTTCCGTCCGGCGTCGAAGCGAGCCCGGGCGCGGCGAGCTTGCGCATCGCCCGCTCTGCCAAGGTATCGACGCCGGCAAGCACCGGCACCCTGCCCAGAAGACCCGGAATTCCGGTCGCGCCGCAGCCGGCGACAGCAGAGTCGGCGCCGCCGCCGTCGTTGCAGTCCGCAGCTTCCGCTGCCGAACCGGGCTCGGCCAGCCTGGTGCTCTCGACCAGCGAGCGGGTCGCTGCCGGCGAAACCGCCGCCGTGACCCTTCAGAACCGGTCTACGGTAACGGTTCGCGGCGAGATCATGTTCGACCCGCTGTTCCTGCAGTCCGCGCAAGGCGGCGAACGCTCCGTCGGCAGGCTCGCTTTCAGCCTGCCCGCTGGCGGCGAGCAGGTGTTCCTGTTACGCGCGCAGGCCGCGGCAACCGGTCAGGTCGTCGACGTCGCCGTGATCAGCCTGCAGGCGACCGCCAGTGATGGCAGCGGGGCCAACGTCCAGGTCGAGGGCAGCGGCTCCATCTCGGTGGGCCTTCCATGAAGCTCGGCGGACGGCGCCGTGCGCGCGGCTTCACGCTGATCGAGATGATCGTCGTCATTGCCATTGTCGGCATCCTCGCCGCGGCAGCCCGGCCACTGCTCGAGCTGACGGTCCGCCGTGCGCAGGAGATGACTCTGCGTCAGAACCTGCGCATCCTGCGCCAGGCGATCGACGCCCATCGGCGTGCTGCTACCGAGGGCCGCATCGTCGTCGCAGCCGATGCGTCGGGCTACCCGGCCACGCTCGACATGCTCGTCGCCGGCGTTCCCGACGCGCGCTCGCCCAGGGACAAGCGGGTCTACTTCCTGCGGCGGATGCCCCGCGATCCCTTTGCGAACGTGGATCGTCCAGCCTCCGAAACCTGGGACCTGCGAAGCTCGGAAAGTCCGCCCGATGCTCCGGCGGCGGGCCGCGATGTATTCGACGTGCGTTCACGCAGCGACCGGATTGCACTCGACGGCAGCGCCTACCGAGAATGGTGATGTCACTTCGCCAACGGACGCTCAGACAATGCCGGCGGGACGCAGCCCGCCGCTCGGCCGGCTTCACGCTGATCGAGCTGATCGTCGTCATGGCCATCGTCGCCCTGCTCGTCTCGATCGCCGCACCACGCTACTTCCGCAGCGTCGACCAGGCGCGGGAGAACACCCTGCGGACTTCACTCCTGGTCATGCGCGACGCTGTCGATCAGTTTGCGGCCGACAAGGGGCGATACCCGACGACGATCGACGAGCTGGCGGCAGAGCGTTACTTGCGCGAGTTGCCCGAGGATCCGGTCACCCGACGTCGCGACAGCTGGATAGCGCTGGCGCCCCCTGTCGATTCGGCCATCGGCGGCGGCGTATTCGACATCCGGAGCGGTGCGGCCGGGCGGGCACTCGACGGCAGGCTGTATGCGGACTGGTAGCACGCCAGCGGTGCGCCGCTCGAGCGGTTTCACCTACCTGGGGCTGCTCTTCGCCATTGCTCTGGCGGGCATAGCGCTCGCCGCCGCCGGCCAGCGCTGGAGCACGGCGCTGCAACGTGAGCGTGAGCGCGAACTCCTCTTTCGCGGGACCGAGATCGCGAACGCGATCACCGCGTACCGTGCCGTGACCCCCGAAGGCGGCCAGTCGCGGGGCCCTGCGAGGTTGGAGGAGCTGGTTTCGGACGAGCGCACACCGAAGACCGCGCACCACCTGAGGCGACTCTATGCCGACCCCTTCACTGGCCGCCCCGACTGGGTGCTGCTCATCGGCCCAGACAAGGGCATCCAGGGCGTGCGGAGCCGATCGGAGGCGCGTGCCTTCATCACGGACGGGCTCCCCCCGCAAGCGATCCGGGCACCGGCGCGCGTCGCCGACCGACTCTTCTACGCGCTGCCCATAGTCCGATAGGCTCACTTCGCCTCAAACCACGCGACGAACAGTCACCCCTCGTGCGTAGCCTTCCGCCATGACAAGCCTGCAAGTATGCGTGCGCGAACCCGAGCGGTCTGACCAAAGATCCTCGGAAGCGCTGGTGGGAATCATCGAGTCGTCGCTCGTGGTCCGGCGCCGCTACCAGTTCTTTGTCTGGACCCAAGCCAAGCTGGCAGCGCTGCTCCCGCACCAGATCGCGATCTGCGGCCTGTACGACCGGTCCAGCAAGGAGCTCGTCTTCGAGGCTTTCAACAGCATTCCGATCGCGCCGCCGCTGATCTCACTGCTCACCGAGTGCCGCTCCTCGCTGATGCGGCAGATTGTCGGCGTCTGGCTTGAACGGCAAGGCCGGGCGGCGATCGTCGAGCTGTCGAAATTCGGCGGCGATCTGGCCCGCGCGGAGCGGGACCGTCTCGCCGACATCGGTATCGTCGACATGCTGGTTCATGGCGTATCACGACCCGACCGGCCCGCCGAGCTGGAAAGCCTGTTCATCTTCGCCTCGACCCAGGCGCGCATGAGCGCGGCGCAGCAGGCCTGGCTCGACATGCTGCTGCCTCACCTGCACAGCACTTACCTGCGAACTCAGGCGACCGAGCGCGACATGTGCGGAGTGCGGGCGCAAAGCAGATTGCCGGCACCGCGACGTGGCCCGGTGCGATCGCTTATCACGGATCGCGAGAAACAGATCCTGGGCTGGGTGCGCGAGGGCCGGAGCAACCAGCAGATCGGCGAGCTGCTCGGCATCAGCCCGCTGACGGTGAAGAACCATCTGCAGAAGATCCTGCGCAAGCTCGAATCCGCGAACCGCGCCCAGGCCGTGGCCAAGGCGATGTCGATGGGCCTGCTGGACCACTCGTCGGGGTTCGGGCCGCTGCCCCACGCGTGAGCCGTTCGGATCGGCACTTTCGCCGACGAGAGTAGTGCGGTGTCATCGCCGGATACGAGACTGGCGCCGTCTACTGACAGACCCGCTCTTTGTCCCCGTGCCGTCGGCACCAGGCGCCCGATCCCTCCGCAGCCACCGGCACCACGCCGCAGGCCATCGGCAGGTTCATGAGGCGTCTCGAAGTCCGCTCTTCCAAGGGCGGGCCGAATCGTGATGTCAACCCAACTGAGGAGATCAAGCAATGAAACTCAAGAAACTTGCCGCCGCACTGCTCTTGGCAGGCGCCGGATCGTCATTCGCGGCAATCGCTCCGGGCGCCACCGGCGACGGTGAACTGTTCGTCGTCATCCAGGACTCCGTCGCGCAGATTTCGTACACGCTGGATCTCGGGATCCGGATGGCCGATTTCCTGGTCAACGGCCAGCTCGACAGCGGCTACAGCTTCATGCAGAACCTGGATCTCGGCGACGGTCAGTTCGCCTCGTTCCTGAGCTCGACTTCTGCGGCCAACTATCGCTACGCGGTGCTGGCGGTCGACTCTTCCGGTCCCGTGACCGCCAGTGGTCAGCGCCTCCTGACCACGGCTGAAGCCGGAACGACTGATGCGACGATCCAGTCGACCCTGAATGCCAACCTGCGGGCGGGCATCGGCGCTTCGTCGATGACCAACTTCCTCAACGCGGTGAACAGCTCGGGAACGCACCAGCCGTTCAGCGACTTCACGATCAACGGCGCAAGCACCAACAGCATCACCGATTCCGGCCTCGGCTACTTCGGCGAAGCCGGCGGCACCGGTCCGCGCCTCCAGGCGAACGCGTTGCCGTTCAACATCACCAACCTGATCGGCGTCTCCTCCTTCTTCTACCTGCTCGCTTCGCAAAACTCGAGCGGCGTGATCGGCACGGCCGGTTTCGATCTGTTCAACAACGCCGGGAACACCGGCTCGTTCTTGCTGTCGTCGGGAGGACCGGGTTACTCGCTGAGCTACTCGATCGCCGCCATCCCGGAGCCGACGGGCATCAGCCTGCTGCTGGCCGGGGTCGGCGCCCTCGGCTTCGTCGCACGGAGACGTCGCCCGGTCTGAACCGCTCCATCCCGCATTTCATGAGCTGCCCCCGGGTCTGAAAGGACCCGGCGCTGCCCCTACTTTGTCCAAAGGATTCCCATGAAGCTTCACCTGATTGCCCTCGCCACGATGACCCTCGTGGCCAACTCTGCGCTCGCAGGCACCAAGGGCGGCCCCGGTGGCACGACGATCGTCGACGCCGCCGCCGCCTCCACCGTCGTCACCCGCCTGTCCGGCGCCACCGCGCTGCGGATCGTCGTCGCCCAGCAGGTGCTTGCCGCCTGCGGTGGTGCCGGCTCCGTCAACGGCGGGGTCACGACCACGACCTACAATTTCACGCCGCCCAGCACGGTCAGCAACAACCTGTGGGGCATCACTTGCCGCCTGCCCGCAGCGCTGAACGGCGTTCCCGTCGGCACCGACATTGCGTTCTTCAAGACCGACCAGGGCGGCTCGGCCCAGGGCGTGTTCCCCGTGGCCTTCGCCGTGGCCCGTCCCTATTTGAGCACGGCGGTTCCGAACGCCGGTACCGGCTGTGCCGGTGCCGGCCCGGCCTTCACGGGTTGCACCGCTGCTGCGGACGCCCTGCCGAACTTCGGCATCTCCGACCTCGAGCCGGCCGCCTTCAAGGGTCCGAACGTGCCTTCGTTCCCGCAAGACCCGGACGCAGCCAGCTATCCGCCCGACGGCCTGAGCGAAAGCCAGATCTCGGCGCTCACGGTCACCCCGGTCGTCCAGACCGTGTTCGCCGTCGCCGTCAGCTCGACGCTGTACAACGAGATGTTCGCCAAGCAGGGCCTCGGCCTGATCACCAACCCCCGCACCGCGGCGCTCTGCACGATCGCCGACTTCAACGACACCGTCTGCGTGCCGTCGATCGGCTATGCCGAGGCACGCACCTACTTCGGCGGCCTCGCCACCGACTGGCGCGTCCTGGTTCGCAGCGCCGATCCGCTGACCCGCAGCCCGATCAACGTGTGCCGTCGGGTCAATGGCTCGGGAACGCAAGCCGCCTCCAACGTGCACCTGCTTCAGCTCGGCTGCAACAACGCCGGTCTGCTGACACCGCCGGCCGATTTCAGCTACTCGAATCCTGCAGTGGCGCAGACCTCGGTACAGGACACGGCCGCCCAGCTGACAGCCTACCTGACTGCGAACATCACGGGCAACGTCGCCCAACCCGCGGGCACGCCGAGCAACGTGTTCGTGTTCGAAGGCCCCAGCAACGGCGATGTCGTCAACTGCCTGAACCGTGCCTCCACGGTGGCAGGCTATGCCATCGGTCACGTGTCGCGTGAGAACGTTCCCGGTGCCGGCAACTGGCGCCACATCCGGTTGGAAGGTGCCCTGCCGCTGCGCGACAACCTGAAGGCCGGTCAGTACGACTACGCTTTCGAGTCCACCGTGCAGTGGGTCACCTCGACGTTTGCCGCACTTCCGGCGAATACGCGCAACCTGACGCAGGGGTTGACCAACAACTTCCGCCTCCCGGCGTCGCTGCAGGCATCGCTGACGACTTCCGCCAACGGCGTCGCGGCCCTGCCCGACAGCTACGCGGGAGACTTCGGCACCGGCACTGCCGCCGAGATTGCCTTCGGATCGCGCGTCTCGCGCGGCGGCAATAGCTGCACGCCATTCACCGCCGTCAAGTAAGGAGCAACGCAGGACCGGAGTCTCCCCGCAGCGGGAGACGTTTGCGGCCAGAGGCGTTGAACCGCCTCTGGCCGATCCCTTTTCAGACTTGCCGACGCCAACGGACTCTCCATGAAGCCTTCAACCTGGGTTCCTGCACTTAGAAACCTCAGCTCGATCCTGTGCGGTGTCACCCTGGTCGCAACCTTTGCGCCGGCGGCGCATGCGGCAATCGCCCCGGGGGCGAGTGGCAATGGCGAACTGTTCTTCGTGGTCCAGGATCCTGTGGCGCAGGTCTCTTTCACACTGGACCTCGGCGTGACGATGGACTCGTTCTTTCTCAACTCGCAGCAGGACGCCGGCATCCAGACGTTCTGGGCGATCGATCCAAGCACCGATCTCGCTTTCCAGAGCTACCTTGGCATGACGAATCTTGCGGATCAGGTCTGGGCGGTGATGGCCGCCGATTCGGCAGGTCCTGTAGGGGCGAACGGTCAGCGCTTCTTTGCGACCGCCCGGCAAGGTCAGGAAGCTCTGGTCAGCACGACCCTCAGTCAGAACCTACGCGCCGGCATCGGCGCGTCTTCACTCACCAACTTTCTCAACTCGGTCAATCAAAGCGGCACGCACCTGCCGTTCAACGACACCAGCGTCAACGGCTCCAGCGTGAACGCACTGAGCGACCCTGGCGTGGGCTATTTCGGCGAGCTGGGCGGGACGGGCCCGCGGCTGCAAGCCAACGCGTTGCCTTTCAACATGACCAACAGCGTCGGCCAGTCGTCGTTCTTCTACCAGCTCGGCAGCGCCGCGGCCAACGGCCCCGTCAACGCCGACGAGTTCGACAACCTCGCGCATGATGGTTTCTGGGGATTCATCTACGTCGATCCGGCGCTGTACGGCAGCTCGCCATTCGCGGGCCGCTATCTTCTCAGCTACACCCTCCAGCCGGCCCTGCTGAGAAGTCTCGCCACCACTGCGGACGGCCGCGCCCGATCGTCGCTGACGGAATACCGGGCCGGCACGATCGTCGAGCCGATTTCGAATCCTGCGGCCGAGTTTGCCGGCTACATCGCTCCCTCGATCGCAGCAGTGCCGGAACCGCCGGCGCTCGCGCTGGCGGCCATGGGCGCTCTGGGCCTGCTCCTGCTCCGGCGGCGCAAGAGCGACCCGCAGCGGGCCTAGCCCCAGATTCCGCGGAACCGATGGTCTGTCGTCCATGGGCCGTTCGGCCCATACCGAGTCATTGCCGGTTCACCCCTTCGCCCGAGACTCGAACCCGATGATCGCCGCGGCTCTCCGCTCCCTTCGGTCGCTGCGTCTGCTGCGATCGCTCGCCTGTGCCTGCCTCGCCGGCGGTGCCGGCCTCTCCGGCGCGCAACCGGCCGCGCCCGAGCCGCGTTTCGACATCCTCGAGTTCTCGGTCGAAGGCAACTCGGTGCTGCCCGTGCGCAGCATCGAAACCGCAGTGACGCCCTTCCTCGGTCCGAACCGGACCATGAACGACGTCGAGGCTGCGCGCAGCGCCCTCGAGAAGTCTTACCAGGACGCCGGGTTCCTGACCACCTTCGTCGACGTGCCGGAGCAGCGGGTCGATGCGGGCGAGGTCAGACTCGTCGTGCTCGAGGGAAAGGTCGCCCGTCTGAGCGTCATCGGTTCGCGCTACTTCTCGCAAGGCTTGATCCGCGAGAGAGTGACCGAGCTCGAGGAAGGCAAGGTTCCGAACTTCAACGAAGTGCAGCGCCAGCTCGCGACCGTCAACCGCAGCGAGGAGCGCCGGGTCCAGCCGGTTCTCAGGCCGGGGCGCCTGCCCGGAACAGTGGACGTGGAACTCAAGGTCGCCGACGAGCTGCCCCTGCAAGGGCGGGTCGAGCTCAACAACGAGCACGCCGCCGACACCGATCCGCTGCGCCTGACCGGCAGCGCGAGCTACAGCAACCTGTTCCAGCGCGACCATGCGATCTCGCTGACCGCCAGCGTCGCGCCACGCGCGCCGAAACAGGCGCAGTCGGCGGTCCTGAATTATTCGATCCCGCGCGAGAACGGCGACACGCTGATCGGCTACTTTGCCGCCTCCAACAGCACGGTCGAAACGCTCGGCGGCACGACGGTGCTCGGCGATGGCGTTACCCTGGGCGTGCGCTACGTGCGGCCATTCCCGGGACCCGGCGGCAGCTACCACAGTGTCTCCTTAGGCGCCGATCTCAAGCGGTTGAACGAGCAAGTCAGCTTCGCCGACAGCACGGTCGCGTCGACGCCGCTGCGCTACCTGCCGGTGCAGGCGGCCTACAACGGAAACTGGTCAGGCGACGGCGGGGTGACGCAGCTGAACGCGACTCTGATCGCCGCCATGCGCAAGGTCCTGCAGCGCCAGGTCGAATGCCCCCTCGCCGACGGCAGCGTGGGAGTGGTCGACCAGTTCGCCTGCAAGCGGCGCAACGCCACCGGAAGCTTCGCCGCGCTGCGGGTCGACCTCCGGCACACGGCAAGCTTCGGCTGGGGCGCGCTGTCGGCGCGACTGGCAGGGCAGCTGAGCACCGATCTGCTGCCCAGCGGAGAGCAGTTTGCGCTCGGCGGTGCCAACAGCGTGCGCGGCTATCTGGAGAGTGAAAGCGTCGGTGATCTCGGGGCGCTGGCGTCGGTCGAGCTGCGCAGCCTCAACCTCGTGCCGCACTTGCTCGGCGCAGACGGACCGCGCTGGCTCGGCAATCTGATGGTGCTTGGCTTCGTCGACGTCGGCTCCACCACTCTGCTGGAGCCGCTCCCCGGACAGCAGTCTCGCGTTCCGCTGCTGGGATCCGGTGTCGGCCTGCGCCTCACCACGCGCCCGGGTATGACCGCTTCGTTCGATATCGCGGTGCCGCTCAGGGCCACGCGGGTCACGCCGGACAACGACCCCCGCGTCCATTTCAAGCTGGCGATGCGCTTCTGAGCACGCTGCGATCCCGGTCCAGACCCATCATGCAGAAACGCCCTCCGCGCCCCTCCAGCCCCTCCGCACGCCGCGCGGTGAGCCTACCGGCGCTGACACCGCTGGTCTCCGCGCTCGCCGCCGTGCTGCCGATGGGCATCTGGGCGCAGGCGACACCGACGCGGCCGCCAGCCCCGCCGCCGGTTGCCGTACCGGTGCCGATGGCCGACCGCGCCGGCTGGCGCATCAACGGCAATGGCAGCGCCTGGAACACGCAGCCCAACAGCCGGGGCGGCGTCGACGGCGTGATCGATCAGACCAGCGAGCGCGCCATCTATCGCTGGCGAAGCTTCGACATCGGTTCGGGCAGCAGCGTCACCTACAACTTTCCCACTGCCGGATCGAGTGCGCTGAACCGGGTCGTCGGCAGCACCGCGCCGAGCCAGATCTTCGGTAGCCTTCGTTCGACGGCGCCGGGCGCGAACGGCGAGCGCGTCGCCGGCGGCAGCATCTACTTGCTCAATGCCAACGGCATCCTGTTCGGCAGCGGCGCCCAGGTGAACACCGGCGCCCTGATCGCCTCGACGCTCAACGTCGGCGACGACGACTACCTGGTCGGACTGACGCAGTCGATCTACAGCGCCAGCCCGAGCTTTCGACGCGGCGAGTTCGAAGCGCAATCGGCCGCGCCGCTGACGACGCCGGGCTTCGTCGCCGTCGACGCCGGCGCGAACATCGTCACTGCGGCAGGAGGACGGGTGTTCCTGTTCGCCGAGACCGAGGTCAGGAACGCCGGCCGGATCGAGACGCCGAGTGGCCAGACCGTGCTGGCAGCCGGCGAGGAGGTCTATCTGCAGGATCCCACCCGCGAGCGTCTCTACGCTTCCGAGGTCAACGCCAGAATCCCGGCCTTGCGCGGCCTCCTGGTCGAGGTCGGCGGCGGCTCTGGCACGGTCACCAACAGCGACAGCGGCCAGATCCTGACGCCGCGCGGAAACGCCACGCTGGTGGGCATGGCCGTCAACCAGCTCGGGCGCATCGTCGCGACCACCAGCGTCAGCGAGAACGGCTCGGTGTTCCTGCTCGCTCGCGGTGGGGCGAGCGGTGTGCTGGACGGCAGCAACACGATCAAGCGCGCGAGCATCGGCGGCAGCCTCACGCTCGGCCCCGGGAGCAACGTCGAGATCGCGGCGGACACCGTCGCCGGCGCCGACGGCAAACTGCCGGCGACCACCGACGACGTCGCCTTCACCGCTTCGCGTGTCGAGCTGTCCGGAAAGACAATCGAGCTGGCCACAGGCGCCAGCATCGTCGCGCCCGGCGCCAACGTGCGGCTGCGGGCCGAGTCGGTACCGACCTATGCCGCGACCAACGACCAGGTGAGCGCGCTCGATCTGCCCGACCCGTTGCTGCGCCCCGCCGATCCGCAAGCGCGGATCGTGATCTCCGACGGCGCGGTCGTGGACGTCTCGGGAACGACCTCCACCAGCGTCTCCGCCGGACGCAACTTCGTCACTACCGAGCTGCTCGGTGCCAACGACCTGCGCGACGCGCCCCTGCAACGCGACGGCGTGCTCTATCGCAGCCGCGTCACCTTCGACGTTCGCCAGGGCGTGCCCATCCTGGGCGACACGGCGAGCTACCGGCGCGGCATAGCCCTCACCGCCGAAGAGCGCATGGCCACCGGCGGCAGTGTGCTTCTCGAATCGAGCGGCGCCGTGCTCACCCACGCCGGCTCGCGCATCGACGTCTCCGGCGGCCAGGTGAGCTTCAGCGACGCCCTCGTCAAGCCGAGCCTTCTGACCGGCGCCGACGGCGCCAGCTACACCCTGAACAGCGCGCCGGTCGACCTTCGCTACGACTCGCTGAGCAGCGCTTCTCGCCCGGAGTACGACCGCTTCGGTCTCGTCGTTCAGTGGCGGCCCGCGAACGCGGGCCGGCTGGAGCCCGGCTACGTCGAAGGGCGGGCCGCGGGGGCGGTACGCGTGATCGCCGCCCAGGCCGTGCTCGACGGCAACCTGCAGGCCGTGACGGTCGCCGGCGAGCGGCAGCAGACAGGCGTCGATGGGCTGGCGGCGGCGGGCCGATTCCAGCTCGGGGCGGCTTCGCCCGAAGGCACCGGCGTGACCAGCGCCGTGCACGTGTCCGGCAGCGTGCCGGCAAGCGACCCGGGGCTCTGGGTCGATCCGCTTCTCGCGACCTTGCCGGCGGCCAGCCGCATCGCCGCCACGACTCTGCAGCAAGCCGGCTTCGGCAGCATCGCCATCGCCAGCGACAGCGGCGTCACGACCGATGGCGATGCCGACCTGCGCCTGGCGGACCGTTCCTCGGTATCGTTCTATTCGCGCGCCGCCGACGGCATCGTCATCGGCGGCGACATCCGCAGCGCTGGCGGCAGCGTGGTGGCGCAGACTGTCGCAGACGTCTTGAAGGGAACGGCTCCGGGCGACATCCGGGTCGCCGACGCCGTGGCTCTGGACGTGGCCGGCCGCCTCTTCAACCAGCAGCGCGACGGCACGACGGCCCAGGGTGCGACCGCTGGCGGCACGGTGACGTTGCGCTCGGGGGCGGGACTCTCGGTCGGCAGCGGCGCGTTGCTCGACGTCTCCGGCGGCGCCCTGGTGCGAGGCAATGGCGGCATCGTCGGGGGCAACGCCGGTGCGATCACGCTCAGCAGCTCGCTGGTGCAGGGCCTGGCGCAGGCTTTCGACCTGCGCGGCGAGCTGCACGGTGAATCGATCACGCGGGGCGGCAGTCTCACCTTGCGCGCCGCCGAACTGGACATCGGCGCCAACGCCGTGTCGGACGCGGCGAGGGGGAGGATCGGTCTGAGGCCGGAGACTTTCGGCGCCGGCGGTTTCGAGAGCTTCAACGTGGACGGCGTCATCGCTGCCCGCATCGCCGAAGGCACGCAACTCGCCCCGCGTGCGCGCAACCTCGTCGTCGACGACACCACGCGTTTCCTCGACAGCGGCACGCTCGCCCGGGACGGCATTGCCGAGGGTTCACTGCTCGACCCGCAGCGCCGCCCCGTCAACCTCGTGGTGCAGTCCTCGGGCAACCTCGCGGCGCCGGAGAGCGGGCGGCTGACCGTGGGCGCGGGAACCGGGATCGACCTCGATCCCGGCGCGGTGCTGACCTTGGCCGGAGGCGCGAGTGTCGACTTTGCGGGCCGGGTCGCGGCTCCTGGCGGCAGCGTGACCCTGCAACAGGGTCAGCTGCTCAGCGGCGTCGATCGGCTGACACTGCGGAGCGGCAGCGAGGTCGACGTTTCCGGCGTGGTCCTGCTCAGCCCCTCGACCGATGGGCTCGCCCGCGGCCGGGTGCTGGCCGGCGGCACGATCAACCTGAACGGCGCGGCGATCGACTGGCAGAGCGGCTCGACCCTGCGCGCCAACGGCGCCGCCGCGGTGCTGCAGGGAGGTTCGAGCGGCGAAGCGTTTCCGGAAGGGTCGGTGACCGTGAACAGCGCCGGGGGTGCGCTCAATGTCAACGTCGAGATCGTGGGCGGTGGCGATTCGAAGCTGGCCGGCCGGCTGGAAGCCCGCAGTGGCGGCCCTGGCGCCGCCGGCGGCCGACTCTCGGTCGTGCTCGATTCGAGTCTCGAAGGCGGCCAGCGGCAGCCGCACACCCTGCTGCTGCAGGGCACGGGCACCCCGGCTCAGAGCGGCGCGGACGCGGGCAAGGTGGTCACCGTCGGCGCCGAGCTCGTGCCGGACAGCGGCGTCGGCGAGCTGAGTCTGCGGGCCCTCGACACGGTTCGTCTCGCCGGAGGCATTGCCCTCGAGCTCGAGCGCCGCGTCGCCATCGACGCACCCCGGATCGCCCTCGAGAGCGGTGCCGACGTGCGCCTCGCAGCGGCCTCGGCAACGCTCGCGAACAGCAGCGCCAACGTCGCCGTCGCGGTGCCGGCCCGCGGCGCGGCCAGCCTGCAGCTGACCGCGACCAGCAAGAGCGCGCCGGCGACCTCTGCGCTCGACATCCGGGGCCAGGTGCAGGTCGACGGCGCTCGCGATCTGCGGCTCGCGAGCAGCGGCGACCTGAGGTTGCACGGCAACGGGCAGACGGTGACCGGCAGCCTCGTCACCGACGCCGACATCTCGCTCGAGGCGGCGCAGGTCTACCCGACCAGCGGCTCGACCTTCACCATCGACGCCGGCGCCGGCGACGTTCACATCGGCAGGCCGGCCGCGGGCCCGACCGGCCTGCCGCCGACGCCGCTGTCCGGCGGAGGCCGCCTGACGGTACGCGCCGCGAACATCGAGCAGGGCGGCGTGCTGCGCGCGCCGCTCGGCACCATCCGCCTCGACGCCGTCAATGACCTGCGCCTGCTCGACGGCAGCGTCACATCGGTTTCCGGCGACGGCGCCGCCATCCTCTTCGGCAGCACCGCCGGCGGCTCGGGCTGGTTCTACGGCTCTTCGGCCAACGCGATCACGGCGCCGCCAGAAAAGCGCATCGATCTCGACGGCGAGCAGGTCGACATCGCCAGCGGCGCGCGGGTCAGCGCCACCGGCGGCGGCGAGCTCACGGCCTACGAATTCGTTCCCGGTCCGGGCGGTTCGACCGACATCTTCGCCGGCGCTGCGAACGGCGCGTTCGGGATCGTGCCGACGCAGCGCGCCCTGGCGCCGCTGGATGCCCACATCGAGGCGTCCGGCGCGTCGGTCGCTTCAGGCCGGCAGATCACGATCGAGCAGGATCTGGTGATCGGCGGGAAATCCGTCCCGGCCGGCAGCTACGCCCTGCTCCCGGCCCGCTACGCGATCCTGCCCGGCGCGTTTCTGATCCGGCCGGCAGGCAACGCAGTCGTCTCGACGAGTACCGCGGTACCCCAGGCCAACGGTGCCGTGCTGATCGGTGCCCGGCTCGGCACCGCCGGCACCGATGACATCGACGCACGGCCCTCCGCTTTCATCGTCACCCCTTCGGCGGTGGCACGCCGATCCTCCGAGATCCGCCTCGCCGACGCCACGCCCTACTTCGCCGCCGCGGCGCAGCGAGCGGGCGATCCGGTGCCGTTCGGGCCCGCCGACGCCGGGGCGCTAAACATCGCCGCCCGCCAGCTGTCGCTGCAAGGCACGCTGGAGCTTGCCGCGGCAGCGGGCCGAAGCGGCGAGTTGAACATTGCCTCCGACCGGGTCCTCGTCGCCGACGGGCCGCGCCAGGTGGACGGGGTGCTGGTGCTCGACGTGGCCCAGCTGAACGCCAGCGGCGCCGGCAGCCTGCTGATCGGCGGGACACGGACCACGGCGGCCGATGGCGGCCGGCTGGCCGAGGTGGTGGCCACGGAAGTGATCCTCGACAATCCGACGATCGCGCTCCGCCTGCCCGACCTGATCCTGCTCGCGCGCGACCGGGTGATGGTCGGCGACGGGGCCCGGGTCGACAGCACTGCGGCGCCGGGCGGGCCGGCGAACGCCGAGCCGCAGCCGATCGAGGTTCGTGGCAGCGGCGCATCGCTGCGGGTCAGCGCCGGCGATGCCGGGCTGACGCGCGTCACCGTCGGTGCGGCCGGCGGCGAACTGCGCATCGGCCAGGCGGCCCAGCTGGTCGCGGGTGCCCAAGGCCGGATCTCGGCCGAGTCGAGCGGCACCACCCGCATCGCCGAGAGCGCCGTTCTCGACAGCGGCGCGCTCACGCTCGGTGCGTCGCGCATCTTCGTCGGCCCGAGCGGCGGCACCGACACCCTGCAAATCGACGGCCGCCTCGCGGCGCGGGTAAACGCGGTAGACGACCTCACCCTGCGCGCTTACGGCGGCATCGATTTCGCAGCCGGCGTCACGCTCGGCAACGCGAACCAGACGCAGCTCGTGCTCGACACGCCGACGCTGCGAATCGGAGAGGGTGCGGCCGCCAGCGTGCGGTCCGGTCAGATCGAGCTGATCAACAGCACCGGCAGCGCCGCGGATCCCGCCACCGCGGGCGGCGGGACCCTGTCGCTGAACGCACTGGCCGGCGATCTCGTGCTGGGCGGAGGCGCCCAGGCCGTCGTCGGTGCCGGCAAGGTCACGCTCGACGCCCGGGGCAGCGTGGTGCTGTCGGGCCAGGGCGCGTTCGCGACCGGCGGCGACCTGACGCTGCACTCGGCGAGCCTCACCGCCACGGCCGCGGCGGCCTTCGATCTGCGCGCCGCGGGCTCGCTCCTGATCGAAGGCAACGGCGGCACGACGTTCGCCGCGCCCGGCCTCGGCGCCGACGTCTCGTTGGCGGCGGGCGCGTTCCGCCAGGCGGGTCGAATCGAGCTGCCGTCGGGACGCCTGCGCATCGATGTCGGGAACGGGAACCTCGACTTCGACGCCGGCTCCTCGACCTCGCTGCGCGGCGCGGCACAGGTCCTCGACGACGTGCAGGTGCACACAGCTGGAGGCAGCCTGCACGCCACGGCGCGTACCGGCTCGATCGAGCTGCGCGCCGGCGCCGCCGTCGATGTCTCCGCCGCGGGCGGGGCTGACGCCGGCTCGGTAGCCCTGCTGGCACCGCAAGGTCGGGTGCAACTCGCCGGGCGTCTGATCGGCACGACCGAGCAGGGCATCGGCGGGGAGCTCGCCATCGACAGCCGCGAAGCGGTCGACCTGACGGCGCTGGGGCGGCTATTGGCGCGCGAAAACGATGCCGGCCATGCCAACTTCACCGAATCGATCGGCGTGCGCAACCGCAGCGGCGGCCAGACCCTGTCGGCCGATGCGGTGCTGGTGGCGCGCCGGATCGCCATCTCGGCCGATGCCGGAGCGATCGATCTGCTCGGCGAGCTGCGCGCCGAGGGTGAGCGCGGCGCCGGGATCATGGTCGCCGCCGGCGCCGATCTCACCCTGCACCCAGGGGCGCAAGTCCTCGCGCGCAACCTGGCCGACGGAGTCGACGGCGGCAAGGTCCGCCTGATGACGGCCGAAGGCACTCTGAAGCTGCAAGGCGGGGTCATCGACACCGCGGGTGGCCCCGGCGCCGAGGACGGAACCGTGCTCCTGCGCGCCCCTCGCACCGGCGTGAGCGACGCGACCCCGGGCGGCACCGGCGTCTCGATCGAAGCGATGCGGGCGGCCTTCTCCCAGGTGCGCGCGATCGAGGTGGAAGCCGTCCGCGTCTACGACGGGGTGGAGCAGATCAGTCAGACAGCGCCGCAGACGGCGCCTCCACCGGCACCCAGCCCCGCTCCGCTGACGGCGCCGCCGGTGCCGGGCATATCGGCTCCGCTCTCGGCTGCACCGTC
>Ga0163144_10015337_pt1 | contig 15817 bp, 16 predicted proteins | sample OliLak19BULKMAT1_FD_123175 | JGI IMG/M metagenome (GOLD analysis project Ga0163144, IMG submission 123175) | Freshwater microbial mat bacterial communities from Lake Vanda, McMurdo Dry Valleys, Antarctica - Oligotrophic Lake LV.19.BULKMAT1 | ecosystem: Environmental > Aquatic > Freshwater >...
AAACGGGAACTGAAAAAACTGTGTGATGCGCTTGACGAAAAAATGCTCCTGCCGGACCGCTCGCCACATCTGACGCTGGTGCACGAAGATGGTTATGTGATTGCAAGGTTCAACGACGAACGCATTCCATTCCTGCCACGTGATGTCCTCATCATGCCGTTGCGCAACATCACCGTCGAAGAGCTTGCTGGCCACTTTCTGGCCACACTGCTGGCCACCCCCACCATCGCAGCCTTGCCGCTTGCCGGCATGGAAATCAAGGTTTCATCCGGCCCCGGTCAGTGGGCCGGTGCCCGTTGGAGAAGCGCATGAAAACACTGCTCATCACCGGGGCATCCGCCGGCATTGGCCTGCACACGGCGCGCCTGTTCCAGGAGCAGGGTTTCCAGGTCATCAACCTGTCACGCCGTCGCTGCCCGCTCGACAACGTGACACACGTGAGCTGCGATCTGGCAGAACCGGATTTCATGGACGGTATCGCGCCGACGCTGCGACCCATGCTCGAGCGCGCCACTCAAACGGTACTGATTCACAACGCCTCGAAGCTCACCAACGACTCCTCTCTGGAGACACCCAGCAGCAACTTGCGGGCGATCCTGGAAGTGAACGTCGTGGCACCGAACAGCCTGAACTACTTTGTCATTCCGTTCCTGCGTCCCGGCTCCTGCATCCTCTTTGTCGGCTCGACTCTGGCCGAAAAGGCAGTGCCGGGCAGCTTCACTTACGTCACCAGCAAACATGCCCAGATCGGCATGATGCGCTCGTTGACCCAGGACCTGGCTGGACGAGGCATTCACGCGGCGGCCATCTGCCCAGGCTTCACCGACACACAAATGCTGCGGCAACATGTCCCGGCCGAGGCCATGGATACCGTCAGGCGCATGTCTGCCTTTGAGCGGCTGATCAGCCCCGACGAAATTGCCACAACGCTGCTCTTCGCAGCCCAAAACCCGGTGCTCAATGGCGCCGTGCTGCACGCCAATCTTGGGCAGGTCGAGCGGTGATTCATGCCACAGAATCGACTGTTGATCGCAACCCGCAAGGGACTGTTCCTACTCAACAGCGGTGACGGCCGTGCCGATGGGTTGCTTGATGAACCTCTCTTTCTTGGTCACATCGTTCAACACGCAGTCGCCGATCCGCGTCGCCCCTCAACGATACTGGCTGCGGCAAAAACCGGCCACCTTGGGCCAACCGTGTTCCGCTCGCTGGACGACGGCAAAACGTGGCAGGAAGCGCAGCAACCTCCGGCATTCGAAAAGGCGGCGGCAAATGACGGAAGCGTCGGTCGTGTGCTCGACCACACCTTCTGGCTGACACCGGGACATGCCAGCGAGCTGGGTGTCTGGTGGGCTGGTGGGCTGGCAGCTCACCCCAGGCTCTGTGGCGCAGCGAAGACGAAGGTCGTACCTGGACGGGCGTGCGTGGCTTCAATGATCACCCGGACTATGCACTGCGCACCGAAGATCCACAGGGTGGCACACCCGATGGTCCGGTGCTGCATTCCATTCTCATCGACCCGCGCAGCGCCGATCACCTGTATCCGGGTCTCTCGGGCGGTGGTGTCTGGGAGACCAGGGATCGTGGCGAAAACTGGGCGCCATTGAACGAAGGCATGGCAACCGTATTTGCCGATCCGGACGCAACACCGTCTGGCGACAACCCCACGTCGCTGGCCTGGCAACCGATCGGCTCTTCACACGACCCACATTGTGTCCAGCTGCATCCGCTGAACCCCGATATTCTGTACCAGCAGAATCACTGCGGCATCTACCGACTGGAACGGCCGGCAAGCCGCTGGACCCGCATCGGTCGCAACATGCCGACAGACGTTGGTGATATCGGCTTTGTGGTCGGACTGCACCCACGCGATAGCAACACCGTTTGGGTGTTTCCGATGGATGGCACCGATGTCTGGCCAGGAACCAGTCCTGATGGCCGGCCCGCAGTTTACGCAACCCACGATGCAGGCCAGAGCTGGCAACGCCGGGACCGGGGTATGCCGGAGCGCGGCTGCCTTACCGTCAAACGACAGGGCATGGCGATAGACCAGCACGAACCGGTTGGCATCTACCTGGGCACCACCAGCGGTGAGGTATGGGCTTCCACCGATACGGGTGAATCATGGCGTCAGATCGCCGCGCATCTGCCAGAAATCTACGCGGTGAAAACGGCCTGATGCGGGTGCTGATCCCGACGCCGCTGCAGTCGTATACCGGCGGCAAGCGGTTGGTAGCGGCACATGGCGATCGGCTCGCTGATCTCCTCGACGATCTGGATCAGCAGTACCCCGGCATCCGCTTCCGGATGATCAATGAACAGGACCAGGTTCGCCCGCACATGACGATCTATGTTCGGGGTGAACGTACCAGACAGCTCGACACATCACTGCACGAGTGTGAGGAAGTTGTCATTCTGCAGGCGCTCTCAGGCGGATAGGTCGATTACGCAACGGCGCTACCCGCTCAGTCGTTTAAACTGCCGCCGGTCTCAAACCATGATCGGTGCGCAAGCGCGCGTTTCGAATCGCATCGGCACGGACTGTCGGAGAAAAACGGTGTTCAGTTCCTACTACAAAAATCGCCGCGTCCTGGTGACCGGGCATTCCGGTTTCAAGGGATCCTGGCTGGCCCTCTGGCTGAAGCGGCTGGGCGCGGAGGTCTCAGGGCTTGCGCTGCCGCCGCCCACGCATCCCAATCTGCACGAGATCACGAGCGCCGAGGCACTGGCCCATGAAACGGTCTGTGACGTGCGCCAGCGCGACAAAGTTGCCGCAGCCGTCAGCGTACTGCGCCCGGAAATCGTCTTCCACCTGGCTGCACAACCCCTGGTCCGCCAGTCCTACACGGACCCTCTGGAAACGCTCGACACCAACGTCATGGGTACGGCCAACGTGCTCGAAGGAATTCGTCAGGCGAAACTCGACTGCACCACCGTGTGCATTACCAGTGACAAGTGCTACGAGAACCGGGAATGGGACTTCGCCTATCGGGAAATCGACCCGATGGGCGGGCATGACGTCTATTCGATGAGCAAAGGCGCCATGGAGCTCACCGTCTCTTCGTGGAATCGCTCGTTTTTTCTGCCGGACCCACAGATGGGTCATCTGGTCACTGTACGCGCTGGCAACGTCATCGGCGGCGGCGACTACGCGGCCGATCGCATCATTCCCGATATCGTGCGTGCGCTCATCGCTCACCAGCCCGTACTGGTGCGCAACCCGAGAGCCGTTCGTCCCTGGCAACATGTCCTGGAGTGTCTGAGCGGATATCTCTGGCTGGGCGCGAGACTGGCCGACGAAGCCAAAGGCTCACCGTTGGCAACACCCTTCAACTTCGGTCCGGAGCCTGCGGCCCGACAAACGGTTGGCCGGCTGATCGAGGAAGTCCTCAAACACTGGCCGGGCGAGTGGGTAGACGGGTCACAACCCGGCAGCGTACACGAAGCCAAACTGCTGACGCTGTCGATCGAGAAGGCAGGCGCGATGTTGAACTGGACCCCCACATGGACCTTTTCACAAACCATCGAACACACCGTGGCCTGGTACCGGGAACGGCATGTCGCGCAGTCCACGGACATGTTGCGGTTCACCAGCCAGCAACTGGACCAGTACCTGGCCAGCGCGCGCGCCAACGGCGCGCAGTGGGTCAACGCCTGATGAAATTCCTGGCCACGAAGCTTGCCGGACTGTTCCAGATCGAACTGGAACTTCGGCAGGACGAACGCGGTTTCCTGGCCCGCACCTATTGCGACAACGAGTTTGCCGAACACGGGCTCAACATCCGCTGGCCGCAAAACAACCTGTCACAAACAAAGGCTGCAGGCATGCTGCGTGGCATGCACTTCCAGGCTGACCCGTTTCCCGAGACCAAGCTGATTCGATGTGCCGCAGGCGCCATCTTTGATGTGCTCGTCGATGTTCGACCGGCTTCGCCCACCTTCGGCCAGTGGCAGGGATTTGAGTTGACCCAGGCCAATCACACCATGCTGTACGTGCCCAGCGGTTTTGCCCATGGTTACCAGACCCTGGTGGACAATTGCGAGGTGTTTTACCTGATGTCGGAGTTCTACAAACCCGAACTCGCCAGAGGCATCCACTACGACGATCCCGACGTTGGCATCGTCTGGCCAATTCCAAACCCCCAGCTCTCGCCCAAGGATCAAGCGCTCCCGAGTCTGAAAACCTTATTGTAGGAGCGGTCTCCAACCGCGAACCAAACGGGTATGGAAGCGGTCTCCGACCGCGAACAGCGTTACCATGAGTATCGCGATCAGGAGATCGCTCCTGCAATTCCTGCAATCGAGACACCATGTTTAACGGTTTTTCTGAACACCACATCACCACACCATCCGGCGCCATCTTCGCGAGAATCCGCGGTGAAGGTCCGCCACTCCTGCTGCTGCATGGCTATCCTCAGACACACGCCATCTGGCATCGGGTAGCCCCGGCGCTCGTTGATGCAGGATTTCGGGTGATTGCAGCCGATCTGCCGGGTTACGGGCACTCTTCCATCCCTCCTTTGACTGAGGTATCCGCATTCACCAAACGCTCGATGGCCCAGACACTGGTCGACGCCATGGCCGCATTGGGGCACCAGACCTTTACCGTCATCGGGCACGATCGAGGCGCCCGGGTCAGCTACCGCATGGCCCTTGACCATCCCGAGCGCGTAGAGCGTCTGGTTACCCTGGACGTTCAACCCACACTCGATACCTTCGAGAACCTGGGGCGACTCGGCGGGATCGCCGCCTACCACTGGTTTTTCCTCGCGCAGGCCTACCCACTGCCGGAACAACTGATTCAGCCGAACGCGGAGTGGTTCCTGCGCTGGTCGATCAAGTCATGGGCCGGCGACAAGGAAGCGTTCAGCGATGACGCCATGGCCGACTATGTCGCGAGCTTCACGCAGCCCGACCGCCTGCGCGCAAGCTGCAATGACTACCGCGCCGGCGCCACGCTCGACTGTGAAATCGACGCAGCGGATCGTGATGCTGACAGGAAGATCACGTGTCCCATGCTGGCGCTTTGGGGAGCAGGTGTTGGCAGGCGGGCGACAGAAGGCCGCATCCTCGAAACCTGGAAACGCTGGGCGACCAACGTCCGGGGAGAGGGGCTGCCCTGTGGGCATTTCATTCCCGAGGAGGCACCTCAGGAATTGCTCAGGACGCTCTTGCCATTCCTCACCGGGAAGATCGGCTGACTCTGGTGAGAGCGACATCCCGAATTGTGGGAGAACCTGCAAGCGGTCTCAGACCGCGAACAGGTGCTGACATGCATACAGACACCTCCATTGTTCTCTGTGCCCAGCCCCCCTGATCGGTCGCCGTGCACCCTGAAATCGAGCACTCGTCCAGCACGGTACGCCTGCCGCCCGGCCCATGGCAGACGGTGCTGGACTGCCTGTGCAGTCACTTCGCCGCCATCTCCCGCGAACAGTGGCTCGATCGTATGGCACGGGGTCGTGTGCTGGATGAACGTTGGCAACCCATCGACCCGACACATGAATATCGTGTCGGGCTCACCATCCACTACTTTCGCGAAGTTGAAAACGAGCTTCCGATTCCGGTCGTCGAAACCGTGCTGTACGTGGATGAGCACCTGCTGGTCGCCGACAAACCACACTTCCTGCCGGTAGTGCCATCGGGACGTTTTGTCCGGGAAACGTTGCTGTGGCGATTGATTCAGCGCTTTGGCAATCCGGACCTCTCGCCGCTGCATCGGATCGATCGCGACACGGCGGGCCTCGTGCTGTTCGCAACCACCAGGTCCGGTCGGGATCGTTACCACGCGCTGTTTCGTGAGCGCCGAATCGAAAAACACTATGAAGCGCTGGCGCTGGCCGCACCTGACATGGTTTTCCCCTGTGCACGTGAATCGCGGATCACCCGCGGTGAGCCTTTTTTTCGTTCGCAGGAAGTGGATGGGCCTCCCAACTCGCAGACGCGCATCGATATAATCAGGCGAGAGAGCGCCATCGAAGGTCACTGGCATTATCACCTGCAGCCACGCACGGGAAAAACGCATCAACTGCGAATTCACATGGCAGCGCTGGGCGCACCGATTGCCAATGATCGACTGTATCCGACGTTATTGCGCGATACCGACGATGATTACACCAAACCACTGAAGCTGTTGGCCAGGGAGCTGGCGTTCACGGATCCACACACGGGAATGCACCACAGGTTTACCAGTGCGCTGGAGCTGTAGATTGGCAGCTGGAACAGAAGTCGCGATACCGGCGTCGACCCGACCGGTGGGTGAATGGAAGTGCGCCAGGGGTCCTGTCGAAGGGCGCCAGGTGCGGGTGTACACTCGAGCCCGGAAAATCCTGAACCGGTTCGGTGAATGTGAGTGAGATGGGCGAAACGCTCCGTACGCTGCTTTCGGATGTGCCGGAAGTCGAACTCGCTTTTCTGTTCGGGTCGCAGGCTTCCGGCAGCGCGCGAGCCGACAGTGATGTCGATCTGGCCATTCTTCTCAGGCAGCCACTGTCTGCCGATCTGAAGCTTTCGCTGACGGAAGCAGTGGCCGCAGCGTTGGGCTGCGCGGTCGACATCGTCGATCTCTTCGAGGCACCAGAACCGATCACGGGCGAAATACTCGCAGGCGAGCGCCTGGTTGGAGACAACACGGCCTTTGCACGACTGCTGACCCGTCACCTGATGAACGTTGCGGATTTTCTGCCGCTCCGGCAGCGGATTCTGGATGAACGCAGGGCCGCATGGATTCGTTGATTCTGAGCGAAAAGCTGGAGTCTCTGCGTCGCTGCATTGCCCGTGTCGAGACCAGACGCCCGGCATCGCTGGCCGAGCTGGAATCCGACCCGGATCTTCAGGACATCATCGTGCTGAACCTGACCCGTTCGGTTCAGATCTGTGTTGATATCGGTTCACACATTCTCAGCGCGACCGATGCGGTACCGCCACGATCAATGGGTGACGTGTTCAACGCCCTTGAGCGGCTGGGGACGATATCGCAAGCGACCGCGCTGGCGATGCGCAAGGCTGTCGGTTTTCGAAACGTGGCAGTTCACAACTATGACGTCATCAGCTGGGCTATCGTCCACGCTATCAGTCATCACCAACTCGAAGACTTCCGGCGGTTTGCCGCGGAGATATCGGCTCGGATTCCAGGTGCAGGAACGGGCTGATCGAGAGACGCGGAGCACCTGCGAACGGCCCGGTCGCCACTCCCTCTCCGATCGCAGACGATGGGTTTATCTTCGCTTCAGCGCTTGCGCTTCCAGGGCGGAATTTCATTCCACGCAAACGGCTCGATACCGGCCTCGGTCAATTGCCACACACTCGCCTCAGCCTTGCCGTTATCGAGTTCAAGAAAACCAAGAGTCCCATACTGGGTATCGTAGTTGTGCGGGTAAGTCGGTGAGCCGGGGTTCACGCAGAGTGTGCCATTGATGGTGGCGATGCGTTCCACATGGGTGTCGCCTGACACGATCACATCGGGTGTCCGCTCGGGGAAAAACCGCTCGACCCACTTGGCGAGTGTGAAGTTTGGCGGGCGCTCCGGCACAGGCACATAGTGCGTGAGCCCCACCCACAACCCTTCAATCTCCATGAGCCACGCATACTTCACGCGCGGATCCTGCGGCTGAACCGGGCGACCACCACTGCCATCCTCGCCATTACCCCGCGCGGCGTACACCGGCGCGATGGTCTCGAGTTCGTCGAGTACCCACAGTTCATGGATGTCGCCGCCGTGGAAGATCATGTCGACACCCTTGAAGGCATCAAAGATCTGCGGCCACAACGATTTGCGCGCTTCCGGCAGGTGCGTATCCGAAATCAGACCAATGCGTTTCATGAAACCTGCCCACTCCCTGCGCGTAACGCGCCACCCAGTCTTTTGGTCCCGTGGACAGCGGTGAACCCGGCGCCGTCCCATACCCGTTCGCCGCGCACATAAACACCGGCGACCACCCCATCGGAGCGATTGACCAGCTGCCGGCAGCCGAAGATGTCGCGATGCACAAACTGAACACCGGCCTCGCCATCATGGTTCTTGAGCGCCGCAGGATTGAGCAGCGTGATATCCGCCCGGCTGCCGATATCGATGCGGCCAGCGTCCAGCCCGAAAAACTCTGCCGGCTCCCGTGTCAGGCGTTTCACCATGTGCGAAACCAGCGCTTCCGAATCGTTGGCAGCAATCTTCAGTGCGCGCAGATTGCAGTCGAAATACGCCATGTTCACCACGTGCGCGCCACTGTCATTGAACCCCGGCAGCAGTTTCGGATGCAGCAGCAACCGCTTGATGGTCGCGGGGTTGGTATTGGCGGCAACGTAGTACCAGTGCAGGTCACGATCAAAGTGGCGCAGCAGCGCCAGGAAAAACGCAGCCTCATGCGTCACCGCGCGGCCAATGGCTTCGAATGTTTGCACCTCGATCTGGTCGTTGGAGGCGGTGAGGCCACCACTGAGCCACAGCAGATACCGACTCCTGATCTGCGCCATGCTCTGACCTGGCCAGGACGGCACGGGTGCACGAAAGATCATCATGTCATTGAGATCGCGGCTCATGAACTGGCGTTCAAGCTTCAGCTTGCGGCGAATGGCCGCCATATTGAACCCGCTCTTGCCCACATCCCACATGGCACAGAATTCCTCGACAAACGCCTGGTCATCGAAAATCTGCTGCCGCGCCTGCACATCTTCGAGTTCGGTTTCGATCAGCCGCCGCATCTGTGGGCTGGCTTCCGCCAGCGGGCTCACCACACCCTCCGAGTAGATGCGAAACGGCGCTGCCAGAGACTGCATGCGCAGGTGACCTGCAAACACTGCGGAGTTGAGCACGTTGGTCAACGTCATCGCCTGCCACAGCTGCATGCGATTGTTCACCGATTCGAGCGCCGCCAGCGCCGTCACCTTGAGCGGTTTGCCATAGAGCCGCCCGCTGGTCAGCCCCATGAGCTTGAGTGTCAGCTTGCCCTTGTCCGGTGCGGGGGTCATCTGCCACACGCGGTCGTGTCGCCGCACCACATCGGTGAGCGCCCGGTATTCCTCGAATGGCGCGTACTGCGTCGGTATGCGCTTGCGGATGTTGGGCTGGTTCGCGAGGTAATGCAGTGGCAACCCGTCGGTGGAAAATCCCAGATAACCGGCGTCCATGGCCTTGTCGAGGATGGCCGTCATCTGATCCAGTTCGGCCCGCGTGGGATCACGATTGATGCTGGCCTCAAGCCCCATCACTTCGATGCGCAACATGGAATGGGGCAGGAAAGGCGCGAGGTTCACTGCCAGCGGCAGCGTATCCAGGTGATCGAGATATTCCTGTGGCGTACGCCAGATCGCCTTGTCTGCAACCCTGGCCAGCACATCCTTCGGTATGTTCTCGACACGCGCAAAACAATCGACAATCGGATCCTGCCCGTTACTGCGCTGCGCACCAAACGCAAGCCCCAGTGAACAATTGCCGATGATTGCTGTCGTGGTGCCGTGCCGGACCATCTCCGGCAAACCGGGGTCAAGCTCGGCTTCGAGGTCTTCATGGGTGTGGATATCGAGCAGACCGGGCATCAGCCATTGCCCGCCAGCCTCATGCACCGATGTTGCGGATTCGGCCGGCAGATGCACGCCCTTGGCGGCAATCCGCCCGTCGCGTACGGCGATATCCACGATTTCACCGGGACTGCCCGTCCCATCAAAAACCTTCGCCCCTCTGATGATCACATCCCAATGCATGCCTGTGCGCCCGTTCACCGTCAGCAGACAAGCATGCGGAGTCTGCTGGCCCGACACAAGCCGCGCAGACTCCAGCCACGCACACTCCAGCCACGCACACTCCAGCCACGCACACTCCAGCCACGCAAACTTCAGGCAGCTACAGCGTTCGCTGCACCACCCGAACCGCGGGCACCAGGGTGAGACAAAGCAGAATGAGCCCGACAAACAGGCCGCCGCTCACGGTCAGCGCAACCGCAACACTGGTCTCTTCCGCCACCATGCTGATCGGCAGCAGGCCAATGGGCATCAGACCCTGTGACATCATGTCGATGGAAAGGATCTTGCCGCGCATGTGCCCGTCGACCTGCATCTGCAGCAAACTGCGATTGAGTGACGTCGTGGTACTGCTGAGGAAACCAATCAGCAGGATGGCGACAAAGGCCGTACCCAGCGAGGGCGAGAGACCAAAGGCGATGGTCATCGCCCCCCAGCCGAGCCCGGTACAGATCATCCAGAGCCCCTTTCGATCCAGACCACCCAGGCTGCCGGTGACCAACGACCCCACGATGGCGCCGGCACCCATTGCCGAGATCAGAAAGCCAAGGTCATCAGGCCCGCCCCCCAGCACATCCTGGCTGAACGCGGGCATCAGCGTGTTGATGGGCATGCCAAACATGAATGGAATGACCCCGAGCACGATGAGCCCGAGGATGGGCGGACGCGCGCGGATGTACGCAAAGGCATCGCGCATCTCGCGCAAGGGGCGCCCGGTGGCGGGATGGGTTTCACCGCCTTTTGACAGACGGCTGACGGTCAGTGCGGAGACTGCATACAGGGCGCTGATGATGAGATAGACCACACCGACCCCGAAGTGCGACTGTTTGTCGCCATCGGCGATCCACGCGATCAACAAACCCGCAAACGAAGGTCCGACAATGCGCGCAAAATTCCAGCCGGATGAATTGAGCGAGGTCGCTGACAGGATCAGCCGGTCCGGGACCAGTTCCGGCACAAACGCCTGACGTGATGGCATGGAGAGCGCGAGTACGGTGCCATTAAAAAAGCCGAAGCCCATGAAGTGCCAGAAACTCACGTGTTCCGAAAATACGATGAACGCCATGATGCACGTGGCCATGGCGTTCATGCTCTGACCGACAACGATGACCCGTCGTTTGGAATAACGATCGGCAAGCAGCCCGCCCCACAGCGAAAACAGCACGGTCGGCAACAGGAACGCCAGCGACACCAGTGCCAGATCCAGTTCCGATCGGGTCAGCTCATAGATCAGCCAGCCCCGCGCAATGATCTGCATGTTCATCGCCAACGAGGCCGCGAGCCCACCCAGGAAGTGCAGGCGAAAGTCGGGGATCGCTAGTGCGCGATATAGGTCAGATGAGGCCAACAGATTAACTCAAGCGTGCAGCCGCCAAGCGTCACCGTCGCGCACGATGTGGCCCGCTGTCGGGGTCGCAAAGTGGGTACCGATCACCAGCACCGGTTGGTCCGCATACCGACCAATGAAGTCGTGACGGGTGTGCGCACTCATGTTCGGATCCCAGTCCGCAAGGCTCGACCAGTCTGGCCGCGCAATCTGGCAGGGATGATGAATCATGTCACCGGTAATCACGGCTGCTTCGCCACGCGAGGCTATCCGGATACTCACATGACCAGGCGTGTGCCCTGGTGTGGGTTCGAGCCAGACTTCATCGCAGATTCGATGTTCTGACGTCACGAGATCGGCGAGGCCGCCGTCGAAGATGGGCTGCACCGAGTCTTCGAACACCGGGCCATACGGCTGCGGCTCAGCCTTCCAGTGCTGCCACTCAGCCTCGGCAAACAGGTACCGTGCATTGGGAAAGGTAGGTGTCCACCGCCCATCGACCAGACGGGTATTCCAGCCCACATGATCCACATGCATGTGGGTACACAGCACCGTATCGATACGCGCAGGCGTAAACCCGGCCGCTTCGAAGCGCGACATGAAGTCGCCCTGCATGTTGTTCCATTTTGGATACGTGCGTGATTTGTCGTTACCGATGCAGGTATCGACAACAATGGTCCGTCCGTGCACTTCGATAACAAGGCAATGGATGCTGAGCAGCAGTTTGCCGTCCTGCAGGAAAGGCGCAAGCCACGGCATGGTGGCCAGTTCGGCCGAGGTTGCCTGTGGCAGCAGATGGGGTCCGAGGGACGCCGTGGTGAGTTCCACGACCTGGGTCACGCGCACATCGCCAATCTGCCACTTCAACATGTCGGAATACCCTCCCTCACCTGTTCCCGCTCATTCGCCATCCTCGCCCGCCTTCCGGCGGACCATTTGCAAAGTACCCGCTATCTGCGCAAACATCCACAGACCACATCGGTCATCCACGCGGTTTGCGACACGGGAGAGGGACATGCGATTCGGCGACGTCGAAATTGAAAAACAGGGTCATGTAGCCGTTCTGGAAATCCAGCGACCGCCCAACAACTTCTTTGATGTCGATCTGATCAACGCGCTGGGTGACGCGTTCGAAGCGATGGACCAGGACCCTGAAGTGCGCGCGCTGGTGCTGGCCGCGCAGGGCAAGAATTTCTGTGCCGGCGCAAACTTCAGCAATCGTGGCGAGCAGGCCAGGCGCGCCGAACGGACCGAGACGACCGGTAATCCGCTCTACACCGCCGCGGTTCGTCTGTTTGCCTGCAAGAAGCCGGTGATTGCCGCCGTACAGGGTGCCGCGGTGGGTGGCGGCTTCGGGCTGGCCGTGATGCCAGACTTTCGCGTCGTGACACCCGACGCACGCTTTACCGCGAACTTCGTGAAACTCGGTTTCCATCCAGGGTTTGCATTGACCCTGACACTGCCAAAACTGATTGGCCAACAGAAAGCCAACCTCATGTTCCTGACGGGCCGCCGCATCGATGGCGAGACCGCGTACGCGTGGGGCCTCGCAGATCGCATTACCGACCCCGACAACCTGCGTGCGGAGGCACTGGCCTTTGCCAACGAGATCGCGGAAAACGCGCCGCTGGCGATCATGAGTGTGCGCGCCACCCTGCGCGGTGACCTTGCCGCCCAGGTGCAAAAACAGACCGATCACGAGTTCCTCGAACAATATCGCCTGCAGCAGACGGAAGATCACAGGGAAGGAGTGAAGGCGGTTGCCGAACGAAGGCCGGGCAATTTCAAGGGTCGGTGAAAGAGGTCGGTGAAGGAGTGGGAGTACCCCGTCGGGCTAGCCTCGACCCAATGCGACCCTGATGTCCTGGTGCGACGCTTCGTCGAGCTTGAATCGCCCCATCAGCACGGCGCCGGTAGTACACAAGAGGAGCGGGAATACTGCATAGAGCAGGATCATTGTGAACTTCACTGTCATGGTCTGCTCGGCATTGGGAACGAAGCCCGCAATCTGCAGCGCAAAGCCGGTCATCAGCAGCACGACACCCAGTGCACTCTTGGCCACAAAGTTCCACGCCGCATAGTACGAACCTTCCTTGCGCTGCCCGGTGCGCATTTCGTCGTAGTCGATCACATCACTCTGCACGGATGGCCCGATGGAGCCGCCACCGGCAGCGCTGAACCCGGCCAAGACGGCCATCACCATGATCCACACCAGCCGTGTATCGACGGTGTCCCAGACCAGCAGCATGGTCATGGAACCGAACGACACGCCGGTACCCACCATGGAGATCTGCCAGGCCCTGATCTTGCCGATTCGGCGTGACAAGGCGAGCCACGCCGGTACGCCGACCGTCGATGGAATCATGTAACACAGGATGATCAGTGGCGCCCACTGGGGTGCGCCAACAACATAGGCGGTCACGTACAGGGTCAGCGCACCGATGGCGGAAGACCCGACGTTTTCAATGAACCACACGAGGTACAGCGTTCGTGCATGGGGATTGGCCAGAACGTCCTTCAGCGCCTCAAACGGACCTTTTGAACCACGCCCCTGATAGTCCTGCCGTTCTTTCAACCGCACCACGGCGTACAGGATGAGGCCACCCATCACACCTGCGGCAATCCAGGACTGCCAGGCCGCAACCGATCGCACTGCATCTTCGTTGCGCATCTCCGCGTTGATCAGCTGCTGCATGCTGACCAGTGCGAGGATTGAACCCACGGTGTAAAACGCATGGCGCATGCCAAACAGGCGGGTTCGTTCGTGATAGTCGTCCGAGAGTTCAGCGCCCAGCGACATGTGGGGGACAAAAAATACGGTCATCGCGGAATAAAAACCAATGATGGCCACCGCCATCCACGCGATCAGCGCTCCCCCCTCGAGACTCGCGGGTGGAGAAAAAACCATGATGAACGTGAGCCCGACCGGGATGAGGCTGGCCAGAATCCACGACCGACGCCGGCCGAGTCGCGAGCGGGTACCATCACTGAGATAGCCTGCGAGTGGATCGGACACCGCATCCCAGATACGCGACGCGCTGAAGATCAGGCCCATCACCGCCGGGGCAATCAGCAGCACATCCGTGGCGAACTTCATCACGTAGAGCGAGAGCAGCAGATACATGTAGCCGGCGCCGACTGCCGGAGCACCAAACGCAAAGACGGTTCGCCATGAGGTGCGGCCTGAAATCTGCGCCATTACTGCAACCTCGACAGATCAGGAAGGATCAAGCGTTTCGGATCGTCAGCCCGCCATCCACCGGCAGCGTTGTACCGGTAATGAAACTGGATGCCGGCAGACAGAAATTCAGCGTGCCATGCGCCACTTCTTCCGGGTCTGCATAACGTTTGAGCGCCACCCGTCGCCGTGCATATTCCTGTTTCTGCTCTTCCGGAATGCCCGCCGTCATGCCGGTACGAATCGGACCGGGGCAGATGCAGTTGACCGTGATGCCGTCCGTGCCGAGTTCAACCGCAAGTGATCGGGTAAGGCCAATCACACCGGTTTTGGCCGCGGTATACGGACTGCCAAACTTGGTGGCTCCGAGCCCTTCCGTTGACGCGATATTGACGATACGTCCGGCACCGGACTTGCGCAGGTGCGGGAGCGCCGCACGAATAGTGGCGGTATGCGCGGTCAGCAGGACGGCGAGTGTCTTGTCCCAGGCCGATTCATACTGGTCACCGTCGATGGGCGTAAAGATCGAGATACCCGCATTGTTGATCAGAATATCGATGCCGCCGAAGTGATCGGCAATCTCGTCGAACACCGACTTGATGGACGCCCGATGGGACAGGTCCAGTGTCCAGCCCCTGACCGGATAACCAGCGGCTTCGATTTCGCCAACCACGCGCGCGAGGGGAGCGGCGTTGAGGTCAATGGCCGCCACCTTGGCGCCTTCGTCGGCAAACAGTTTGGCCGTTGCTTCGCCCATGCCGCTGGCAGCGCCGGTGATCACGGCGACCTTGCCGGCAATGGATCGACTGAACTTGCTGAGTTTCATGGTATTTCTCCAGAGAGGTTTCTCAAAAGGGAGCGTCGCCATACAGCGCCCGCGCAAACGTGTCGAGATTCGGACCCCGGCGCAGATGATGTCCACCATCAACAGGCAGATTCACACCGGTGATCCAGGAACTTTCAGGGCCACAGAGAAAACGCACTGCGCGGCCGATGTCGTCCGCCATGCCCGTACGTTCGAGCGGCATGCAGGACAGATAGTCTTCGTGCACATCGTTGGTGGCAAACAGGCCGGCGGCAATTTCGGTGTCCACCAGACCCGGGCACACGCTGTTCACACGCACCTTCACCGAACCCATTTCATCGGCCAGGTTACGCACCAGCATGTCGATGCCCGCCTTGCTCACGCAGTACGTGGACATGAACCGATGGGTTCGCAGGCCGGCGATGGACGAGATGGCACACATGGCTCCACCCCCCGCGCGCATGATGGCCTGCCCGGCATGTTTGAAGGTATAAAACGTGCCATCGAGATTGGTCTGCATGACCCGCCGCCACTCATCACTCGTGGTCTTGACCACGGTACCGAGCGCACCCGTACCGGCATTGGCCACGGCAATCGTCAACGGCGCCCAGGCCTGGGCCTGCACCACTGCCGCCTGAACTGCAGACTCATCACCCACATCCCCGGCAAAAAACTGTACTTCACCCAGCGCCGCCAACGATTGCGCGGCACGTTCGAGTCTGGCCTGATCCCGCCCCATCAACGTCACCCGGGCACCGTCGCTGACAAACGCACG
>Ga0163144_10015338_pt1 | contig 15817 bp, 10 predicted proteins | sample OliLak19BULKMAT1_FD_123175 | JGI IMG/M metagenome (GOLD analysis project Ga0163144, IMG submission 123175) | Freshwater microbial mat bacterial communities from Lake Vanda, McMurdo Dry Valleys, Antarctica - Oligotrophic Lake LV.19.BULKMAT1 | ecosystem: Environmental > Aquatic > Freshwater >...
GCCTCGCCGAAAAAACCGCCGACCGCCGCGGAAAGGCCCCGGTCGAAGAAGCCCCCGCCAAAGAGCCCCCCGCCGAAAAGCCGGCGTAGGCGCGTGTAGGTCACGAGCCCACAAAATTCCGTATAGAGTATCTTCAGGCCGGATCGATCCGGCCTGAAAGTACTCTGGAGTACCCGATGGGGGGATCGATCCGGGGTCCCACATGGTTTGGAGGGCACCGGAGGCGGGTCGAACCGGGTAGGGGGCCGTATGGGTGAAGGGTGGCAGCGGGTCCGGCCCGCGGAGGCAGCAATTGACCGAATATCGGACCTTCTTCGAGAAAACCGCCGAACCTTCACGCCAAAAGCGCTCGCCGCATGCCTGGCAGCAGGCTTTGGGCGACGATCCCGTCTGCAAAGACCGGACGATTCGCATCCCCACCGGCTTCGGCAAGACAGCCGGCGTGGTGTTGCCCTGGATTTACCGGCGCGTCGTCCAGAACGATGCTCGGTGGCCTCTGCGGCTCGTGTTCTGTTTGCCCATGCGGGCTCTCGTGGAGCAGACGGAAGAGGCCATTCGCCCCTGGCTCGCAGCCACCTCGGATCAGGCAAAGCTGCACGTTCTCATGGGCGGGATCGAGGCAGAACGCTGGGAGCTCGAACCCGAGAGACCGGCGATCCTTCTCGGCACGCAGGACATGCTCCTCTCCCGCGCGCTGAACCGCGGTTATGGCTCCGGGCGGGCCCGCTGGCCCATGTCGTTCGGCCTCTTGCACCAGGACGCACTCTGGGTGCTCGACGAGGTCCAGCTCATGGATGTCGGCCTCGCCACCAGCGTCCAGCTCGCGGCATTCCGGCAACAAGATGCGACCGCGCGAAAGCGACTGCGCCCCAGCTTCACGTGGTGGATGAGCGCGACACTTCAGCCGGCCTGGCTCGAGACCATGGATCACCCGGCCCCGCCCGACCCGGTTCAGATTGCTCCCGAGGCCAGAAAAGGGGGCCTCTGGGAGGTCGAGAAAGCAATCGAGCACCGCGCAGATCTCGGCACCGAGGCTGACATCGCCAAGCTCGTCTTGAAGCGGCACGCGGCGGGCCAGCTCACGCTCGTGGTGGTCAATCAAGTCAACCGCGCGGCCGAGGTGTTTCGCCTGATCGAAGAGGGCTGTCACGACAAGAAGGGCAAGGGGCTGGTGCGTCGCGAGGCCGCGCCCGACGTGCGCCTCGTCCACAGCCGCTTTCGCGGCGACGAGCGCCAGGCGTTTCGGGCGGAGCTCCTTCGCAAAGACGCGGGGCTCCCGGCGGGCGGGCGCATCATCGTCGCGACGCAAGTGATCGAGGCCGGCGTCGACATCTCGGCGAGCCTCCTTGTCACGGATCTCGCGCCCTGGTCGAGCCTCGTGCAGCGTTTCGGGCGCTGCGCCCGCTATGAGAACAACAAGGGGGCAATCGTCGTCCTCGGAATGCCCAAGAGCGCCGTGCCCTACGAAGCCGGCGATCTGACGGCCGCTGCAGGTGCCCTGGCTGGGCTCGTCAAGGAGCATCGAAGCGCGGCCCCGCGGGCCCTCGAAGCTTTCGAGGAGAGCGCGGATCGCGACCTCCGCGACGGGCTCTATCGCTACAATCCGCCGCACGTCCTCCGGCGCCGCGACATCGACGAGCTCTTCGACACCACGCCCGACCTGAGTGGAGCCGATCTCGATATCAGCCGGTACATTCGCAGCGGGGAGGAGCGCGACGTGCGTGTCTTCTGGCGTCGCTTGCCGCCCCCGGTCTCGAAGACAATCGCCCGCGACGACATCGGCTCGGTGGGTCGCGACGAGCTCTGCCCCGTGCCTGTCGCGGAGCTGCGCGAGTGGGCCCGGACCGATCGCAAGCGGCTGGTGTACGCCGTCGATTACCTGGACCCTGCCGGGCGGTGGACACGGCTGGACGCAACGAGGCTCGCGAAGATCGTACCGGGCATGACGTTGATGCTCGCGAGCACCGACGGCGGCTATATGTCCCAGACGGGCTGGAGCCCGAAGTCGGAGGCCGAGGTGGAGCCGGTGGAACGCGCAGCTCCACGCGACGACGCGGAGGCCAAGCTGGATCGCAGCGCCCAGGCCGCGGAGGACGACAGCCTTTCTCACACTCCGTGGAAGACCATCGCCGTTCACGGGAGAGAGACCGGAGAGATCCTCGAAACCATCGCGAGCGAGCTGAAGCTGGAGACATCGCTCGTCCGGTTGCTTGGACTTGCAGGTCGCTGGCATGACGCAGGCAAGGCGCACACCGTTTTCCAGGCGGCGATTCTCGACGAAGCGCGCGCCGGTGGGGGTCCAGTCGCGGCGCAACGCGATCTCGCCAAAGCCCCCGAGGGTGCCTGGAGAAGGCCGGCTTATCGCGACCGTCCGGGTTTTCGCCACGAGCTGGTGAGCGCGCTCGCCATCCTCGAGCTGCTTCGCCGGACCAGGCCTGATCACCCTGCGCTGCTCGGCGACTACCGCGAGCTGCTGGTGGCGCTGGGCATGCCGCCCGAAACGGTCGCCCCGGAGCTGGTCGTCCACGAGCAGGATCCGCTCGCCCAGGAGATTGTCACGCTCTCGGCGAGCGAGGTCGATCTGCTGCTGTGGCTGGTTTGCTCGCACCACGGCAAGGTGCGCTGCGCCTGGGCCAGCACTCCGCTCGACCAAAACGACGGGCGCGGCGCGATCCACGGCGTATTCGACGGCGACCTGCTGGCCTCCTTCGCGCTCAGCTCGGGCGGCGGAGCCGAGCACGCCGTCCCCGCGCTCACGCTCTCGCTGGGGCCCGCCGCGCTCGGCATTGGCCCGCGCTACGGCGCGTCCTGGAGCGACCGCGTGGCGGGCCTCCTCGCGGCGCATGGTCCCTTTGCGCTCGCATACCTGGAAGCGCTCGTCCGCGCCGCCGACGTGCGTGCCTCGATGGAGAAGCAATGACGATTCACGTCCATCGCCTCGCCGGCTGCGCGCCGCAGCCGTTGGCGCACTACCTCAAGGCCCTTGGCGTGCTGCGCCTCGTCGCCGGGAAGGATCCCGCTGTCCGCGCTTTCTGGAAAGACGATGTCTTCGTGCTCGTCACGGCACTCGACAGCGCGGCGCTCGGCCGCTTCTTCCTCGACGATTACACGCCGACACCCATCCTCGCTCCGTGGAACCGCGGCAGCGGTTTTTATCCCAAGGACGCGAAGCACGGTATCGATCCGATCTCCAGCTCGCCCTCGGCGCGGTTCGCGCCCTATCGGGAGGCCATCGAAGTAAGCAAGAAGCTCGTGGACGGTCGTGAGGCTCTCACGAAAGAAGAAAAGTACCGCTTGCTCCAGGATTGTCGCCGGCACCTTCACGGCGCCGCGCTCGACTGGCTCAATGCCGCGGTGGTCCTCACCGGCGAGGACGGCGCGTCGTATCCCGCCCTGCTCGGGACCGGCGGTAACGACGGGCGGCTCGACTTCACGAACAACCAGATGCAACGCCTGGTTGCCCTCTTCGATCCCGGCACGGGCGCACATCAGGCGGAGGCGGCTGGCTTTCTCGACGCTTCCCTCTTCGGTCGCTCCACGCCCGGCCTTCCCGAGCTGGCCATTGGCCAGTTCCTTCCCGGGAGCCACGGCGTCAATCCCTGGGACTTCGTGCTCATGCTCGAAGGCGCGATCCTCTTCCAGGTCGCCGCCGTGCGCCGTCTCGACGGTGCGGGCCTCCCCCAGGCAGCGGCCCCGTTTGCCGTGCGCGGCCAGGCCGGCGGGTACGCGAGCGCCTGCGCCGCCGACGAGTCTGCGCGCGGCGAGCAGTGGATGCCTCTCTGGAACGGCCCCGCTTCGATCGCCGAGGTCCGGTCCCTTTTCGTCGAGGGCCGCCTCCAGGCCGGCGGCGAGCGCGCGCACAAGACGCTCGACGCCGCCCGCGCCGTGGCGCGGCTCGGTGTCGCTCGCGGCGTCGGCGCGTTCGTTCGCTTCGGGTACATCGAACGCAACGGTCAGGCGAACCTCGCCGTCCCGCTCGGCCGCTGGCAAGTGAAGATGGAACCGCGCATCCGTCTCCTCGACCAGATCGATCCGTGGGTCGACCAGCTCCGCCGCGCCGCGCGCGGCAACACGGCGCCGGCCTCCGTCGAGCGCAGCCTCCGCGCCGTCGAGGCAGCGATGCTCGCGGTTTGCCGCGGCAGCACCTCCGAGCGCTGGCAGCGTGTGCTCCTCGCCCTGGCCGAGGCCGAGGACCTGCTCACGGCACGCCCCAAGGCGACCGCGGAGGCGCGCCTTCAGCCTCTCCCCAGCCTTTCTCCCGAGTGGCTCGACGTTGCCGACGACGGCTCCGAGGACGTCCGAATCGCGCGGGCCATCGCTTCGCAAACCGGTCCGCTCGATCGCCGTACGGCTGCGAGCTTCGGCCCCGTTCGCGCTCACTGCCTGCCACTCGATCCCAGATCCGGGTTCACCCGGTTCGCGACCGCCGAGGCCGGCCTTCTTCACGACCCCCGCGTCGTCTGGACCGGCCGCGATCTCGTCTCCGATCTCGGACAGATCGCGCTTCGCCGGGTCATGGAGCACCAGCGCTTCGGCTCGGACGCGTTCCCGCTTCGCGGGCGCGCCTTCGCCACGCTCGACGACGTTGCCCTCTTCCTTCGCGGGTCGCTCGACGAAACGCGCATCGCCGGCCTCGCCCGGGCCTTCATGGCCGTGGACTGGCCCACGGTGCCGCGTCCTTCCGAACCGCCCCGCCCGCAGCACCCTTCCGCGCTCCACGCGATCTTTCGCCTCGCGTACGCACCGGAGCTGGTCCGGGCTCGCACTCGTGAAGGCACGCGCGAGCTCGATCCGCGCTGCGATCCCGGCCCAATCCGCCTGCTCCTCGCCGGACGCCTCGAGGCCGCCGCGGAGGCTGCGCTCCGCCGGCTCGCCACGCGCGGGGTGCGCTCCAAGATTCGGCACGCCGTGGGAAGCCCGGCGCTCGCCGCCCGGCTGGCGGCGTCTCTCGCCATCCCTGTCGCGCCGCTCGATCTGGGCCGTCTGCTCCTGCTGGTCGACAAGCCCAGAAACGAGCTGGCCGACATCGAGAATCGCTCGCCTTCCCTGTCCACCGCCGACTCTACGCCCGAACCCCTGACCCCGGAGTGACCATGCCCCTCGATCTCGCGATGCTCCTCAATGACTCGGGCGCTCGCCCTTCCCGCGTCCTGCTCGAAGCCAAGCTCCAGCCGGTGCAGGGCACGCGCTTCCAGCCCACCGGCTTTCCCGACCTCGGCGCCGCCGTCTTCAACACCCCGAAGGGTGAGCGCCTGCTCGTCGAGAGCGCGCAGAGCATGGCCAATCGCCTCGAAGCAGTGTGCTGGGACGCCGCCGAGCACGAGCTCGTCAAAGAGCTGCGCGGCCTCTCCTACGTGCGCGTCACGAAGGCGGGCACCTATCTCACGAGCTCCATCGTCGAAGCTCACCGCCTCAACTCGCCGTACATCCTCGAAAGCAAGGATCGCACGTTCGCTGACGCGCTCGCCAAGGAGACGGCGGTCCTGGCCGAGGGCGTGATCGATCGCCGAAAGCTCGCCGAGATCGTCTTTCGCTACGACGTGTCGGCGCTGCTCCACGGCCTCTTTCTCGCCAAGAAGGAGCTGGCCGGCGGGCGCCTCCGGATCGAGCGCGCGGTGAGCGCTTTCATCGAGGCCGACGGCATCCACGTCGCTGCTTCGGGCGGCGTGAAGAAAGATGATGTCAATCCTAGCGGCGAGGCAGCGAAGGGGTTTGGCCACGTCCCCTTCCAGCGCGACGAGTACACCGCCGAGAGCATCGTCGCGTTCTTCAATGTCGATCTCGCTCAGATCCGCGGCTATGGCCTCGGCGCCGACGGCGAGCGCCTTCTCGTCCTGCTCGCGCTCTTCAAAATCGCCTCGCTCCTCGAAGGGGGCCTGCGGCTGCGTACCGCGTGCGATCTCGCGCTCGACGGCGTCGTAAGAGTCACTGCACCCAACGGCTTCACGCTCCCGAGCGCGGCAGACCTCCGCGCCGAGCTGCCCGCGGCGATCAAGAAGTGCGGCTCCAAGTTCGCCAGCAAGAGTGGCGTGACCGAGGTGGTCTTCGCATGACGCTGCGCCTCGCGATCCGCTTTCCCGCCGGTCATTATCACGCGACGCCGTGGGGCCGCCACGTCAACGAGGGCGAGGTCGAATGGCCGGCGAGCCCGTGGCGCCTTTACCGCGCGGTCCTCGCCGCCGGTTTCACCAAGCTCGGCTGGACCGAGGTCCCGCCCGACGCGCGCGCGCTGATCGAGACCCTCGCCGCCGTGACGCCCGAGCTTTATCTCCCCGCCGCCTCCCTGGGTCACACGCGGCACTACATGCCAATCGCGGAGGGCCGCAGCGCGACGACCACCAAAGTCATCGACGCATTCGCGGCGATCGAGCGCGATGAGAGCGCGGTGCTCGGTGTCGAATGGGACGTCGCGCTCTCGGAGAACGATCTCGCGCTGGTGGATGCCCTCGCGGCGGCGCTCGGCTATCTCGGTCGGGCCGAGTCGTGGGCTGCCATGGAGCGCGTCTCGACGTTCCCACCGGGACTCTCCCCCTGCAAGGTCTCGGAGACCGCGCCCGGCCCAGGCTACGAGCGCGTCCCTCTGCTCGCGCCGCTCGATCCCGCGACGTATGCGCGGTGGCGCAGCGACGCCGTCGCGCGCGAGACGGCGGCGGAGCTCCCCAAGGAGGCGGCCAAGAAAAAGATCGCCCGGCTGGCGAAGAGCGAAGCGCTCTATCCGAAGGACGTGATCGCCGTCTTGCTCGCGAGCACCAAGAAGATCCAGGACGACGGCTGGAGCCAGCCGCCGGGGACACGGTGGCTCTCGTACTGGCGTGGCGCCAACGCGCTCACGACGGCTCCGCCGCACGTGGCTCGGCGAGTGCCGCGAGGCGGCTTGCGACCGACCACCGCGCTCCTGGCTCTGGCCTCGGACACGGCGACCAAAGAGGTCCTGCCACGGCTCGAAGACGCCCTGTGGCGCGCCGAGCGGACCCACGCGGCGCTCGTGCGACTGTCGGACGAGCACGGCAGAGGACCGTCGCGCTGCTTCACGGGCAAGGACGACGCAGGAGAGCCGCTCTCCGGCCACCGGCACGCCATGGTGTTGCCCGTCTCGCTCGCGCGGCGCGGGCATATCGATCACGTGCTCGTCCATGCGCTGATGGGCCTGGACGAGGCAGCGTGCGCCGCGCTCGGGAAGATTCGGCGAATGTGGGCGAAGAGGAACGAGCCCGAGACGTTCGTGACGCTGGTGGGGCTTGGCAACGTGGAGGACTTCGCGCAGCTCGTGCCCCACGTGGGCAGTGCCAGGGTGTGGATCAGCACGACGCCCTTCGTGGCGCCGCGGTTCATGAAGGCGAAGGGCCAGAATTCGCTCGAAGGTCAGGTCCAGTCCGAGCTCTCGTCGCGCGGGCTGCAAGCCGCCGCGCGGGTGGAGGCGCAACTGGAAGGCGGCGCCTATTGCGAGGGAGCAGCGTTCTGGCATGCCTGGGAGAAGCGAGTGCCGCGGGCCGTGGTGCTCGCCGCGCAAGCGCAGTCGCATGCGACGGAGCCGGCGGCACAAGGGGAAAGGGGAGCGCTGCTCGCGCAGCGATGGCGGCACTTCCGGCTGGAGCGAGGCGACAAGCGAACACCGGAGCAGCGGGACAGCGGCATGAAGCGGAACCGCCCGCCCATCGCCGCCGGAATAGGGTTGCGGGTAACCTTCGAGAAACCGCTGCCGGGCCCCATTGCGCTGGGATATGGGGCGCATTTCGGGCTCGGGGTGATGCGACCGTTTTCGCAAGACGAGCAATGAGCGCGAAGCCACTCCTACGCCCCAGGCGTCGTCCCTTTGAAGCAAATATCGGCGAAGAAGTAGGCTCCCAACGCTATCGGCTGACGATAACTCGAGATGGCAACTGCGCGGGCTCCGCCCCCGGACCGGCCCCGCCCGACCCGATTCGGATTGCTCGTCAGCCGCCCCCCACGCCGGTCACCCGCTGCCGGACCGCAAGAACGCCTCGTCAGCCGTCCCCCACGCGGGTCACCCGCTGCCGGACCGCAGGAACGCCGTTCGTTGCGCGCCGTGGCCGTCACCCACCCGCTCCACCCGTCGAACAGCGTGCCTGTCGAGGGAGGCCTCGATGGACTGCCGTGCAGCCTCGCCGTTCAGCACACTGGCGACGAGCAGGGCGCCCGGCGTCATGCGCCGCACCAGGCGCTCCACCATGTCGTCGAGCGCCGCGTCCGAATAGTTCTGGAGAACCCGATCACAATAGATCACGTCGAACGGGCCGGGACACACCGCCTCGTCGCGGAGGTCGCCCGTCACGAACTCCACGGTCCCGCCCGGGTGGTGCGTGACGCACCACTCCTGCGGCTCGACCCGGCCGTTCGACAGGCGGCCGTACCTCACGGTCAAATGCCGCGGCTCCAGCTCGAACCCCGCGGCGATCCGGGTCGCCACCGGCGAGATGTCGAGGGCCGTCACGACCAGGCCGGCGTGGGCGAACCACCGCGGATATTGCGAGACGCCGTTGCCCGCGAACAGCACCGAACGGACAGGCATGCTCCGGAGCGCGTCGAGCTGGCGAAAGTCGAAGAAGCCAAAGAGCTCGTGCTTCATGGCCTGGTCGCCTTCGTGGAGGCGCCAGTACTCGTCCCAGTACTGGGGCAGCTCCGGGCCGTGCCCGTTCGCTTCCACGAAGCGCCGCATCTTTTCGCGCTTTTCCGCGTCCATGGCCACTCCGGCGGTGAGGAATGGCACCCTGCCGCCGGGGCCGCAGAAGGTCAAGCGGCCCGGTCGGTCGCGCGTGGTCGGTCGCGCCCGCTCGGTCGCGCCCGGTCGGTCGCGCGTGGTCGGTCGCGCGTGGAGGGCCGCGCGCGACCGCTGTGGCATTCAGTTGTGGTGAGGGTTCAAATCGGGATCAGTGAGACTGGCTGCCGCCGAGCGTGGCGCCGGCGTCCCGCGGGGAGACCAGCTTGTCGAACCCGCCGCCGCCCTGCGGATTCTGTTGCAGGTCGCCCAGGATGGCCTCCAGGTCGCAGGCCTGGAGGAAGGTCTGGAGAACCTCGGCGCGGCGGGGCAAGAAGACCTCTTGGAGGGCGGGTGACAGCTCGCCCTCCTCGGTCACGTGCGACTGACCGATGGAGTCGGGCCAGGTGAGCCCACAGCCAATGCTGCGGTCCTCGCCCAGGAAGTCTTTGGGGGCGTGGCAGCCCGCGCAGCTCAGGGCGTTGGCGCGGCGCAGCGCGGCCTCGGCGTCGAACGGGTCGGCCTCGGGGCAGCCGGCGTTGAGCCCCTGACTGTCAATCTGGGACTGCATGAGATCGACGAACGTCAGGTCGCCGCCGCTCACGGCCGCGCTGAAGTAGTCGTTCTTCTTGTCGCCCGCGAGCGTGCTCTCCAGGCCGTTGAGCTCGGGGGAAATGAACATCTGCACGCTCTTCAGCTCTTTCGCCGAGAGGGTGGGCAGGTTGTTCCACACGAGCTGATCGCGGAAGAACTGGCCCATGCCGGGGTTCTGCTGGGAGATCGGATAGAGCATGTAGGCGGGCGGGTTGTTCTTGACGGTCGCCGGCAAGAAGGCCGGGCTCTTGGCATTTAGGCCGCTGCCGACGTGCATCTCGCGCATGTCCCACGGGTCTTCCATGTGCATGCTGACGCGGATTTGCCCGGGCTCGGAGCCGCCGTAGCCCTGATCGACGGCGTCGAGCCCGTAGTGAAGCGGGTGGACGGCGGGCTTGAAGCCCGGAATGCCGTCGAAACGATCAGCGCGGAGCCTTTCGGGTCCACCTGAACGTCCGCGTTGCACTCGGGGAAGTCGCTGCACTGCTGAGGCTGCGGAGTCGGGTTGTACGGATACGGCTCCTCCGGATTGTCGGGCCCCGGGACATCTGGCAGCTTGCCCACGTCCGAGCCTTCGCCGCTACCGGTGCTGTCGCAGCCGACAAGACACCCCGCCGCGAGCGCCGCAGCCATCACCAGGTCGAGCCTTCTGGAGAATTGCAAGATCATCGCGCCCTCCGTCGAAAACGACAGTCAATGATAGAAAGATTGCGTTGAGGAGCACAGGGATAGAGGTCCGGGCAAGGTGATGTGACGGGGCATGAGGGATCGGGCGCGGATTGGCCACGCACTGGCCGCGCAGCAGAAGCAGCTCCGCGCCCTGATTCAGCCGCGGCTCAGTGCGAGACGCTGCCGCCGAGCGTGCCTACGCCCGACACGCCGCTACCCGCGATGTGCTTCTTGAATCGCCCGCCGGGGGCCGACTGCAAGTTGTCGGTGAAGGCGCTCATGTCGCAGCCCTGGAGGTAGATCTGGAGCACCTCTGCCCGGTGGGGCAAGAACACCTCTTTGAGCGCGGGCGACAGCTCGCTCGTCTCGGTGATGTGCGATTGACCAATGCTGTCGGGCCAGGTGAGCCCACAGCCGATGCTGCGGTCTTCGCCGAGGAACTCTTTGGGGGCGTGGCACCCGGCGCAGCTCAGCATGTTGGCGCGGCGGAAGGCCGCAGCGGCGTCGAACGGGTCGTCCGTGGGGCAGTCGTAGCTGAGGCCCAGATCGGCGATCACCAGCCCGATCGAGTCGATGAAGACGGGGTCTTCGCCCTTCAGGGCAGCGAGCGAGTAGTCGTTCTTCGTGGCGCCGCCGAGAGCGCTCTCGGCCCCGTTGTACTCGGGCCGCGTGAACATCTGCACGCCGATCAGGTCCGGGCTGGCGAGGGACACGAGATCGGTCTGGACGAAGTTCTGCCGGAAGTACGTGCCGAGACCACCCCCCGAGACGTCGACCGGGTCGAAATAGGCAGCGACGGGGTTGTTCTTGACGGTCACTGGCTGGAACTGGATCTCACCGTTCTCGAAGCTCCGCCCGACCTGCACCTCGCGCATGTCCCACGGGTCTTCCATGTGCATGCTGACGCGGATCTGGCCACCCTCGGCGGCGCCGTAGCCCTGATCGATGCTGTCCAGTCCATAGCTCACCGGGTGAACCACCGGTCCGAACGAGCCGATGCCGCTGAAGAAGAAGGTGTCGAGGTCGCTGGCGATCTCCGCGCTGCTCTTGCCTTCCAGCCCTTTCCAGAGCTTGGCAACGGGCAAACACGAGTCGAGGCAGCCTGGCATGGGGCTCTGGAGGGCGGCCTCGAAGATCAAGAACACGCGGTTGTTCGGGTCGGTCAGGCCGGACGTCTTGGCATAGACGATGCGGTACTGGCCGCACCGCGAGGCGTCGAGGGGCGTGAGATCGAAGCGGTTGACGATGGCGACCGGGAAGAACGAGTCCGGGTCGCCGTCGGCCATCAGGGTCTCGGAGAAGGCCAGTTGACCCTCGGCGCGGGGGCAGATCATCGGGGCGGTCAGGCCGAACTGGGTCGCCGCGTTCTGCGGGCTGTCGCAATGAACGACGTCGCTGAACTTGCCGCTCTGCTCGTCGTTCATGCTGTCGAAGAAGCGTTGCATGGTCTCGCTGGGCGTCCAGCTCACGCCCTGGATGTCCAGAATCTGCTGGATCACCTTGTCGAGCGGGAAGTGGGCGAGCACCACCGGGTCGGTCACGACCATGGCGGGGCCGTCCGGGGCGACCGTCAGCGCGCTGTCGCACACGGGCGCTTCGTTGCACCACACGGTGGTGGTGGTCTCCGACTCGGGCGGCATGCCCCCCGACCCGACGTCGCCCGGGGGCGGGTACCCGCCCTTGTAATCGCACCCGAGAAAACACCCCGCCGCGAGCACCGTCACCGCCGCCAGACTGGATTTGCGAGCAAGAAGCTGAACCATCGCGCCCTCCATCGTTAAGGATTGCCACCCAGCATAGCACTACTGCCGCGGATTTTCCCGCGTAGTGCTAGGCGGCGCGTAGCGCCGCGGGGTCCGGGGCTTGCCCCCGGGGAGACAAAACTAGCGCTACTGCCGCCGCGCAGCGGTGCGCGAAGCGCAGCAAACGAAGTTTGCCGCAGTAGTGATAGGGTGACCGCGGCCGAGCGCACAAGCACGCTGCGAGACGAGTCTGTGCGCTGTTTCCCGCGCGCGCGTCGCGACGTGGCGTGACCGGCAACGATGTTGTCTACTCGGCCGCTTGCGTCGCGACGTCGGTCCTCGGGGGCGCCGACGGCGCATGCGGCTGGGGTAGCTCGCCTTCGAGCGCCGGAATCTCGATCACGAAGACACAGCCCTTGCCGCTCTCCAGCGGGCTGGTCACCGCGACGCTGCCACCGTGGCTCTCGGCGATGTGCTTGACCAGCGCCAGGCCGATACCGCTCCCCCGGATCTGCTCCCCGCTGGCGTTCTTGCCGCGCACGAAGCGCTCGAAGATGCGCTCGCGATCGTCCGCGTCGATACCGGGGCCGTAGTCCCGCACGCGCACCAGCACGCTGTCCTCGGCGGGGGTCACCTCGACTTCCACCTTGCCACCGGACTTGGCGTATTTGAAGGCGTTGTCAATCAGGTTGATGGTCGCCAGCTCGAGCGCGCGTGCGTCGATGTTGGCGCGGGGCAGGCCGGGCGAGAGCGACAGCGACACGCTCATCTGCTCGCGCTCGGCCCGGTGCGCGAAGATCTCCACGGCGCGCCCCACCGCCTCGCCGATGTCGCCGGGCGCGAACGAATAACCCGCCTTGCCGCGCTCGACCTTGGCGAAGTCGAGGACGTTCTCGATGAGCGCGGTGAGGCGCTCGCTCTCGCTCATGATGATCTGGAGGTATTGCCGGCGCTTCTCGGGGGTCGGCACGCGATCGAGCAGGAGCATCTCGCCGAACATGCGAATCAGCGCCAGCGGGGTCTTGAGCTCGTGCGACACGTTGGCCACGAAGTCGCTCTTCAGCGCGGCGAGGCGGCGCTCCTTCATCGACCCGGCGAGCACGATGGCGAGGCCGGCGAGGGCCACCGCGCCCGCCAGCGCGACCATGGCAATCTCGATGTAACGCTGCTTCTCGACCTTCTGATTGAGCTCCTCGGCGGTCGTCAGCGCGACCTGAAGCTGCCAGTTGTAGAGCGTCGTCGGGAACGGCCGGCCGACCGTGAACTCGCCCCCTTTGATGGGCGGGCCAAAGACGATGCGGCCCTCCTCGTCGATGACGTTCATGCGGCTGCCCGGGTCGATGTCGCGGTACAGGCGCGGCAAGATGTCGTGCACGATGCGGCGGACGTCGTGCCACGCGACGACCATGTAGCGGCGGTCGAGATAAGACCTCTGCCAGTAGCTCACCAGGTAGCTCTGCCCGTCCAGCACGTGGTGCAGGTGGCGCAGCTCCTCGGTGTTGCCCGAGGTGTTCATCTGCGGCAGCAGCCGGGTCACCAGGATGCGGCGGAACATGTCGTCCTCGCGGCCGGGCGAGCGCGACGCCGAGGCGATGACCTCGTGCTCGGCGTGGTCCATGTCGAGGACCAGGATGGCGCGGACGGTGGGAGTCTCGCGCGCGGCGGTGGGCAGCCAGCGCTCGCCGATGGCGCGGAGGCTCGACAGCTCGGTGTGCGCGGCGACGACGTTGTCCTGCTCGATGACCAGCTTGTCGAGGCGGTCGACGCGCTCGGCCGCGACGGCGAGCGTGGCCGAAATGACCGTCTGCTGGCGGGCTTTTTCGATCTGGAGGGTGGTCCGGAGGGCGATGCCTCCGAGCAGCAGGACGGCGGCGACGATCGCCGGCACGAGCGCGAAATAGAAGAGCCGGCGGTCCGTGCCCTCGGAGGACATCGTCAGCGCTTCTGGTGCCGTTCCAGCACCGTTTCCGGGTCGAAGAGCGGGCCGCGCTCGGCGACGAACTCGGCGTATTGCTCGCCGATGTAGGTCAGCGCGTGGCCGTCGCCCTCGGTGAAGGCGCGCCCGTCGACCGGATTCCACAGCTCGATGAGGCCGAGGTAGCGCCCCGATTGCTCGACCGGGGCGACCATCAGGCTCTTCGCCTCGAGGCCGAGCGCCCGGATGCGATCGTCGACGGCGCGCGGCTCTTTCGCCACCACCGGCACCACGATCGCCGAGCGCTTGCGCATCGCCGGGTCCGCCAGGCCGGCCCGCTCCGGGAGGCGCGAGAGCACGATGCTGCGCCCCCCGCCGGCTTGCCGGACGACGACGAACTCGCGGCGATTGATGTCGAACAGCGAGACCAGACCGACCTCGCTCGGCAGCTTCTCGAGGGCCAGCGTCAGGACGAAGTCGGCCCCTTCGAGGCTGTCGCGGAGGAACTGGAGATCGCCGCACGCCTCGAACAGCTCGGCGATCAGCTCGTCGCCGGCCATGCGCTTGCCGGCCTGCGCCTTGGTCTTGGTCGGCGGAATGAAGGCCTCGCGCGCCGTGGGCGCGACCGCGGCGGGCAGCGTCTTGGGCGCCGCGCTGACCGGCAGCGACGAGCGTGGGGCCGCGGAAATGGCGGGAGGTGCGTCGCTCTTTGTCGTCTTGCTCTTGCCCTTGGCGCTGAGCTTGGCCGGCTCCGGCTTGCCGGGATCGCCGGCGGGCGGCGGCGCCGGCTCGGGATCCTTCGCAGGCGGCTGCGCCGGCTCCGGCTCGGGATCGCGGGCGGGCGGCGGCGCCGGCTCGGGCTGGGGTTCTTCGGCCGGCGGCGGTGCCGGCTCGGGATCTTTGGCAGGCGGCTGCGCCGGTGTGGGCTTGGGATCTTTCGCGGGCTCGGGCGGCGGCAGCGCTTCGCGCGTGGGCTCGGTCGGCGCGGGCTCGGTCGGCGCCATCTCGGTGATCGGCCCCGACGTCACGGGCGCGCGCGAAACCGCGGGCGGCGGCTCGCTCTTGGCCCTGGCCGACGGCTGCGGCGCGGGCAGCGTCTGCGAGGGCTGCGGTGCGGGCAAGGTCTGCGAGGGCTGCGGCGCGGGCAACGTTTGCGAGGGCTCCGGCGGGAGCCGCGAAGGCGCCGGCAGGGCCATCGACGCGCTGGTCGGCGCGCTGAGCGAGGGCGGCGCCATGCTCGCACCCTCGCTGCTCGGAAAGCGGATCTCGGGCGCGCCGCGCCAGTCTTTCCAGGTCAGGGTCGCGCGCGGCTTGCGTGTCGGCTTGCCCGTGAAGACGTGATCGAAGATGGCCAAGTTGACGAACCTCCCGGGCTTGCTCGCCGCGAGGCCGAGCCTGATGGTCTCGAACCGCGTGTAGAGCAGCCGCTCGATGTCGCTGTCCTCGGTGTCCGGAGCGACCGCGTAGACATACTCGCGGTAGGTCAGCGGCGAGCTCGCCGTCGGGTTCTCCTCGCGCGTGTGAACGAGCTGAAACGCCGGCAATTCAGGCGGCGGCGCCGTCTCCGCGGACGACGGATCGTCGTCGGTGTCGACCGGGATGTCGACGTCGTCATCGTCCGCAGCCTGCTCGGCCACGGGCGCGACCTTCGCGGCCTCGACCCTCGCCAGCTCGATCTTCTTCGCCGGCTCCTTCGCCGGCTCGGCCTTCGCAGGCACCGCGTTCACCGGCCCGCTCCTTGTGTGCGTCAGCGGTGCATCGTCCGGCGCGTTTCGCAGCACGTACTTGATGCGCGTCGCGGGATCGACGGCCCGCGCGCCGTCGTCGAGCAGCTCGATCGAGAACCCGCCGAGCGGCCCCTCTTCACCGCGGAGCGCGCGCGCATCCTTGAGCGCGGGCTGCCACCCGGCGGCCTCGATGCACCACTTCTGCTTCTTGGCCTCGCTCGCTCCCAGGGGCGAAATCTCGACGAACCAGCGCATCGATGCTCCGGCGAAAGAGGTAAAATACCGCGTTGAAAACGCCGTCCGGTTGTACCGGCCGAGCGGTAGGGGGTCAACGAGGGGCGTGAAACCACGGCGCAATGGCCCGTGCCCACCCAGCATACCCCTCTCCCGTCAGGTGCAACCCGTCGAGCGTGAAGCGCCGCTCGAGCGCCCCGTCCGGGCCGGCGAGCGCCGC
>Ga0163144_10015341_pt1 | contig 15817 bp, 13 predicted proteins | sample OliLak19BULKMAT1_FD_123175 | JGI IMG/M metagenome (GOLD analysis project Ga0163144, IMG submission 123175) | Freshwater microbial mat bacterial communities from Lake Vanda, McMurdo Dry Valleys, Antarctica - Oligotrophic Lake LV.19.BULKMAT1 | ecosystem: Environmental > Aquatic > Freshwater >...
AAGCTCCCGTGGTGCCGATCGTCCCGGGTAGCGCCGAGCACTACCTGGTGGCCGCGTCGGGAGCGCTGCCGGCGTTCGCGGCCATGTTGTACTTCGACTGGCTCGATCGGAAGCGGCCGGAGCCCTGGAAGCTGCGCTACGTGACGACGGTCGTCGGGATGCTCGCGGTGATCCCGGTGATCGCGCTGGACCTGCTGATCGTCGAGGCGGTGGGCGACGCCGCGCCCGCCGCGCGCTCGTACGCGCACGCGGCGTACCTGTCGTTCGGGCTCGCGGCCGGCGTCGAGGAGGCGGGCAAGATCGCCGTCGTGTTCGTCGTGGTGTGGTCGAGCCGGCACTTCGACGAGCGGATGGACGGCATCGTCTACGGCGCGCGCGCCGGCCTCGGGTTCGCGCTGGTCGAGAACGTCCTCTACCTGTACGCGGCCGCGCCGACCGAGCAGCTCGCGCTGGTGTGGGCGCTGCGCGCGGTGCTGGCCGTGCCCGGCCACGCGCTGTGGACCGGCATGCTCGGCTACTGCGCCGCGCGCGCGCGGTTCGATCGCGCCGGGCCCGGCGTGCTCGGCGGCTACGTCGCGGCGGTCGCGCTCCACGGCACCTACGACTTCGCGATCTTCGCGAGCATCCCGCTGCGCGCCGACGACCACGGCCAGGCCGCGAGCCTGCTGCTCGCGGTGCCGATCCTGATCACCCTCCTGGGGTGGAGGCTGATCCGCGGGATGGCGCGCACGGCGCTCCGCCTCGACGACGCGGACGCCGCACGGCGCGGGCACGGCCGCTAGCCGGACGGCAGGTGTCCGGAGCCCGGACGCGTGCCCGAGGCTCGGCCAGGACGACGCGCGATCTCACGGGCTTGGCCGGGCCCGCGGCTTGCGAAGCCTCCGGGGTTCGAAGGAGACCCGATGCTATGCTCGCTCACACGATGCTCAGCCCCGAGGAGATCGAACCGGGCCAGTTCCGCCCGCTCAAGCGCAGCGAGTTCGAGCGGCTCATCGACCTCGACTGCTTCGCGGACGACGACCGGATCGAGCTCGTCCGCGGCGTGCTGGTCGCCGTGACGCCACCGTCGCCGCCGCATGAGTACGCGACGCAAGGTCTGACCGAGCTCCTGATCCTCGCGCTCCACGGCCGCGCGACCGTGCGATGCCAGGCTGCGTTGCCGGCGACTGACGACTCCTTCGTGATGCCTGACGTGGCGGTCGTGGCGCGCGGCAAATATTTCGACCGTCACCCGTCGGCGGCGTTGCTGGCCATCGAGGTCGCGTTCACCTCGATGAAGCTCGATCTCGGCGTCAAGGCCGGGATCTACGCCGAGGCTCGCGTCCCCGAGTACTGGGTCGTCAACCTGCCCGAGGCGGTGATCGAGGTCTTCACCGAACCTGGCGCGGATGGCTACGCGGTCCATCGGCGCGTCGGGCGTGGGGAGCGGCTGCAGCTGCTCGCGTTCCCCGACGTCGAGCTCGAGGTCGACTCGATCCTCCCGCCCGCCGCGGGCTAACCTAGACCAGCCAGAACACGGCGACGAGCACGCTGAAGCGCAGGACGCGGCCGGTCATGCCGATCATCACGAACGTGCGCAGGCGGATCTTCAGGGCGCCGGCGAGCAGGCTGATCACGTAGAACGGCGGCAGGCCGAGGATCGACGACGCCCACAGCACCCAGCGCGGGCGCTCCTTCCACTTCTCGATCTTCGCGCGCGCCTTCTCCACCCTGGCGGCGAACCGGCCGGTCGGCAGATCGATCACGCCCTGGGCGGCGTAATAGAGGAGGACCTTGGCGAGCATCTGGCCGGCCGCGGCGAGCACGACGACCGCGGGCAGCGGCGCGGGGGACGCGATCATCAGCGTGACCGCGAGCAGCCACAGCTCGGCGTTGATCAGCGGGATCAGCCCGGCGAGGAAGCAGACCACGAACGTGCCGACGTAGATCCCGAGCTCGCCGCCGATCGAGTCGACGTTCACGCGCGCGGCCTCAGCACGATCATCGCCGCGATCGCCGCGGCGCCGGCGCCCGCGAGGTAGAGCAGCGGGCCGGCGGCCATCGACGCGTCCGGCTCGGGGAGGCCTTCGGCCATGCCCTGCGGCCAGCTCATTCCCGGGAATCGCCACACGAACACCGCGCCCGCCACCGCCGCGGTCATCGCCGAGACCAGCGTCATGCCCGCGAGCGTCGTGCCGCGGCGCTTCGCGGCGACCGCGCCGCCGAGCGCGACCATCGCCAGGACGGTGATCATGCCGGCGGTCCAGGTCGCGAACCCGGCCCGCCGCCACAGCTCGCCGCCACCGAGCCATCCGAGATCTCCCGACATGCAGGCGTCCGCCTCGAAGCACGACTGCGTGCCCGTGGGCCGCACCTCGACCACGTCGCCGACCTTCCACCACGTCGACGCACCGACGCCGATCGCGAGGCACGTCGCGCCGGCGAGCACGAGCGCGACGATGACCCAGCGGAGCTTCCCGGACACGTGGGCATTCTTTGCACGATTCATGGTCCGGCGGGTTGCCTCGCGTGTGGCGCCTGCCGAAAACTGGACACCTGTGCGAAGCGTCGCGTTCGTCCTGACCTCCCTGCTGCTCGCGACCACCGCGCACGCGCAGACGCGCACGCAGGATCGCGCGCAGGTCCGGATCGAAGAAACCAAGGCCGCCGCACGCTGGACCAAGGCGATCGACGAGCTGGTCGCCGCCGGGATCGTGGTCGAGGGCTGGACCAAGATCGGCGCGCCCGACGCGATCGAGAGCGCGTGGATCACGATGCGGGTCCGGGTCCGCCACTTCGTCCACGCCGGCCGGGCGTGGCTCGCCGAGATCGCGGGCGACGCGCACGCCCGCCTCGACGTGCCCGACGTCTCGCTGCTGACCACCGAGCCGATCCGCGGCATCCAGAGCTCCGGCTACGGCTGGCGCGTCGACCCGATCAACGACGCCAAGAAGTTCCACAAGGGCACCGACTACAAGGCCGACCGCGGCACGCCGGTCCACGCCGCCGGCGACGGCGTCATCGCGTTCACCGGCCGCCAGAAGGGCTACGGCAAGGTCATCTACGTCGACCACGGCGGCGGGCTGATCACGCGCTACGCACACCTCAGCAAGATCGACGTCGCCATTGGCGACGCGGTCCTCGGCGACGAGGTGATCGGCAAGGTCGGCTCGACCGGCCGCACCACCGGGCCGCACCTGCACTTCGAGATCCGCGTGTCGGGCCGGGCGATCGATCCGGTCCAGGCGCTGGTGGTCGCGCGGCTGCAGCGCGACCAGCCGGCGATCGCGTGGCTCGCCGCGATGTCGCTCCTGCCCGAGGCCCAGAGCCAGGCCGTCGACGCGCACGATCCGCCGCCCGGCATGCGCAAGAAGTCGCGCAAGACCCGGCCGAATTCCTGAGCTACGGGTTGGCTCTATAGTGACGCCGGATGCCGCCCTCGCCCGCGCGCCGCTACGCTGATTGGTGCCGCCGCCACGCGGTCGCGATCACCGTCGCGTCGCTGCTGCTGCTCGGCGGCTCGGCGTACCTGACCGCGTTCCACCTGCCGCTGCGCGCCGACTTCTCGCACCTGCTGCCGCGGGACGCGCCGTCGGTGCGCGACCTGCGCAAGCTCGAGGAGCGGGTCAGCGCGCAGGACACGCTGATCGTGCTGGTCAAGACCGAGGACCGCGCCCAGCGGGCCACGGTCGCGGCGGCGCTGCGCGCGGAGATCCTCGCGCTCCCCGACCGGCTGGTGTCGCGCGTCGAGGCCGACGACGCGGAGACCCGCGCGTTCTTCGGCAAGCACCGCCACCTGTTCGTCCCGCTCGCCGATCTCGAGGACGCGCGCGACGCGCTGGCCGACCGGATCAAGGCGGCCAAGCTCGCGGCCAACCCGTTCTACATCGACATCGACGACGAGGACGACGACGCGGACGCGCCGCGCCAGACGCTGGACGCGCTCCGCCAGCGCCGCGCCACCGCCGAGGCGCGGCTCGAGCGCTCGGGCTACGTCAGCGCGGAGGGCGATCTGCAGCTGATCGTCATCCGCACCGCGTTCAGCAAGAGCGACGTCGAGCACGGCCACGAGCTGATGGATCGCCTCGAGGCGATCCGCGGCGCGATGCTGCGCGATCACCCGGGCGTCGAGATCGGCCTCACGATGGGCGTCGCGACGACGGTCGCGGAGCACGACGCGCTGGTCCGCGGCATGGTGATGTCGAGCGTGCTGACCGGCCTGCTGGTCGCGCTGCTGCTCGCGCTGTACTTCCGCAGCATCAAGCTGCTGATCTTCGTCACCGCGACGCTGATCGTCGGCACGGCGGCGGCGTTCGGCGTCGCCGCGATCACCGTCGGCCAGCTCAACGCCGCGACCGCGTTCCTCGGCGCGATCATCGCGGGCAACGGCGTCAACTACGGGATCCTGCTGATCGCGCGGTACCTCGAGGAGCGCCGCCGGCACGATCCCGACGAGGCGATGGCGATCGCGCTCCAGGCGACGCTGCGGCCGACGATCGTCGCGTCGCTCGGCGCGTCGATCGCGTACGGCTCGCTCGCCGCGACCAGCTTCCGCGGGTTCGCCGACTTCGCGGTGATCGGCGGCGTCGGGATGATCCTGTGCTGGATCGTCAGCTACACGCTGCTGCCGGCGCTGGTCCTGCGCTGGGGCCGCAACACCTTCATCAGCGACGGCGCGCCGGTGATCGGCAGCGTGCTCGCGCGGCTGTTCGGGTTCCGGCGCGCCGGGATCGTGGTCGCGGTCAGCGGCGTCATCGCGATCGCCGCCGGCCTGGTGTCGTGGCGGTTCATCGCGAGCGATCCGTTCGAGTACGACATGAAGAAGCTGCGGTCGTACGGCGACGCGGCGATCGAGGCGCGCCGGTGGCAGCAGCTGTCCGACGACGCGTTCGGGCGCGGGATCTCCGGCCAGACCTTCATCGCCGCAGACGATCCGGAACAGATCCCGCTGATCGTGGCGGCGCTGCGCGCGCTCGACGACGGCGTGCCCGAGGAGCGCCGGACGATCGGCGTGATCCACTCGATCCTCGAGGTCATCCCCGAGGATCAGGGCGAGAAGATCGAGGTCCTCGACGACATCAACGAGATGCTCGCCGAGCCCAACACGATCGCCGCGATCGAGGAGCTGCCCGACGACGAGCGCGCCGAGATCGAGGCGCTGCGCCCGCCGGACGAGCCGAAGGAGATCGACACCCCCGATCTCCCCGAGGAGCTCGCGGCCAAGCTGCGCGAGCGAAACGGCTCGATCGGCCTGATGGTCGGCGTCCGCCCGGACCTCCACCTCGACGAGTGGGACGGCCGCGATCTGATCCGGTTCGCCAACGCGATCCGCCGGCTCGAGCTGCCCGACGGCGAGGTCATGACCACGTCGGGGACGCAGGTGGTCTACGCCGACATCATCGCGACGATCCAGGCCGATGGCCCGATCGTGATCGCGGTGGCGGGCGCGTGCCTGGTGCTGATGGTGCTGATCGTCGTCGGCCGCAACCTCCGCGCGGTCGCGGTGCTGGTCGCGACCGCCCTCGGCTCGGTGCTGCTGATCGCGGTCTGCGCGCTCGCCGACATCAAGGTGACGTTCCTCGACTTCGTGGCCCTGCCGATCACCCTCGGCCTCGGCGTCGACTACGCGATCAACGTCGCGCACCGCCACCACAAGGGCGGCGACTCGTACGCCGCCGACACGCTGCGGACCAGCGGCGCGGCGGTGCTGCTGTGCTCGATGACGACGATGATCGGGTACGGCTCGCTGCTGGTGTCCGAAAACATGGCGATCCACGGCTTCGGCCTGGCGTCGCTGATCGGCGAGATCTGCTGCGTCCTCACCGCGCTGGTCCTCGTCCCCGCGATCGTCAGCCTGCGCCGGCCGCGCAACGACGAAGAACCGCCCGTGACTGCTTGAAACGACCGAATCGCGCCCCTACGATGCGCGGCAAATGGCGACACATCTGCCCGTCGTTGGAGGGCACGCGGTCGGGTTCGGCGCGACCGCGCGGACCGACAACTGGTGGGTCGGCCCGGCGGTGACCTTCGCCGTGTTCACGACGTTCATCGTGTACACGACGTGGGCGCTGTTCCAGGGCAAGAACTACCTCGTCGGCCCGTACCTCAGCCCGTACTACTCGCCCGTCCTCTTGACCGATCCGACCCAGCCGTTCTCGGCGCCGATCGATCACGCGTGGTTCGGGGCGTTCCCGTCGTGGTGGCCGTGGTTCATCCCGGCGTCGCCCGCCGCGCTGATCCTGGTGTTCCCCGCCGGGTTCCGGTTCACCTGTTACTACTACCGCAAGGCGTACTACCGCGCGTTCGCGGGCTCGCCGCCGGGCTGCGCCGTCGGGCCGCTGAACGTCAAGCGCAAGTACAACGGCGAGACCAAGCTGCTGATCATCCAGAACCTGCACCGCTACTTCCTCTACTTCGCGATCATCTTCCTGGTGCTGCTGGGCAAGGACGCGGTGCAGTCGTTCTTCCACGCCGGCAAGTTCGGCGTCGGCGTCGGCAGCCTCATCATCACGTTCAACGTGGTGCTGATCGGCGGCTACACGTTCGGCTGTCACTCGTTCCGCCACCTCATCGGTGGCGGCAAGGACTGCATGTCGTGCGGCAACAACACGCTGACGTACGGCGCGTGGAAGCGCGCGAGCTGGTTCAACGAGCGTCACATGCAGTTCGCGTGGGTCAGCCTCGTGTGGGTGATGGTCACCGACCTGTACATCCGGCTCGTCGCGATGGGCCACCTCACCGACCTCAACACCTGGAGCTGAGATGCTCGACGTCTCCGAGATCCAGACCATCGACCACGACGTGATGGTCATCGGCGCCGGCGGCGCCGGCTTGCGCGCGGCGATCGAGTGCAGCGCGCAGAACCTGTCCACCGGCGTCATCTCCAAGAGCCTGCTCGGCAAGGCTCACACCGTCATGGCCGAGGGCGGCATGGCGGCGGCGATGGGCAACGTCGACTCGCGCGACAACTGGAAGGTCCACTTCCGCGACACGATGCGCGGCGGCAAGTTCCTCAACGTCTGGCGGATGGCGGAGCTCCACGCGCAGCAGGCGCCCGAGCGCGTCCGCGAGCTCGAGGAGTGGGGCGCGGTGTTCGACCGCACCAAGGAAGGCCTGATCTCGCAGCGCAACTTCGGCGGTCATCGGTACCCGCGCCTCGCGCACGTCGGCGACCGCACGGGCCTCGAGCTGATCCGCTCGCTGCAGGACCACGGGATCCACCAGGGCATCTCGTTCCACATGGAGTGCACCGCGCTCGAGCTGCTGCTCGACGGCGGCCCAGGGTCCGGAAAGATCGCCGGCGTGCTCGCCTACTGGCGCGAGACCGGGCGGTTCGTGCTGTTCCGCTGCAAGGCCGTGATCATGGCGACCGGCGGCGGCGGCAAGGCGTGGAGCATCACGTCGAACTCGTGGGAGTACACGGGCGACGGCATCGCGCTCGCGTACGACGCGGGCGCCGAGCTGATGGACCTCGAGTTCACCCAGTTCCACCCGACCGGCATGGTGTGGCCGCCGTCGGTGCGCGGCACGCTGGTCACCGAGGGCGTGCGCGGCGACGGCGGGATCTTGCTCAACAGCGAGGGCAAGCGGTTCATGTTCAACTACATCTCCGAGCGGTTCGCGCCGGAGACCGCGTCCTCGGAGGAGGAGGCGAACCGCTGGCTCGACGGCGACAAGACCGCGCGTCGCCCGCCGGAGCTGCTGACCCGCGACGAGGTCGCGCGCGCGATCACCGCCGAGGTCAAGGCCGGCCGCGGCTCGCCGCACGGCGGCGTGTTCCTCGACATCGCGTCGCGGCGGCCCGCGGACTTCATCAAGCGCAAGCTGCCGTCGATGTACCACCAGTTCAAGGAGCTGGCCGAGGTCGACATCACCAAGGAGCCGATGGAGGTGGGGCCGACGCTCCACTACTTCATGGGCGGGATCCGCGTCGACGCGGACACGCAGCAGACCACCGTGTCCGGCCTGTTCGCGTGCGGCGAGTGCGCCGCGGGCCTGCACGGCGCCAACCGGCTCGGCGGCAACTCGCTCAGCGATCTGATCGTGTTCGGCAAGCTCGCCGGCGCCGGCGCGGCCGCGTACATCGGCGGCCTCGGCGCGACGCCGAAGCCGGTCGACGACCAGGTCACCGGCGCGATCCGCCGCGCGACCGAGATCCTCAAGCGCGAGACCGGCACCAACCCGTACATCCTCCACGAGAAGCTCGAGCAGTCGATGAGCAAGTTCGTCGGCATCGTGCGGATCAAAGCAGAGCTCGAGCAGGGCATCGAGGCGGTCCAGGCGCTCCAGGAGGAGGCCAAGACGATCAAGGCCCCCGGCGCGAGCCAGTACAACCCGGGCTGGCACGAGGCGCTGTCGATGCGCTCGCTGCTGATCACCGCCGAGGCGGTGACCCGCGCGGCGCTGATGCGCGAGGAGAGCCGCGGCGCGCACACCCGGCTCGACCACCCCGGCGAGAGCCCGGAGTGGGTGAAGTACAACGTCATCATCAAGCGCGGCGCCGACGGCGCGATGGCGATCGAGAAGCGCGAGCGGCCGCCCGGGCCGGAGCACCTGGTCGCGATGGCCAACGCCAAGATCGAGGATCTCGAGTCCGGCAAGGTCGGCGGAGAGGTGGTGTAGCGATGGCGAAGCGCAACTTCCGCGTCTGGCGCGGGAACATCGAGGGCGGCGAGTTCGTCGAGTTCCAGGTCGACGTCGATCCCGGCATGGTCGTGCTCGACGTGCTGCACCGGATCCAGACCCACCAGGCCAACGACCTCGCGCTCCGCTGGAACTGCAAGGCGGGCAAGTGCGGCTCGTGCTCGATGGAGATCAACGGCAAGCCGCGGCTGTCGTGCATGACCCGCATGAACATCTTCACCGAGGACGAGACGATCACCGTCCAGCCCTTGAAGACGTTCCCGGTGATCAAGGATCTGGTCTGCGACGTCAGCTGGAACTACAAGCAGAACAAGCGGATCCCGAAGTTCAAGCCGAAGCCGAAAGGCGCCGATGGCACGCACCGGATGTACCAGGAGGACGTCGACCGGGTGCAGGAGTTCCGCAAGTGCATCGAGTGCTTCCTGTGCCAGGACGTCTGCCACGTCATCCGTGACCGCGACGCCAAGCAGGAGTTCGTCGGCCCGCGGTTCATGATCCGGCTCGCGTCGCTGGAGATGCACCCGCTCGACGACGACGACCGCATCCCCGAGATCCGCAAGGAGTTCGGCTCGGGCATGTGCAACATCACGCGGTGCTGCACCGAGGTGTGCCCCGAGCACATCAACATCACCGACAACGGCATCATCCCGCTCAAGGAGCGCGTGGTGGACCGCTACTTCGATCCGATCGCGGCGATCGGCCGCAAGCTGTTCGGGATCCGCCGCCGGACGAAGACGCGCGCGGAGGAGAAGGGCGAGGCGAAGTGAGCCGGCTGGGGAGGGTGGAGTTCGAGCTCAAGGCGATCTCCGCCGACGGCATCCCGCACGCCCTCGAGAAGGCCGAGCGCTACCGGCTGCTCAACGATCCCGAGCAGGCCGAGAGCATCTGCCGCGACATCCTCGCCGTCGACGGCGACAACCAGGACGCGCTGCGCGTGATGGTGCTGGCGCTCACCGATCAGTTCCAGACCTCGCACCGCACCGTCCGCGAGGCGCGCCAGTACATCGTCGCGCTGGCCGACGCGTACGACCGCGCGTACTTCACGGGCATCGTGTTCGAGCGCGAGGCCCGCGCGTTCCTCGAGCGCAGCGCGGTCCAGTCCGCCGCCTACGACGGCTTCCGCCAGGCGATGGACTGGTACGAGAAGGCCGAGGCGCAGCGCCCGCCGGGCAACGTCGACGCGATGCTGCGGTGGAACAGCTGCGTGCGCACGATCGAGCGCGAGAAGCTCGAGCCGGCCGACGACGAGCGCGAGCTGCCGCTGGAGTAAGCTTTCCGGATGAGCATGGCGATGGGGAAGGCGCTGGTCCTGCTGATCGTCCTCGCCGGCGTCGCGCACGCCGACCAGGTCCACCTGCCGGTCAGCGGCTTCGACCTCTTGCTCGAGGAGGCGGAGCGCTACCAGGCGTTCGAGGCCTCCGGCGCCGACATCCTCATCTACCAGGTGGAAGCCGAGCGCTCCTACTCGGACTTCGAGATCCACTTCCAGGCGTTCTCCGGCGACTGCGTCGAGCTGATCGAGCACGCGGCCTACGAGGGCGGCCACGCCCCGTATGACTGGTACTCCCTCGGGTTCCTGCCGGACGCGTTCTACCGCTACGGCTGGGAGAGCGACGAGGACGGCGGCGATCGGCGCATGCACATCTGCGTGAAGGGCTACGCGGTGTCGATCATCTCGTACTACGACCACCTCCATAACGCCTCCGCGATGATCGCCCAGGTCCGGGACATCCTCGAGAAGTTCGCGGCGGCCGCGGGCGTCCCCGACGACACGACGTACGGGCCGCAGCCCGTCGTCGAGACCGTCGTGTACGACTCGACGCCCGACCTCAGCGGCAGGTCGTGGGAGCCACCCGACCTCAGCCTCGAGCCGGTGTACCAGCAGCCCCGCGAGGCGCCGCCCGAGCCGCCGTTCGCGTGGAAGCGCGTGCTGCCGCAGCGGTACGCGATCGGCTACCAGACGATCCGGGCCGAGCAGGACGACGAGCCGACGGCCGGGATCGCGGTGCTCGTCGACCGGCGCCCGGGACGCGCGACCACCGGCGCGACGTGGGGCTACGGCGTGCAGGCCGGGTACGGCGGCTCCCGGATCAGCGGCGACGCGCGCGTGATCGTGGGCTACGACAAGCGCTTCGACGGCGCGCACGTCGAGCCACTCCTCGTCGGTGGCGTCGACGCGATCAGCGACGGCGTTCTCGGCGTGACGCCGTATGGCGGCGGCGGCCTCGCGCTCCGCGGTCCCGTCGGGCCCGTCGACGTCGATCTCGAGGTGACGTACCGGTTCCCGCACGGCCCGCGGCTCGCGGCGTCGCTGACGTGGAAGCGCGCGGTGGCCGGCGTGAACCTCAGCACCGCGGAGGAAGTGCACGCCAACACGACCACCGCGTTCGTCGGGCTCGCGTTCTAGTCCTCCCCGGGGCCGAAGCCCTCGGCGCGGAGCGAGGCGTCGAGCCGCTCCCAGCCTTCGCCCTCCGCGAAGCTGCAGATCCCGAAGCTCTCGGTCATCTCGGGATCGGTGAGGCACTCGAGCAGCTCGTCCGAGAACCGCAGCGCGAGGCACGGCTCGAGGATCGCCGGAACCGCGCGGCGGAGCACGTCCTCACGGTCCTCGCCGGTCACGCCGATGTCGTTGGCGAGGATCTCCGCGCCGTGCTCGGCGGCGGCGACGCACGCGGGGTCGTCAGGCTCGGCGGCGACCGGGGCCGCTCCCGACACGCACGCCTTGCCGTCGTCGACCGTGGGCGCGGCGAGGTAGCAGTCGATCTGCGCCTGGGTCCACGCGTTGCCGTCGCAGTCGGAGCGCCACGCCTTGCCCTCGAGGCGGGCGTACTCCTGCATGGTCGCCTGGCGATCTTCGTCGCTGGGCGCGGCCGGTTGCGCGAACAGGTCGCGGCCTGCCCCCGCGTCGCGCGAAGGCGCCACGGACGAGAACAGCTGCACGGCGTGCGCCTCGACGTCGGCGCAATCGTTGACGTTCGCCTTGGGCGCGCCGCCCTTGGGGCAGCCCGCCAGCGCGACCAGCGACACGATCGCGATCCCCTGGATCTTCATGAGGCCTTGGTAACACGCGCGCCTCCCTGACGCCTCTCTGGTCTCCGTCCACGTGTGCACGTGACCATGAGCGCGTGCGAACCCTCCTCCTGGTCTCGATCGGACTCACGCTCGGCGGCTGTGGCGACGGAGGCTGCAGCACGGCGCCGCTCGCCGGCCCGCTCCCCGCCGACCAGACGATCGAAGGCGGCGGCCAGGTCCGCGTCACACCGGCGGGGTTCACCAAGCTGACGTCGCTGATCCCCGCGGTGATCAACGACCTCGCGAGCGACGGGTTCTGCATCGGCGAGGGCCAGTGGGGCAACCCCAGCGGCACGTGCGCGATCGGCACCTACTACTGCAACACCGAGGGCGGCGGCGCGTGCGGCGCCGACAACGGCTGCGACGTCGACCTCCACATCGACTCGACCACGCTCACGGTCCCCGACTCGGGGCGCCTGCGCGTGACCGTGCAGCTCGACGTCGACAGCTACGTCCACCTCGACTACCAGGGGTTCTGCGCGTCCGACGAATGCGACATGCACGTCGTCGGCAACGACATCCGGGTCAGCGCCGACGTGATCATGGGCATCGACTCGGCGACCGGCGAGCTCGACGTCCACGCGCTGATCGACGACGACTACGATCTCTCGGGCGTGCAGTTCTCGGACTGTGGATTTCTGTCGACCGCCGGCAACTTCGCGGTCGACTTCATCGAGAGCCAGTTCGGCCGGTGGCTGTCCGAGTACCTCCAGCCGACGCTCGACGACCTGATCCGCGGCGCCCTGCCCGACCCGCTCGGCATCGAGGGCGTGATCGAGGTGGGCTCGCTGCTCGGCGGCGTGTCGCCGGGCACCGAGGCGGCGCTCGAGGTCCGCGGCGTGCCGGGCGGCTACGTGCAGCTGCGCGGCAACGGCGCCTCGCTCGGCCTGATCATCGGGCTCAACTCCGACGAGGATCCGGCGACGCGCACCGCCGCGCTCGACAGCGAGCCGCACTACTGCGTGCCGCCGATCCCGGCGCCGAACTTCGCGGCCCCGCCCGCCGGGCTGTCGGCGACCTCGCGCGGCACGTTCTCGCTGCTGCCCGCCGAGGAGTTTCTCGGCGTCCCCGAGCCGGCGGCGGACATCGTGCTCGGCATCTCCGAGACCACGCTCGACCTCGCCGGCCACCACGCGGTGACCTCGGGGATGATGTGCCTCGGCGTCGGCACCAGCACGATCGCGCAGCTCAACCTCGGCACGTTCGGCCTGCTGGTGCCGTCGCTGTCGAGCCTCGGCGATCCCGAGGATCCGGTGCTGCTGGTGACGCGGCCGCAGCAGGCGCTCGATCTCGCGATCGGCGCCAACACCACCGCGTCGCCCGCGCTGACGGTGACGATCGACGACTTCGAGGTCGACGTCTACGTGTTCGTCTACGAACGCTACACGCGCGCGTTCACGATGAAGGTCGACCTCACCGTCGGCATCAACCTGGTGTTCGACCAGGCGGCCGGGCAGCCAGCGACGGTGACGCCCGAGCTGGTCGGCCTCGACGCCGACGAGGTCGAGATCACGGTGCTCAACAACGAGTTCGTGCGCGAGACCGCGGACGAGCTCGAGGACACGCTGCCGACGATCTTCGATCTCGCGGTCAACCTGCTCGGCGACGCGCTCGACCCGATCGAGATCCCGAACGTCGCGACGTTCACGCTCGACAACCTCTCGATCAAGAAGGTCGAGACCGCCGAGGACGACTTCCTCGCGCTGTACGCGTCGCTCGGCTCGTCGTCGCAGCTGCGCCAGCTGGCGGACCGGTTCCCGTCGATCACGCCGATCCTCGATGGCCTCGCGCCGGGGAGCGCGGCGCCCGCGGCACCCCGGCCGGTCGTGTCGGTGCGGTCGGTGGTGGTGCCCGCGCCTGCCGAGGTCCGCGCCGCGCTCGCCGGCGCGCCCGACAGGTCGCTGCCGGTCGTGACGCTCTCGGTGCCGGCGCGCGACGCCGCCGGCCGCACGCTCGAGCACGCGTGGCGGATCCACGGCGGCCCGTGGCGGCCGTACCGGACCGGCGACCAGCTCGTGATCTCCGATCGCGTGTTCGCGTGGCAGGCCGCGTACACGATCGACGTGCGGTCGCGCGTCGTCGGTGACTACACGACGACCTCGGCGACCTCGTCGGTCGACGTGACCATCGACTCCGTGGCGCCCGACGTTCGCGGCGCGACCCTCGGCGACGCCGGCCTCACCGCCGGCGCGCACGATCTGGTCTCGACCTCGCTCGCCTACGCGTGGGGTCGGCCGGGCTCGGAGACGCCGTGGACCGACTGGTCGACGTCGCCGACGCTCGACCGCGCGACTCTCGACGATCTCGTCGTCGACCGCGAGGTCGCCGTCTGGGTCCGCGACGACTCCGGCAACACCGCGATCGCCCGCGTCCCCGCCGGCTTCCACGGCCAGGCCTCGGACTCCGGCTGCGGCTGCTCGTCCGGCCGCCGCGACTCCGCGGCCGGCTCGCTGCTGCTGCTCGCGTTCGTCGTGCTGCCGCTGGCCCGGCCGGCGGCAGCCCGGCGGCCCGGCGCCCTCCGGGCGCGAGCGCGCGTCCGGATCCCGGACGCCCGGCGTGGCCCACGTGGGCCGCGCATTGCGATCTCGCATCACCCGACGTTGGCCGTGTACCCGTCCCCCGGGCGGGGGACCCGCGCGCTGGACGCACCGGTCGCTGTACCCGACGCAGGCGACGGGTACACGCGGCGGGTACCATGACGCGCCCGTCCCAGCGCGTCCCACGTGCGCTCAGCGATTCGACGAACGGCTCGTCGTCCGGTGACCCGCGAGGGCTCGACGACGACACGGCGCCGATCCGCGGCGAGCAACGTCGCGACGAGCAGGCGCACTAGGCCCGCTTGCCGCCGACCCAGCGGTAGAAACCCTCGCCGGACTTCTTGCCGAGCTTGCCGTCGGCGACGAGCTTGCGGAGCAGCTCGGGGGCCGTGAACGTCGGGCCGATCGCGCCGGCGAGGTAATCCGCGATGCCGAGCCGGACATCGAGGCCGACGAGGTCGGTGAGCTCGAGCGGGCCCATCGGGTGGCCGTAGCCGAGCTTCATCGCGGTGTCGATGTCGGCGGCGGACGCGACGCCCTGCTCGACCATACGGATCGCCTCGAGGCCGAGCACGAGGCCGAGGCGCGACGACGCGAACCCGGGGCTGTCCTGCACGGTGATCGGCGTCTTGCCGAGGCGCTCGGCGAACGCGACCGCGGCCGCGACCGCGGACTCGTCGGCGCCGGCGTGTTGCACGACCTCGCACAGCTTCATCAGGTGCACGGGGTTGAAGAAGTGCATGCCGACGAGCCGCGACGGATCGGCGAGCGCGGCGGCGATCGACGCGACCGGCAGCGACGAGGTGTTGGTCGCGAGCAGCGCGCGCGCGGGCGCGGCGCGATCGACGTCGCGGAACAGCGAGGTCTTGAGGTCGAGGCGCTCGGGCACGGCCTCGATCACGAGGTCGGCGTCGGCGCAGGCATCGGCGAGATCGCGCGCGGCGCGCAGCCTGCCGGTCGCGGCGTCGCGGGCGTCGGCGGCGAGCTTGCCGAGCTCGACGCCCTTGTCGAGGTTGGCGCGGACCTTGTCGAGCGCGCGCTCGGCGGCCGTGACGTCGAGGTCGTAGAGCGCGGCGCGGCAGCCGGCGAGCGCGGCGACGTGCGCGATGCCGTGGCCCATCGTGCCGCTGCCGAGCACGGCCACCGTCGCGATCCGATCGGCGGAGAAGCGAACGTCGGTCATCCCCGACGTATACCGCGGGCATTGCGTATGATGTCGCGCGTGACCCGCGTCCACATCGAACCCGAGAAGCTCCGGCGGGACCTCGAGGAGGTGGTCGGGCCGCGGCGGGTGACGTTCCGCGAGGGCGACCTCGACACCTACGCGCGGGACATGTGGCCGCGGCTGCTGCTGGCGCGACGCGACGGCGAGCTGCCCGAGCACCGCCCGCACGCGGTGGTGTGGCCGGAGACCGCGCGCGAGGTCGTCGCGCTGATCAAGCTGGCGCGCGAGCACAAGCTGCCGATCATCCCGTACGGCGGCGGCTCGGGCGTGTGCGGCGGCGTCGTGCCGGTGCGCGGCGGCCTCACGCTCGATCTGAAGCGCATGCAGGCGATCCGCAGCGTGTCGCGCGAGGAGCAGATCG
>Ga0163144_10015342_pt1 | contig 15817 bp, 8 predicted proteins | sample OliLak19BULKMAT1_FD_123175 | JGI IMG/M metagenome (GOLD analysis project Ga0163144, IMG submission 123175) | Freshwater microbial mat bacterial communities from Lake Vanda, McMurdo Dry Valleys, Antarctica - Oligotrophic Lake LV.19.BULKMAT1 | ecosystem: Environmental > Aquatic > Freshwater > Lake...
AAAGCTAATATCAAGGCACCGAATCTACACGGGGACGGCGAAGTATCGAGGAACTTCGTTCCGTATAATTTTCAGACATTGCGCGATGACATATATATGTTGGCCCGCGATGGCGATGTCACCAAGAATCGAATCGGTCCAGCTCGCTCGTCGTGTGCCGTGCATGTTGGAAGCTACAACAACAATCGAGAGTCCATTTATCCTCAGCAACCGACGGTTTCGGGGGATGGCTACGGAGGTATCGCGTTTAGCACGAATGTTCCACACACTGTTCGTGGGCGCGGCGCACGTGAAACCAAACAATGCACGGATTGCCATCTGTCCAACAAAAACGACAACAACGCCTGGATGGGCCAGTTGATGATGCAGGGGACCAATTATTTGAATCTCATTGGCCGCTACTGTTGGGTTGGTGCAGGCGAAGAAGGTCTGTATGGCGTGGCAGTGACCGAACGTGATGAGCCGCAGGCAGTAATCGGCAGCACTCTTCACGAGATAGCATTCCCGGATTTTTACAGAAAGCACGTATCCAAGAACCAACACCTGGGTGTTGGTCATGAGCATCCCGGAAGGGATATATCAGAGGGGTTCCTGCGACCGCATCAAAAAAATGAAATCCTCAGTTTGCAACATCGCGGCGAATATCTTTTTGCCGCGTGTGGCGAGGGAGGCATGCGAGCATTCGATATCGCCTTTATCGACAACAAGGCATTTTCCGAGCGCATAACAACCTCGCCTGTGTCCCCACTTGGCCAGCGATTTCATATCCCCAGCAAGTTCGCGACATCCGTGGCAGTGCCGAGTACAGTGCCCGTTGATCCCACTCGAAAAATGGACCCAGAGAACAAGGAACAACCAATTGCGCCGTACTTCGGTTACGTGTACGTGACTGACAAGTACGAGGGCCTAATTCTGGTCGGCATTGGCGTCACGGTCGATGGCCACCCCGATAACAATTTCTTGAAACGAGATCTCACGTTCAATCCAGATGGTCTACTAAATGGTGCAAAACATTGCACGATTGTAGGGCATTACGCGTATATCTGCTGCGATGCGGGTCTCGTGGTTATTTCGCTCGAAAACCCGAAGAAGCTGCAAGTCACATGTGTCTTAGGGAAAGAGCATGTGAAACATCCGAAGGCAATCCAGGTTCAATTCCGCTACGGCTATCTATGTGACGAAGAGGGTGTGAAAGTTCTGGATGTGACCGATCTGGCCAAGCCCGTTGTGAAAGCCAAGATGAAAATTCACGATGTTCACAATATTTATCTCGCTCGAACATACGCTTATTTGGCTGCCGGCCCGCGAGGCCTGGTCATCCTGGATATCACAAAGGCGGATGAACCCAAGTTGGCCATGATCTACAACGCGAACGGCGAGATCAACGATACTCACGACGTGAAACTAGGCATCACATATAACAGCGAGTTTGCATATTTAGCAGATGGCAAGAATGGCCTGCGGGTCGTGCAACTGACTGGCCCAGATACTCCTGGCAACGACGGGTTTAGTCCGTTACCCACGCCCAGGCTGGTTGCCACCTTCAAGATTCCGCTGAAAGGGCACGCGCTAGCAATCTCCAAAGGACTCGACCGCGATCGCGCCGTGGATGAGACCGGCAATCAAATCGGCGTCTTTGGCCGCGTTGGAGCCCGCCCGCTGAACTACGAAGAGCAGCGCAAGATGTACTTGCGAAATGGCAAGCCATGGTTCGTGACGGATGATCCGAAGGATGCGATCTACGAGAAGCGACCCTGGCTCAAGCGTGATCGGTAATGCGCTCGATCACTTCGGATCGAAGGCTTTCAAGAATCCCTCGGCCGCGTCCAGGAACGCGTCACGCTTGAAGCCGTAGATTTGCTGGTAACGTGCGGGGAGCCGTTTTTCGACAGTCTCGCGTTCCATGCCTCTCAGTCGAAGTCGAACAACCTGCTCCAATCCCGGAGCCTCTTTTTTCTGCCGACCGAGTTCTTCCTGAAGTACGACCAATGCCCAAGCCAATTGCTGAGCCGTGTCGTGGTCGAGAGAAATATCCTTAGCACGAATCTCGCTAAGCTGCTTGGCCAATCGTCGATAAAGCAACAGCGTCTCCTCGCGGCGGTAATTCACAAGCTGGAGATCAACTTTGGCAATCTCACACCATTTCACTAATGCCGCTGCCTCCTTGCTCACGCTATCAGCATCACCAAACGGTCGAACGTTGAACGAAGCTGTGAGTCGCTCCATCAACGTTCCCAGTTCTGCATTCGATTGCCTTGGTTCGCCTTTCTTGCCTGCCCCCGCATCCATCACCACCTGCAACGTCTCCGTCGCCCAGTGGCGCATCATCGGACGACCGGGTACAACACCCGGTCGCGGCTTGCGACGCTCACTTTCAATCTTCAGATCGTGATGACACGCGTAACAGTCGAAATGAGCGAAATCGAGAAGGGTTCCCGCGACCGCAGTCGTCTTTGCGTCCTCCACGAGTAATCTCATCGTTGCTTCAAACGCGGCCAGAGTGCCGATGGCGAAATCACGAGTGTCCTGCAACTCTCCGTCACGATAATGAAAGTTCGCCTGTGATTTCTGCTCCATCGCCTTGATTGCTTTGTTCTCGCGATTCGGGATATAGTGCCGAGGCTGATCCCGGCAATACGTTACCAATTCGAACGGCGGAAGTGGCGGATGGCCAGCGGCATACATTTCATGCGTGACAAACTTGCCTTCCGCTTTATTACCAATGTGACAGGAAGCACATTTCATCGCTTTCTTATGCGGATCGCGGAGATCGATCTGGCCAATCTTTAGCTTGTCGTCTGGCGTTTGCTTACGCCAGGGCTTTTGAAAGTGTTGACCGATCCATTCTGCCGATACCAGGCCGTGGCACGCCTCGCAACTCACCCCGAACTTGTGATTGAAGCGATCTCCTCCGGCCTGGGCAAGGTTTGCCACTGGCCCAGGTTCACGATCCACGGCATGGCACGTCAGGCACTCTGCTGCAGAATCGACGCTGTAGTTCTTGTTGTCAACTCGAGTTGGGGACTTGCTGAGTATCTTTTGCATTTTCCCAGCAATATTTTCTGGTTTGCCATCCGCACTCAGTTTCGGAATAATATTCTTGTGGGCCTCGGAATGTATGTCATTTTGTTCCCAGGTGTTGTGTTCCGTGAGGAGAATGAAATCAGTTCGCGCCAGCCCGTCCTCCTCTTTCTGACTGTACGCCTTGTAAGCCGGCGTATCCGGCCCGCCGTGACACCCGATGCAGTGGATAGCACTTAACGACTCGGCATTGCCCTTCACTGCCGGCTGCTTGGGTTCCTGGGCGGTCCCTTCCGGCCCGTCGAGCCACGCGATGGTCGTCAGCAAAGCTCCACTCACGGCCGTCGCGGCTAGGAATCTCACGAGAAAAGGTTTCATCGCGTTCCGTGGGGGTCGCTGGTGTCGGTACGGAGTTGTTGAAACAGCCTCAAGATTTGGGCCGGGTCGCGACCCTTGGGACTGTTATACATTTTCGGGAATTCAAGCAGGCTGCCAAGTTCGACGAGCGGTTCACGAACGCGTGGGTTCCGACTCGTTGCATTCACCTCTCCGAGGGAATAATACTGCGCGGCTGCGGCGAGGTAATGCTGGGTTGCGCCGTCCCAATCGAGGTCGCGAAATTTGGTGCCGTCGCTGGTCAGGGCATGACGCGTAATCAGCGAAAATGACCGCTCAAGATACGCGGCATCGTAAGGGCGCATTTTTGAATCCGCGTCGGCCAAGTTCTGCAAATGGTTCAAACGAGAATCGAGTTTCTCAGCCAGTTTCTTGCATCGTTCCGCAGTATGGGTGGAATCTTTCGCTGGGGCCTCCATCAAACGCATGATTTCGGCACCAGCCCTTTGAAACGCATCGGGATCGGCGGTGGCGAGATCAGCGGTGCTGAAATACCACGTTCCCCACGGCATCGCTCCGGGAGGGCGGGCTGATTCGACAAACGGCTTCCAAGATTCGCCTGGCTTCAAATCCTTGTGACAGGAGTAACAACTGTATTCCGAAAGTTCCGGCCACTGGGCGAGCCGTGCCTTTGCCCGCTCCGCTCGAATTCCCGTCAGAGCAACTGCGGCGCGAGCGCTTGCCACCTGGCCAATCTCCCAGGCACGAGCATCGAAGTCGGGGCCATATTCGCTTTCTTCCCAATGTCGCTTGTATTTCTTGCTGTGATGATAGCCCGTGTATTCAAAGGCGAGACGCGGGTGGCCTGCCGCGATCATGTCGTGATTCACTTCCCGGCTCTCATCTCCAACATGGCATGAAGCACACATGCTCACGCGAAAGGCGAGATCCTTGGTTGGAAAGAGACCGTAGGCGTCGGCTTTTTCCGAGCGTGTGAGCTTCTTGAAATCGTTCTGGTAGTGACTGCTGAGATATTTCTCGGCCGGTCCATGACACTGCTCACAGCCAACGCCCGGAAGAACCGGTCGATCTAGCGGGGATACATGAACGGGGATAGCACTCGGAGCATGACACTTCAGGCACAATTCACTCTCGTGTGCCGGCCGTGAAAGCTTGAGATTTTCGGCGATCTTTCTGGAAGGTGGATCGAGCAGAATAACGTATGCCCGAAAATGTGGATCGCTGTTCACCCAGGTCGTGTATTCACTACCGGCCCGGACCGAGTCCGATCCGCCATGGCAGCTTGCGGAAGCACAAGAAAGCGAGCCAGCGTGTTTTGCTGCCGGGAATTTATATTCGCGAGATTGAATTGGTACGGATGGGCCTCGACTCTCCGCCGACACAGGAAGATTCATGATTCCGAATGCACTGGCAGCCGGAATTGCGAGCAACAGTAGTAGCCGCCATCGATCCAATGCAGAGGACTCGCGGTGCGGCAACGTCCCTGTCGCAAAGCGTTTAGAGTAGGATGAGTATATTCGATTCGAGGGGGAGGTTGTCAAGCACTTGGAAGAAGGGAACTGGCTCGACGAGATTCTTGAAGACTGGACTCGCGAAAATCACTACGACCCCTACCGCCGTCACGCTCTATCTTTACTCCCTCTCTTTTGCTTCGCCCGATTCTTTGTTCAACGCTCGTCGCAAAGGGCGAATCGAGAAGATATCGAAGATTCGCGGCCCATCGGTTCGATAGGGGCCGGACGGGGATCCGAACGATACCCACCCCGGAAAAACTCGCTCATATGGGCCGTAGCCGACGTAGTCGTAACCCAAGACCCCTTCAGACTCGCGTGGGGCACAATCGTGATCGAATACGATGGCCCGACCGACATATCCCAGTGACATTTTTGGCGTCTGGCTTGGTCTAGCCCAACGTGCAACGGTATTCGAGTTTCCGGAACGAGCAAACGTGTGCTCGGCAGCAGTCGTTTGCGCGAACGCGGCCGAGCAGTGTGACGTTGATACGGTAACGGCAAGCAAGAGAAAGCGCATGAGAGGCCTATCGGCCCATGCCGCCATTATGTTGAACCTTTTTTCGCGAAGCGATTCCGCTCAAAACGCCTCGGTATTTCGATTGAAATTTTGGTACGGCAACCGAACACCCGCAAGGGAGACCTGATCGGCCCGATAGGCACCGACCACGGCGTAGCCCATGGCACCGGCAGCGGTCACCACGTCGTCTTGATCGACACCGTCGCCGGACACTCCAAAGCCGCCGATGAGCCCTTTACCAAGTTGATAGAGCGGCGCGCTGCCTGGAAAGAACACGATGCCATTCTGATTGGCGATGTTCGTTGCGTCGCGAAAATTGGAGCCGGGGAAGAATGCATCGTGCCCGTAGACGCTTTGAAACGCCTTTGCCGGCAAACGTGGACCCACCATTCGGGCAGTGGAAGGATCGGTTCCTCCATCGCGAATGATCGAGAACGGACCGGGCACCTGAAGATCGACCGTGCTCGGGAATCGTGGCAAGGCGAGATAGCGAATCGTGCGATTCGTGAACGCCGTTCCAACGGGGATCGTCGGCACGCGATCGACGGTCTGCAATTTCGTAGGATCCGCATAATAATTCACATTGCGTGCCTTGGCGACGGCCACATCAATCGAAAATACTGTAGCGTCCGGCATGCGATACAGCCCGACCACCTGACCATTGCGATCGGCGACGGCAAAGACCATCCGCGTTTGACTGCTCAACGGCAGCCGAATTGCCGCCCGCGTTTTATTCGCTTGAAAGAAACCCTGCTCGATGATGGATTTCACCTGGGCGGCGGAGATGCCGGCACCATCGTGCGGTTGAACAAGCCAGCCGGACGGGACTGCTTTACCGGGCAAGAGCCGTTGCGTTGCAACCGCAGTGACTTGTCGATTCACGCCGGAGTCGGGATTGCCAACGCCCAGCAGCTTGCCGTATTCCGTGAGTTTTTTGACCCCTTCGTTGCCGCCCGGACCGAATACATCCAGAGTGATCCCTACAAGATCGATGCGGCCAAAGGGAAGGTCGAACCCAGCGGGCTTAGCCACACCATTGATCGTGCCAAAAGACCTGCCGGCCTGCACACTTCCGCCAAGGGCCGCGAAAGCGATGAACTCGGCTTCAAGGGAACGGTCCGGCTTCAACGGATCGAATGTGGTTCCAAGCGACGAATTCTCTTCGGTCGCATACCCCGTCTTTCCCGGGAAAAAGACACCAATCCCGCCTGCGACGGTGCCGTTTCCGCCTTCGACGGTTCCGTCTCGAAAGATTGGAATTCCACCGGGAAGAGTGGCGATACCCCGACTCTGGGCCGTCGGTAGCAAGCCAGTCACGAACCCGTATGAATCGGGGGTCGTCAGGCTCTGGCCTGCTGGAACAAAAGATTGATTGATGTTGAACCGGGCTCGCAGCGTGATGTCATCACCAGTGCCGCGGACGCCGTCCGCCCCTGGATGAATGGTGCCATCGCGGTTCGTGTGCTCGATACCGAATAGATCGACCGGAGGCGTGTTCGGCACGCTGGGCGGGAAGTGTCCGCCCGTTCCGACCGGCGCAACGAATCCAGGCCCACGGAAAACAGAATTCACGTCCGCGATGTTCGGGTTCGAGTTGACCTCGCGTTCCGTGATCGTGGATTGACTGAGATTGCGAATCGTGCGCGAAGTGAGCGGTGCCTGATTGTTCGCAAAAAACGCGGCTGTTCGAGCCTTCGCCACTGCCCCGTCGATCGCAAAGACAAGATTAACCGTGCTACTCGTGATTGCAGTTGAGACCTTGCCCTCGGTGCGAACACCCAGAATTCGGCCATTGCGATCGACGACGGCAATGATCGCATCTTCACTTTTCGACGCGGCAGCCGCCCGGCGAAGCAGTGTTCCCACCTCACCTGCGGTGAGTACGGCATCGGGTTTGCCCGCGGGTACGGGTGGCGGATTGTTTCTGACCACGCGGGTGGCGGGTGTCGCGGCCACCGAATCATTCAGTGTGATACGGGCAACCTTGTCCGCCCCCGTACCGGGCACAATCGCGTTCGAGCCGGAACCTCCCGTGAACTTTTCGTTCCCTGAACCACCGACGAAGGATGTTCCGCCACTTCCGCCAACAAGTTTTGAAGCCGCCTCGCTGCCGATGATACGCGTGACGCCACCCCCCGCTTGCAGCAGGTTCTTCCCGGTGCCGCCGTCGATTGTCGCCCGAATTTTAACGCCTTGTGCAATCTTCACGCTATCGTTCCCGGCACCGGCCATGATCGCGATCGAAGTGATTTTGCCCGGATTGAATTTGCCCAAAACCCCACTGCTATCTCGCACGACCAGCGAAGAACCTTCGTAACGAACCAGAAAATGATCGTTGAGGTCGGTGCCATTCACGAGCAACGTGCCGCCGGAGAGCACGGCAGACGCCCCCGGGTCACGGCTTTCGAGCGACTCGAATCGTAGCAAGGTTCGACCGATTGGTGCGCGCGGCTTCCTGAACATATTCTTCTCCCCCGACATGGCATGGATGGCCCCCGCGAGGCAGATACCCGAAGCGGCCATCGCGAGCAAGGAAAAAGTCGGTCAACGTAATTCTCCTGAATTCCCCTGGTTTTCTGATCTCACACGCTGGCAACTGCTCTGGACGCGACTTCATGCCATCGGTAAATAGCCGGGTTCTCAGGATTTGTTCCGTCGTTCCGGAACCCGTGTAACGGGCATGTGCATGGCTTATCGGCGAAGTCCGATTGGCAGCCTTTGTCTGGCTGCGCTCGCCGCATTTATGCTGGCCGAGGCGACGCACGCCCAACCTCACACGGTGATTCAAATCTCCGGTCAACCGGAATCTCGGCCGGGAGTGCTGGGACGACCGCTGGATCCGCCGTCTCCGAAGGAACAAATTCGCGAATTCGAAATTCCAGCAACCTCGATCGATCCGCCGCTCGGATTCACGGGACCGAGCGGAGTGCTGCCACGTTCGGGCAACAACTTGGAATATGAAACAGTTGAGGATCGCTGGCGAATCGGCTTTCCATTCTGGGATCGCTACGGAGCGGGTTTTCCCTCGGGAAAGGACTACCCCTACCGCCTGGGCGAGATCCTAAATCCATACACCCAAAACGTGCTCAAAGGGGATTACCCGATCATCGGGCAAAACGTCTTCTTGAATCTGACTGCCACGACGACGGGGCTAGTCGAAACACGGCAGATCCCCACGGCAACTACGCCGTTTGAAAGCACGTTTCGCGAGCAACAGTTCGATTTTTTTGGCCGCGATGGGCAATTTTTCTACAGTCAGACATTCCTGTTTTCGATCGATCTGTTCGAGGGCGACGCATCGTTCAAACCCGCCGATTGGCGAGTCAAGCTGACGCCTGCTTTGAATTACAATCAACTCAACGCTCAGGAACTCGGCGTTGTCAGTCCCGATGTTCAACAAGGCCGAAATCGCTATCGCGGCTGGATCACGCTTCAGGAGTGGTTCGGCGAATACAAAATCGCCGACACCAGTCCGGAATACGACTTTGTCTCCGTTCGTGCGGGTTCGCAACCGTTCACGAGCGATTTCCGCGGATTCATTTTCAGTGATACCAACGCGGCTCTACGGGTCTTTGGCACGGCATTTGGAAATCGCGATCAATACAACCTGGCCGTGTTCCGTCAGCTAGAGAAAGATACGAATAGTGGCCTGAACTCGTTTGAGTTTCGCGATCAAACAGTAGCGATATTTAACTATTATCGTCAAGATTTTGTGTTTCCCGGTTACACCAGTCAAGTTAGCTTGCACTACAACAATGATGGCCCCGATTTTCGGTTCGACCGCAACCGATTTCTAGTTCGTCCCGATCCGGTCGGCGTCGCTCAGCAACACCGAGTTCAGGCAGCCTATTTTGGCTGGGCCGGCGATGGGCATATCGACCGGTATAACATTTCGCACGCTGTGTATTGGGCCGTGGGCCGTGACGATATGAATCCGCTAGCAGGCCGACCTGTGGATATCAGCGGGCAAATGGCCGCACTGGAAATCTCTTACGACCGCGACTGGGCTCGATTCCGTCTTTCAGGCTTCTGGTCGTCGGGTGACGGCGACATTAGCAATCATGTCGCCACGGGCTTTGATTCAATCCTAGATAACCCAAACTTTGCCGGTGGCGAATTTAGTTATTGGCAACGACAGCAAATTCCGCTTTTCGGCGTCAATATCACTCAACGGAACAGCCTAATACCCGATTTGCGATCGAGCAAGAACCAGGGGCAAAGCAACTTCGTAAATCCTGGGCTCTGGATTATCAACGGAGGCGTGGATTTCGACATCACGCCACGATTGAGAAGCATCACCAATGCAAATTTCCTGCTCTTTGACAAAACGAACGTGCTCGAACAGTTTGTGTTCCAGGACAAAATTGATCGGCCCATCGGTCTCGATGTGAGTAGCGGTATTGAATATCGCCCGTTGCTCAACAATAATGTGATTTTCGTAATGGGTGCCGCCGCGCTGTTTCCGGCCAATGGGTTCCGGCAAATCTACAATCGATTCCGAGAAAGCCGAGGAACGTTGGCGGCCGCGTTTATTGAGATGACACTCACGTATTGACTCGCTCGTGGAACACGATGCACAATAAATGTCTGCCTCGCTGCGTTTCGGGATTTGATGGCGACTCCATCAGGAGGAGAATGCGGAATGTTGCAGCCAGAAGCGAAAGGCGAAGTTGGTATCCCTGGCTATGGGACGTATAGCACGAATTTCGCGTTCAGCGTTAGGCGAGAGGCGGATGGAATGATACCCACCATCCAAGAGCTTGCGGAATCCTCTTGTAGGGTGGGTGGAGGCTTTGCGTAACCCACCTCTACGCAAAAACGGTGGGTTACGCAAAGCCTCCACCCACCCTACAAGAAGCAAATCACCGCGTCGCTGGTAAAGTAGTTTCTGTCGCTCGACTTACTAAAATTCCAAACCGAGTTGAACGAACACGCCATCGATTCCCAGACTACTGCTTTGCCGCAAGAACTTACCTTCCGCGAAATCATCGGTAAAGGCTGGTCGCTCGAAAACGCCGAACCAGTTGCTCACTTCGTATCCGGCGCGAATGGATAATCCGCGATACTGGTAACTCACGCCCACACCGAGAGTCACGACGGGGACTGTCAACGCAAAGCGATCCGCGACGTCCGCGTACACAGTTCCCCCAACATTGTTCGTTTCGACGAACGGGGCCCGCATCGAGCCCGTGAGCAGTGCCCCGCTTGCACGTCCAAACACACCGAGACCTTGACCCATACCGATGGTGCTTTCGATTCCGAACAACGGTCCCACACCATCGAAATTCGGTCGAACATCCACCGTGGCTCGCTGAGCATCGCGGCCATCGTAGTCCGCTGTCAACATTTCTCGAACGTTCGCCAAACGCAGTCCGCCGAAGATCCGAGCATGAAAAAAGTCTTGCTCAAAATGGTAGCCGAACTCCGCATCGTAAACATTGATACTGAGACTCGACGATGCAAATGCAACATTGACTTCGTTCGTCATTCCGGTTCGGGTAAGGGTTGGGTAGAGCACCCCGGCAGGATTTGCCACCACGCCGAAATTATCCGAGCTGGTGATGTAAGTGTAAGTAAACCGAACATCCCACGGATAGCCACCTGGTCGATAACCCAGGCTCGCTCGAATGCCGGGCTCTGTCTTGTAGTTCAACGACCGCACTCGACCGACAGGAGTCAGATCGTCGCGACCGTCCTCCAGCACAAAGTCCAGTCCTCGTTGTCGAGGAGTAAAGAGTAGAAACTCCGCCGCAGCGAATACTTCTCCGGCCGGCGTTTCCGGTACGGGTTCAACTGCTTGTAAGAATTCAGGTGGAGTCAGATCGCGAACCGTGTGCGGTTCTTCACCGGACAGGGTAACGACAAACCCGAGGACGAGAACGATCGCCCAAGAAGTGAACTTGCTCACGACGCACCTCCCCCCAAAGTTGATGTTTGCCCCCAGAAATGGGGGGAATAGCCGAATCTCTTCGATCAAACAAGCCGGACCGACCTTGCAGCCGCGGGCATTCAGGTAAACTGGCGATGCTGAGAGGTTCTTGAACTGCAAAAGAACCATGCGACCAAGAATTGTTCAGATGGTCTTTCTTGACTTCTCATCCTCACCACAAAGAAGATAGCGCGGAGCACCCCAAAAGTGAACTCCACTTTGCCTTTTTTGAAGAGAATTCTTCAGATTTCTCTCAAGCACGAATGAAGCCCGTACGTTCAAACGTCGTTCCATGTAGAATGAAAAACGTGGGCGAATGTTATTCCTGCCGAGGTTTTTCTCATGGCCGCCGATTGGCAACTGCGTGTTTACGAGCAGCAGCGGCTGGTCCACACCCTCGAAGGATCGGGATCGATCGAATTGGGTCGCCAGACTGTCGGCGAGCCTGCCCCTTTTGGCGAGATTCGAGACTCGAGCGTCCGCCGGCTCATTATCGCTCGGTTCGACGAGGATAGCGTTTCCCGCAAGCATGTTCGTCTCGATCCATTGCCCAACGATCAGGTCCGAGTGACCAATCTCAGCTCGAAACTCCCAGTTTTTGTCAGTGGGAACATGGAGGTGGCTCCGGCCAAAGTCGTCGAAACCTCGCTTCCAACTGTCTTGACGATTGGCAATCGTACCATTCGAATGCAGCCGATCGCGCCGCTTCCCGAGGAAAATTCACCTCCCCTGCTCTCTCTGATTCAGGCGACAATTCCACCACTGGCAACGCCGAGGATTCGGGAGATTGATTCGAAGCCCAGCACGGCCATGGGGATGGAGACCGACCAGCTATTTCGCTGGCTGCAAGCCGCGATGGGGGTACTTCAGGGAGTGGCCGGTTCACGAGAGTTTTTTCCCAGGGCGGCCCGAGCCGTCGTCGATTTGGTCGGCTTGGATTCGGGCCGAGTGTTGCTCCTCGACGAAGGCAACTGGCGGGTCCAGGCTGTCGAGTACCTCCCTGGAGAACAATCATCACCCGACTGGCTGCCCAGTCGCCAGGTGCTTTCAAACTTGATGGCCCAAAAAAGAACCTTTTGGATTGGCGCGCAAGGCAATGCGGATCGAGCCCAAAGCCTGATCGGAATGGACGCCGTCGTGGCCGCACCAATCTTAAATGCCGCAGGCGAAGTAATCGGCGCTCTCTATGGCGATCGCAAGCAAGTCTCGGCACACGGTGCCTCTTCACCGATCACCCGGCTTCAAGCGTCCCTTGTGGAACTTCTCGCCGGGGCCGTGGCGGCCGGCCTGGCTTGCATGGAACAAGAACAGGCGGCCGTTCGGGCTCGGGTCCAATTCGAACAGTTCTTTACACCCGAACTCTCAAGGCAACTCGAAGCCGAGCCGGATTTGTTGCGCGGCCGGGACTGTGCCATCACCGTTTTGTTTTGCGATATTCGGCATTTTAGCCGCTATTCGGAACGTCTCGGCCCAGCCAAGACGGTCGAGTGGATCAGCGACGTTCTCGGCGAGTTGTCCGAGTGCGTCCTGGCTCACAAGGGGGTACTCGTCGATTACATGGGCGACGAATTGATGGCCATGTGGGGGGCACCGGCCGAACAACCGGATCAGGCTCGTCAGGCGGCGTCAGCCGCTTTGGACATGATGGCGCTCATACCGAAACTCTGCGAACGCTGGGAGGCAACACTCGGCGGCCCGATGGGATTTGGAGTGGGTGTCAATTCCGGCATCGCCCGTGTCGGCAACATGGGAACCGAACGAAAATTCAAATACGGACCACTTGGAAATACAGTCAATGTTGCCAGCCGCGTTCAGGGCGCCACAAAATATTTGAAAGCTCCATTGCTGATCACACGAGAAACCCAGGCCCGGCTTGGTGCCGATTTTCTAGCTCGCCGCATTTGCCAGGTCCGAGTGGTGAACATCAAGGAGCCGATGGCCCTGTATGAACTCTCGCCCGCCGGCCGCAAGGGCTGGGGCGAGCTGACTCGAGGGTATGAGTCGGCTCTCGAACGATTTGAACGCCGCGACCACGAGGGAGCCATGCGGCAACTCTTTCAATTGCTAAACGACCACCCCGACGACGGGCCGGCCCTGGTGTTGCTTTCTCGCGTGATCGCCCACCGCGATGCGGACCCTGCGGCATTTGATCCCGTGTGGGAATTGCCTGGGAAATAGGCGACTATTCGATGGCTGATTTTTCAAGGAAACCCTCCATGCCCCAAGCACAAGCAGATCGAAACCTGCTGTTCGGCATCCTGGCCGTTCAAATGGACTTCATCAATAGAGAGCAATTGATCGCGGCCATGAATGCCTGGGTGATTGATAAAGGCAAACCCATCGGGCAGATTCTGCAAATTCAAGGGGTATTAGGTGCCGAAGACTTTACCCTGTTAAATACCGTCGTCTCTAAGCATATCGCGAAGCACGGGAATGACCCGGCACGATCGCTGGCGACTTTTGTCCCAGTATCAGACCTGCACAATTCACTCTCGAATGTCATCGACATGCAGGTCGCTACCAGCCTTGGACACCTCTCGCGATCGCCATCCAAATCGACTGAATACTCCACAGTAGGTCTAACGCCCTCGCAAGCCGCTGCCGTCGGTTTGACGCCTTCGATGAGTGCCTCAACCACTGGAACTCGATTCCGAGTCTTGAGGCCACACGCTCGCGGCGGCTTGGGCGAAGTATTTGTCGCCAAGGATCAGGAACTTAATCGCGAGGTTGCCCTCAAGGAAATTCAAAACCATTACGCCGACCATCCCGAAAGCCGATCGCGCTTCATGCTCGAAGCCGAGATCACGGGGGCACTAGAACACCCGGGCATCGTCCCGGTCTATGGTCTCGGAACTTATCCGGATGGGCGTCCTTATTATGCCATGCGATTCATTCGGGGTGACAGCCTGCAAGACGCTCTGCTCCGGTTTCATGCCGCTGACAAGACGAACCGCGACGAGGGTGAACGAACGATTGCTCTCCGAGGACTTCTGAGACGGTTCATCGACGTGTGTCACGCCATCGCCTATGCCCACAACCGTGGGGTGATTCATCGGGACATCAAGCCGGGCAATGTGATGCTCGGGCAATTCGGTGAAACGCTCGTCGTCGATTGGGGATTGGCCAAGCCACTTGGTTCCTTGCCGGAAACCATGCCCAAGCCGATCGAAGGATTGGTGAATCCGGCATCTTTAGCTAATTCCACTCCCACCTACGTCGGGCTGGCCGTCGGCACCCCTCAATACATGAGCCCCGAACAAGCGGCTGGACGGATTGAAGACCTCGGCCCACCATCGGACGTTTACAGTCTGGGGGCCACCATGTTTTGCCTGTTGACCGGCAAGCCGCCCTTCGAAGGAGGCGATGTCGGGCAGATGCTTGTTCGGGTTCAAAAGGGGGAGTTCGCGCCGCCACGAGAGGTGAATTCGAAAGTTCCTGCTGCACTGGATGCCATCTGTCGCAAGGCGATGTCGAACAAGCCTGAAGACCGGTACTCCACGCCAAAAACATTTGCAGCCGACCTGGAATGCTGGCTGGCCGATGAACCCACGAGCGCCTGGCGCGAGCCGTGGCCCGTTCGTGCTCGACGCTGGGCCAATCGGCATCGAACGGCCGTCACATCGGCCGTGGCTGCTTTGCTCGTCTTCGGCGTTTCTCTTGGAGCGGCGACGATTCTCCTGACGGCGGCAAATGCTCGTGAGCGCGAAGCCAAGAGAGAAGCCCAGGAGCAACGCGACGAGGCAGCGAGCAACTACAGACTCGCGCGAAGTGCCGTGGATCGATACCACACGGAGGTCAGCGAAGATGTCCTCCTTCATGAACCCGGCATGGAACTACTTCGTCGCAATCTGCTTGAGGCCGCGCGCGAGTTCTACAAGAAATTTGCACTTCAGAAGGCCGACGATCCTAAAGTGAAAGCCGAACTCGGTCGTGCCTTGTTCCGACTGGCGCAGATCACAGCGGACATCGATGTCGCCAGCCGGGGGATTGATCTGCACAAGCAAGCCCTGGATATTTTTTCGGCACTTGCTGCCGATTCACCGGACGACGCGGAGATCCTGACCGATCGGGCGAAGAGCTTGTACCATCAAGGACGGATTCAACGTGAAGTCGACCAACTGGCCAACTCTCGAAAGTCATACGAAGAGGCGCTGGCGATCTGGACCAAGCTTAAAGAGACACATCCAGGCGATACCATGTACCTCGCCGAAGAAGCCAGAACTCGCCACGGTCTTGGCGGTGTCCAGCAAGTTCTGCGAAAATCGGACCTTTCCCGAGAGGAGTACGGCAAAGCCCTCGCCATTCGCGAGGGTCTCGTCACGGCCGAGCCGAATCGAGCGGATTTCGCGCGTGATCTGGCCATCACCCGCCACAATTTGGCCATGGTTCAAGCGACAGACGGAACCGTCGGCCCAGCGGAAGAGAACTATCGAAAAGCGCTCGCTGCTCAGGAAAAGCTCGCTCGCGGCGCACCCAATG
>Ga0163144_10015344_pt1 | contig 15816 bp, 17 predicted proteins | sample OliLak19BULKMAT1_FD_123175 | JGI IMG/M metagenome (GOLD analysis project Ga0163144, IMG submission 123175) | Freshwater microbial mat bacterial communities from Lake Vanda, McMurdo Dry Valleys, Antarctica - Oligotrophic Lake LV.19.BULKMAT1 | ecosystem: Environmental > Aquatic > Freshwater >...
AATAACGCGCTAAATACCGCTTCGTCGCGGTCTTCAGCATAGTTTTTCAACGACGCAAACACGCGCACGCCGATCGCGTCTACATACGAGCTCAACACGCCAAACGCGTCGCGAACGTGCTCGACAAAAGCGCCGTCCATGACCGCCCCATCGCGCCATTCAAAACTCCACGTGCCCTGCCCTGGATTCAGGGTCAAACAGCGTGCGCCAAGCTCGGCAGCCGCGAGCTCCATCGACGCGCGCGTGCGCAAACTGGGATTGAAAAACACCATGCCGAGAGCGCGCCCGGCAGCGCGTTGATCCAGACGCTCGCGAGCGCTTGCGTGCACTTGTGCGCGCTCAAGGCACGCCGTCCAGTCGCTCAACGGCAGCTGCCGCCAGTCCACAAAATGGCGCGTCATAACAGGCCCTTGGCGTCGTCAAAGTTGAACAGTCGATTGAAATTTTGCAGCGCTTGCGAGGCAGCGCCTTTGAGCAAATTGTCGAGCGCAAACCCCAGCAGCGCGCGTCGCCCGCGCGCCAGCAAACCAATGTCGATAAACGGCGTTGAAACCGCAAAGCGCAGCTCCGGCAGCGTGGCTGGATGCAGGCGCAGCAGACGTCTGCCTTGATAGAAATCGCGATAGATTTGATCGAGCTCCGCTTGCTCGACAGCGCGGCACAGCGACACGCTCAATGTGCCCCAAATGCCGCGGCTAAACGGCCCTGAAATCGGCACAAAATCGAGCTCAAGGCTTTCGCCCAGGCACTGTTTGATTTCCGCCAAATGCTGATGCGCAAACACTTTGTAGGCGCGCAGATTGCCCTCGCGACGCGGGAAATGGGTCGCTTCCGACGGTTTGATGCCCGAGCCGGTGGCGCCGGTAATCGCGTTGATCGAGGCGTGTTCGAGCAGATTCAAACGCGCAAGCGGCAACAGTGTGAGATTGATGCCACTGGCGAAACAGCCCGGATTGGCGACATAGCGCGTGCGCTCGGTATTCGGCAGCGCGTCGGCCAGCCCGTAGACAAACTGCTCAAGTCGGCCGGGCGCTGGATGCGCAGCGCCATACCAGCGCGGGTAATCTAAAGCGTTGCGCAGGCGAAAATCAGCGCTTAAATCGATCACTGCACCTTGGTAGCCGCGCTCGAGCAGCGCCTCGACCAGCAGCGCCGCCTGGCCATGCTCGGCGCACACAAACACGCAGTCGAGTGCGGCCACATCGAGCGCATCGGGTGCAATAAACCGCAGCGTAGAGCGCCCAGCCAGGCGCGGTTCCACTTGATCCAGCGTCAAACCTGCCTGCGAGCGCGAAGTCAGCGCCGTAATCTGCACTTCGGGATGGCGCAGCAGCAGCTCAACGAGCGCCAATCCGGTATAGCCGGACGCCTGCAATACCGCAGTTTTGATCATGCGCACGCCCTCAACGCAGCTTGTAACAGCGGCTCGATCGTGGCGGATAGCGCGGCGGCGCGAGTGCTTGAATAGCGTGTCTGTTGAGCGTCCATATAGCTGTCTTGATTAAGTTCAAGTTGCACGGCGTGGATGCCGCGCGCGGGTTCACCGTAGTGGCGCGTGATGTAGCCGCCTTTGAAACGTCCATTAAAGACGTGACTGAAGTGCGCGTGCAGAGCGCACTCCTCAAACAACGCATCCTCAATCTCGGCGCTGGCGCTTGAACCGCCAAATGTGCCGAAATTCAGATCAGGCAAGCGCCCCGCAAAAAAGCGCGGCACGCGTGCCGGAATCGAGTGCGCGTCCCACAGCAGCACGTAACCATGCAGCGCGTGCAGACGCGCTAGTTCAGTGCGCAAAGCCGTGTGATAGGGCTGCCAGTAACCGCATATGCGCTCAGCAACCTCGGTTTGATCAGGCTCGCAGCCCGGGCGATACAGCGGCTCATCGTTAAAGCTGGACAGCGGGCACAGGCCGGTTTCGCTGCGCCCCGGATACAGCGTCGCGCCATCCGGCGCGCGGTTCAGATCAACCACGTAGCGCGAGAAAGTAGGCACCAAAATCGATGCGCCTAAGCGCTCAGCCAGCGGTGCGTAGAGGTCGGCCACAAACCAATCAGTATCGGCAAGCGCATGCGCCACTGGCGTCATTCGCGCAGCGATCGCCTCCGGCAGCTGCACGCCATGGTGCGGCACGCTGATGAGCAGTGCGCAATGTCCTCGGTTGAGCTCGAAGGTCGTCATCGCTGAAGTTTACACAGCATGCCGTTCGGCCTATTCCCGAACCGGGGATCGTTGGTGTTATAGTTGACCAACACACCAAGACATCTAACCCACTAGGCCCCGCACATGAACCTCTCCTCCCCCACTTCCCGCCTCGTTTTTGGTTTCCTAGCCTTTAACCTGGTGCTGTGTTTTGCAGTTGGCAAACGCGCTGAGCCCAGTGCGATTGTCACCGTCAAGCCAACCGAGCGCGTCGAGCTGGTCGTGGCGGTCGAGGAAGACATCGTCGATTTCATCACCATGCCGCTGTTCAGCTTTGCGGGCCTCACCAGCGCCCGCAAAGCTCCGACCCTGTGATTTAAGCCGATCGATATGGCCGTGACTTGGAATAGCGAAACGCCGATTTATCGCCAGCTCAAGGAGCGCGCTGTGGCGATGATCCTTGATGGCGAATGGAAAGAAGGCGACGCGCTGCCATCGGTGCGCCAAGTGGCACAAGATTTTCAGCTCAACCCGCTGACGGTGTCGAAGGCCTGGGGCGAGCTCAGCGATGAGGGCTTGGTCGAGAAGCGCCGCGGTTTAGGGATGTACATCGTTGAAGGTGCGCGCAACGAGCTGCTCAAAGTTGAACGCGAAAAATTTGTGCGCGAGGAGTGGCCAAAACTGCTCGAACGCCTCAAGCGCCTCGGCCTTGAGCCGACGCAATTGCTCGCGCTAACCGCCACCCACACTACGTTTCAATGAGGTAACCCTGTGTCAGAACTTAAGTTTGAACCCGCACTTGGCCACGAGCACCATTTCGTCGATGCGCTTGCCAAAGCATTGCTGCCAATGATGAGCGAGGCTTTTAAGCCGGCGCGCAGCGTCAAGCCGATTACAGCACTTGAGTTGCCGTGGGTGCCGACGCAGTCATGAGCGTGATCGAAGCAAAAGCCTTGAGCAAACGCTACGGTACGAAAATAGCGCTCGATGCGGTCAACTTAAGCGTGCCTGCCGGGCGCATTGTCGGCTTGATTGGCCCCAACGGTGCCGGCAAAACCACGGCATTAAAAGCCATTCTCGGTTTGACCGATTTTTTAGGCGAACTCAAAGTGCTGGGCCTCAATCCGCACAGCCAGCGCGATGAGCTGATGCAGAACGTGTCGTTTATTGCCGATGTGGCCATCCTGCCGCGCTGGATTCGGGTCGCTGACTTGGTCGCATTTACCCAAAGCGTGCATCCGAAGTTTGATCGCGCGCGCTTTGATGCGCTGATCAACAAAACCGAAGTGAAATCGAAGGCCCGTGTGCGCGAGCTATCCAAAGGCATGGTCGCGCAGCTGCATTTATCGCTGGTCATGGCGATCGACGCAAAGCTGCTGGTGCTGGATGAGCCGACGCTGGGGCTCGACATCATTTATCGCAAGCGCTTCTACGACACGCTGCTCAACGACTATTTTGACCAGGAAAAAACCATCATCGTGACCACGCACCAAGTGGAGGAAATCCAGCACATCCTGACCGATTTGATCTTTATCCAACACGGCCGCATCGTGCTGGATGCCTCAATGGACGCGGTCGCCGAGCGCTTTACCGAGGTGATGGTGCCCGCCGCAAAAGCCGATTTGGCGCGTGCGCTCAAACCTCTGAACGAACGCCAAGTGTTCGGCAAGCATGTGTTTTTATTTGATTCGGTGGACCGCCACACGCTGGGCGAGCTCGGCGAGATCAACGTGCCTGGCGTCGCTGATTTATTTGTCGCCACGATGAGCGAGCAAGCCGCATGAACCACCTATTGCCTTTGTTAAAGCGCGAAATGAATGAGCACCGCGGCGGCCTGCTGTTAACGCCGTTTATTGTCGGCGGCGTGCTGGTCCTTTTTCTCATATTGGGCCTGATTACCAGCCTGACGCTCAAAATTCAAACCAGCTTCGGCGGTGAAATTGCGCGCTATGCGCTGCAAAGCAATCCTGAGTTACTGGTAATCACCGCAAAAAAAGCGCTGCAAGCTTTCGGACTTGCCGCTGCCGCGATTATTAATTTGACCTGCGCGATAGTCGTGTTTTTCTATTGTTTAGGCACGCTGTATGACGATCGCCGTGACCGCAGCATTTTGTTTTGGCGCTCGCTGCCGGTCTCCGACGCGCTGACCGTTTGGTCCAAAGTGCTGATCGCGGCGGTTGTCGCGCCATCGATCGCTTTTGTGGCGGTGATTGCCACGCAGGTGTTGATGTGGATTGCCGGATCGGTTGTGGTGCTGTCGATGGGCGGGTCGCTGAAGGCTATGTTTACGGGCGACCTTGCGGGCCTAACCAGTGTGGCGCGCCATCTGGTCGCGCTGCCGCTGCACGCACTGTGGGTGTTGCCGCTGGTCGGTTGGCTGCTGCTAGCTTCGGCGTTTGCCAAATCCAAACCGTTTTTGTGGGCGGTGCTGCCACCGCTGGGCGTCGCGATTGCCGACAGTTGGTTTGACGTGACCAGCACGCTAAGCCTGCCGAAAAATACCGTTTTCAAGCTGATCGGGGAGCGGATTTTCAATGATCCGCTGCCGATGGCGGCCAATTTGTCGCAAGAAGGCGTGAGATTGGCCGGCAGCCTGATTCCCTTCGCGGCTGCGCCATCTAGCGTGTTTAGCGATTGGCCGGTTTATTTACAGATGTCCAGCCTGTGGATCGGCGCTCTGCTCGGCGTCGCGATGATTGTGGCGTCGGTGTATCTGCGCCGCAAGAGTGAAGATGCGTATTAAACCGGGCTAACACCCAAGCGCGCCCCTAGGCGATCTCCGCTGGAAAGTTAATCACCTGATCCAGCGCGTTTAGACCCAGCAGTTTCATCAATAGCCGATCGACGCCCATGGCCACGCCCGCACACGCGGGCAGGCTGCTTGCTAATGCCGCAAGCAGGCGTTCATCGTACTGAACGCACGGCTTGCCGCGCTCAGCGCGCACGCGCAGATCTGCCTCGAATCGCGCGCGCTGCTCAACGCAGTCGGATAGCTCGAAGTAGCCATTCGCTAACTCGATAGCACCCCAATAAAGCTCAAAGCGCTCAGCCACCGGAACAGGATCTAAGCGAATTCGCGCCAGCGCGCACTGGCTAGCAGGAAAATCGTAGACCACCAGCAGCTGATCACTGGCAAATTGCGGTTCGATCAAATGGGTCAAGGTCAGCTGCTGCCAGCCGTCGCGGTCTAACTCGCCTTTAAAGCCGGGGTTGATGCGCGCAAATTCCTCGAGTGGCGCGTGAAACGGGTCGAGACCGACGTAGCGCTCAAACAGCGCGCGGTAGCTGAAAGTGATCGGCTCGCGCAGTGGCACTGAAAATTCAAGCGCACACAGGGTCACCAGTTCGAGCAGCTCGGCAATCAGCGCGTTGAGGCTCATGCCGGGCCGATACCACTCCAGCAGCGTGAATTCCAGATTGTGGCGTGACGAGCGCTCGCCTGCGCGAAACACGCGCCCCAGCTCGTAGATGGCGCCTAATCCAGACGCTAGCAGGCGCTTCATCGGAAACTCAGGACTGGTGCGCAACCAGCGCGTGGGGCCGCTGGTCGTGGTCACAAAACTCTCGATCTGCGGATCGCTGGTGGCTGCCGCGCTCAGCAGCGGCGTTTCAACCTCAAGGATCTCGCGATCGTCCATAAAAGCACGGATCAGCGCGTTCAAATCGGCACGCGCGCGCAGCGCAGCGGCGCTTGTCGTCGGTCGAAATTCGAGTGGGAATGGCGGCAAATTCATGGCTTTGGCACGAGATTTTGGGAGGTGGCGTTTGGCTGTCATCTTGCTTTCGTCAAGCGCGATGCAATATAAGCGGGATCTCCTACGAGTTAACCCGAGTGACCCACGATAATCGGCCAGAGGTGCTGCGCACGGACGTGTCCGGCATGCCGCTGGAGTGGATTGACTTCCAGCAAGCAACCAAACTCATTTGCCTTGATCAAGTGAGCTACGCCCTAGGCCCGGTGCTGTACCGCATCCTCGGGGGCATGAGCGCGCGCACTGGCTTGCAAAGCTTTGTCGACGTCAATGCGATTATTGCCACCCACGGCACCAATCCAGAGCTCGCCGGCCACCACGAACGCTACACGCCGCCGCTATCGAATTTCGCGCTGTTTCGCCGCGATCACAACGTGTGCTTGTACTGCGGCAATCAGTTTCAGGCCCACCAGCTATCGCGCGACCACGTGCGCCCGCTCAGCCGCGGCGGCGTGGACGCTTGGGGCAATGTGGTGAGCGCCTGCAAAAGCTGCAACAACTTCAAGGGCGGTCGCATGCCGGAAGAAGCCGGCTTGCAGCTGCTCGCCATTCCCTTTGCACCGACCCACGCCGAGTACGTGTATTTGCAAGGCAAACGCATCCTTGCTGACCAGATGGATTTTTTGCTAGCGCACTTCCCGCGCAATTCGCCACTGCTTAAGCGCGTAATGGCCACGCGCGCTGCTTAACGACACCCAACCGCGCGCACGGCGCAGCTGCGAGCGGTTAGCATCGGCGTTTTCACGGTTGAAGGTGCGCTCATGCTGTATCTGGTCGACGCCAGCATCTATGTTTTTCGAGCGTACTTTTCGGTTCGCGATGAGTTTCTCGACCGCGACGGCCAAGCGTGCCACGCGGTCTTTGGCTTCGCGCGATTTTTAAGCGAACTGCTTGAGCAGACCAAGCCGCAGCACATTGCGGTGTGTTTTGACGAATCGCTGACCAGCTCGTGGCGCAACACCATTTACCCGCCGTACAAGGCCAACCGCGAGCTGCCGCCGGCTGATCTGAAGTATCAGTTCATTGGCTGTCGCGCGGTGACCGAGGCGCTTGGCATCGCGTGCTTCGCCGACCACTCGCTGGAAGCCGATGATTTGATCGGCGCGCTGATGCACACCGCGCGCGAGGCCCGCATGCGCTCTGTGATCGTCACTGCTGATAAAGACCTAACCCAGCTGATCGAGCCGAATGACGTGTGGTGGGATTTCGCACGCCGCGAAAAGCTCGATGTGGAAGGCGTGCGCGCCAAATTCGGCGTGCCGCCGGCGCAAATTGCCGAATTTCTAGCGCTGACCGGCGACCCGGTTGACAACATTCCCGGCGTGCCAGGCGTGGGCCCTAAAACCGCCGCGCAACTGCTGCAACATTTCGGCGGGCTTGAAGCCATTCTTGATCGCGCGGCTGAAATCGAGTTTTTACGCGTGCGCAACGGTCGAGCGATTGCCGAGTTCATCGCCCATCATCGCGCTGGAATTGAACTTGCCCTCAGACTCACGCAAATTCGCGTGGATCTAAGCCCGGTCAGTGAAATGGCGCAGCTTAGGCGCCGAATCCCGAAACTCGACGACGTGCTTAAACTCTGCGAGCACTACCAATTTGGCCCGCTCACCCGCTCGCGGCTGCTAGCGGCTTGAGCCTAGCGGGGCGATTTTTGAAACCGCCCCTTAGGTGTAGGCCGAGCCTAAGCCCGGCTCAAATTACCAAATTGCGATAAGCGACTTGCCACTGCGTACCATCGGATCGGTTGGCTTGCAGTTAAACGCAGCCGCAAACGCCGGCATGTTTTTCGGGGCGCCGTTGGCACGGAAGCGAGCCGGCGCGTGCGAATCGGTAACCAAGCGCACGGTCATTTCTTTGTCGGTGTAATTGCGCCGCCAAACGGTGGCCCAGTTCATGAAAAAGCGCTGGTCTTGGCTGATGCCATCCTTGCTTGAGGCCGCTTGCTCGGGATGCGCGCTTTTCAGCGCATCGTAGGACACCGTTAAGCCGCCGAGATCGGCAATGTTCTCGCCCAAGGTCAGCAAACCGTTGACCTTTTTGCCGGCCGCTGCTTCATATGCGTTGAACTGCTCGACTAGCTGCTGCGTGCGTTTCTTGAAACCGGTCGCGTCGGTTGGCTGCCACCAGTTGGCGAAACTACCCTGCGCGTTGAAGCGGCTGCCCTGATCGTCGTAGCCGTGCAGCATTTCGTGGCCGATCACCGCGCCAATACCGCCATAGTTTTCAGCGGGATCGGCTTTCGGATCAAAAAACGGCGGCTGCAAGATGGCCGCCGGGAAGGTGATGTCATTTTGCAGCGGGTTGTATTGGGCGTTCACCGTCTGCGGCATCATGCCCCACTCGCCACGGTTTTTAGGCTTGCCCACTTTGGCCATTTCATAGGCAAAGTTATAGGCCAACGCGCGGCGCACGTTACCGACGTAATTATCGGGCGTGCTGCTCAATCCAGACCAATCGCGCCAAGCGTCTGGGTAGCCAATTTTCGACACAAAGCTGCCCCACTTTTCGAGCGCTTTGCTGCGCGTTTCAGGCGACATCCACTCGAGTTTTTCCAAGCGAATTTTCAGAGCGCCTTTGAGTGAGGTGACCAGCGCTTCCATTTGCGCTTTCGATTCAGGCGGGAAAGCCACTTCGACATACAGCTCGCCCATCGCTTCGCCGACTTGGCCATTAACGGTATCGAGCACGCGCTTGAAGCGCGGCTTTTGCTCTTTTTGGCCGCGCAACGCTTGCCCGTAGAAGGCGAAGTTCTGGTCGGCAAACGGCTTGGCCAAATAAGGCGCCGCGCTGTCAATCATGTGGAAGCGCAGATAGGCCTGCCAGTCAACCAGCGGCGTGGACTCAAGCATTTCGCTCAATTGCTTGAAATACGCCGGGTTGGCCAATGAGATTGTGCCGGGGGCGGCTAAGCCTGAGTCGGCAAAGTAGCTGGTCCAGCCAAACGTCGGCGCCAGCGCTTCGGCATCTGCAACGCTGATGGGGTTGTAGTATTTGGACACATCGCGCGAGAGCTCTTCGCTTGAATACGACTTGTCCGCCAAAGCGACTTCGATGGCCAAAACCGCCGTTGCCTGCGCGCTTGCATCCGCATCGGTCGCGCCCGCTAGCTTGAGCGTGGCTGCGATGTGCTGTTGATAGGCCTCGCGCTCGACTTTGTGCGCATCGCCGACGTAATAGGTTTTATCCGGCAAACCCAAGCCGCCGGGGCCGACGTAGGCAATCACCAGGTTGGGATCTTTGAAATCTGATTCAGCGCCCAAGCCAAACAGCATCGGTTGCCCAAGCGCCTGCTGTGCGCGCAAAAAAGCCACAATCGCCGGGGTGGAATCGAGCTTGGCAATTTGATCAAGCTCCGCTTGGATGGGCTGCAATAAAGCCGCGTCGATCGCCGCTTCGTTCATGCCGGATGCGTAAATATCACCGACCAGCTTGCCGATGCCGGTGCGCGCCGGATTGGCTGCAAGCTGCTCGGCGAGCTGCTTTTGCACCGCCAGCGAGCGCTCGGCGAGCATCTCGAAACTGCCCCAAGTGGTGCGATCAGACGGCACCGGATTGGCCGCCAACCAGCGTCCATTGACATGCGCGTTGAGGTCCGCACACGCGGGAGCGGCTGGATCTAAATCGGCCGGATTAAAAGCAGCCAGCGCGGGCAAAGTGCTGCTATCGAGCGTCAGTGGCGCGGCTACCGGCGCGCTGGTCGCGACCGTTGCGTTCGGTACTTCGACTTGATCTGCGGGTTGGGATGCTTTCTGGCAGGCGCTAAGCGCGAGGCAAGCAGCGATGGCGATGGCTAACGACGAGCGAATTGGGGTCATGGTTTGAGAGTGCGCTGGGCTAAAAAAGTGCGCGAGGCTAGCGCGGAGCTGCGCACTTTTGCATGTGCTGATGGTATGGAATGCAATGCGCAACGCTCCTCACCGGTCTACGAGTGACCCCACCTTCGATTTGAGCTTTTTATGCGCGCCGTCGCCGCCAGCTTTTTCCTTGCGTTCATTGCCGCCACCGCGCACGCAGCCTCAATGTGCGAGACCGAAAGCGCGCAGCTGCGCCGCCCGCTGCTTGAGCTGTACACCTCGCAAGGCTGCTCAAGCTGCCCGCCTGCAGACCGCTGGCTGGCGGGATTAGCTCCAGAAGTCAGCGCCGGTCGCTTGAGCGCGGTGACCTGGCATGTCGACTACTGGGATTATTTGGGCTGGAAAGATCCGCTATCGATGCCTGAAGCCAGCGTGCGCCAGCGCTGGTCGGCGCGCCTGGCGAATGCCGTCGTGTACACGCCCGGCGTTTTTCTCAACGGCCGCGAGCACCGCGCGTGGCAGCAAAGCCGTTTAAGCGCCTTCCAGCCAGGCCCGACAACCATCAGCTTGAAGCTCGTCGCCGAGCGAATTGGCGGCGAGCTCAAGATCGACGCCCGCAGCCAGCGCGCGACGCCTGATTCGAATATCGTGCTGGTGCTCGTGCAATTGGCCCACTCCAACACCGCCGCTAAGGGCGAAAATGCGGGCCGCAAACTCGACCATCAATTCAGCGCGCGCGCCCTGCTCAGCGCCCCATCCGGCAGCCCACAGCCCATTCAAACAAACATCCCGTGGCCGCCCTACCCCGCCGCCCTCGTTGCCTGGGTTCAATCGCCCAGTGGCGACGTGTTGCAAAGCGCGCAGTTAAATCTCGATGAGTGCACGCAGGCACGGTAATGCTTTGGCCAAATGCTCAAGCAGAGTTGAGATTCACGCCGAAACGCGCGCCGCGCAGCGTGAACGCGCTGGCGATAAAGCGCGTGCCGTCGAACGCCCCGTCGGCGGCAATCCATTCAGGCCCGCCGCCGTCGGGTTGATAGGTGTACCAGGACACCACCAGCCGATCCGGGGCAATCAGCGCGAGGTTGAAGCCCTCGCCGCTGGTGGTGGGGTCTGCATGCCGGCCAAGTGTCTTTGATAACGCTGGGATACGTTCCAGTGGCTGCGCCCGACCGGCTGCAACAAGCGATACCGCGCCAGCGCAGGTCAGCGAAAACCGCTTGCAACACTCGCCAATGCGCTGAAGCTTACGGCGTATGACAAAACCGGATTACGCAAGGCTCCCGCCAACGCACGCATCAACGCGCGCATCGACCGGGTCGCGGAAGAGCAGTTGCGCTACGTCAGCGAGCACACCCAGATGAACGTCACCGGAGCCCTGCGCGCATCGATTGCGCTGATGTACGACAATCTTGAGCTAGAGCCGATGCACGATCTCATCGAGCGGTGCATCGTCAGGGAGGCGCTCAATGGCGCTGATGGCTTCCTGTTTGGCGGAGTGGGCGCATAGGCATATTGCTTATCCGTCTCCTTGCCTGCGCCGCTCGGCGCTACACACACCAAGCTGCTGAAAGAACGCCTTGCCATCATGGCTTTCCCGCCAAAGCGCCACGTCAATACTTACGCACTGAACACCGTCTAGCCCTTTATAGAAAGCTGCAATGGATGCTCTGTTCATGCTCGGGATTTAAGGCTTCGGCGCCGACAGCCTTCGCACCAGAAACGTGACCAGACGGCGCGGGGTGAAGCGGATCGATTGGGCGAACAGCCAATTGACCACACCGGGAATGTAGACGCGCTGGCCGCGCTGCATCGCTTTGAATGCGGCCTGTGCCACTTCGGCCGAAGTGGGCAGCTGCTTGCCCTTCACCAGCGCGGAATCGTGCATTGCGGCGCGATGCTGAAATCCTGACGCGGTCGGGCCTGGGCACAGCGCGGTGACGGTCACGCCGGTGTCGGTCAACTCTTCGGCCAGCGCTTCGGAAAAACTCAACACAAACGCTTTGCTTGCGTAGTACACCGCCATGTACGGCCCGGGTTGAAACGCAGCCGTGGAGGCAACGTTCATGATCTTGCCGCGCGCTTGCAAGATGGTGGGCAGCAGGCGTTTGCAGAGCACCATTGGGCTGACCATATTGAGCGTCATCATGCGCTGCTCGTCGTCCAGGTTTGACGAGACAAACTCGCCAAACAGGCCGTAACCAGCGTTGTTGATCAAGTGCGTGACGTGCAAACCGCGGGCGTGGATGGCGTCCACCAGATCGAAGGCGCCGCTGGCGGTGCTTAGGTCGGCTGCAATGACGTGCGCTTCAGTTTGATGCGCGGTGCGCAACTCGGCTGCAAGCGCTTCAAGTTCCGGCAGCCCGCGCGCGCTCAACACCAGCGAAAAGCCGTTCAGGGCAAATTCGCGGGCCAATTCACGACCGATGCCGCTGCTGGCACCGGTGATTAAGGCAGTGGGTGTATGCACAAGTTCACCTTTCAAAACACGCCGCGCCCTTGGCGCAGCAGATTGGGCTCGTCGGTGAGAAGCTCAATGACGGTCGTGGGGTCTGAATCAGCGTGCCCGCCGTCGATGATTAAATCGACATGATGGCCGATCAAATCGAACAGCTCTTCGTGCTCCAGCCCGCTTAAATCCTCGCTCGGAATCAGCAAACTGGAGGTCATCAGCGGCTCGCTCAGCGCGTCGGCCAAGGCCAGCGCAATCGGATGATCGGGCACGCGGATGCCGATGGATTTGCGCTTTTCGTTGTGCAACCGACGCGGCAATTCTTTGGTGGCGGGCAGGATAAAAGTGTACGGCCCTGGCGTCAGCGAGCGCATCAGTCGGTAATTTGGGTCGCTCACTTTCGCGTACAGCGCGATCGCGCGCAGATCGCGGCAAATCACCGTGAAATTGTGCTTGCTATCCAGCTTGCGCACGCGCTCGACACGTTCCTGCGCCAGCTTATTGCCCGCCGCCCAGCCAAAGGCGTAGCCCGAATCAGTCGGATACAGCGCCAACGCACCGCCCATCACGCTTTCTGCGGCGCGACTGATTAGGCGAGCCTGTGGATCTTTCGGGTGAATGGTTAAGCGCGTGGTCATGCGCGAATGATAGCGGCCCGCTGCAAGCAAAACCCGCTTGCGAAGGTCTGTAAACTTCGGACACGCAGAAGGGGGCATTCCGTTGTTGAGATATTCGCCGTTACTTGCACTAACTAGCCTGTGCAGCGCGCAGCTTTACGCGCAAACGCAGATCAGCGGCTACAGCGAGCTGCGCGCTGCAACTTCTAGCGCCGCGCAAAGCTGGCAAAGTGGCGGCAGTGGCGCGTTGGGCACCGGTGACGGGCTGCATGCGGAAACCCGCTTGGGGCTCTCGTTTACGCCCGCTTCATCACGCTGGTTCTTCTCGCTCAGCGCTCTCGCGCGCGCCGACCAAGATGGCAACAATGGTCGAAATATCGGCTTGCTCGACGCGTTCGTAGACTACGGTGATCTCGGCTCCGACGGCTTTCGGGTGCGAGCGGGCCAAGCGTTTGCGGGCACCAGCCGCGAGAACATCGAAGCATTTTGGCAAACGCCGTATATGCTTGACCTGTCGGCGCTCAACAGCTGGATTGGCGAGGAATTTCGGCCGATCGGGGTTGAATTTAGCAAGCGCTTCACGAACAAAGATTCCGGCCAATTCGACCTGAGCGCAAGCTTCTATGGCGGCAACGACTCGGGCCCGGCACTGCTGGCGTGGCGCGGCTTCGCGATCCACAACCGCTTAAGCGTTTATGGCGAAACCCTGCCGCTGCTGCCGCTGCCCTCGTTGCGCGCAGCAGATCAGTTTGGCGCCCAGCGCCGCGACGGGACCCAGCCGTTTTCCGCCGATCTCGATGGCCGGGTCGGCTACGCCTTACGCGGACGCTATGCCAGCGGCAGCGACACGAACTTAAGCGTGCTACTCAGCGATAACCGCGGCGACCGCGACCTGCATCGAGGCAACGAATACGCGTGGGCGACCCGCTTTGTAGTGCTGGGTTTTGACCACGCGCTGTCGTCTGAATGGACCGTGTTAGGCGAGGTGCTGCGCGGTCGCACGCAGATGGGTTTTGCACCCGGCGCCAATGTATCGTTCGGCTTCAATGCGGCCTATGTGCTGCTGTCGCGGAGGGTGGATGCGTGGACGATTTCAGCGCGACTCGAATCGTTTCATATCGATGAGCGCGATAACTCAATCGGCGAGTTAAACCGGCAAAACGGCCAATCAGCCGCCTTTGCGCTGTTGCGCGAATGGGGCGACTGGCGCTTTGGCGCGCAGTGGCAAACAGCCCAAATACGCCGCCCCGGAAACGCAGAATTTTCCGGCGACCCAGCGCAGGGCGGCAACCAGTTCACGCTGCTCGCGCGCTATTACTTCGAGGCAAATTAGCAGTTGGTCGCAAAGCGGCGGCGGAATTCAGGTTAAAAGCGCCTACCGCAACACGTTTGGAACCACCCCAGATAACTATTGGGAAGACCGCGGCTACGAATGGTATGCAGGCATTTAACCGCCGAGATTTAGCTCGACCGCCGCGCATAAAGCTCTTTGGCGAGCCCCAAGACCCTTGACGAGCGCGCCTGCTTTATTAGACACTCTTTACGACAGTAATGGTGTCTTATATGAAACTGACCCTGCAACAATTAAGTGAACGCGCCGAGGTGCCCGGACGCACGATCCGTTTCTACATCCAGAAAGGGCTGCTTGCCGGCCCCGAAGGCGAGACCCGTGGGGCGTACTACACCGAGTCCCACTTAGCCGAGCTCTTGCGGGTCAAGACCTGGCAGGAAACCGGGCTATCGCTCGATGCGATCAGCGGTCTGTTACAGGCGCGAAGTGAGCCACCCGTGTCGCCGAACCGACCCGGCGCGGTCGAGGTTCGATCTCACCTGATCGTCGCGGATGGGTTGGAGCTCGTAGTCGCGCCGGAGCGATCAGGTCTTACGCAGACGCAGTTACGCCAGTTATTTCGACAGGTTCAGGACGCCTATCGGCGAATCGTGGACGACCGCAGCACACCCACAGGGGAATAGGCGATGAACTTTTTTGGAAAGCAAAAAGCTTGCTCGAGTCAGAGCTATTCCAAGCACCGATCACCGCTGGCGCGCAGCGAATTGGCTATCAGTATCGACGACCTGCTCGCCGTTTACGAGCTGCGCCATGTATTCCGCAACGGCGGCGACACAGCGATCGAAGCCGTGTACAGCTTTCCAATCCCTCTAGATGCCGCGTTCCTTGGCATGGAAGCGGTGCTCGCGGGCGAGCGGCGAGTGGCCGAGGTGCTTGCTGCACGTGAAGCCAGCCGTCGCTATGACGACGCGTTGGCACAAGGCGATAGCGCCGTTTTGCTTGAGCGTATTGAGCAAGGCATGCTGTGTGTGAATCTCGGCAACCTTGCACCAGGCGAAGAGGGGCAAATCACGCTGCGTTTTGCGGCCTCGTTGAGCGTAGCCGACAGCCGCGCGCGCTTCAGTCTGCCCTTGGTGCATCGGCCGCGCTATGGTCGAACGAAGCTCGATGAGCGTGTCGAACCGCAGCACGACTTTGCAGTTGAGCATCCGCTTCAGGCGCAGATTCGCGTCCGCGGCCTGTTGGCGACGTGCGCGGTGTCTTGCGCCACGCCTGGTGTCAAGTTCCAGTCTGCTGCCGATGAGCTCCTGCTCAAACTAGACGGCGCCATGCTGGATCGCGACTTCGTTTTGGCATTTGATCTGCCCGATCACGGCGCGGCGCGTGCGCGCTGGATCGCCGATGGTGAGCAGAGTATCGGCGTGCTTTCGTTTGTTCCTGCCGCGCCGCCGACCGAACGCACCGAATCAGGCTTGGACCTGTGTTTACTGCTAGACGGTTCCGGCTCTATGTCCGGCGATGCCATCGCGCAATCTCGCCAAGCGCTGTTGTCGCTAGCGCACGCACTCGATGAGACCGATCGCATTCAAGTGATGCGCTTTGGAAGCTCGGTGGTGCGGCTCTTCCGTCGCCCTCTGCAAGCCAGCATGCGGGTAAAAGAGTCACTTGCGGCCCTCGCAACGACCGTCGATGCTGACTTGGGTGGCACCGAGATAGGCGACGCGTTGAACTTAGCGATCGACGCGCTGCAAGCAGCACGCGAGACAAATCG
>Ga0163144_10015346_pt1 | contig 15812 bp, 10 predicted proteins | sample OliLak19BULKMAT1_FD_123175 | JGI IMG/M metagenome (GOLD analysis project Ga0163144, IMG submission 123175) | Freshwater microbial mat bacterial communities from Lake Vanda, McMurdo Dry Valleys, Antarctica - Oligotrophic Lake LV.19.BULKMAT1 | ecosystem: Environmental > Aquatic > Freshwater >...
AAGAATCAAGAAGAGCTAGCGCACGCTTTTGGGCAACAAGCCAAAAAAGAAGACCAGATGATCCAGATAATGCGTCAGCTACAGACGGCAATAGCTAATCTGGGTAGCGGATTTTTGTCTATCGTGATTGGCGGAATACGAAGCACAGAAATGATACTCAAGTGGGGATTCAATACACTTGCTTCATACTTCCGAGAGTTTTTTGGTAAAAAGGGAAATGAAATCGAAGAACAAACTTTTCGCAAATCTCTCGATGATGGTTTTAGTAAATCAGTAACAGATCTAGCGACAGCCAATGATGCCGCATTCAAAGACACAACGAATGCTATGTCTGCCTTAGCTAAAGTAGCAGGAAAAGCTGGTAATACCTTTTTTAGAGGCGAATTACTGAAAGAGACAGCACTAGACAGAATACTCCGCCAACGTGAAGAAAGTCAAGAAGACGATAGAAACGGAGTAAATAAACATAAGGTAAAGTTCAAGCAGTCTAAATTAGTCAAAACCGGAGGAAAGATTCTTCAAGTGGACACGACAGTAAAAGTTGTCGGAGATGATTCTAAGGAAGAGGCTCCATGAGCATTGACCTCGGTGACGTATTCAATAGCTTAATGGGGCTCACGCCAGGAGCCGGCAGCAGTGCTGATGCGCGCGCTGCCATGGTGTTCACATCCACACAGCGACAACTAATTTTACTAGACACCGATCTAATACCAGCAACAAAACATACACGCAGTACCACTGGGGGGATTATAGACCCGGCGCGAGAGGCTCAAAGACTGGACGAACGAAATCTTACGTTAGAGCGCGCAATGCCCATTATTACAATGGCAGTAAATCCGAAGTCGGTACGCTTCACCCAACCAAAGCGCTTTGTGAAGAAAGACGTACGCAATGGTAGTGTATTTTTTCACTTTACCAATAGCAAGGGGCAGAACAACGACATCCTGACAATGACCTTTCAAGGCAACACAGGTAACATTGATCTCGGAGGTTCTGTAAACGTGTCTGAACGTAATCCGTCTGCTATGCAGTCAGGTACAGCAATTGACGCGCAAAACCGTATTGAACAGGACACCGGGGCACTGCGCAAGCTAATGGTGTGGTTGAATCTGTATTCCTTATCTCGTGAGCCTATGATCTTTACACATAACGGCTCCATTGTTGAGAACGAATTTCGTATTACCTATGTGTCTCAGGTAATTCCGCAGCCGATCGATTTCATTGGGTTCTTTAGCAAAGTAATCGAGTTTGAGGAAAATGCGGCCAAGCCCAACTCCCGTGATTACAACTTTGAGTTCACTGTCACACGGACTGAACCAGATCTGGATGATGTTGTTTCGCACGTCTTGACGGGCATCCAACAACGTAATGCTTTACAAGCGAGCGAAACCGCAACACTGCTTACCAACACCAATGGGCAACTAGTCACAATATGACTACGGCAGGACAGGCAAGAAATGCATTTCCGGCGATGCGAATCTTCGTGTTCGGTCTAGAAGTGACTGAAGATGTCCTGTCTTGTACAGTCAACATGCAAGACGGTCGCTCGCCGAACACATGCGAATTTGTCCTAGTCTCACCACTGGATCGTTACATCGTTACTGAACGTGATATTCATGCGCTGTACGATACCGTTAATTTGCCGGAGATCATACTGCCTACGGCAGCTAAAGAGACATTTGATCATAGCGCTGCTCAAAAAGAAATAGGCAATCTGCTCGATGTAGAGTTAAAGGCTCGTGTGTCTCGTGATATTCAAGATGAAACAAAACGTCGAATTCTTCGCGCAAAAGTTGTTGAACGCACGCCAAACGTAACACAGCCAGATATAAATGCCGTAAGTTCTACCACTACTACGCCAGGTAAATTTGCCGCGATGACAGGTGATGCACTGACATATCCGTTCCAAGTAGGTGATTGCATCTTTCACAGCAATGACGCTGTTCGCGTTTTTTGGCGTGATCCCTTTAAGCCTGACGACTGGTACTTCATGTTTACCGGTTTCATCACTGACTGGACCGATACTGTCACAGCGGACAATGAACGCACAGTGACTCTACGCTGTGAAGACCCATCACGGATTTTACGATACTCACGCTTCAGCAATAACGCAGGTCAATTCGATTCAGCAACAAGGCAAGAGCGAGACAACGTTGTAAACAATCAGGCTAACGACGGTTTTCACGATCTCAACCTTGAAGAATTCATGCACACCATTTTATTTGGTAGTGCCGCTGCTGGAATAGTCAAAGCTAAGCAAGATTCAATCGAAGCAGCAGGCAAATTTAATCTGCGTCGTGTTAGTGTGAATGGTAGCACCACAACACCGGTGGTCGAAAAAGGTGCAGGTAGCTTTAATCAGAGCAAATCCGCTGTTTTTCGTTTTAGCCCTGGTAAAGACCAGAATGATGCCATCGTTGTTGCTAATAATGAACAAATCATCACTCTTGCTGCATATCAACGACATATTGGACACAAAGTAACATCTTCTGACTTGGGCGACTTAATTCTCGAGGGTAAAGAATCTGAGGTTCCCGGGATTGCTACTGGATTACTACGTGACGCGTCTGGCACCATTCTTACGAGTGAGATTATACGCATAATCGGCGATCTTCCTCATTTGTATCCCGTCGATAATGGACGCTTATTCATCCTGACACCTGACGTATTAGCTGCTTCAGCGGATCGTGAAATCTTAACCAAAGATGTCGGCGGGTCAATTGCTACATATACAACGTGGACTACCCGATTGAAACTAATTTACGACGTTTGTGAGCGTATTGACTTTAGTTTCTATGCTTCACCCAAAGGAGACTTGATCTGCGAGATGCCATTGCATGACTTCTCGCCGCAAGATTTCGGCGGAGAAGGTGGTGCAGTTACCGTACCTACTAAAGACACAATTAGCTGGGAACGAACTTTTACGGACGAGCGTGTTCGTACTGTTATGATTGCTGATTGGTCTCCACTTGATGGTTATGCGGAGACAGGAGGCAATCAAGAAACAGTCGGCAGCTTACCAGGTGTGGCGTCAATTCCGCATCTCTTTCCACAATTTGGTGTACGCCAGGAACGTGCTGAACGGCGTGCCTTTATAGGCTCTGAAGCAGCTGCAACAGTTTATGCGAATGTTGTGTTGAACCAGATGAATGCTGACGCGCGATCGGCACACGTACAAATGTTGCCGAAGCTTTCACTGCTGTGGCCTAACAGGCCGATTGAGTTCACCGGAGACACACCCGACGGCTACGCCGAACGCCCATACATAGCCACGACACGGACTATTACACACGCACTTGTATGGAACAGCGACATGAGCATGTCAGTCGATGTCAATCGTATCCGCGGATGGGCGGGACAAGTCGACGAGAACAGAGTGCGATTATATGAGCCTCTTGGTGGCTTTGGTGGAGAACCTCTCAACTACGCAATACTTAACCAAACAATAAGTCCGCCAGCCAGCACTAAAGCGCTCAGCGGTCGTGACCGTGATGATCTCAGCCGAATTGTTGAAGAAAACATCAATCCACTGGATATCTCTGTCCAGCGACTGCTGAGCAAATAACATGAGCAGACATCCCAACCCCGGCGACGTACAGCTTAGACGCAAGCTGCAAGATGACACGCAGAATCATAATCGCGTGCATCTTGGTCAAATCAAGAACGTCAATACTGTTACAGGAACAGCAACGGTTGCCGTACAGAACACTGGACAACTGATCAAAGCGGTAATCCCGACCCATGCAATCTCAATGCGTGGCTTTCGATCTTCATGGCAGCGGTACATGCCGCAAAATCTCGATTTCGTCAAAGTCGCCTTCGGCCCAGACAACAGACCATACCTGCTTAGTGCTGCTACTTGGGGCACAAATACGACAGCTTTCAATGACGGCTACGCACAAATTCAAGATGTTGGTTCACGCAAGCAAGGCGGCATATCTGACTTTGTCGAACTCAAACAAGGCGAATGGGATATGCGTAGCAGCGGCAACGCATATATTCACGGTAGCGAGCAAGGACGGTTGTTGCTGTGTGGTGGCCAAAGCAAGATCGAATTACGTAAAGAAGCCGAAGAGATTGAATCGCGTGCAGGACTCACCATCATCAGCAATGGTGCAGGCAGCAGCATTCGCTTGGGTGAAGTAAAACGCAAACTCCTGCCAACGGACTTCCAAGAAACAGCCATTACTGGTGCGACCAATGAGCTTTCTACAACAGTAGAAACAGGCGGGCTGATCTCGCTGTCAATGTATCAGTCTCGCATTGGAGATGTTCGCGACGGTGCAGGCTTGCCTGAGTTCGGTAGTGGTGCTCCGCTTCGTGCACGGTATTCGTACTACGACCCGACCGGGTTCACTACTGCGCTAGAGATCAAAATTAACAATTTAGGCAGTGTTGACGTCTCTCACGGCATCGCTGCGTTAGACGGTCTAACTCTTACAAGCACGACTGGCCCGCTCAAAACCACATACTTTAACACCACTATCGATTCTACAGTTACAACAAACGTCACGGCTGGTTTACGTGTGTCACTTGGTTCCAGCACTGCTATTGATCCTCTTGTCAAAGGTTTAACTTGGACACTTGCGCGCATAACGCAACATACGGCTCAAGGAGCCCAGCACACCATTGCAGCAGGTGCCTGGGGCGCATTAGGCGGAATGATAACGGCTAGGCTGGCTGCAATACCTCCTATCAGCGATCCAGATTTGTTGGCGTTGTACACTGCACTCGGCACACTGGCTATTGCAGCGACTGCAGCAGAGATAGCGCATACAGCAGCATTAACCGCGTTCGAGGGCGGCTCTGCTGGTTATCTATCTCTGAAGTGTTGGACGGAATAAGTTATGGCGTTCTCACGATGCGTCCATACTATTCTGTGCACGTTATCTACTGCGGCGCTTGCTGCACTAGATAAAGTTGTTGATGCACAGATGATACAATTACAGTTAGCCGTAACAGTTGCTCAAGCAAAAATACTCAAGTACGACATTCTATTGATACCCGTGCAAGCAGCAAATACGATTGCCCAGGCAGCATTAGATCAACTGAAATCTGCTGCTAATTTGGTGCCGTCGGATCTGATCAACGGCTGTGTAGATTTCGGCAACATCACGCTTGAAATGCAGCGTGCGGTTGATCAGATAGCTGGCCCTTTGAATGACATCACACAAGACCTGACGAGGCTATTATCATTTCGTGAAGAACTTAATGCACTCGTCGAAGAGTACAACAAGATCATCACCAAGTTGAACGAATTCCGCGTAGCCATCGCCGAATGTGCCGTTGAAGTAGCACAAAGAGAACAACAATGACGCAAACATTCTTGATCCAAAACGGTGATGTTGTTATCGGCGCTACAGGACAACCAACTATGGTGGCGGATGGTGTCAAACTACGGCAAGACGTGCAAGAGAACTTATCTATCTCCGTGCAGTCCACCGGTTTCGGTGCCGGACTTGATGACCTAGTTGGCATTCTTGGTGATGAATTCTCCCTACGCGCTAAGGTTGCACAGCGTGTACGTACATCTATCGGTGCCATGTTGCTGCTACAAAATCAATATCATCGTGCACAACGACCTCTTACAGAACGTATCGCCAGAATTGGACAAATTCTTGTTTCATCGGTAGGAGGCAAGAAATCAACGTTCCTTTTTAAGGTTGACGTCATGTCTGCTGCTGGCCTTACAGCTTCAACCACAGGCATACTCGGCGGGTAACAAGCAATGCCAATTAACAAAATCACAGCTACCGAGTTTGAAGAGCAGATACGTACTGCGATCACGGAACGCACTGAGTCCCACGACACAGCCTACGGTCCGGTCAAAGACATCGTCATTGCCGCACCGGCACAGGTGTTCGAGACGCAGAATGACCGTATTCGTTTGGTGTCATTGCTCATCTCGCTCATCAACAGCGATTCATTCACCGATGCTGACCTAGATGCTTTGGTGTTTAATGAAGGGCTCACACGCAGCGAAGGGTCACACGCTACGGGCGTGGTAACATTTTCAATGTCAGCCACACCGGCAATCAATGCCGTTGTGCAACGTGGCTATCCTATATCTAGCCTGCCAGACACATCTAGTAGCAGCACCGTTACTTTCGTCACAACCGAAGAGCGTACGTTAGATGCTGCAAGTGCTAGCAGCTATTACAACCTGCTTACGAAACGTTACGAACTGCAGGTTCCTGTCACTGCGGTTGTCAGCGGTAGCGCTGGTTTAATCGGTGCTGGTCGAATCAAGCGTGCATTGCGTCCATTAGGCCTATTTGATGCTGTTACTAATACCAATGCTACGCAAGGTGGACGTGACCGCGAGACCAATGCCGAACTTATTGAACGTTATTTAATTGCAATCTTGGGACGCGAACTCAGCACGCCAATCGGCGTTGAAAAGTTTGCACGCGACAACTACCCAGACGTCGAAGACTTGCTTACTGTGTTCGGTGCAAACGAGTTACTCATCCGCGCGGCAGAAGAAGCTGGTGCTGTAGATGCTTACGTCATCGGAAAACAAACTACGACACAGACGGATAATTTGACCTTTTTCGGCCTCGGGCAGCTAATGGCGATCATCTCGCCTCCGTTGGTCTCAATCAATGCCGTGGCTCGTGTATCACCTGCGGCCACGTATATTGAAGGCACAGACTATGAAGTCGTCTTTGATACGAGTGGTAACAATAGCAGCCAGCGCGCTGTCGAAGGCATCAAGTTTTTAGCGACTATGGTTTCTCCTCCAGACGCTGGGCAAATTATTGCTGTCACATACACATACAACAATCTGATCCGTTCGTTGCAGGCTGGCTTTGAACAGGACGACACGCTGGTGCACGGCAGAGACTTGCTTTTCAAGCAAGGCGAAGAAATCGACATCATTCTCGAAGCTAGCCTGCGTGTGACTGCGGGTTTCAGCGTATCGACAGTGACATCCCTTGTGCAGACAGCCGTGCTCACTTTCATTAACAGTCTTGAGCTGGGCGAAGACGTCGAAGTATCTGATGTCCAGGGTGTAGTGCGTCGTATCAGTGGTGTCGACAACTTCATCGTTACTAGGCTTGTTCGTGACGTAGCAGTAAGCGGCACAGTAGATTTGGCCATCGACGACAGCGAGTTTGCGCGTATTCAGTCTACCGATTTGGTGATCACCCTCATCTAATGATCTACGTAAGTCCAAATGTTTCGACTGTTCGCGGCGCTACTGAGGTAGTAGTGCACGGTGATCCGCTATTGCTTGACACTAGTAATGATGCTGCGCTGGTTAATGGTGTGCCGTCAGGCTGGACACCTAGCGGTAACGTTCGCCAATACAGTACGCAAGGACTGATGCTTTCGGCAGGTTCCAGCTCTGCTACACTGACATCTTCAACGTCATTCCTGCATTTCGACTTTGCTGTCGATATCGATCTCTTCGACCCTGATGCTTCCGCAGCAGTTTTCGAGGCCGCAACGCTGGAAATAGTAGTCGGCACGAGTGTGGCACGCGTAAGTCTGAAAAGATATCCTGACAAGACTGTTCAAGCAGAGGGCAGCGTCACGATCACTGGTATCACTTATCCTGCCGGCGTCGTGGTGGTAAAAGATGTAATTGGTCAGCTGACTCTTCGCATCGTGCGCACAGGTGAATTTGTCTGGGGCTTCATTGGTAGACGCGACGACCTTGGACGTTACAGCGAAGTCATTCCTGTCATGGACTACAATCAGTTTGTCACTGGCGCCGCCGTGCCTCGTATTGCTGTTCGCAACGGTACGTCTGCTGCAGGAGCACGCACAATCTTCCGAAACTTCACCGTACGCTCACACGCCACGATCAATGGGCGCCTCCTAGAGAACAAGCTTGATGCTGAACTCAAGCGCATAGTTGGCAATGTTCCCGCAGCACATCTGACTGAAGTAGGTACTGCGAGCATTAAAGCTTTCGGTCCGTGGGGCGTGTCCGAAAATGTTAGTGGCTTTGAATATACTAGACCCACGCCAAACACTGTCAGCTTCGATGGAACTCGAAGCCTTATAACTTTCACAGACCCAGTCCTTCACGACTGATTAGGAGCAAAACAAAATGGCAAACGCATTCTTTGACAAAGGACGAGAAAAATGGGCGAACGGCCAGATAGCGTGGCTCGCCGATAATATCAAACTAGTTCTTATTGCCGCCAGTGAGTATACTGTGAACCTAGCAACACACGAATTTCTTTCTTCAGTTCCAGAAGTAGCGCGTGTGGCAACAAGTTCGAACCTATCAGGTAAGACATGCACCGGAGGTATCCTCGATGCCGACGATGTCATTTTGCCTGAAGTCGTAGGTGCCTCATGTGCATCATATGCTTTTATTAAAGACACTGGCGACCCAGCTACGAGTCCACTGCTTATTTGGGTGGAATCTGCTGCAGGCTTACCAGTACTGCCAAATGGCGGTGACCTCAAGATTGCACACGACAATGGCAGCAATAAGATCGCCAAACTGTAATCAATGGACGAACAAGTCATAGAACCGACGGGAATTGAGTCTACTGAAACAGTAGGCTTTCCTGTTCTTGCAGGACCAATTGTCTCTGATGGTATTCCGTCTGAAGAAACAATTGGCTGGGCCTATGTCTGCGTCTGTCCTATTCGACAAGATCCAACTCCTTATCAAGGCAGCGTTGGTAATGCCATAGTAGTTGGTGCGATTAGCGGTGAAAGCGTTCCATTTGACAGTACCGTTGGTGTCGGACACATTTACACGCCAATCAGTGCTTCGTCACTTCTCTCCACAGGCGTTGTAAGCACTTCTACTGTTTCTCACAATGTAAGCGCTACACCAATACTAAATCATTCTATAGTTGGCACACCTGTTGTTGCTGGCGCGATTAGCGGTACTGGTATAGCATCAGCCGCAGCTATTGGTTGGTCACGTATAATTATTTACGCTCCGACAATTCAAGCGAATAGTATTGATGCGTCTGCGATAGGCAACGCCAAACTTGTGCTGTCAGTGTGTTCAACGAGTATTGATGAGAGTGCAGTGGGATCATCGATTTTAGCTGGTCCAGTCACCGCAATAGCTGTCAACCAGTCAAATGTCTCAAACGGTGCGCGCGTTACTAAATGGCAGCAGTTGATGTTGTTGTCCGTAGACAGCAAAATAATTCGATTGTCTGGTTCAATATTCGATATGTACTCATGCAGTGCTGAAAATGCCACAGGCGACTTCGATGTCACAATTGATCATACCGGAGAAACGTTCATTGTTCGCGTTAATGACGATACATCGGTCACGTTTTTGTACCAAGGAGAAACTCTTTGGCTTGTCTCAACCGTTGCAGGTATTCGAACATTTGAACACAGCTGGCCTGCCGGCAAGCATATTGCAGAACTTAGCCTGACACGTACACTAAATATAATTCATGCACGCATCAACAGCATCGTACAATTTAGTTTCAGTTGGGTGATGGACCCAGTCACCATCATCAATGGTGGTAAGCGACAGCCGGTTGTGAGACTCGACGAGATGCATGCTCCTGCTGTTCATAGAAATGATCAATCAATTGAAGTCGAACTCACCAAGTCAAAGTACTCTACGATTACTGTCACCGGTCCTGGCGAACCAGTAACGCTGCAGGTGTAATACATGGTTTCACGATACGACGAACTCATTGCAACGATGCCGCAAGGCAGGTTTTACGCAACCGTCGGTCGTATCCTGCCGTTCCGTGATACACCTTATGAATTCCTGTTTGAGGGTGGCAGCCCCAACACTGTTTACGGTTTGTTCGTCAACAATGTCGAGCATGGTGAGGTCACCACTGATCTCAATGGTGACGCGCTTGTTAGTGTTCTCTTAGAGCGTGGACGCAACGACATGCGCCTCGAGAACGACGACACTGGCCAAGTTAGCCTGTTAGGCTTCGTCGACATTCGCGACTGGGCAACATGGCATGCTGCTTATGCAGACGTGTTCGAAGACTTAGACGAAGACATTGCAGAAATCCATGTAGCGTCGAAGCTGAGTCAAGCAACACCACGCTTTATCGAAGATGCACAAGGCAAGATCCTCCGGCAACCAAACGACATGGGCATTTATGTCCAAGAGTCGTATCGTCAGTTGCTTCGGCAAATGCGCCAAGCCTATCGCTTGTGGGGATCACGTCAAGCTGGTCTTGATCAAGTCGTCAATGCTATTACTTCGGTTTCGCCTCTTGTCGTGCCGCAGCCTTGGCGTCCTCATTGGATTCTAGGTACACAGCTCGCAGACAATGCCGACCTGCAACAACATGCACGATCGCTTGCGAATGCACTCACAAACAACAATCAACGATCACGTGATTTCGTTCGTCAATCCTTTACTAGTGCACAAGCTAACGTGCTGCGACAAGCAAACAGTGCTAAAGCATTTCGCATTGAGTTTGGTGTTGGTTGGCCAGCCACTGCCGACGTCACTCTAACCGGTGTTCGTCCGGATGGAACTATTGACACCGAAGTCTTCGATGCTGCTGCTAGTTCAAATGTTAATGGCACAACCGTCTTTCGTTACCTGATAGGCATCGACGTTGTAAATCCTAGCGGCGCAGCGACTGCGACAGTAAAAACTACTGACACTGTAGACACTCTCGCTGTGTTTACAAGCAATCAACCACGACCACTTGCACAACCACCACAAGCACAGTGCATTACTGCTACGTTCTCTGCCTCATGGCCAATAGGCAACAACATCATCATTACCGGCTTACGTCCTGGTGGCGCAGTCGTCAGTGAAACGTTAATCGGCTCGAGTAGCACAACTGTTACTAGCTTTGAATCCTTCGAGCGAATTTATACAATCATACAAACAACGCCGTCTGGCGCAGGTACTGCTACTGTTGGTGTAAAGGATGATCGTTTTGCACGCGTTGTAGAACTCAGTAGTTACAATGGCAGCTCGGGCATACTCTTCTACGAATCCACGCGACAAACGTTGTCTTGGAACCTAGGCACAGCCGTACCGATTCCATCTAGTGGACGTTACATATTGTCTGGTCCAAGAACTGGAGCGTTTTGGTGCGGCTTAGCCACTACTCCGGCTACGTATGCATTCGGCAATAACACACGTTTGTATATGGAAGCTGACGGACGTGGCATTCTCAGGATTGTTCTAACAGCTGCGCCGACTCCAAGCCAATTGGTCACAACAATCAATAATGCCTTCTCCGCCGATACACGTTACGGTGCAGCATACGGTATAATTGCGTCAGTATTTAGCGGCAGCGGTTTTACGCAATCAGTTATTCGTCTCACGTCGCCAACATCCGAGACAATCGTGCATAGTGGCCAACCAGCATCGATTACTGCTGGACCGACACAAACACTAACGGACACGCAAGCTAACTTTCCTTTGAGTGTTGTCGACCAATTTGTCACGATCAAGAACTCAGCCCCAAACAACAATGGCACTTTTAGAATTACAGCTCAGCTAAGTTCGACACAAATTCAATATACCAACACTATTGGCGTTGGTGTTGGTCCTCGCGAAGGATCAGCATATTGCATCACGTCTCAATCATCAATTAAGATCTATCCAGGCGGCTTTGCACCAACGCAAGCAATCTTTGGTTTACCGTTCTTCACGTCAACATTATTTGGTGCACACTCTGCAGGCACCACGACAGTAATATTAAACATCGGCACAGCTGGTCAGATCCCAGGACCAGGAGCGAAGCTACGTATAGGACGCAGCGTGCGTGCAGCTTCTGGTGCTGGTGCAGTAGCAATTCTAATCAATCCGACGCTGGCACAATTCACTGCTGGCGCGACAACTCCACGACAAGCAGACATAGGCGGCTACATCAACATTTTCAGCGGTGGTGTTGCTGCCAACTTCGGTGTGCATCGTATTGTTGGTATCTCTGGGTCAAATTTCATTATCAAACACGAGACGTCTGCGTCTGGTGGACAATTTAGCGTTGCACCCGCTCACAACTGGGAGCTTGAGTCTGGTGGCGAGATTGTCACTGTACAGAACAAGCTCTCCAGCTTAGTGACCATTGATAGTCCGCTTGTGAATGCCTTTGACAGTGGTGCGCTCGTAGAAATTCTTGGGGAAGTACCGTACGAAGCCCATGGTCACGCAGGACTTGCAAGCATTACTGTTGATGTTGACCGTGTCTTCTTACCTCCGTCTAACGCGAACGATTTCGGCCCTGTTGTCGGCACAGAGGTTCCAGACGGATGGCAGGCATTTGGCTCAACTGCCGTTATGGTTGCGCGTGGCTATTACGAAGCACGACGACTTCAACTGGTGTCCACCGGCGTAGGTAACATTCAACTGCAGCGTGTCGTGCCCGAGGCACTTGATTACAAAGGATTCAAGCTACATGTCACCTTCTGGATGCAACAATCAATTGCATCGGGGCACAGCTTCAATGCACGCGTATCATTCGATGACAGCACATTCACGAGCGGGTCAATTGTTACTGTTCCGCCAACCGTATCCAGCGGCGGCTTCGGTACACTGAATCCTACGCGTGTAGATGCTATCGTTGAAATTCCGTATAACGCGACGACGTGCATAATACAGCTCAATCACTTCAGTGGATCAACGACTAACAACACAATCTACATTGATCGCTGTGCCGTCACGATTACTACTGATGCGACAGTGCAGTCAGCTAACAATGCGGCACTCTTTTTAGGTTCCGGTACAGTGCCACGCAATGACCACCGCACGTATTTTGGCAAAGTACTTTACGTCTGGTCTCCAAATGAACTCAATGATCGTGAGCGTGCATCGCTCGGCGTACCCCCGCAAGGAGGCGGTTCAGCACCAGCTACGCCTGGCCATATTGATTGGGTACTGAACGCACATGGCCTATGGGAACGCTTCGACGTCAGTGAGTACAGCGCTGGATTACCAGTCAATGTAAAGGGCGCCTATACAGACACCGATTGGATTGCAGCCACTAAAACGCATCTAGATGTCACCGTAAGCACGCCAGCGCGCCTTTCGTACGTCGCACCCTCCCAGGTGTCGGCTATTCCAGGCGAAGTCCTGGCACCCTCAGGCGGCGGCGTAGCCAACCTGCTTCAACCCAGTGACATGTATGGTACGTTCCCACAAGCACCAGACGGTCGTGCACGCCTCTACAAAAATGACATCCCTGTTCCTGACACCGGCAGCCCTTTGCCCTGGCAATGGACCGGCCAAAGCCAAATCACTATTGATGCCAGCTACTTCACTATTGGTGCCACATATACCTTCGATTACAATACGCTTATGCGCGCAGAGACAGCACCGATCGACTTGGGTGCCAACTGGCAGGACTACGTGTGGCTTCTTGATGCAGCCATGTATCGACGGACTGCGACTACTGTTGTAGACTCACCACAGACGGTGCAGGTGTCATTTCAAGGCAATCTCCAGGCGACATTAGCCATCCGTAGCGACGAAGAACGGTCAGCTTCGCTATTGATCCAAGACAACGGCAGCGAAGCAATCACAGTCCCCGCCAGCGCCTGGCGGTACGTAGACTCGAAGACTGTACAAATCGACGCTACCCAGTTTGATCCTAACTCCTTGTATACATTATCCTACAATGGACAAGTTGGTTCATTCTTGCGTCCTGCAAGCGTCCTAATCGAAGCTCGCAGTGCCGCTACACTCGGTGTCTTAAGCTTAGCGTCATACACGCCTATGATCCCGGGACAACTAGTAAATCGGGCCAATCAGTTTCATCAACTGCGTATCTCAGTTCGGGGTGTGACTGACGTACGTGACATTATGATCGCAGGATTAAGCCTGAAAGGCATCCACCTGTATGGTGTGGCACCTAGCGCACCAGGCATTCTATTACCCTAAGAGGTTGTAAATCATGGCAGAGAACGAACTTCCTAACGGCCAGCCAGTCGACGGCCAAATTGGTGACCGCTCAACTTATCCTGAAGGCCATGAAGTCCATCAGAAAGATCTTGCTTACACACAGTCAGCAATTATCAACAACCTGTTGCGGCGATTCGCAGACAGTTCTCGTCCTGGCGTAGCGTTTGGTCTGACGGTGCAGCGGAGCACATTGGTCACTAGCCGTGTCGACATTAGTGTCGACCCAGGCCGTGCTCGTGGCTGGGCATATACTCCTGCGGGGCATCTCATTGAGATTACCTCGTCGCAGTTGAATATCGGTCTAGCCGATTACACTGATGCAGCGATTAATTTAATCTGCGCTGTATACACTGAAGTTGAATCTGAACCAAGCGCGCACGAGACGCAAGCAATCATCCAGAACACACGAGCTGCTCGCAGCTTCCGTATTCGAGCATACACACAAGCTGAATACGATCTTCTGCAGGAGTCGGATCCAGACCTTGGTATCGATGCTAAAGATCGCATTGCTATTCTTGGTATCGCTCTTGGTAATGGCAGCACACTCGGTGTACCCAATGCACTCGTGACGACAGAAGTCACACAACAAGCACCTTTCACTGAAACACTTACAGCAGCACGAACCAGTGTGCATACAGTGCTAGGTGTCGAAATTATCGACATTAGTTCTCAGACCAATCTTGCTAGCAATGCGCAACTACGGCTCATTTGTAGCGCCGGTCCGACGTTCACCCTAGCATGGGCTGCGCCTGGCGACTCTTTTGGAGTAGCAGTCACCATTACTGCAGATGGCAACTTTTCCCTCACGTCTAGCAACGCTACTGACACAATCGTTGCAAAAGTCGTGTTCAGTTTGTTGCCTCTTATCAATGGCACATACACAGACACCTATACTATAGGATCAATCTACCAAGATGTTGCTCCTCGGTGGTCTGCTCGTGACCATCTGCATGCGAGTAAAACTGGTTCTGGGTTGCCGACAGAAAACAATCCGCATGGTATTGATGCTAGCGATCTAGGATCGAACGTAGTCGACTTTCCACAAGTCATTCGTTTGGGTACTGGCTATCAAGCCACCGAGTTGCAGGCGTTAACACCGCGCATCACTACAGTCAATTCAACAGCAGCTGGCGTTGATCGCACACTACAGTGGGAAGTTCCACCAGACGTAGCTAATCTCCGCGGCGGTATTCGTTTTTATTCGTCGGTAACTGACGGCAATCTTGAAATAGCAAACAACTGTAGATGGAACGGCACGCAGTGGATAAAAGATCTTGGCGCAGTTAGTGACGCTAGCATTTTCACCGTTCGTGGTGGATTCATGAGTTTTGCTACACATGAATCCGGAGCAATCCCTGGTCCTAATTTTACAGATACAGACATTAGTCTACGCACTCTTTGGTCAACATCAGTGCCTGGTGCTGATGAAGCGGCAAATCCGCAAGGACTTTTTCGCTTTGAAAACTATCTCGACACCAATCTGAAATCTATTCGTCCACGCATTGATACCAAATATAACCCAAGTGCATCATTCTACACATTATTATGGCAATCTTCGCCTAGCGTCGAATCAACAACAACGGGTACTACACGTTTTTATGTAAACGGCACTGGTGAACTACACATCACGCGCAACGCTCGTTGGGACGGTGCCCTGTGGAATCGAGATATCTTGTCTGAAGCCACATTGCTGGAAATCGGAAGCGGCGAATTTGTTTTCCGACGGCAAAATTTCAACGCAGTACCTTGGGCAAACGGTGCATGGACGCAGATTATTCTAGGCGGTGATCTCGACGGTGTGTTTACCCAAGGACTAGGTATTACAGCAGACGCGAACGGATCTATGGATCCAAATTTCGCTCGTTTCAATGCACCGTTTAACTTCAACACTGGTGATGCTACCGGTAATCGATTGCAAGTGCTGCGTGCGTACGATTCGTCTGATAGTCTCGGGTTCCACGAATACGCGCACGCATTC
>Ga0163144_10015348_pt1 | contig 15811 bp, 13 predicted proteins | sample OliLak19BULKMAT1_FD_123175 | JGI IMG/M metagenome (GOLD analysis project Ga0163144, IMG submission 123175) | Freshwater microbial mat bacterial communities from Lake Vanda, McMurdo Dry Valleys, Antarctica - Oligotrophic Lake LV.19.BULKMAT1 | ecosystem: Environmental > Aquatic > Freshwater >...
CCGGGCCGACCTATGTGACCCAGAAGGTGTTGAAGAAAGCCGGGATGAATGTCGGCGACATCGACATCTATGAGCTGAACGAGGCTTTTGCGTCGGTGGTCATGCTGATGATGAAGATGCTCGGCATCCCGCACGAGAAGATGAACGTCAACGGCGGCGCCATCGCCATGGGTCACCCGCTGGGCGCCACCGGCGGCATGCTCGTCGGCACGGTGCTCGACGAGCTTGAGCGGACGGGCAAGCAGACGGGACTGATGACGCTCTGCGTCGGCGCCGGCATGGGCACCGCGACGATCATCGAGCGCATCTGAGACGGCCCGGCGATGCCCTATAGCCAGCTCGACCCGGGAAAGATCACGGCCACTGCGCAAACCCTTGCGCAGCGGGTCGCAGAGCGATTCCCGGGCCGGGGGCTGGCGCAGGTTTGCAACGAACTGTTCGAGACATCGAGCCGGCAGGTCGCGCGGCTGGACGACATTTCGAAGCCTCACCTGAGGCTTCGGGCGCTGGTCACGCTGGTTCTGCTGTTCGGTGTGACAGCGATCGGATTCGGCGTGGTGCAGAAAGTCCGCCTGCTGAATTCCAATCCGGGCGAGCTCTACAGTTTCGAAGGCGTGGAGGCGATTGCCAACATGATCCTGCTCGTCGGCGCGGGCGTCTGGTTCCTCCTGAACCTCGAGGCGAGGATCAAGCGGGAGCGGGCGCTGGAGGCGTTGCACGAGCTGCGCTCGATTGCGCACGTCATCGACATGCACCAGCTGACCAAGGACCCGACCTCGTTTGTCGGCCCGAGCCAGCGCACGGCTTCCTCGCCCGAACGCGATCTGACGTCTTTCGAACTGATGCGATATCTCGACTATTGCGCCGAGATGCTTTCGCTCACCGGCAAACTGGCGGCGCTTTACGTTCAGAAACTGCGCGATCCGGTCATCATCGACACGGTCAATGAGATCGAACACCTCACGGCCAGCTTCTCGCAGAAGATCTGGCAGAAAATCATGATCATCCGTACAGAAATCGATCCGGCCGAGGCCGGATCTCCCAAATTCAAGGAGACACTCTCATGAAACTCGAAACCTTCAGCTGGGACATCGATGCCGACGGCATCGCCCATGCCATCTTCGATGTGCCCGGCCGCAGCATGAACACGCTGACCGGCAAGGCGGTGGCCGATATCATCGCGATCACCAAGGAAGTCGCCACCAACGACGCCATCAAGGGACTCGTGCTCTCTTCCGGCAAGGCGAGCGGCTTCTGCGCCGGCGCCGACCTCGGCGAGATGGGGGACCGCGCGGGCGCGGGCGGCGAGAAGAAGCCGAAGTCCGTGGACGAACAGAAGAAGGAACAGTTCGACGCCGGTTTCTCGCTGAACGGCACGCTGCGCAAGCTGGAAACCTGCGGCAAGCCGGTGGCGGTCGCGCTCAACGGTCTCGCCCTCGGCGGCGGCCTCGAAGTGGCGCTGGCCTGCCACTACCGCGTGGCGGCGAATGACAATCCGAAGCTGCAGTTCGGCCTGCCGGAAGCCAAGATCGGCCTGTTGCCGGGCGCCGGCGGCACGCAGCGCCTGCCGCGCCTTGTCGGCGTGCAGGCCGCTCTGCCGCTGATCCTGCAGGGCGAAAGCTTTACCGCCGAGCAGGCGAAATCGATGGGCGTGGTGAATGAACTTGCGCCGTCCACGGAAACGGTCGCCAAGGCGAAAGCCTGGGTGAAAGCGAACCCGAAGGCGAAGGCGCCGTGGGACGAGAAGGGCTACAAGGTTCCGGGCGGCGTGCCGCACAAGTCGCCGGGCGTCGGCCAGGTGGCGACGATGGCGAACATGATGCTGGCGTCCAAAACCTACGGCAACTATCCGGCCCAGAAGAACATTCTCTCCTGCATCTATGAAGGCATCCAGGTGCCCATCGATGCGGGCCTGCGCATCGAGACGCGCTATTTCATCAACACGCAGCAGCGCCCGGAAGCCAAGGCGATGATCCGTTCACTGTTCCTGTCGATGCAGGAACTGGGCAAGGGCGCCAACCGCCCCGCCGGTCATCCGAAGACGGAGTTCAAGAAGATCGCCGTCATCGGCGCCGGCCTGATGGGCGCCGGCATTGCCTATGTGCAGGCGAAGGCGGGCATCCCGACCGTGCTGGTGGACGTCTCGAAAGAGGCGGCCGAGAAGGGCAAGCAGTACTCCGTACGCCTCGTCGAGAAAGACATCTCGCGCGGCAAGATGACCAAGGAGAAGGGCGACGCCCTGCTCGCGCTGATCACACACTCTGACAATTATGAAGACTTCAAGGGCGCAGATCTCGTGGTCGAAGCCGTGTACGAGAACGAAGAGCTGAAAGCCAAGATCACGCAAGCCGCCGAAGCGGTGCTGGGCGAGGACGCCGTGTTCGGCTCCAACACGTCCACGCTGCCGATCACGGGACTTGCGAAGGCATCGAAACGCCCTGCGAACTTCATCGGTATCCACTTCTTCTCGCCGGTCGAGCGGATGGGGCTGGTCGAGATCATCAAGGGCAAGGAGACGAGCGAGGCGACGCTGGCGAAGTCCATCGACTACGTGCTCGCCATCCGGAAAACGCCGATCGTGGTCAATGACAGCCGCGGCTTCTATACCTCGCGCTGCTTCGGCACCTATACGCGCGAAGGCATGGAAATGCTCGGCGAAGGCATCAAGCCGGCGATCATCGAGAATGTCGGCCGCCAGGCCGGTATGCCGATGGGCGCGCTGGAAGTGTCGGACTCGGTCGGCCTCGACACTGCGCTGAAAGTGACGCGCGCGATGGCGGAAGCCACCGGCGTTGATCTGCAGACGGATGAACGCACGAACTTCCTCGCCTGGCTGGTCGAAGACCAGGGCCGCGTCGGCCGCAAGGCGGGCAAGGGCTTCTATGACTATGACGAGAAGGGCAAACCTTCGCGTCTCTGGCCGGACATCAACAAGCAGCTCGAGATCAAGATCGACGAATGCCCGCCGGCGCTAAAGAAGGAGCTGACCAACCGCTTCCTCGTGCGTCAGGCCGTCGAGGTTGCCCGCTGCTTCGAGGAAGGCGTGATCACCGATGCGCGCGATGCCGATATCGGCTCGATCCTCGCCTGGGGCTTCGCACCCTTCACGGGTGGCTGCTGTTCCTATGTCGACCTGATCTGGGGCATCAAGGAATTCGTCGCCGAAGCCGACCGTCTCGCCGACAAGTACGGCGATCGCTTCCGCCCGAACAAGCTGCTGCGCGACATGGCCGCCAAGGGCGAAGGCTTCTACGACCGCTTCCCGCCCGCGGGGACCAAGGCAAAAGTGGCGGCGTAAGTTTCGCTTCATTCAAATTGGAAGGGCCGGGGCAGCAATGCTCCGGCCTTTTTTGTTTGAGAGCGGACAATGCAATGCCCGCTTCTTGCTTCTCGCAATCATGGCCGCCTGTTTGCCGTCATCCCGGTTTCGCCGGAGGCGAGGACCGGGATGATGGCAGACACGTGTTTCTAATTCCGAGAGCGTAGGTGGGGGTCTTCCAATGCGCTGCGCGGTTCAAGGGTGAAGCGGAAAACGAAGACAAAAAAGGGGCAGCTTGCGCTGCCCCCTTTGGAATTCAGATGATCCGTTCCCGGATTATTTCTTGCTGCGGTTCCACCAGCCGGCTTTTTTCGGAGCGTCCGGTTGGGGGGCAGGCGCCGGTGCCGGGGCGGGTTCCGGCGCAGGGGATTTGGCTTCGACCATCACCGGCTCCGGTTCGGGCGCTGGCGCTTCGATTACAGGTGCGGGCTCGGCGGCCGGAGCTTCGGCTTCCGGGGCAAGCGCTTCGGCCTCGGCTTCAACCGGCGCCGCTTTGGCGCGGCTGCGGCGCGGGGCGCGGGCCTTGCGGGCGGGGGCTTCTTCGGCTTCCGGTTCCGCATCGGGGGTCACGGCGACCTCGGCCGGGGCTTCTGCGGCTGCGAATTCGCCGTCACCGACGACATCCTCGTCAGAGAGCATGGCTTCGGCGCTGGCCGAGAGGCCGTCGAGATAGGCTCCGCCATCGGCGATGGCGGCAATGTCCGAACCCTCTGGGCGGCCTTCGCCCGGACGGCGGCGGCGGCGTCCGCCCCGGCGTCCACGGCGGCGGCGCTTGCGCGGGCCTTCCTCGCCATCGGCGCGGGGGGCGACACCGCCCTCCTCGCCGTCGTCGTCATCATCCTCGTCACCGTCCTCATCGGATGCCGGCGCGGCTTCGGCCGTGGCAGGCGCGTCGACGTCCACCACTTCGAGGCCGGTCTCACGCGTATCGCGGCCTTTACCGCCGCGGCGGCGGCGACGGCGCTTGCGACCACCATTTCCGCCTTCAGCGCCTTCGGGCTTCGCGGCGCGGGGTTCGTCACCCTCGTCGTCGCTGTCGTCTTCGGCGTCTACCGTTTCGTCGATCTCTTCGGCGTCTTCATCGTCCTCGTCGCGGGTGGAGGCCGGGGTCGGCTTCATCAGCGAGCGGGGCGAGGCGCGTTTCTTCGGCTTCGCATTCGGGTCCCGCTCGGCGTCGAGCTGGAAGTCACCCGGCAGCATGTCCTCGGAGGAATGGATCGACACGGCAAAACCGGCGACCCGTTCGATCTCGATCAGCGCTTCGCGCTTGTTGTTGAGAATGTAGAGGGCGACATCCGTCGGCGCCTTCACCGAGATGCCCTTGAGCGCGCCGATGGCGGCGCGGGCCTCGATGGCGCGGATCAGCTGCAGCGCGGCCGAGGGAATCGAGCGGCGGCGGCCGGTACCGTTGCAGGCCGGGCAGGGATCGGAGGTTGCCTGGAGCACGCCCTGGCGGCGGCGCTGGCGGGAGATTTCCATCAGGCCGAACTGAGAGATGCGGCCATGCTGGACGCGCGCGCGGTCAACCTTCAGGCATTCCTTCAGGCGTTTCTCGACGGCGCGGTTGTTCTTGTTCTCGTCCATATCGATGAAGTCGATGACGATCAGGCCGGCAAGGTCGCGCAGGCGCATCTGGCGGCAGGCCTCTTCGGCGGCCTCCAGGTTGGTGCGCACGGCGGTCTGCTCGATATTGCGCTCGCGGGTCGACTTGCCGGAGTTCACGTCGATGGCGACGAGGGCTTCGGTCTGGTTGATCACGAGATAGCCGCCGGACTTCAGCTGGACGGTCGGCGAATAGATGGAGTCGAGCTGGCCTTCGACAAGCTCAGCGACATAGAGCGGGTCATCCTCGCGCCATTGCTGCACCTTCTTGGACTGGCTGGGCATGATAATCTTCGCGAGGTCTTTCGCCTCGCGGTAGGCTTCATCGCCATGTACCCAGACTTCCTCGATCTCCTTGTCGAACATGTCGCGCATGGCGCGGTGCACGAGCCCGCCTTCGGCGTTGATCAGGGCCGGGGCTTCGGAGGTCAGGGTCTTCTCGACAATCTGTTCCCAGAGTTTCGAGAGGTAATCATAGTCGCGCTTGATCTCGGCCTTGGTGCGCTTGGCGCCGGCGGTGCGCACGATCAGGCCCTGGCCTTCGGGGATATCGAGTTCCGAGACGATGGATTTGAGGCGCTTGCGGTCTGCCGAATTGACGATCTTGCGGGAGATGCCGCCGCCGCGGGGCGTATTGGGCATCAGCACCGAATAACGGCCGGCGAGCGAGAGATAGGTGGTCAGGGCAGCGCCCTTGTTGCCGCGTTCTTCCTTGACGACCTGGACCAGCATGACCTGCCGGCGGCGAATCACTTCCTGGATCTTGTAGCGCTTGGAGATCGGCGTCCGGGTCGAGGCGGGGCGGGCGGTGCGCTCGCTGCGGGCGCGGGGGCGCTGCTGGCGGGGCTTCGGGGCATCGTCGCCGTCCTCTTCCGAATCGCCGTCAACGCCGGCATCGGCTTCGGCTTCGTCGCCTTGGTCATGGTCTTCGTCATGATCATGGTCATGGCCGGAATGATCCTCGGCAGCGCCGCCGTTTTCGGCGTTCATGCCGTGGGGAATGTACGGGCCGTCATCATCGTCATCGGCTTCGATGGCGGCGGCGGCCTCTTCGGCGGCTTCCTTCAGGAGCGCTTCGCGGTCCTCGGCGGGCAGCTGGTAATAGTCTGGGTGAATCTCGCTGAAGGCGAGGAATCCGTGGCGGTTGCCGCCATACTCGACAAAGGCGGCCTGGAGCGAGGGCTCCACCCGGGTCACTTTGGCGAGATAGATGTTCCCGCGGAGTTGTTCGCTGCCGGTTGATTCGAAGTCGAAATCGTCAACCTGGCCATTGTTGACGATCGCCACCCGCGTTTCTTCGGGATGGGCGGCGTCGATAAGCATCAATCTGCTCATGTAACAGAACCTTTCGGTCCGGCGCGGCGGGCCAGGGCGCAGGGCGCCTCGGTTGGCCCTGAAGGCCGGCAATGAGTTGGGAGGGATATGCCACGCCAGACGGCTCCGCGAACCGCGTGGGCGATCCGGCGAATCCTGTATTGGCAGCAGCACAGTTGCGCATTGTTCCTTGCTTTCCGGAGCGCGCGGCCCGCTTGCCTTTCCGGGGAAGCCGGGTGGGTGCGCGCTAGTGGGAAACCTTCGGGCCAGCCCTTGCGGACGGCCACAAACCAATAGTGCCCAATTTCGTCCGGAATTGAAAGAGCCAAATTCCGAATAGGGACGGACCCGCTGCTAAGGCCCGGTCAAGCGAAGGTTAATCTTCACCGGTCTATGAGGGCGTCATCCGATTTAACCGCTGATCTTCAGGCCCGCCACCGCCCCGATGTCCAGATCCTTGCTTATCCTGTTGATATTACTCGGATTTGGCTGGCTCCTGCCGGCTGCAGCCGATGTGACGCAGGTCCGGATCGTCGGCGACGGCGCGCCCACGCGGATCACGATCTGGACGGATGTGGCCGAGACCGCTGACGGCCTCGTCACCGAGCAGCCGGGGGAACGCAAGGTTGTGCTCCTGCTCGCCCAGAACGGGTATTCTGCAGCCGGCGAAGGGGGCGGCGGAGTTGAGGACTGGTCGCTGGAGCCCGGCCGGCTGGAGTTCAACCTCGACCGGCCGATGGCAGTGACCCGGATGCTGCGCCTGCCGCCGACCGGCAAGGAGCGCGCCTACCGGGTGATTCTCGATCTCGATACGATTTCGCCGGCCCGCTACACGATCGCCGCCCGGCGCGACACCAAGAAGCTGGCCAAGCTGGAGACGCAGTATGCCGAAGCGCGGACCGACGCGCTGAAACAGCTGGCGGGGGCGAAGGCGGCTGCCGGCCGCAAGCCCGGCGGTGGGCGCCGGCATGTGGTCGTGATCGACCCCGGGCATGGCGGCAAGGACCCCGGTGCGATGGCGCTGGCCGGCGGCAAGGAAAAGGACATCACATTGAAAGCGGCGCTGGCATTGAAAGACGTGCTCGACGCGGACGGCCGGTACGACGTGCGCCTGACACGCGAGTCCGACGTCTATGTCGAGCATGAGGACCGGGTGACGCTGGCCCGGAACTGGGGCGCGGAACTGTTCATCTCGCTGCACGCCGATGCGGCGGGGTCCACCAGCGTGTCCGGCGCGTCCGTCTACACCATCTCGGCGCGGGGCGAGACGCGGATCGACCGGGAAGCGACGAAGAATGACTGGAAGATCGCCATGGAGGATGGCACGCCGGAGCGCCTGAACGGCCTTCTCGAAGACCTCGTCAAACGCGAGACCAAGACCCGTTCGGCGGAGTTTGCCGAATTGCTGCTGCCGCAGCTCAGCCAGGCGGGACCGGTGCTGCGCAATACGCACCGCAATGCCGGCTTCTATGTGCTGCTGGCGCCGGATGTGCCGGCGGTGCTTCTGGAACTTGGCTTCCTGACGAACGAAGCGGATTCCAAACGGCTGCAGTCCGAGAAGGGCCGCAAGGCAGCTGTCGAGGCAATTGCGGGCGCGATTGAGGCCTATTTCGATCAGCAGGACCTGCGGCTCGCCTCCAACTAGGCAGCTGCGGCGCGGCGCCCCTTGCCGCATCCGCCGGATGCTGCGAATTTCAGCCCATGAAAACTCACCGGCTCCTGCTGGCGCTTGCGCCGCTTCTCCTGGCTGCGGCATGTGCCAGCGGACCCTTTTCGCACACTTCCTATCCGTCGAATGACCAGCCCGACGAAGCGCAGGCCTATGGCGACTTCATGATCGCCCGCTTTGCGGCGATGACCAACGATCCCCAGGCGGCGACCCGGCACTATGCCTCCGCTATCGGCACGGCGCCGGAAGAGGCCGGCGTGGCCGAGCGGGCGGTTTTCTCCGCCTTGCTGGCGGGAGATTACGGCGTTGCCGCCGGCCTCGCGCGGCGCGCCAATGATGCCGGCAGTGAGGCGGGACTCGTCCGCCTGACGCTGGCGGTGGACGCCATCGGGCGCGGCAAGACGGACGCGGCGGTGGAGATCATCGAGGCGAGCGATTTGCGCGCCTTCAACCGGATGATTGCGCGCAACCTTGAAGCCTGGGCGCTGCTCGGCTCGGAGGGCGCCGCGGCCGCCGAAGCGATGCTGCAGAAGAACCTGACGGGCGACCCGCGTCTCGACAATGCGACCCTGCACATGATGGGCCTCGTGCAGACGGCGGCGCGGGAGGACGAGAAGGCCGCGGCCACGTTCGGCGCGATCTGGGAAGCCGGAGCGCGCCTCGCCGTGGGCGCGGAGACTTATGCCGAGCTGCTGGCCGCGCGCGGAGAACGCGCCCGGGCCACCGAGATCCTCGACCAGTTCCGCACCGAAGTCGGCTACAATGCCTCGCTGGCCGCGCTGGCGGAGCGGATCAAACGCGGCGATGCGATTGCGCCGAAGCGGCTCCCGACGCGGCAAGGCGCAGCGCTCGCGCTGTTCCTGCCGGCCTCGGCGCTGATGTTCCAGACCGATGATGATGTGGCGGCGGTCTACTTCGTGCTGGCCGTGGCGCTGGACCCGGAACTGCACCAGGCGCGCACACTGCTGGGGCAATCCCTGCTGCAGGGCGAGCGGCCGGAAGCGGCCATCCGTGTGCTGAGCGAAGTGCCGGTGAGTTCGCCCTACTATGCGACGGCGCGGGGGCAGATTGCCAATACGCTGTTGCAGCAGGACCGCAAGGAGGAGGCGCTGGGCCTCGCGTCGGACGCGCTGAAGGCCAAGCCGGAGCGCAGCCTGAAATTGCAGGTGGCCGATCTCTACCGCGCGCTCGATCGGCACAAGGAGGCCGAGGCGCTGCTGAGCGACATTATTGCTGCCGATGAGGCGGAGGGCCGAAAGGACTGGCGCGTCTATTTCGTGCGCGGCGCTTCGCGCGAGCGGCAGGCGAACTGGACGGGCGCAGAGGCTGACCTTCAGGCCGCGCTGGACATCGAGCCGCAGAACGCGACGGTTCTGAATTATCTCGGCTATTCCTGGATCGACCGCGGCATCAAGCTGGAAGAGGGGTTTGGGCTTATCCGGCAAGCGCTGATCCTGGAGCCGAACTCGGGACATATCGTCGACAGTCTTGGCTGGGCCCATTACCGGCTGGGTCAGTATGAGGAGGCGGTGGATTACCTCGAGCGCGCAGTGGTGTTGCTGCCGGGCGATGCGACGCTCAACGATCATCTGGGCGACGCGTACTGGCAGGCGGGCCGGCGCAAGGAGGCGGGCTTTCAGTGGAGCCGCGCGCTGAAGCTTGATCCGTCCCCGGAGGACCGCACCAAGATCGAGCAGAAGCTGTTGTCCGGACTTGTTGCCGGCCCGGCGGCAGGCTCCGCCGCAGGGCGGTAAGATTTCAACGGGGCAGCGATGACGTCTCTCAAGGCAATGGCCGCCGCGAAGGTGAACCTGTTCCTGCATGTCGGACCGGTAAAACCGAACGGCCGGCATGACCTCGATTCGCTGGTTGTATTCAGTGACGAGCACCTCTGCGATTATCTGGAAGCCGAGATTGCGGAAGGCTTGAGTCTGGAGGTGACCGGGCCGTTTGCGCAGGATTCGGGAGGTCTCGACGACAATCTCGTGCTGCGTGCGGCGAGGGCGCTGCAGGCGGCGGCCGGAACCGCCGAGGGCGCGCGGCTGACCTTGAAGAAATGGCTGCCGGTGGCGGCGGGGATCGGTGGCGGCTCTTCTGATGCGGCGGCGGCGCTCCGCATGCTGACGACCCTCTGGGAGATCGACCCGGCGCATGCAGTCGCTGTCGCCCCTTCGCTGGGCGGCGACGTGCCGGTCGCCCTGGCGGGTGTGCCGTCGCTGATGCGCGGGGAGGGCGAGCGGGTCTCGCCTGTGCCTCTGCCGCCGCGGATACCGGCGCTGCTGGTCAATCCGGGTGTGGCCTGCCCGACGGGGCCGGTGTTCCGGGCTTTCGACGCGGCGGGCGGCGGCGCCGGTTTTGCCGAGATCGATACGTTTCCGGATTTCGCCGACCGGGACGATCTGACCGACTGGCTGGGCGCGCAGCGCAATGACCTTGAAGCGCCGGCGATTGCCCAGGTTCCCGAAATCGGCGACGTGCTGACCTTCCTGCGCGCGCAGCGCGGTTTGCGCCTCGCGCGGATGAGCGGCTCCGGCGCGACCTGTTTTGCACTGTTCGATGCCATTTCCTTTGCCGAGATGGCCCATGTCATCCTCAAGGCCGAGAAGCCGCACTGGTGGTCGGCGCCCTGCCGGTTGGGCGCAGCGCCGTGATCCTGGTTGCGCTTCTTGCCATTCCGTTTGCCGTCAGCCTGTTCGTCTGCGGGCTGATGATCCGCTTCGGCCCCAAGGACGCGCCGGATGGCGGGCGCAAGACGCAGGCGGCGCCGGTGCCGAGCTCCGGCGGGCTGGGTGTCCTGGCGGGGATGGTGGCGGCGATTGGCGCGCTCCTGCTGCTGGGCGCGCCGGTTGCGGAGATCCTGCAAACGACCCCGATGGCCGGGATTGCTGCGTTTGTGATTTTTGCGGCCCTGCTGGGATGGGCAGATGACGTGTACGGACTGCCCGCCCTGGCAAAGCTCCTGGCGCTTCTGGGCGGCGCGGTGGCGGCCGTTGTGATCGGGCCTCAGCCGGAGACGCTCTGGGTGGCCGACGCGGGCATCACCATACCCCTGGCGCTGGCCACAATTGCGGCGGCAATGTTCATCTTCGTGATGGCCAATGCCGTAAATTTCATGGACGGCGCCAACGGCATCGCGATGGGAACGTCGCTGATCATCCTGGCGGCGCTGGGACTGTTGCTGCTGCCCAGCGTCCTGTATTCGCCCGGTGACCAATCCCTGGCGGCCTTGATGGCGGTGTGTTTTGCCGGCGTTTCGGCGCTGGCGGGGTTTCTCGTCTGGAACCTCCCGGGCAAGCTGTTTTCCGGGGATGCAGGATCACTCTCCGTAGGCGGATTGATCGGTGGGGTGTCCGTGATGTTTGCGATCCACGGGCCGGTTCTGGTGCCGCTGACACTCTGTCTGCCGATCCTCATCGACATCTTCCTGACGCTGGCCTGGCGGGCCAAGCATGGCCGGCCGCTGATGCAGGCGCACCGGGATCATGCCTATCAGCTGCTGCTTCGCGCCGGTTGGGCGCACGGCAAGGTGGCGCAGCTGTGGTGGGGGATGACGGCGGTTTGCGCCTTGGCGGTGATGGCGGGACCGTTTGCGGCGGCAGCCGGTTTGTATGGCGCCCCGGGGTGGCCGCTGGATGTCATCGTGTTTGCGGCGCTGCTGCTGGCCGGATGCGGGCTGTGGGTGCGCCAGCGCATGACGCTGGGACGGCGCCTGGCGGCGGAGGGGGCGTAGGGGCGCTGCTGGTCTGCAGCATTTGTGGCCGGAGCGGCGAGGCCGTCCGGTTGATTCCGCTGGATTGATAGTCCGCATCAGGACGAGTCGATGAGGCGGGGCCAGTAGGCTTCGGTGTTTTCGGCGATTTCGTGAAAGATCTGGCGGAAGGCCGGCGTGCGCATATCGTTCAGGCCTTCCGGCATGGTCAGGCTGACAGGACAGGTGGCGGGCTTGTTGCGGCGCAGGCGGGCGAGGAAGCGGCGGGCAGCGGCGCGGGGATCTGCCCAGGCTGCGGTGAGCGCGGCGAGGCGGACCTCGAAGCCGGCATTGAGGGCCGCGAGGACTTCGTCAGGCGTGGGCGCGGGTTTCGGCGCGGCGCGCATGCCGGGTGCGGCCTGTGCCGGGCGCGGATGCTCCGCAGGCGGACGAGGCGCAGGATCGAGCAGATGAAAGAGAGGCGCGCTGGCGGCAGCCGCGAGGGGCGCGTCCGGGCTTGGGCGGCGCGGCGGCGAGGCCGTGTCCGCGGCCGGCTTCGTAAACCGGGGAAGGAAACGGATGGCCAGCAGCAGCAGGGCGTGGCGCAGGATCGCCTCGGCAGGCTCAAGGAGGGTGTGTACCAGATGAGCGATACGCTGCTCGCCGATCAGATCGCCGCCGGGCGGGCGCATCTGGCGCATCATGTTGATCAGCGCAGAGACGCGCATGCGGGCGCGGTCGATCAGTTCGTTGGAGGGCAGGAAGAGGTACATGCCCAGAGTATAGGCATGGGTTCAGGAGACGGGCGCAAGTTTCCGGAAGTATTTCGCAAACGTTTGATTTCATTGGAGCCGGGCGCGCGTGGATGTAGGCGTAAGGGCTCCGTAGACGGATGTTCAGGCGCCTTCTTTCCGGGGCAATGAGGGGGCTGCGCCGGCTGATGCTGCGAAAGCGGATAGGTTGCGCTCCCTCGCCCCCAACCCCCTCTTCCAAGGGAGAGAGGGCTTTGAGGGAAGGTGCAGCGCTAGTAAGCCCGGCTGACGCAGAAGTCGGCGAGGTCTTCGAGGGCGTCGCGGTAGGGCGAGGCCGGGAGAGTGCGCAAGGCGCCCTTGGCGAGGGCGGCGTAGGCTTCGGCTTCCTGGACGGTGGCCTCGGCGGCGCCGGTGGCGCGGATCAGGTGGACCGCGTGAGCGAGGTCTGAATCTTCCTGCGTGTCCGGGTTCAGGGCGCGCTCCCAGAAGGCGCGGTCATCGTCCGAGCCGCGCCGGCGCGCAATGATCACCGGCAGGGTGATCTTGCCTTCCCGGAAATCGTCGCCGACGGATTTGCCGATGACAGAGGTGGTGCCGCCATAGTCGAGCGCGTCGTCGATGATCTGGAAGGCGAGGCCGAGATTCTTGCCATAGGTGGCGAGCGCGGCGGCGTGATCTGCGCCGGTGGTGGACAGGGCGCCGGTTTCGGCGGCGGCTTCGAACAGGGCGCCGGTCTTGGCTTCGACGATGGCGAGGTATTCCTCTGTCGGCAGGTCGCGGGCGGCCATGGCGGCGAGCTGGCGCACTTCACCTTCGGCGATCACCGTCGAGGCGGTGGCCAGGCGGTTGAGGATTTCAAGGCTGTTTGTTTCGACCAGCAGGTTGAAGGCGCGGGCGAACAGGAAGTCTCCGACGAGGATCGAAGCCTTGTTGCCCCAGATCGCCTTGGCGGCGGGCTTTCCCCGGCGCAGGGCGCTTTCATCGACGACATCGTCGTGCAGCAAGGTGGCGGTGTGGATGAACTCGACCGCGGCCGCGAGCGCGTGGGTCGCGGCGTTGGCCTGGCCGACGGCGTTGGCCGCGATCAGCGTGATCAGCGGGCGAAGGCGCTTTCCGCCAGCCGAGACGATGTAGCCTGACAGGTCCGGGATAATGGAGACGGGGCTGGCGGCGCGGGTGGCGAGCAGGTGCTCCACGGCGGCCAGGTCAGCGGCCACGAGGTCATGCATCCGGTCCACCAGCGAAGACAATGCGGCCTTGCTTTTGGGTTTGGGGGCAAGGGTCAAGGCGGAACTCCGGAGATGGTTCTGGCTTAGTAAGTAATTCTACGTGACGCTGGTGCCAAGGCGACGTGGCACCGGGCCGCACGTATTCACTGCATGACAAGGCATTCATCAACCATGATTCAGCGAGATTAGCTGACACGCGGGCCCGATTCGCGCTAAATGTGTCCCATGAAACACGTATTCCTGATCCCCGCCCTCGCCGTGATGGCAGCTTGCGCCACGACGCCGGTCTACGGTCCCGCCCAATCTGATCGCTCCGAGGGGTATCTCTCGCAGCAGATCGAGACCGGCCGGCACCGCGTTTCCTATACCGACAAGGACCCGGTCCGCGCCCGCAACATGGCCCTGCTGCGCGCCTCCGAGATCACGCTGATGGAGGGCAAGGACTGGTTCGAGATCACCCAGGAGACGATGGATTCGGACGGGTCCGGCCGCAGCGGCGGCCCTTCGGTCAGCATTGGCGGGTCGGCAGGCTCGGGCGGGTATTCGGGCGTCGGGGTGGGCGTCGGCTTCGGCATCCCGCTGGGCGGGGGCAGCGCCAGCAAGACGACCCACACGCTGGAGATCGTCACCGGCGCCGGCACCAAGCCGGACAAGGCGGAGGCGTATGACGCCCGCTCGGTGGACATGAACCTGCGGGTCACTTCTGGCTGATGGAAGAGGTGTTCCGGACGAATGATCCGGTGAAGCTGTCTTATGTCGAACACCTGCTGGCCGAGGCCGGCGTGGAATATTTCGTGCTCGACCGGCACATCTCGGCGGTTGAGGGCAATATCGGCGTGTTTCCGCGCCGCATCCTGGTCAAGGAAATCCAGCTGGCACGCGCCCGTCTGGCGCTGGTGGGGGTGGAGCCCGGATGATGTCTTCGACCCGGGACACCGTGTATCAGGGACGGGTCACGCTGGTTCAGCCGGAGACCGGTTTTCGCGCGGGATTTGATTCCCTTGCGCTGGCTGCGGCCTTGCCGGCAATGGACAAGGGCGAGGCCCTGGAGCTTGGCTGCGGATCCGGCGGGGCGCTGCTGCCGGCGGCGTTCCGGTTGCCCGGTATGCGGTTTACCGGTGTTGAGCAGGATGCCGGAACGGCGGCGCTGGCGCGCGAGGGCGCGGGGCTGAACCACTTTGCGGAGCGCGTGGAGATCGAGACGGGCGAGGCGTCCGGCTGGGCGGCTGGGCACGAGAACCGGTTCGAACTGGTGTTTGCGAACCCGCCTTACTTCGAGCCCGGCAAGATTTCGCCGCCCGGCGAGGGCAAGGCGGGCGCGTACATCGAGAGCCTGCCGCTGGAGGGCTGGGTGAAGGCGATGCTGTTTGCGGCCCGGCCGCGGGCGCCGGTAGTGATCATCCACCGGGCGGCGGAACTGGCGCGGCTACTGGCGCTGCTCGACCGGCAGGCGGGGGAGATCACCGTGCTGCCGATCGCGTCGAAGGCGGACGAGCCGGCGCGGCGGGTGCTTGTGCGGGCCCGCAAGGGGCTGAAGCGGGGGCCGCTGACGCTGCTCGCGCCGCTGGTGACGCACCAAGCGGATGGCAGTGCGCGGACCGAGTCGGCGCAGGGAATCGTCGAAGGCCTGGGAATCAGCTGGTAGACGGCCGATTTTGCTTGCAATGCGGGCCCCGGTACCCAACCTCAGGTTTGGGGCGCAATGGAGGACACCGCACCATGTTCACACTCCTGTTCATCGGAAGCCTGATCGCAGGCGTTGCAATTGCCTGGGTCGGCTGGTTTGGCCAGCGCGATCACAACAACCCGCGCGGCCCGAAGGAAAAGTGAGACCGGTTGCGCGGCCGCAGGCTAGGGGCTAGGCCGCTGGGGACAAATCCCTGACCGGTGAGCCCGATATGCCCGCGCCAAAAGCCCATGCCAAACCGAAATCCTTTCAGGACCTGATCCTGACTTTGCAGGCCTATTGGGCCGCGCAAGGGTGCGCGATCCTGCAGCCGTATGACATGGAAGTGGGCGCCGGGACGCTGCATCCGGCCACCGTGCTGCGTGCGCTGGGGCCGAAGAACTGGCGCGCGGCCTATGTGCAGCCCTCGCGGCGGCCGAAGGATGGACGCTATGGCGAGAACCCCAACCGGCTGGGTCATTATTACCAGTTCCAGGTGATCCTGAAGCCGAACCCGGCCAACCTGCAGGACCTCTATCTCGAGAGCCTTTACCGGATCGGGATCGACCCGA
>Ga0163144_10015349_pt1 | contig 15811 bp, 15 predicted proteins | sample OliLak19BULKMAT1_FD_123175 | JGI IMG/M metagenome (GOLD analysis project Ga0163144, IMG submission 123175) | Freshwater microbial mat bacterial communities from Lake Vanda, McMurdo Dry Valleys, Antarctica - Oligotrophic Lake LV.19.BULKMAT1 | ecosystem: Environmental > Aquatic > Freshwater >...
GGGATCAAGGGCACGAAAGCAGCCGAAAAGCCTTCGAGGCTGAACGCCACGCCATTGCTCGTCTTCAGGCTCAGGTAGCCGTCGTTGGAATTGAAGAAGAACTGCGTGCTGTTGCCCGACGGACCCGCGTTGCCGAGGTCGCCCGCCGTGCCGATGATGCCGAAGTCGTAGCTGGCCGTCATCGTGAAGCCGCCCTGCGAAAAGCTGTCGCCAGGGAAGTACAGGCCGGCCAGCGCATCACCTTCGAAGTCGATGACGGTCGCCGCGTGAGCCATAGGCAACATCGCGGCGCCGGCGAGGGCGGCGCAAACTGCCAGTTGTCGAATGAACTTTTTCATGGAACCCCTTGAATGGTTGAGGGCTGATCAAAGAGACTTTCCGAAGATTCGGCGCCAAGCCGACAATGGTTTGTCGGCGCGACGGGTCAGCGGTGATGGCAAAAGTAAACGCTCGACACCCGGGTCAGCGGATGAACGACACATACGCGTGGTGCGTAGGTGCCCCACTGCGAATGCATGCCTGCTTGCACCAATCCGTGACGAAAGTCATGTGGGGCTAGGTTAGCAAGCTTTGCACCTGGGTTCGCTCCGCAGAACCCCGCCCCCCTGTTTCGGGGGGTGCCTGCACATCAGCGACAGCGCACACCGGCGCGCATCGGCAACCCCAACGGCAGGTCCTCCGGGTGCCAGCGGCGCGCAGACGGAAAAATGGCCTGCGGCACGGGGCGGCAGGCCATGATTGCGCCGGCTCGCCGGCAGTGCGGGGTGGACCCGATCCTGGGGTCGATCAGGCCAATCGGCCGTGGCAGACCTTGTACTTCTTGCCGCTGCCGCACGGGCAGGGGTCGTTGCGCCCCACCTTGGGGACGTCTTGCACGATGCTGGCCGCATCGGCCAACGAGCCGGCCTCGACCGACACGCTGCCGTCTTCGTTCGGGCTCGTGTAGGTGACGTTGGACAGCTGACTGGCCTGCGTCTCGATGGCCCGGGCGGCGAGCGCCGCCTGATCCTGCGACTGGATGCGCACCGTCATCAGCGTTCGCGTGACTTCCAGCTTGACGACGTCGAGCAGTTGCGAGAACAGCTCGAAGGCCTCGCGCTTGTATTCCTGCTTCGGGTTCTTCTGCGCGTAGCCGCGCAGGTGTATGCCCTGACGAAGGTAGTCGAGAGCCGCCAGGTGCTCGCGCCAGTGCGAGTCGATCGACTGCAGCAGTACCATGCGCATGAAGGGCGTGAACTGCTCGCCGCCGACGGCGTCGATCTTGCTCTTGAACAGCGCGTCGGCGGCCGCGACCACCTTCTCGACGATGTCGTCGTCGGTGATGCTGTCGCTCTTCTCGACTTCGCTGCGCAACGAGACGTCGAGCTGCCATTCCTCCTTCAGCACGCGCTCCAGGCCGGCGAGGTCCCATTGTTCTTCGAGACTCTCGGTGGCCACGAAGGTGCGCACGACCTCGGTGATGGCGCTCTGCCTCAGGCCGCCGATCTGCTGCTCGAGCGAGGCGGCTTCCAGAATTTCGTTGCGCTGCTGATAGATGACCTTGCGCTGGTCGTTGCTGACGTCGTCATATTCCAGCAGCTGCTTGCGAACGTCGAAGTTGCGCGCTTCTACCTTGCGCTGCGCGCTCTCGATGCTGCGGTTGACGATGCCGGCCTCGATGGCCTCACCCTCGGGCATCTTCAGGCGGTCCATGATGGCGCGCACGCGGTCCCCCGCGAAGATGCGCATCAGCTGGTCGTCCAGGCTCAGGTAGAAGCGGCTGGCGCCGGGGTCGCCCTGGCGGCCCGAGCGGCCACGCAACTGGTTGTCTATGCGGCGGCTTTCATGGCGTTCGGTGGCCACGATGCGCAAGCCGCCGAGCGACTTCACCTGCTCGTGCAGGCCTTGCCATTCGTCGTTCAGCACCCTGGCGCGCGCTGTGCGCTCATCGGGCGAAAGCGCCTCGTCGGCTTCGAGGAACTGGACCTGCTTTTCGACGTTGCCGCCGAGCACGATGTCGGTGCCGCGGCCCGCCATGTTGGTGGCGATGGTCACCATCTTCGGGCGCCCGGCCTGCGCAACGATCTCTGCTTCTTTGGCGTGCTGCTTGGCATTCAGCACCTGATGCGGGAGTTTGGCCTCCGTCAGCAGGCCGGAGATCAGCTCGGAATTCTCGATCGACGTCGTGCCGACCAACACCGGCTGACCACGCTCGAAACAATCACGGATGTCTTCGGTGACGGCGTCGTACTTCTCCTTCGTCGTCTTGTAGATGAGGTCGTTGTCGTCCTTGCGGATGGTCGGCCGGTTCGGCGGAATCACCACCGTTTCAAGACCGTAGATTTCCTGGAACTCGAAGGCCTCGGTGTCGGCGGTGCCGGTCATGCCCGACAGCTTGCCGTACATGCGGAAGTAGTTCTGGAACGTGACGGAGGCGAGTGTCTGGTTCTCGCTCTGGATCTGCACGCCTTCCTTGGCTTCCACGGCCTGGTGCAGGCCGTCGCTCCAGCGCCGGCCCGTCATCAGTCGGCCGGTGAATTCATCGACGATCACCACCTCGCCGTTCTGCACCACGTAATGCTGGTCCCGGTTGTAGAGGTGCTTGGCGCGCAGGGCCGCGTACACGTGGTGCATCAGCGCGATGTTGGCGGGGTCGTAGAGGCTGGCGCCGGGCGGCAGCAGGCTGGCCTCGGTCAGCATCTGCTCGGCCTTCTCGTGGCCGCTTTCCGTCAGGTAGACCTGGTGCGTCTTCTCGTCGACGGTGAAGTCACCGGCCTCGATGACGCCCTCGCCGGTGCGCGGGTCGGCCTCGCCGATCTGCTTCGTCAGTTGCGGCACGACGGCGTTGATGCGCACGTACATGTCGGTGTGGTCTTCAGCCTGGCCGCTGATGATGAGCGGCGTGCGGGCCTCGTCGATCAGGATCGAATCAACTTCGTCGACGATGGCGTAGCTCAGGCCGCGCGCCACCCGGTCGGCGGTCTCGTAGACCATATTGTCGCGCAGGTAGTCGAAGCCGAACTCGTTGTTCGTGCCGTAGGTGACGTCGGCGGCGAACGCGGCCTGCTTTTCCTCGCGCTGCATTCCAGACACGTTGACACCGACAGTCAGGCCGAGAAAGTTGTAGATGCGGCCCATCCATTCGGCGTCACGCCGGGCCAGGTAGTCGTTGACGGTGACCAGGTGAACGCCCTTGCCCTGGAGCGCGTTCAGGTAGACCGGCAGCGTGGCCATCAGGGTCTTGCCCTCGCCGGTGCGCATCTCGGCGATCTTGCCCTGGTGCAGGGCGATGCCGCCCACCAGCTGCACGTCGAAGTGGCGCATCTTCAGCGTGCGCTTGCCGGCCTCACGCGCCACCGCGAAGGCCTCGGGCAGCAGGTCGTCGAGCGCGGTGCCCTGCGCCAGGCGCTGGCGGAACTCATCGGTCTTGGCGCGCAGCGCGGCGTCGTCGAGCGCCTCGAACTGCGGCTCCAGAGAGTTGATCTTCGCCACCGTCTGACGGTAGGTCTTGAGCAGACGGTCATTGCGACTGCCGAACAGCGAGGTGAGGATCTTGGGGAACATGCGGCGTGGGGGCTTGTGACGGAGCCGCACCGGGCGCGGGCCGCAAATCGCCCGTAGAGGGCGGGCGCGGCCCGCGACACGGGCAGTCCAGAGCAGATGGAGCGACCCGGCTGACTTTCAAGGCGGGCCGCAGCTGCGGGCGCGGTACTTTAACACCCGGGCTTGCGACAACCCGGCGAAGCGCAGGCCCGCCGCGCGGCGCGCGCCACCGCGTCGGTAGACTCGGGTTCCATGTCGATCCGCCACCCGCCCTCGTCGACCGTGCCTCTGGGCACCGTGCTCGGCCGCAGCGAACCGCTGGGCCGGTTGATGCAGCGCCTGCGTGCGTCCAACGAGTGTTTCGAGACGCTGCGGCCACTGCTGCCGCCGGCCTTGCTGGGGCAGATGCGGCCGGGGCCGCTCGACGCCGAAGGCTGGTCTGTGCTGGTGGCGAATGGCGCGGCCGCCGCCAAGCTGCGGCAGATGCTGCCGGTGCTGGAAAAAGCCTTGCTGGCGCAGCGCGGGCACGTCACGCCAATCCGCGTCAAGGTGCTGCCGCGAACTGGTTGAGTTGCGAGATGAGAGTGCTTGATCACCCACAGCGCGACCATTGCGACTGCATGGTGCCGGCTTTCGGAATCGAACCGAAGACCTTCCGCTTACAAGGCGGGTGCTCTACCAACTGAGCTAAGCCGGCGACAGGCTGGAATTCTAGGCGGCAGACTTACTTGATGCGCTTGAGCGACGGCCTCGCGGGCGCGCCGGGCGGATCGGGAGGCTCATCGGCGGGTGGGCCTTCGTCGTCATCGGCGGGAGGGCTGGGCAGTGTTTCGGGCTCGGAGCTTGCAAGCCGCAAGCCGCGCAGCGGCGTCGGCCCCCTGCCGGAGCCGGCAGGGGTGGCTGCGGCCCCCGACGCCGGCACAGCGACCGGCCCTGCCGCTTTCGTGGCAGCGCCGTCGGTGGGCACAGGGAAAGCCATGCCCTGGCCGTTTTCGCGGGCGTAGATCGCCACCACGTGGTCGATGGGGACGACGATGTCGCGCGCACTGCCGCCGAAGCGGGCCTTGAACTCGACGAACTCGTTGCCGAGCTTCAGGCTGCTGGTGGCCTCGAAGCCGACGTTGAGCACGATCTCGTTGTTCTTCACGTACTCCATCGGCACCTGCACGCTGGCGTCGACGAACACCGCGATGTACGGCGTGAAGCCGTTGTCGGTGCACCAGTCGTGCAGCGCGCGCAGCAGATAGGGCCGCGTGGGCGTGCCTTGGTTGTCGCTGATCGGCCCGGTCGCCATGGCGTCAATGACAGGGCGGACGCCGCAGAACCGGCTTTGCCGGGCCGCTGGCGGCGCCCCCGGGGCCCTCGATGGCCCCTCCGGACCCATGAGGAGCGGCGCAGCCGCTTCGCGGAAGGATCATTTCCGCATGACCTTTTCAGAAGGCGTCAGCGCCTCGATGTACGCAGGGCGAGAGAAGATGCGCTCGGCGTACTTGAGCAGCGGCACGGCGTTCTTCGACAGGTCGATGCCGTAATAGTCCAGGCGCCAGAGCAGCGGGGCGATGGCGACGTCAAGCATGCTGAAGTCGTCGCCGAGCATGTACTTGTTCTTCAGGAAGATCGGCGCCAGCTGCGTCAGCCGATCACGGATCTGGCTGCGCGCCTTTTCAAGCTGCTTGTCGGTGGCCTTGACGCCACGCCCTTCGAGCAGGTTCACATGGGCGAACAGCTCCTTCTCGAAGTTGAAGAGAAACAGCCGCACGCGGGCACGTGCCACCGGATCGCCGGGCATCAGCTGCGGGTGCGGGAAACGCTCGTCGATGTACTCGTTGATGATGTGCGACTCGTACAGGATGAGGTCGCGCTCCACCAGGATGGGCACCTCGTTGTACGGGTTCATCAGCGCGATGTCTTCGGGCTTGGCGAAGAGATCGACGTCGCGGATCTCGAAGTCCATGCCCTTTTCGAACAAGACGAACCGGCAACGGTGCGAGTACGGGCAAGTGGTTCCGGAGTAAAGCACCATCATGGCGGGTAGCCCTCAATCAAACTTGGGACCACAGGGGTCCCGGAAAAACCAAAAAACGCAGTGGCCGCGTCAGAGCACCCACTGCGCCACAGAACCGGCCGGCCGGCCGGTCGCAATGCGACCTACTTGATGTCCTTCCAGAAGCTGGCGTTCAGCCGCCACGCGATCACCGTGAAGACTGCCAGGAAGAGCATCACCCAGACGCCCAGGCGCACGCGGTCGGACTGCACCGGCTCGCCCATCCACTGCAGGAAAGCCACCAGGTCGGCCACCGCCAGGTTGTAATCCGCGGGTGCAAGGATGCCGGCTGTCAGGGGCTCGAAATTCTTGAACTTGTGCACCAGCTTGGCAGGATCGTGCGGGTCTTTTTCATCAACGAAAACTGCGCGCTGCTGGCCTTGCAGTTCCCACAGCACGTGGGGCATGCCGACGCCCGGGAATGCCAGGTTGTTCCAGCCGGTGGCCTTGGTCTCGTCGCGGTAGTAGGTGCGCAGGTAGGTGTAGATGTAGTCGGCGCCACTGCCCTTGCCAGCGGCTGAGCGCGAGCGGGCGATCACCGTCAGGTCGGGCGGCTGCCCGCCGAACCATGCCTTGGCGTCCTTCGCGGCCATCGCCACCATCATGGTGTCACCGACCTTGGCGCCGGTAAACACCATGTTGGCCTTGATCTGCTCTTCGGTCAGGCCGATGTCGCGCATGCGGTTGTAGCGCATGAAAGCCGCCTGATGGCAGTTGAGGCAGTAGTTGACGAACAGCTTGGCGCCATGCTGCAGCGCGGCCATGTCGGTGATGCGCTCTTTCGGGAACTTGTCCCATTCGATGCCGTCAGCCGCTGCCTGAACCGACCCGATCGACAGGCAGGCGAGCAGTCCGATGATGAAGTTCTTGATTGTTTTCATTGTGACGCGGCGCGCTCAGTGGGGCTGGAACGTGACCCGGTCGGGCACCGGCTTGAATTCACCCAGCCTGCTCCACCAGGGCATCAGCAGAAAGAAGCCGAAGTAGAAGATGGTGCCGACCTGCGACACCAGGGTGCCGATGTCCGACGGTGGCTTGATGCCCAGGTAGCCGAGCACGAAGAAGTTGATGACGAAGGCGCCGTACAGCCACTTGTTCCAGCTCGGCTTGTAGCGGATCGACTTCACCGGGCTGCGGTCAAGCCAGGGCAGCGGGAACAGCACCAATACCGACATGCCCATCACGACGACGCCCCAGAACTTGGCGTCGAAAGCCTTCAGTGCCACGATCAAGCCCAAGCCACCGACCAGCACTGCCACCTTCCAGACGCCGGCCAGACCGCCCTTCAGTACCGCCAGCACCGTGGCGAGCGCGACGATGACGGCGAAGACGTTGATCATCGGGTCGGTGACGGCGCGCAGCATCGAGTAATACGGCGTGAAGTACCAGACCGGAGCGATGTGCAGCGGCGTGGTCAGTGAGTCGGCAGGGATGAAATTGTTGTATTCGAGGAAGTAGCCGCCCATTTCGGGGGCGAAGAAGATCACCGCGCTGAACAGCATCAGGAAGACGCTGACGCCCAAGATATCGTGCACCGAGTAGTACGGGTGGAACGGAATGCCGTCGATCGGGTGCCCGGTCTTCGGATCCCTCCTTGCCTTGATTTCAATGCCGTCGGGGTTGTTCGAACCCACTTCGTGCAGCGCGATGATGTGCGCCACCACCAGGCCCAGCAACACCAGCGGCACGGCGATGACGTGGAAGGCGAAGAAGCGGTTCAGCGTGGCGTCGCCGACGACGAAGTCACCGCGGATCAGCAGCGACAGGTCGGGCCCGATGAACGGAATGGCGGCGAAGAGGTTGATGATGACCTGTGCCCCCCAGTAGCTCATCTGGCCCCAGGGCAGCAGATAGCCCATGAAAGCTTCGGCCATCAGCGCCAGGAAGATGGCGCAGCCGAAGATCCAGATCAATTCGCGCGGCTTGCGGTAGCTGCCGTACATCATGCTGCGCCACATGTGCAGGTAGACGACGATGAAGAACGCGCTGGCGCCGGTGGAGTGCATGTAGCGCACCAGCCAGCCCCAGGGCACGTCGCGCATGATGTATTCGACCGACGCGAAGGCGAGCGCGGCGTCGGGCTTGTAGTGCATCACCAGGAAGATGCCGGTGACGATCTGGATCACCAGAACCAGCATCGCCAGCGCGCCGAAGAAGTACCAGAAGTTGAAGTTCTTCGGCGCGTAGTACTCCGACATGTGCTCCTTGAAGAGCTTGGAGGCCGGAAACCGGTTGTCCACCCATGTCATCAACTGTTCAGGCACCGGGGCGCCAGCGGGAGCTTCCTTGAATTCAGCCATTTCGACTTGTGTCCTGTAACTGTTTACTGCTTGCTCAAGCCTTCTTGTCTTCACCGATCAACAACACGGTGTCGGACAAGTACATGTGCGGCGGCACTTCAAGGTTATCCGGCGAGGGCTTGTTCTTGAATACCCGGCCGGCCATGTCGAAAGTGGAACCGTGGCAGGGGCACAGGAAACCACCCGCCCAGTCGTCGGGCAGCGAGGTCTGTGCACCCGGCGTGAACTTTTCGCTGGGCGAGCAGCCCAGGTGCGGGCAGATGCCGACGCCGATGAAGAACTCGGGCTTGATCGAACGGCCGACGTTCATGGCGTACTGCGGCATCGGCAGCGTGGTGCGCTTGGAGTTCGGGTCGGCGAGTTGCGGGTCGAGACCGGGCAGCGCGGCCACCTGCTCCGGCGTGCGGCGTACGATCCACACCGGCTTGCCGCGCCATTCGACGGTCATCTTCTCACCGGGCTTGAGCGCGCTGATGTCGGCCTGCACCGCCGCACCGGCAGCGCGGGCGCGCTCCGATGGTGCAAAGCTGCTGACAAACGGCACTGCCACCGCCACGCCACCTACGGCGCCAGCGCCGCAGGTGATGGCGATCCAGGTGCGTCTGCTGGTGTCGACAGCGTCGGTCATGGATTTCCTCTGAAAGCTTGGGGAGATTCGGGTCAACCCGGGATTCTAGCGGGCTTGTCTTCGTGCAGACTGACAGGGTCGGCACGCTTGACGACTCAAGGGCACGACCTCACCGCCAGCCCCTTCAACCGCAAGGATGCACGAACCTCTTTATCGACGTGCGCCGAGAAAAATATACGGAGTTCTCAGCATGGGCATGGCGTCAGAGTTCAAGGAATTTGCCACCAGGGGCAATGTGGTCGACCTCGCGGTCGGCGTGATCATCGGCGGGGCTTTTGGCAAGATCGTCGATTCGCTCGTCAGCGACATCATCATGCCGATCATCGGCCGCGTCGTGGGTGGCCTGGACTTCAGCAACTACTACGTGCAGCTGTCCGGCCCGGCGGCCACCACGCTGGTCGAGGCGAAAAAGGTGGGCGCGGTTTTCGCTTATGGCAGTTTCATCACGGTGGCGCTGAACTTCATCATCCTGGCGTTCATCATCTTCATGATGGTCAAGCAGATCAACCGCCTGAAGCGCGACGCGCCGGCAGCGCCACCTGCGCCGCCTGCTGCGCCCGCCGAGGATGTGCTGCTGTTGCGTGAAATCCGCGACTCGCTGAAGAAGTAACGCCATCCGCAGTCGGCGGGCCGCGCTGCCGGCATGGGCGCGTGCGCCATGCCGCATACTCTGCGGCAGATGTTGTCTGCATGAAGCCCAACCCTGTACACCGCCTGCCCGCCGCGCTGGAAGCAGCCATCCAGAGGCTCAAGCTCGCGGCTCGAGCAGCGGTGGAGCGCACCGTCGAAAGCCTGGGCCTGGCCGCATTGGGCGCCGGCAACACCTTTCAGCGTGACAGTCTGCTGGGCGCGCAGTTCGAATTGAACCGCAAGTCGGCCATGTTCATCCTGGCCTTCAATGACGGCTTCGACGAACGTGTGACGCGTGAAGTGTCGCCACGCAGCGGCGCGGCGCCTGGCAACGCTTCCGCCGGCTGGGACGCACTCAGCCTGGTCGAGGACCGCGAGGTCGAGATGCAGGTGGCGGCCGAGCGCTTCGCCCTCGAATACGGCCACGGCTGTGAGTGGGAACTGCGCGAACTCGACTCCTATGTCGCTACTCTGCTGGGCGCGCTGCGCAACCCCTTGCGGCCGGAGACTGTCGGCCACGCGATGATGCGCGGCATCGAGCCGGTGTCCGACCGCGCCGACATCCGCAAAGTGCTGGGCGCCGAGATCGGCCGTTCGCTCGGCGGCGTGCTGCGCGGCACCTACCAGGACATCGTCGGGGATCTGCGGCGCGCCGGCGTGCAGGCCGCCAGCCTGAGCGTGCGCAGCACCGAGCCGCGCGGCGGCGCCGCGGGCCCCGACAGCGTGAACCGGCCGGCCGGCATTCACGACGACTCGCGCAGCCGCGGCGCCCACAGCACCAGCGGGGTTCCGACCGGCGGCCCGACCACCAGCCGGCCTTCAGCGGCCGGCGGCTTGGACAGCCGCCACGGCGGCGGCCGACGGCCGGGCGGTGGTTTCGGATCTTCCACGCGCGGCGGCCGGCAGGGCGGCGGCCAGGGCTCGGCGCTCGGCCAGGTCGACCCTGCGATGATGGCTTTGATCCGTCGCCTGGCCTACACCGACTTCAGTGGCAGTGGCGGTGGCGGTGGCGGTGGCGGTGGCCGAGGCAGCGCGGCCGGCGACTGGCACGATGGCGGCGACGGCGGCGGCGCCTACAGCGCGCCGATGCCTGCGAACCTGATCCGCGCCCACCGCGAAGAGTTGCGCCAGGCCGCGACCGGTTCGCTCGATCACATGGTGATCGACGTCATCGGCACCCTGTTCGACCAGATCCTCTCCGACCCCAAGGTGGCGCCGCAGATGGCGCGCCAGATCGCCCGCCTGCAGCTGCCGGTGCTGCGTGCTGCGCTCGGCGACCCGAGCTTCTTCTCGTCGCGCCGCCATCCGGTGCGCCGTTTCGTCAACCGCGTGGCCTCGCTGGGCGCGGCCTTCGAAGACTTCGCCGACGAAGGCGCGCAGCGCTTCCTGGCCAAGGTGCGCGAACTGGTCGAGCAGGTCGTCGAGGGCGATTTCGAACAGATCGAACTCTACGAAGACAAACTGGCGGCGTTGGAGAGCTTCGTCGCCGAACAGGCGCGCAGCGAGGTCGACGCCGACGGCGACGCCACGCAGCTGCTGTCGGCCAAGGAAGACGACCTGCGGCTGCGCGCGCTCTATGCACTGCAGTTGCAGGGCGACCTGCAGGGGCTGACCGCGCCCGACTTCGTGCGCGACTTCATCGGCAAGGTGTGGAGTCAGGTGCTGGTGCGCGCCGCCGCTCGCGACGGCCCCGACAGCGTGCGTGTGCAGCGCCTGCGCCATGCCGGCCGGGAACTCTTCATGAGCGTGCAGCCGAAGGCTTCGCCGGCGCACCGCAAGGCATTCCTTGCCGACCTGCCCAAGCTGATGCAGGAGCTGAGCGAGGGCATGGAACTCATAGGCTGGCCGCCGGAGTCCCGTCGCGCCTTTTTCGGCCAGTTGCTGCCGGCGCATGCCGAATCGCTGAAGGCGCCCGGCGCGCGCCTGCTCGACTACAACCTGCTGGTCAAGCGGGTCGACGGCGCGCTGGAGCGTGGTCTGCCCTCGCAGGCAGCCGTGGCGGCCGCGGCGGCCACCGCCATCCAGCTTCCCGTGCTCACAGACGAGTTGATGGCGCCTCGATTCAGCGCCGAGGAAGCGCGCCGCATCGGCCTGGTCGACGAAGCGACAGTCGACTGGAACGGCGAGCTCGACCTCGACCTGAGCGCCGAGCCGGAAGTGTCGGCGGTCGACATCGAGATCGAAGGCCTGGGGCCGACCGCGGCGGTGGCCGAGCCGCTGGAACCGATGCAGGGCAAGTCGCTCGCCGACCATGTGCAGATCGGCTACGCCTACCAGATGAACCTGGAGGGCGAATGGCAGAAAGCCAGGCTTTCGCATATCAGCCCGGGCCGCAGCTTCTTCGTCTTCACGCACGGCAAGAAACACCGGCAGACCGTCTCGCTCACCCAGCGCATGCTGGTGCGCATGTGCGAGACCGGGCGGCTGCGGGCGTTCGAGAGCGCCTACCTGCTGGAACGTGCCACGGCGCGCGCCCGGCGGCAGCTGGCCTCGCTGCGGCCGGGCTGAGCTTCAGCCGACGCCGGACAACCGCCGCGCCATGCGGATGGCGGCCGTCAGGCTGGCCGGGTCGGCCGAACCCCGGCCGGCGATGTCGAACGCCGTGCCGTGGTCGGGGCTGGTGCGCACGAAGGGCAGGCCCAGCGTGACGTTGACGCCCGTCTCCACGCCCAGATACTTGACCGGGATCAGCCCATGGTCGTGCGTCATCGCCACCACCATGTCGAACTCGCCCGGGTGAGCCGGGGCGTTGCGGGCGCGCATGAAAACGGTGTCAGGCGCGTAGGGGCCGCTGGCGTCCATGCCCTCGGCACGCGCCGCCAACACGGCCGGGGCGATGAAACGCTGCTCTTCGTCGCCGAACAGGCCGCCTTCGCCGGCATGCGGGTTGAGCCCCGCCACGGCGATGCGCGGCTTGGCCACGCCCGCAGCCACGCCGGCCCGGTGGGCGATGCGGATGGTGTCGAGCACGCCGTCGAAGTCGAGCAGTTCGATGGCCCGGCGCAGCGAGACGTGGATCGTCGCGAGCACCACGCGAAGCTCGTCGTTGGCCAGCATCATGCGCACCGGCGGCAGTTCATCGCCATCGGCGGCCAGCGCCTGCAGCATCTCGGTGTGGCCTGGGTAGCCCACGCCGGCAGCCGACAGCGCTTCCTTGTGGATGGGCGCGGTGACGAGCGCGGCCGCCTCGCCGGCGCGCAACAGGCGCACAGCGGCCTCGATGCAGCGCGCTGCCGCCGCACCGCAGGGCGCGGCGATGCGACCCCAGGGCAGCGTTGCCAGGCCCTCGGGCAAGCCGGGCGGCACCAGCACCGGCAGGCAGCCGGGCGGCACCTCGGGCAGGTCAGCCGGATGCTCGATGACCGCGATCATGGCCGCGCCTTCGCGGCGCAGCGCCGCGGCGCGCCGCATCACGGCCGGATCGCCGATGACGACGCAGCCGGCCGCTTCACCGCGCAGGAAGGCACCGACCAGTATCTCGGGGCCGATGCCGGCGGCGTCGCCCATCGTCAGCAGCAATGGCTTCACGAAGGCTCCACCCGGCGCGACCCGGCGCCATGCCGGCCGGCGTGCTGGCCGCGGGCGGCGCAGGCCAACTTGCGCCGTGCCTCGGCCCGCAAGCCGTTCGGCCCATAATCTTGCAACTTGTCCGGCCCAGGCAGTTTGCGCAGACCGGCTTCGATCTCTATCCGTGCGGCCATGATGCCGACCCCTCCCCAGCATGTGGCGTACAACCTGGCTCGTATTCTCGCAGGCCGTCACTGTGGCGGTGGCGCTGCTCTTCGTGTTGACGACGCTGAAGCCGCAGTGGCTGCCGGGGTTTGCGCCGGGCGCTGCCGCCGCACGGCCGGCGCCCACGCTCGCCATCATCGAAACAGCGGCGCAGCCGGCCTCGGGCGCCGCGGCGCTGGCCTATCTGCAAGGCGCGCTGCCGGGTTATGCGCTGGCCGCCAAACAGGCCGCACCAGCCGTCGTCAGCATCGTGGCAAGCAAGATGGCGGCGCGCAACCCGCACGCCGACGACCCGGCATTCCGCTTCTTCTTCGGTGAAGGCGGGGCGCAGCAGCGCCAGCAGCCGCAGACCGGCCTGGGTTCGGGCGTCATCGTCTCGCCCGAGGGCTACCTGCTGACGAACAACCACGTCATCGAAGGCGCCGACGAGATCGATGTGCAGCTTGCCGACGGCCGCCAGGCCCGCGCCCGCCTGATCGGCACCGACCCCGAGACCGACCTGGCGGTGCTGAAGATCGACGCCGGGCGACTTCCCGTCATCACTTTCGGCAATATTGCCCTGCTGCAGGTGGGTGATGCGGTGCTGGCCATCGGCAACCCTTTCGGCGTCGGGCAGACGGTCACCTCGGGCATCGTCAGCGCGCTCGGCCGCAACCGGCTCGGGCTGTCGACCTTCGAGAACTTCATCCAGACCGATGCCGCCATCAACCCCGGCAACTCGGGCGGCGCGCTGGTCGACGCCGCCGGCAACCTGGTGGGCATCAACACGGCCATCTTCTCGCGCAGCGGCGGCAGCATGGGCATCGGCTTCGCGATCCCGGTCGACACCGCGCGCCAGGTGATGGAGAGCCTGGTGCGCGATGGCCAGGTCACGCGCGGCTGGATCGGCGTTGAAACGCGCGAGCTGACGGCCGACTTCGCCGAGAGTTTCGGCCTGCCCATCAAGACAGGCGTGCTCGTCACCGGGGTGCTGCAGAACGGCCCGGCCAGCCAGGGCGGAATGCGGCCGGGCGACGTCGTGCTGCGCATCGGCAGCGCGCCGGTGGCGAACAGTGCGCAGTTGCTGGCGGCGGTGGCCGCGCTGGTGCCGCAGAGTCAGGCCGTGGTGGGGGTGCAGCGCGGCGACAAGGCGATGGATCTGACGCTGACGGTGGCCCAGCGGCCGGCGGTCGCGAAACCGGCCAGGGCACGCTGAAGGCCGTCGGGCTCGTCAGCCAGCCGGCTTGTCGCTGGGTTTGTCGCCGGTGTTGTCAGTGGCCGCTGCCTCTCTGTCCGGCGACTGCGTGTGCTTGATGAACACCTGGGCGGCGATGATGCCGATCTCATACAGGATGACCATCGGTATCGCCAATGCGAGTTGAGAGATGACGTCGGGCGGTGTCACCACGGCGGCGATGATGAAAGAGGCGACGACGAAATATCCGCGAAACGCCTTCAGCTGGGTGATCGTCACCATGCCCATGCGCGCCAGCACGATCACCGCGATCGGCACCTCAAAGGCGATGCCGAAGACGAAGAAAAGCGTCAGCACGAAGCCGAAATACTGCTCGATGTCAGGTGCCGCAGTGATGCTGGCCGGCGCGAACGCCTGGATGAACCGCGACATGCCCGGAATGACCAGGAAGTAGCAGAACGCCACCCCGATGACGAACAGCAGCGTGCTGCTGACCACCAGTGGCAGCATCAGTTTCTTCTCGTGCGAATAGAGTCCCGGCGCCACGAAGGCCCACACCTGATACAGCACCACCGGCAGCGCCAGCATGAAGGCGGCCATCAGGGTGATCTTCAGCGGCACCAGGATGGGCGAGATGACGTTGGTGGCGATCAGCGTCGCGCCCTTGGGCAGGTGCGCCACCAGCGGCGCGGCCAGCAGGTCATAGAGGCCCGAGGGCCCGGGCCAGAATGCCAGCACGGCGAACCCGATGCCGATGGCGATGACGGCGCGCACCAGGCGGTCGCGCAGTTCGACCAGATGCGAGACGAAGGGCGCCTCGCTGCCTTCGAGTTCGTCTTTCGGTTTCGGCGCGTCGCTCATGGCGCGGGCCGGGCGCCGGGCGGCCTGAAACGCGCCACGCGCGCCGCGCCCGACTGCGCCTTGGCGCGGATGCCTTTGCGCTGCTTGTACCACTGCGGCGTGGCGCCGCGCTTGAGCCGCCAGTTCTTCTTCGGCGGCCGGTAGGCGGGTGGAAACATCAGCGGCTCATACGCTGATCCGATGCCCGGCGGACCGCCGAGACCCGCGGTGGCGCCCTTCCAGTCACTCTCGAAACCGCTGTTCGCGTCACGCACTTCCTGGTTCACGGTCTTCTCGACGTTGCGCGCCGCGTCCTCGAACTCACTCTTCATCTTCTTGAGCTCGTCGAGCTCGATGGAGCGGTTGACCTCGGCCTTGACATCGGCCACGTAGCGCTGCGCCTTGCCGAACAGGTGGCCGACCGTGCGCGCCACCTTGGGCAGTTTCTCGGGGCCGATGACGATGAGCGCCACCGCGCCGATCAACGCCAGCTTGTCGAAGCCGAAGTCGATCATTCAGCGCTCGGATTCAGGCGGGCGCGGCGGCAACCTGTCATGACTTGGTCTTGGCCTCGACGTCGACGGTGTTGGCGTCGTTGCCGCGCTGCGTGGTGACCTGCTGCGCGGGCGTCACCGGCGCGTCGGCCGCGGCATCGCCGCCGCTCTTCACACCGTCCTTGAAGCCCTTGACGGCGCCGCCGAGGTCGGCGCCGATGTTCTTGAGCTTCTTGGTGCCGAAGATCAACACCACGACCAGCAAGACGACGAGCCAGTGCCAGATGCTGAATGAACCCATGATCGTTCTCCTGAAGAGTAGGCTTGAATTCTAGGTGAGCGGGCAAGACGCGCGGGCTTCAGGGCCGAATGGCGGGAGCGACGGGCGCCAGGCGCGGCAACACAAGGCAGCCCGCGGCTGCTGCGGTCTCGTCAGCCTTTCAGCCA